>R22__coassemble_204_pt1 | contig 45138 bp, 39 predicted proteins | sample R22__metabat2_high_PE_030 | metagenome-assembled genome bin R22
CTGTCGCTGCCCTTGTAGTTGACGTGCTCGTGGCACCAATGGTTCACTTCGAGGATGGCATCTTTGAGCGACAAGTCCTTGACTCTGTTTTTCAGTTCTTCATAATAGGTAGCGCGGAAGCGGTCGAGGTTCTCGTTGTTGACGCGCACGGGCACCACGAAGTGCTTGAACTCGCGCTCGGGGATGCTTGCGCCCCAGGGCAGCTCTTGCTTGGCCAGGAAAGCGTAGTGGATGCACTCGCGGTAATAGTCTTCGGTGTAGTCCACACTGTCGCCGAGCGGCATGTATTGATAAAGGAATTCCAAGGCTTCTTTCTCGCCAAAGGTCATTTTCTTTTCTGATGAACAGGCGGAAAAGAGCAATGCGAAGGAGGTAATGAGAATGAATAAGGTGTTTTTCATGTTGCAATTGTTTGCTGCAAAGATAGAATTTATTTCAATCCTTCCATCAGAAACTTCCTCAAATGGAGGTGGGTGATGCCGTTGTCGTCGTTACGGGTGACAAGTGGCGTCATCGAGATAACATATTTCGGATAGTTGTCCTTGATGGCACGGAGGTTGCCAAATTCACGTTCGCGGGTGGCTTCATCAGCAATGATGAATGCGGCTTGCACATATTTTCGTTGCCCGCCTTTCGCTGTGCAAACAAAATCGATTTCTCCTGCTTGTAGCTGACCGACGGTCACTGTGTAGCCCAAATAGATAAGGTGTTGATAAATGATGTTTTCAATCACTTTTTCAATGTCGCCTTCTCGACTTCCACCTGCCAAGGCATTGCGGATGCCATGATCCTCAAAATAAAACTTGTCATTGTTTTCGAACAGCCGTTTGCCGTGGATATCGAATCGGTTCACTTGATGAATCATGTACGCTTCGGTCAGGTACTTGATGTAGTTGGAGACAACGGTCGAGGTCACGTTCTCGCCTTGCGACTTCATGAACTTTGCAATGCTGTTGGCTGAAATGAGTTTGCCAGCATTGTCGGCAAGAAAACGCACTAAGTTTTCCAAGAAGGTCACATTGCGGATTTGGTTGCGCATGACAACGTCTTTCAAAAGCACGGTATGGTAAATGTCCATTTGGTATTCACGAGCATCATCTTCGTCAAGGCCGATTTTTACAAGGCCAGGCAAACCTCCGAATTGGATGTATTGTGACAAGGCATCGTCGCTGTCGCTAAGGTTGTGGAAAGTGAGAAACTCTTGGTAGCTGAGCGATTGGATGTAAATCTCTTTGTAACGACCTCCGATGAGTGTACTCAACTCGTTGCTCAGCATTTTGGCGTTGCTTCCTGTGATGACAATTTCTGCATCGGGTTCTGTATGGAAGCTTCTAACACTGCGCTCAAATTCCTCAATGTCTTGAATCTCATCAATAAAGATATAGTTTTTCTTCCCTTTTTGATAATGGTGCTCAATGTGGTCGTTTAGCTCACGATACGTCTGGATGGAATCAAACTCCCGTTTTTCCTTGTCGATATAAATCACGTTGCTGTTGGCCTCGCTTAGCTTTTGGTCGCGCAATTGCTTCAATAGATAGCTCTTCCCAACCCGTCTTTGCCCTGTAAGGACGATAATCGTGTTCTTTCCGAAATACCTTTCCACCTTGTTGAGGTAGTGTTGCCGAATGATGTTTTCCATTATTTTTTCTTTTATAGAAGAAATTTTCTGCAAAAATAGAAAATATTTCTTTTATAGAAGAAATTTGTAGCAAAAACTTGAAATATTTCTTTTATGGAAGAAATTGTATTGATGGAGAGAATGGTTTTCTGAATTTGTAATGCAATTATCCGAAAAAAACGCTATCTTTGCGCCAAATAAAGAACAAAGCATCGTTAGAGATAAAAATAGAGAAGAAATAACATATTATAAACCAAAGCATTAGCTATTATTCGCGTTCAAAACAAAAGCGTCGGAAACTATTGGTTTGAAACCATCGGATAAAAGCAAGTTCACGGAAGCAATGGCTCCGTTGCTCACAATTAGGTTAATGCTCACACTTTAGGTGTGGGCTAATCTGTGTGAGCAATGGGGTTCAACCGACGCTCCCCGTGAACGCGATGGAAAGGCCTGCACCTTTCTTTTGTCCGAAAAGTGATTGATAGCCATGCAAAAACTGTCAATCACGATGGCCAACAAGAATCTGAATCAGGCGAAGAATGCCAAAAAAGACGAGTTTTATACTCAACTTGTTGATATTGAGAATGAGTTGAGACATTACAAGGAGCATTTCAAAGGCAAAACCGTACTTTGCAATTGCGATGATCCACGAGTGAGCAACTTTTTCCATTATTTCAGCTACAATTTTGAGCAGTTAGGGCTTAAAAAACTCATCACCACTTGTTACAAAAACCAAAACCGCGACTTGTTCAGTCAAAACGATGCCGAACAAGCCATTTGGTTGGAGTATTTCGGCGACCGTAACGGAAATCGCGTGCCCGACCCCGAAGAAATCGGTATCCATTATTTCAAAGGGGACGGCGATTTTCGTTCCCAAGAGTGCATCGAGTTGCTGAAAGAAGCCGATATTGTGGTGACCAATCCGCCTTTCTCATTGTTTCGGGAATATGTGGCGCAATTGATGAAGTATGATAAGAAGTTTGTGATTGTGGGACATCAAAATGCAATCACTTACAAAGAGATTTTCCCTTTGATAAAAGAGAATAAAATATGGCTTGGCTATGGCTTTAAGGGTGGAGCAGGACATTTCATCAGTAAATATGAAGATGTCGCAACTGCTGGCGACCATCGAGAAGGAATGATTAGGGTTTCGGGAGTGAATTGGTTTACAAATTTGGAGATTCAAAAACGTCATGAAGATCTGATTTTGTATCGGTCATACAATCCTGAAGAATATCCTCAATATGCAGATTATGATGCCATAAATGTAGATAAAACGTCGGATATTCCGTGTGATTATTATGGTACAATTGGTGTTCCAATCACTTTTTTGGACAAGTATAATCCGACGCAATTTGAAATACTCTTTTGTTGTGAACCATGTATTGAATTGGCTGTTTTGAGAGAAAAAGCTGGTTTTAAGGAATATTTATCTAGGCAGAAAATGCACAATGGTGTAATGTGCCAAAAGACATATCATCGTATCCTCATCCGCCGCAAGCAACCCGCTCCAGTAGCCTATTTGCCCAACGAAGTGTCGGCAACGAAAGCAGCGGAAAGCGCTGAATAGCAGTATCCAGCCCGTCCTGAAGGGACGACACTTTATTAACCGTAGGTCGTGATACGGGGGCAGCGACCTAAGGTAGACCCCGGCAGGCCCAATCCCGGTAGGCAAAGCCCCGTAGGGGCGACAGACCCATAAGCAGGCGACGTCAGTCCCTGCGCCAAACAAAGAGAAAATGAACATAGAACTACACAAAATCACCGTCCGCGAGCTGACCAAAGGCTACGTGGACAACAACGAAAACGGCGTGCGCGCATACGGCGGCCGCCTCGACGTGCGCCCGCCCTACCAGCGCGAGTTCGTCTACAAGGAGAAACAGCGCGATGCCGTCATCGACACGCTCACCCAAGGCTTCCCGCTCAATGTGATGTATTGGGCCGTACGCGATGACGACACTTTCGAGATCATCGACGGACAGCAACGCACCATCAGCATCTGTCAATACGTCAACGGCGATTTCGCCTTCAACTTCCGCTATTTCCACAACCTTCAGCCCGATGAGCAAGAGCAAATCCTCAACTACGAACTGCAAATCTACATCTGTAGTGGCACCGACAGCGAGAAACTGAAATGGTTCCGCACCATCAACATTGCGGGAGAGGCACTTACCGAGCAGGAGCTGCGCAACGCGGTTTATGCGGGCAGCTGGGTGAGCGATGCCAAACGCTATTTCAGCAAGAACGGTGCACCTGCCGCAAAAATCGGTAGCGACTACCTCAACGGCTCTGCCATCCGTCAGGATTACCTTGAAACCGCCATCGACTGGATTTCCGACGGCAACATTGAGGTCTACATGTCGAACCACCAGCACGATGCCAGTGCCGCACCGTTGTGGCAGTTCTTTCAGTCGGTCATCACCTGGATTGAGACCTCGTTCCGCCCGACCAAGGAACGCAAGAAAATCATGAAAGGTGTGGAGTGGGGGATGCTCTACAAACTATACAAGGACCAAGTGTTTGACTACAAAGCAATCGACGAAGAAGTGAAACGCCTCATCCTCGACGACGATGTAACCAAAAAGACGGGCATCTATCCTTATATTCTCACACGCAAAGAGAAATACTTGTCGATTAGAGCTTTCACTGATGCGCAAAAACTGTCAGCATACGAAAGGCAGATGGGTTTCTGCGCTGATTGTGGTCAACACTTCGAACTGTCACAGATGGAAGCCGACCATGTCACGCCGTGGCACCTTGGCGGCAAGACCATTGCGGAGAATTGTCAGATGCTCTGCAAGGAATGTAATAGACGGAAGAGTGGGAAATAAACTGCTAAAAGTCGGTTTACCACCCAAAATAGTGGTAAGCCTACCACCTTTTTTAGAAAATAATGCACTCATTCCATGTAATTCAGCAAAAATTTGTATTTTTGTCGCCAAAATGGTGGTAATGTTACCACCAAATTTGGTGGTAAATGTAAATCTTTGTACTGATGGAAGCAAAAAAACTGCAAGCAGCATTGGAGAAATGGAACGCCATTCAACCCTTGTCGGAGAAAGACCGAGAAAGGTTGAGTCGGAAGTTTTCCGTTGATTTCAACTATAACAGCAATCATATTGAAGGCAATACTCTGACATACGGTCAAACCGAATTGCTTTTGCTGTTCGGGAAGGTCATCGGTGAGGCTGATTTTCGGGAATATGAGGAGATGAAAGCGAGCAATGTGGGACTGAAAATGATGACCGTTGAGGCTGTCGACCAAGACAAGCCACTCACTCAAAACTTTATTCGGACTCTGCATCGTACGTTGCTACGTGAGGATTACACTGTATATAGAACGCTCCCTGGGGGCGTGCAGACCAGTTATGTCATTCATGCGGGGCAGTACAAAACCCGTCCTAACAGTGTAATTACTCGCTATGGTGACCGTTTCGACTATGCTTCTCCTGAGGAGACACCCGCTTTGATGACTGACTTGGTTGATTGGTATAATCAAACGGAACAAAGCGGTACTTTGTCGCCTGCTGATTTGGCCATTTTATTTCACTACCGCTACATACGTATTCACCCGTTTGAAGATGGCAACGGACGCATAGCCCGACTTCTGATGAATTTCATCCTTTCAAGGCATGGTTATCCGATGGTTGTGGTGCGAAGTCGACAAAAGCAGCAATATCTTGAAGCCTTGCATCGCTCTGATTTGAAGGTGGGAAGTGAGCCGACGGTGGGTGCCAAAGCCACTATTAAGCAAATCAAGCCTTTCCAAAAGCACATGACAGACCTCATGGCGCATGAGATAGAGATGGATACGCTTTTCGTGACGGAGAAATCGGAGGATTTGTGGTGGTATGACGGACAAAGAATCATGTTCCGCACGCCTACCTACGGAAAAATCCTAAACGAATTGCTAACTGATAGTCATCCTACATACGCAACTTTGCAGGAAGCGACTGGGGTCAACCGCTCGGCTCTTCAGAAAATGATTCAAACCATGATTGAAAAGGGATATATCGAACGTGATGATGAGGGAGGCTGGCGCGTGTTTATCACTTCGTCAATGTAAAAATGTTGAAAAAAGGTGGTAAACTTACCACCTTTTTTCAACATTATTTCTGGATTACTTCGTTCCTCGCAAATACTCTGCATTCGACGTAGTCAATGACGCAAAGCGACGACAAGTATACTATACCATAAACTCTTCCAACGAAGAGAACAGAATCTCTTTCAGTTCCTCTTTGTGCTCGGGTGTGGTCTGTGTGAACAGGAAGCCCCACACGCTCATGGCGGGGTTCATGATGTCGCGGGTCTCCAACACGCCATGGAAATGCCGCTTGATGCGCTCGAAGTCCAAGGCGCGGTTGGTTTCGTAGGGCTTGTCCAGGACGATGAAACTGAACACGTCGTTCTCGATGCCATTCCACATGGTGGCATAGTCGGGACGAATGCCCTCGAAATAGCACTGCACGGGCAACAGATGGCAGGTGTGACGCGTCAAGTCGTTGAGGCACATGCCGGCGAAACGCAGCGGGTTGACCTCGATCGGGATGGCACGACCCGTGTTTTTGTCGACGCGGAACTCCACATGCATCGGGAAGTTCTTCAGTCCCAGTACGCCGTTTAAGTCGATGCAGAACTGGTTGAAGGCGGGATAGTTGGCCTCGAAGATCTGCTTGCTCATGCAGTAGAGGCGGTCGCTGACGTCGGTCTCGTCCTTGAAGATGTGGTGGAAGATGTTGATGATGTTGGGCTTGCCCTCGGCATCATAGTAGGCGTCCACGGCATATTCCTCGCCTTCGATGAACTGTTCCAACACGAACTTCTCGCTGCGTACCACGGTCTCGGGGAACACGGCGCATTGCTTGGCGAAGTTGTGGTCGATGTCGTCCAATGCGGCTTGCCATTCGGCCTTGTTGCGGACGATATACACGCCCACGCTGAGGAAGCCCACTGCCGGTTTCAGCACCAAAGGCAACGGCAACTCATCCGGGTTGAGGCTGCGCAAGGCTTTCATCTCCACCTCTTTGTAATAGAAGTCGGGATAGATCTGCTGGCAGATGCGACGGAAAGCGGCCTTGTCCTTTAGGATCTTGACTTTCTTCACCAGCTCCGACTCGGGCAGTTGGGCATAGAGCCACACCAAGGCATTTTCGGAGACGGCATACAACTGATGGCTTTGTTCGTATTTCTCTACGAAAGCCTTGTCGTCCAAAAGGTTAAGGTGATGGCCTTGCTGCAAAAGCGTTTCGGCGATGTCGTTGTGCAGGACAGGAATCTGTTTTTCTTCCAAATAGGCCACCAACGGGGCGGAAACGTATGGTTTTTCTAAAATGATCATGGTTTGTGTTTTGCGTTGTGTTGTAAAGACGTTGCGCGCAACGTCTTTACAGGGTCGGTTTATCTAATAATATTCTGTGTTCTATCCGGTCCGTACGAAACGAATTTGATCGGCACACCAACGTAATTTTCAATGAATTTGATGTAGTCTTCCAGCTTTTGTGGAATCTTGCCTTCTATCTTCTGTTGCCAGCCAGGGATTTCAGTGTAGACGGGTTCCATGGTTTCGGTGCAGGCGGCGAAAGGCAACTGTTTGGTCTCTTTTCCATTATAGCGGTAAGCCGTGGCGACTTTCAGGGTGGCGAAGTCATCCATCACATCGGATTTCATCATCATCAGGTCGGTGACACCGCTGAGCATGACGGCATATTTCAATGCGGGCAGGTCGAGCCAACCGCAACGGCGCGGACGACCCGTGGTGGCGCCAAACTCGTGTCCGTTTTGGCGGAGCATCTCGCCCGTCTCATCGAACAACTCGGTGGGGAAGGGACCTGTGCCCACACGGGTGCAGTAGGCCTTGAAGATGCCGTACACCTTACCGACTCTGCTTGGAGCAACGCCCAAACCTGAGCAGACGCCGGCAGCGATGACATTAGAAGAAGTGACGAAGGGATAGCTGCCGAAGTCCACATCGAGCATGGAGCCTTGGGCACCTTCAGCCAGCACTTTCTTGCCGTTGTCGAGGGCCTCGTTGATGAAATATTCACCATCGACGAATTTGTATTGCTTCAGGTATTCGATGCCTTCGAACCACAGCTTTTCGTACTCGCTGAAATCGAGGCCGTCGAGTTGGAAGCCTTGCATATCGAAGCCGAGGCCGGCGATTTGCTGGAGATGGGTCTTCTTCAGGTTTTCGTATTTCTCGCGGAAGTCGACGGAATTGATGTCGCCGATGCGCAGGCCTCTGCGGGCGGTCTTGTCGGTGTAGGTCGGGCCAATGCCTTTCAGCGTGGTGCCGACTTTCATCTTACCCAAGGCCTTCTCGTTGGCGGCGTCCATAGCGCGGTGGGTGGGCAGGATGAGATGGGCACGGTTGGCAATCATCAAAGACTTTCGCAAGTCGAATCCGGCTTCGCGCAGGCCTTCAATCTCACCTTTTAATATATGCGGCTCGATGATGACGCCGTTGCCGATGAGGTTGACGCAACCAGGGGTGAGCACACCCGAAGGGATGTTGTGCAACACGAATTTCTTGCCTTCAAACTCAATGGTATGACCAGCGTTGGGGCCGCCTTGGAAGCGGCAAACGATGTCATAGTTCGGGGTGAGTGCATCGACCACCTTGCCTTTGCCTTCATCGCCCCATTGTAAGCCTAAAAGTATGTCTATTTTGTTCATTATAAATATTTTTTTATCTATTATTCTCTAAACTCTAAACTAACCACTGACTCTAAACTAACCACTGACTCTAAACTAACCACTGACTCTAAACTCTAAACTCTAAACTCTCAACTTTTCTTATGTCCGTAAAAAATCAAAGAATGATGCGTAATCTCAACACCCAACTGCTCCTCAATCGATCTTTGGATCTCAAGCAAACGCGGGTCGCAAAACTCCATGACGGTCTCTGTCTCCAAGTCGATGAAATGGTCGTGTTGGCGGAACTTGTAGGAGCGCTCGTATTGTGCGCAGTTGTGCCCAAACTGGTGTTTGATGACAAGCCCACAGTCTAGGAGGAGGTCGATGGTGTTGTATAGTGTAGCCCTACTGACGCGGTACTTGTTGTCTTTCATCTGGTTATACAGCGAGTCGATGTCGAAGTGCCCGTTAGTCGAGTAAATCTCCTTCAGGATGGCAAAGCGCTCGGGGGTCTTGCGCAACTTCCTCCGCTGTAGGTAATCGATGAATAACTTCTTGACAGCCAGATAGGTATTGTCAAATGAGTCTTTCATTTTTCTAGTCGTGATGTTGGCGCAAAGATAAGTATTTTTTCAGAACAATTCTAAATAATACGCATTATTTTTAAATGTTCTTGCGCACCACTTTCTGTATCTCCTTCAGCTGGTTGAGTTTGGCGATCAAGTCGTCAAGTTCCTTGGTGTTATGCACATAGATGGAGATGGCGGCTTCCACCACATCTTGCTTGGCCTCCATGTGGAGCGAGTGTAGGTTGAGTTGCATCTCGTTGGAGAGCAGGTTGGTCATGCGGTTGAGCAGTCCCTTGGTGTCCAAAGCCGTGATTTTCAGCTCGGCGAGGAAGGCAATCTCACTCTTGGGTTGCCATTTGGCCTTCACGATGTTGTTGCCGAAGCGCGAAGAGAGCTGAATGGCCTTGGGGCAATTGCTCCTGTGGATTTGTAGTGGTTCTCCGGGGAAGCTGAATGCGATGACATCGTCGCCGGGGATGGGGTTGCAGCAGGTCGACACATTGAAGTCGAACTCGCCCGAGGTGGTGATAGACGGCATCTCATCTTTTTCCTTACTGCTGTTGCGCAAGAGGCCGAAGGTGATGTAACGCACGAAGCTACCGTTCGATTGTGGCTTCAGTACGCTGCGGATAAGGCGCTCGTCGATTTTGCCTATGGCCACATTGTAATAAAAATCAATGGTACTGGTCAGCTTTTCGGCTGCCATCACTTCGTTGCGGTTGACTTTTGAGGGCTCCATGTCGAGTTTCTTCATGATGGCCTCGTACTTCTGTTCGCCTTCTTCACGGAAAGTGCGGCGGTATTCCTTGATGCCACTCTTGAGGCGCGACTTGGCCGTAGCCGTGGCGAGGAACTCAAACCATTTCTCTTGCGGGTGCTGCGACTCTGAGGTAATGATCTCCACTTGGTCACCCTTGGTGAGTTTGCGGTCGAGTTGTGACAGCTGGTTGTTGACATTGGCCGCGATGCTGTGGTCGCCGATTTCGCTGTGGATGTTATAGGCGAAGTCGAGTACAGTGGAGCCTTTGGGTAGCGTGATCATCTTGCCCTGTGGGGTGAAGACATAGATTTCGTCGGAGAAGAGGTCGAGCTTGAAATTATCGACGAATTCGATGGCGTTGTCCGACTCGTTGCTGATGAGGTCTTGGGCTTTCTTCAGCCATTCGTCGAAGCCGCTCTCGGTGGTATCGTTGTCGGTCTTGTATTTCCAGTAGGCGGAGAATCCCTTCTCGGCGATCTCCTCCATGCGTTGGCTGCGTATTTGCACCTCTACCCAGTTGCCTGTCTGGCCCATCACCACGGCATGCAGACTCTCATAGCCATTGGCTTTCGGGAACGAGATCCAGTCTTTTAGCTTCTTGGTGTAGGGACGGTAGCAGTTGGTCAGCACGGCGTAGATCTTCCAGCACTCCATGCGTTCCTGCTCTTTCGGGCAGTCGGTGATGAGGCGGACGATGAAGGAACCATAGAGGTCTTCAAAGGCCAACTCCTTGTCCATCATGCGTTTCCAAACCGAATTAACTGAGCGTTCCTTGATTTCTGCTCTTGCCTTGATGCCGTTTTTCGCCAATTCAGCCTCGATGGGGGCGATGAAGTCGCGCAGCTCACCCATGCGTTTGCCACGCACGTCGTCCATGCGCTTACGGATGTTGTTGTAAATAGTGGGGTTGGTGTATTTGAAGGACAAATCTTCCAACTCGATTTCGATGGCATGAAGCCCAAGACGATAGGCGAGGGGGGCATAGATATAGGTGGTCTCCGAAGCGATTTTCAGCTGTTTGTGCTTGGGCATCGAGTCCAAAGTGCGCATGTTGTGCAGACGGTCGGAGAGTTTGATGAGCACCACGCGGATGTCGTACGACAGCGAGGAGATGACTTTTTTGAAGTTCTCGGCCTGAGCGCTCTCGGCACCTTCGAGGTTGGCGAATTTGGTGAGCCCGTCCACCACACGCGACACCTTTTCGCCAAACATCTCACGGATGTCGTCGAGGGTGTATTTCGTGTCTTCCACCACGTCGTGGAGCAGGGCGCAGATGATGGATGTGCGTCCCAACCCGATGTCGTGGGCAGCGATAGTGGCCACTTCGATGGGATGGTAGATGTAAGGCTCTCCTGAGCGTCGACGCTGGTCCTTGTGGGCCTCCACAGCGAAATAAAACGCCTTGTCGACTTCGGCCAAGTCCTGGGCTTCTTTTCGCGTCTGCCAGGCGTCAATGAGGCGCTGGTGTCGTCGCTCGATTTCTTCTTTCTCTTCTTTGGAATAGGTGTCGGGTAAAATGGGCGTCATAGGCAATCTTCTTTTTCAGACTGCAAAATTATGCATAATCCTTTTTTATGCGTCAAGGAACGAGGATTTTTTTTGTATTTTTGCGCCCATAATGAAAAACATCCGAAATTTTTGCATCATTGCCCATATCGACCATGGCAAATCGACCTTGGCCGATAGGCTTTTGGAACTAACACATACACTCAACTCCAAGGAATTGGTCGACCAGGTGCTCGACGATATGGACCTCGAGCGTGAGCGCGGCATCACCATCAAGAGCCACGCCATCCAGATGAAATACAACTACAAGGGCGAGGAATACACCCTCAACCTCATCGATACTCCTGGTCACGTCGACTTCTCCTACGAGGTTTCGCGCAGCATCGCGGCATGCGAAGGTGCCTTGCTGGTGGTGGATGCCACACAAGGCATTCAGGCCCAGACCATTGCCAACCTCTATTCGGCCCTTGAACACGATCTGGAGATCATCCCTGTGATGAACAAGATCGACATGGACAGCGCCATGGTCGACATTGTGGAAGACCAGATGGTGGACCTCTTGGGCTGCGACCCGAGCGAGATCCTGAAGGTCAGCGCCCGAACGGGCGAAGGCGTGCCTGCTGTGCTCGATGCCATCGTGGAGCGCATTCCATGCCCGAAGGGCGACCCCGAAGCACCGCTGCAAGCCCTTATCTTCGACTCGGTGTTTAACTCGTTCCGTGGCATCATCGCCTATTTCCGTATCATGAACGGCACGATGCATACCAACGACTTGGTGAAGTTCTTCGCCACAGGTAAGGAATACAACGCCGACGAGATTGGTGTGCTGCAGCTGAAACAAGTGCCTAAACAGGAACTCTCTGCGGGCGACGTGGGCTACATCATCTCGGGCATCAAGACCTCAAAGGAGGTCAAGGTGGGCGACACCATCACGCATGTCGAACGCCCCTGTGCCGAACCGGTGGCGGGCTTTGAGAACGTGAAACCCATGCTGTTTGCGGGTATCTATCCCGTAGACGCGGACGACTATGAGGAGCTGCGTGCTTCGTTGGAGAAGCTGCAACTCAACGACGCTTCCTTGGTTTGGGAGCCAGAGTCGTCGGCCGCACTGGGCTTCGGTTTCCGTTGCGGCTTCTTAGGCCTGTTGCACATGGAGATTGTTCAGGAGCGCCTCGACCGCGAGTTCGACATGGATGTCATCACCACGGTGCCCAACGTGTCGTTCAAGTGCTTCAAGACCGATGGCGAGATGATCGAGGTGCACAACCCCAGCGGCTTGCCCGAGGTGACGAAGATCGACCATATCGAAGAGCCATATATCCTCGCGCAAATCATCTCGAAGAACGAGTTCACCGGACCCATCATGACGCTTTGCATCGACCGTCGTGGCGTGCTGAAGAACCAGGTCTACCTCTCCACCGACCGTGTGGAGCTGACCTTCCAGATGCCGTTGAGCGAAATCGTCTTTGACTTCTATGACAAACTGAAATCCATCTCGAAGGGCTATGCCTCCTTCGACTATCATATCGCTGGCTATCAAGATGCCGACTTGGTGAAACTCGACATCATGCTCAACGGCGAGTCTGTCGACGCTCTGTCGACCTTGATCCACCGTGGTCATGCCTACGACTTCGGCCGTCGCATGTGCGAGAAGTTGAAGGAGTTGATTCCTCGTCACCAGTTTGACATCGCCATTCAAGCGGCCATCGGCGCGAAGATCATCGCCCGCGAGACGGTGCGGCAGGTGCGTAAGGACGTGACGGCGAAGTGCTATGGCGGCGACGTCTCCCGTAAACGCAAACTGCTCGAAAAACAGAAGGCAGGTAAGAAACGCATGCGTCAGATCGGCAACGTCGAGGTGCCACAATCGGCGTTCCTTGCAGTATTGAAATTGGATTAATCTTTGTAGAGACGTAGCGCGCTACGTCTCTACCAACCTAGAATTGTTATGACCGCCCTCCAATATCAAATAGCATTGACCCTCCTCCCTGGTATCGGTGATATCAGCGGGAAGAAATTCGTGCAGTATTGCGGTAGTGCCGAGGCCATCTTCAAGGAGAAACGCAAGTCGTTGGAGAAGATCACGGGTATGCGCGAGGCCTCCATCGACGCTATCTGCAAGCCCAAGGAATACCTGAAAAGGGCAGAGGAGGAGATTGAGTTCATAGAGAAAAATGACATTCAACCCTTGTTTTTCCTTGATTCGGACTATCCGCGCCGACTGTCGCAGTGCGACGACGCCCCGATGATGCTGTATTACAAGGGCAAGGCCAACCTCAACGCTAATCGCGTGGTGGCCATCGTCGGCACACGCAACATCACGGAATACGGCAAAGAGAACTGCAATCAGTTGGTGGAGGATTTGAAAGATGACAATGTGCTGATCGTAAGTGGATTGGCATACGGTGTCGATACCTGTGCTCATAAGGCTTCGGTGAAAAACAGCATCCCAACAGTTGGTGTGATGGGTAGCGGCATGCAGCAGGTCTATCCTGCACCCAATAAGAAACTGGCTACCGACATGGTGGAGCAAGGCGGCGGCATTCTGACGGAGTGCATGAGCGGCACCTTGCCCGATCGCGAGAATTTCCCGCGTCGCAACCGAATTATTGCGGGTATGGCGGATGCCGTGGTGGTCATCGAGTCGGCGATGAAAGGCGGCTCGCTGATTACTGCCGATTTGGCCAACTCCTACAGCCGCGATGTGTTCGCTTATCCTGGTCGTGTGATGGATATCTATAGCCAAGGCTGCAACTACCTTATCCGCACCAACCGTGCCCACCTCATGGAGAGTGTGCTCAACCTGCGTTATATCATGCGCTGGGACTCGGAGTCGAAGAGTGAGAAACAGACGGCTCTGTTCCGTGAGTTCACCTCCGAGGAAAAACTCATTATGGACTGCTTTGGCGCGAATGCTGTCATCAATTTGGATGACATCATCGTGAAGACCGAGTTGCCGACCACGAAGATTGCCTCGTTATTATTGAATTTGGAATTCGACGGCGTGCTAATGGCACTGCCGGGAAAGCGATATCAGAAATGCTAGGCAAAGTCATTAAATCGACAGGCAGTTGGTACATCGTCCTTGATGAACAGGGACGACAGTGGGAGTGTCGCCTGCGCGGAAAGATCCGCCTGGACGGCATACGCTCCACCAATCCGGTGGCGGTGGGCGACAACGTGCAGTTTGAGCAGGAGCCTGGCAAAGACACCGGCGTGATCAAAAAGATTGAGCCGCGCGATAACGTGATTGTCCGTCAGTCGGTCAACTTGAGTAAGGCCTCGCATATCATTGCTGCCAATGTCGACTTGGCCATCGTGGTGGCTACCATCGCACAGCCACGCACCTCCACGGGTTTCATCGACCGCTTTTTGGTGACCGCCGAAGCCTATCACATCCCCGCCGCCTTGATATTTAACAAGTGTGACCTCTATACCGACGAGCAGATAGGGGAGATGTGCGTGCTGATGGAATACTATCAAAGCCTCGGCTACACTTCGTTTGGGGTGTCAGCCAAGACTGGCTTCCAAATCGACCAACTGAAAGCCTTGATGCAAGGCAAGATATGCTTGTTCTCAGGCCATTCAGGCGTGGGCAAGTCAGCCCTCGTGAATGCCCTTGACCCCTCGCTGAATGTTCGCATCGGAGCCATCTCCGACTACCACGAAAAAGGCAAGCATACCACCACTTTTGCCGAGATGCATCATCTCGACTTCGGTGCATGGATTGTGGATACGCCTGGCATCAAGGAGTTTGTGCTGTACGACCTCGAGAAAGAGACCTTGGCACAGCGTTTCCCCGAGATGCGCAACTTGATGAGCGAGTGCCGTTTCGCCAACTGCACCCATACCCACGAGCCCGGCTGTGCGGTGAAGGAAGCCGTCGAAAACGGCGACATCGCCGACTGGCGTTATGTGAATTACATCCGCATGATGACGGGTGAGAGCCATGATTCAGTTAAAGAAGAAGGAATATGAAAACCATCGCCCTATTTGGAAAGACCATTGCCCCGGAGAATGGGGAGTATATGCGACAACTGTTCAAGGTATTGGCTGACAACCATATTGAAATCGCTGTTTACCAGCCTTTTGCCTCCATTGTCGCCGCCTATGTCCCCGAAGGCGTTCAATACACAGTCTTTCACTCGCATGAAGACCTGAAGGCCGACCTGCTGTTCTCCATCGGCGGCGACGGCACCATCCTCGACACGGTGCCTTTCGTCCTCGACTCGGGCATTCCCGTGGCGGGCATCAACATGGGACGTCTGGGCTTCCTCTCCAGCACCTCCAAAAACGAGATTGCCATGGCGGTGCGCAGTGTGGTCTCTGGTGACTATACCGTCGAGCAGCGTACCCTCTTGGAGCTGGTCTCACCGGAGAAGGTCTTCGACAATGTGAAATATGCCCTCAACGAGTTGAACGTTATCCGTAACCCGGAGCATAGTCTTTTGGCTATCAAGGTGTTCGTCGATGATGTCTATCTCAATACCTATTGGGGCGACGGCATCCTGCTGGCCACCCCGACGGGTTCCACAGCCTACTCGCTGAGCGCAGGCGGCCCCATCATCGCACCCAATGCGAAGAACTTCGTCATCACGCCTATCGCGACCCACAATCTGACGGTGCGCCCTGTGGTCATCCCCGACGACAGCACCATCCGCATCCAGGTGGAGGGACGTGAGAAGAAATTTGTCTTCAGTATGGACTCAAGAAGCTGTACGTTAGACACTTCCGTACAACTGGAGGTACGTAAGGCAGGCTTTTGCCTCAACTTGGTCAGGATGCGCGGCGAGGACTTTTTCGGCACCATCCGCAACAAGTTGATGTGGGGAAAAGACAATAGAAATTGATTTCTGACGTTTTCATTAGAAAATTTCATACCTTTGCACGATAAAATTATGTGGAGAAAACTTCGTTTATTATTGATAGTCAGCGGTTTGGCTGTTGTTTTTAATGCCAATGCCCAGTTTGACGACCCTAAAACGCTGGAAATCGGTCCCCATGGTGGCGTGAGTTACTATATGGGCGACCTTAATCCTTTGTTGCCTTTTGCCATGGCTGACCTGCAGTATGGCGGTATAGTGCGTTTCAATGAGAACAGCCGTTGGACCTATAGCTTGGACTACACTCACGCTACTGTCAAGGCATCGGATGAGCAGATCAAATGGCGTCCTGAGCGTGGCTTGAATTTCCTGTCCAAGATCAACGACGTCAGTCTGGTTGTGGAGTTCAACTTCCTGGAGTACTATACGGGTAACCCCAAACGTAACGTGTCGCCTTATATCTTTGGCGGCATCTCCGTGTTCCAATACACACCGTTCATGCAGGTGGGCGACACCTTGGTGAATCTGCGTAATATTGCCACCGAGGGTCCTGAGGGCGAGGTCAAATGGTATGACAAACTCTCGGTGAAGTCGAGCCCAGTGGGTCTCTCCATCCCCTTCGGCTTTGGCGTCAAGTTGGCCTTGTCGCGTCACATCGCAGCCACGATGGAGTGGAGGATGCAGAAGACCTTTACCGACTATCTCGACGATGTGGCCACGGTTTATCCTGAAGAGCATGCCACCGTTGAAATCGGTGATACGACATACGACTTAAGCGACCCCTCGGGTAATTATATCGCTGGACAACAGCGCGGCAACTCTGCCTTCAACGATTGGTTTGGCATGGCACGCGTGTCGTTGACCTGGAAAATCAACCTCCCCGACGGAAGGGGCTGCAATCTTAGCAAATTCTGAACATGGAACTCAAGGAACAGTTGAAGCAACAAATCGATATGGCGCGCCTGCCGCAGCACATTGCCATCATCATGGACGGCAACGGACGTTGGGCCAAGGAACGCGGCAAGCAGCGTATCTTCGGCCATCAGAGCGCCATCCAGTCGGTGCGTGAGGTCTCCGAAGCCTGCGCCGAACTCGGTGTGTCGTATCTGACTTTGTATGCTTTCTCCACCGAGAACTGGAACCGACCACTCGCCGAAGTCACGGGGCTGATGACGCTGTTGGCCCAGACCATCAAGGCTGAGACTGCCACCTTGAACAAGAACAACATACGCCTCAACGCCATCGGCGACTTGGGGAGCCTGCCCAAAGCCAACTATGAACAGCTGATGCAAGCCATCGACGGCACCAGCCATAACACCCGCATGACCTTGACCTTGGCGTTGAGCTATTCGGGCCGCTGGGACCTCACCCAAGCCTCGCGCCGCATGGCACAGGAAGTGGCCGCAGGCCGTCTCGCCCCCGAGTCCATCACGGATGCCACCTTGGCGTCCTACCTCTCCACGGCAGGCATGCCCGACCCCGAGCTACTGGTACGCACCAGCGGTGAGGAGCGCATCAGTAACTTCCTGCTGTGGCAGCTGGCTTACTCCGAACTCTATTTCACCCCTAAATATTGGCCCGACTTCCGCAAGGCGGACCTCTACGAGGCCATCCTCAACTACCAACACCGTGAACGCCGGTTTGGTAAGACTAGCGAACAAGTAACCAAACAATGATTGAAAGATAGAACTATGCGATTGAGATATATTCCTTTACTGCTGTTTATGACACTGCTGGGCTTCGGGAGTGCCGCCTTCGCCCAGATCCAAATCGGCGACGACCTCTCGGAGATCGATTATTCTAGCCCCCGCGAATATGAGATTGGCGGTATCGTCGTTGATGGCGCCAAATATGTCGATGGCTCCATGTTGAGCATGATTGCCGATTTGAGGGTGGGCAATACCATCAAGATTCCGGGCGACGACATCAGCCGTGCCATCCGCAAGATCTGGGAGCAGGGCCTGTTTGAGGACGTGTCCATCAATGCCACAAATTTTGTGGGCAACAAGGTGTTTCTGCAGATTTGTATCAAAGAACGTCCCCGCGTCTCGAAGTTCTCTTTCAAAGGCATCAAAAAGAGCGAGGCCGATGACATCCGCAACAAGATCAACCTGTCGCGTGGCGACATTGCCACCGACCACCTTCTGACGAAGACCACCCGCATCATCGAAGGCTATTATTTCGAGAAAGGCTATAACAACGTTGATATCGATATCCAGCAAGTGGCCGACACCGCCCGCGAGAATTATATCGATATGCAGATCTATATCAACAAAGGACCGAAAGTGAAGATTGGGAAGATCAACGTGATAGGCAACGAACATCTCGCCGATGGGCAGATCCTTGCAGCCATGAAAGACACCAAGCAGCGCGGTCATTTCGATCCGCTGTCGCCCCTGGGTCCCCTCGTGGTTAATACGGTGGCTGATGTGATTACGCTGAAGCCGCTGAGGGCCATCACGGGTGTGGAGGAATACTTCTACGACAACTATCGTCCGCGTATCTTCAAGGCGTCGAAGTTCCTCGAGAGCAACTACGTTGACGACAAGAAGCATATCATCGAGAAATACAATGCGAAAGGCTATCGCGATGCACGCATCGTCAGGGATTCGGTCTACCGCATTGACGACAAGAACTTGGGTATCGACCTTGTCATCGATGAGGGCAACCGCTACCATTACCGCAACATCAACTGGACGGGCAACACCAAATACTCCGACGAGACCCTCAATTCCATCTTGGGTATCAAGCCGGGCGACGTATATAATAAGGAGCTGCTCGACAAGAACCTGAACTATAGCGAGACCAACCTCGACATCAGTTCGCTGTATATGGACGACGGTTACCTCTTCTTCCGTGTTGACCCGGTCGAAGTTGCTGTGGATAACGACTCCATCGATTTGGAGATACGCCTTACCGAAGGCAAGCAGGCCCGCATCAACAATGTGACGCTCACGGGCAATACCAAGACCTACGACCATGTGGTGCTGCGCGAACTGTACACCCGTCCGGGACAGCTCTACAGCCGCAGCGACGTCGTCCGTTCCATCCGCGAGCTGGCCACGTTGGGCTTCTTCAACCAGGAGAGCATCAATCCCGATGTGCAGCCCAACTTCTCCGACAACACTGTCGACATCAACTATTCCGTTGAAGAAGCCGCTGCCGACCAGATCCGTTTCTCTGCGGGTTATGGCGCCGGTTTCTTGATGTTGGAGGCAGGATTGCAGTTCTCCAACTTCTCGATGCGCAACATCTTCAACAAGAAGGCCTGGAGGCCTCTGCCCATGGGCGACGGTCAGAAGCTCTCGCTCAACGTCACCACCTATGGCACGCATTACATCTCCTATGGCCTTTCGTTCACGGAGCCTTGGCTGGGTGGCCGTAAGCCCAATGCGTTGTCGGTTTCGCTCTATCAGTCCTATTTCTCCAAATATGTTGATAGAAACTCTCCTGACTGGGGTTGGTTTAAGATGACGGGTGGCACCATCGGTTTGGGACGTCGTTTGACCTGGCCTGACGACTACTTCAGCCTGTATCAGGGCATCAATCTGAAACGTTATAATCTGAACAACTACCAAACCGGTTATCTGAATGTCGGCGACGGCAATGGCCAGTTCAACCTCATCAGCTACAACTTCGTCCTGTCGCGCAACTCGGTGAGCCAGCCCATCTATCCGCGCAACGGCTCCGAGTTCCAGCTGGGACTTGAGATCACACCGCCTTATTCCCTCCTTTCCAGTAAGGATTACAGCAGTCTCGAAGAGAACGAAAAATACAAGTGGATCGAGATGCACCGCTGGAGCTTCAAGGCAGCATGGTATACCGAACTCTACGACAAGCTCGTGATGATGACCCGTGTGCGCTTTGGCTATCTGGGCCACTTCAACAGTCAGATCGGTCCTACGCCGTTCCACCGTTACTATCTCGGTGGTGATGGCTTGAACAACATCTCCATGGACAGCCGTGAGTTGGTGGGTATGCGTGGCTACGGCAACAACGCCCTCACGCCAGGCTATTATAACAACTCTAGCTCGGGAGGCACGGGTGGTAACCTCATGACCAAGTACACCTTGGAGATGCGCTATCCGCTCTCGTTGAATCCGCAGGCCACCATCTATGCCTTGACCTTCCTCGAGGCTGGTAACTGCTGGCTCGGCTTCGAGAACTTCAACCCCTTCGAGGTGAAACGCTCCGCGGGTCTCGGTGTGCGCATCTTCCTGCCCATGTTTGGCTTGTTGGGTCTCGACTGGGGCTATGGCTTCGACGACGTCTATGGTACCACGGGTGAGAACCACAGCCAGTTCCACTTCTCCATCGGAGGCTCTATCGACTAAAGGCGAAGGCCCCTGAGCCCGTCGTAGGGCCGACTTATTATTGGGCCGTTCTTATTTTGGAACGATTATTGATATAGCAAACAAGAAAGCAATTAGAAACACTATAAGACAATGAAAACATTTAAAGCTTTGATTTTGACCGCTGCCTTGGTGTGTGGCGGTATCATGACTGCCAACGCACAGCTTGGCGGTGGACAGAAGATCGTCTATGTGGATTCGGAATACATCATGGAAAACATTCCGGAATATGGTGACGCTCAAGAAGAGTTGAATTCCCTCTCTACGAAATGGCAGAACGAGGTGAAGGCCTTGTATGACAAGGTGTCGGAGATGTACAGCAAGTATCAGACCGAGATGCTCCTGCTTTCTGAGGACCAGAAGCGCGCCCGCGAGCAGGCCATCATCGACAAGGAACAAGAAGCCAAGAACCTGCAGATGCAGTATTTCGGCGCCGAAGGTCAGCTCTATCAAAAACGTACTGAGTTGATCCAGCCCATCCAAGAGAAGATCTACACTGCCATGAAGGAAGTGGCTCAGTCAAAGAATTACGCCTTCGTGCTCGACCTGGCCTCTGGCACCTCGGTGCTCTATGCCAACGACAAGAACGACATCAGCGATGACGTGCTCGACCAGCTCGGCAACGTGATGCAGACCGTGCGCCGCGAAGACCGCCGCAAGGCCACCAATGCTATGGGTGGCTCAACGGGTGGTACCACCGGTGGCAAATCCGGCAACGTGAAACCTAGGAAATAATGCCGCTTAAGGCAATGGAATGCAAAAAAACTGTATCTTTGCAGCTTGATTCGCATAAAAAAGAGAGTTAAATTATTAAAATTCAATAAAATGAACAAATTATTCAAAGTTATGTTCTTGGGTGTGGCCCTCTTCGTGATGAGTGGTATTGCCAATGCTCAAGTGAAGATTGCACACGTCAACACGGCTGAAATCCTCGATGCCATGCCTGACAAAGCCAAGGCTGAGAAGAGCTTGGAGAAGTACTATGGTGAGTTGCAGAGCCAACTCGAGACCATGGCCAAGGAATATCAGACCAAGATGCAAGACTACGAGGCCAACCAAGCCACTATGTCGAACCTGGTGAAGCAGTCGAAGGAAAAGGAAATCGTCGACCTGCAGACCCGTATCACCCAGTTCCAGGCCAACGCTGAGAACGAATTCGAAAACAAGCGCGCCGAGCTTCTGAAGCCTATCCTCGATAAGATCCAGAACGCCATCAACGCCGTGGGTAAGGAGAAGGGTTACACCTATATGCTTGACCTCGCAACGGGCGCTGCCGTTTATGTTGGCGACAATGCCGTTGATGCCACCAAGGATGTGAAGTCCAAACTCGGTATCAAATAATAACGGTTGATCGAACAAGAAAAAAGCCGACTCATTTGAGCCGGCTTTTTTTGTTATTTGATGCTTTCGCGCTTGACTTTCGCGAAGCGTAGCAGCTTCAGTATGCCCAAAGGCTTGTAGTCGTCTTTGTTGGCCAGGTTGAGATAGAGCCCGAACTTCTTTGCAATCGGGATTTTGAAGGTCTCGACGAACTCGATGAGGGTGCCGTCGGGGTCTTCCACGTAGGTGAAATGGCCGTTGGCGTCGCCCATGCCGAAGTCGGCGCCACTGTCGCACACGAAGGGATGCCCCATGGCTTCGGTCTGCTCCTTGACGGCATCCATGTGGCGCACGTCTAAGCAGAGGTGGATGAATCCGGGATCGCCCCAATAACGGCCTTCATAGAGCTTTTTGCCAGGACCGTCGACGCTTTGGATGAGCTCGAGATGCGACGTGCCCATGATGCGGCTCAAAGGCCCTTCGATGGGCTTGCTTCGTTGGAGGATGACACGGCGCAACGTGCCTTCGCCACCAGGGATACATTTCAGGTCGTCGAAGACACCGGTTTGGTCGAAGACCACTTTGTCGTATTCCAAAAGCTGCGTGTAGAAGGGGAGGGAGCGCTCGATGTCGCTTACGCCGATGACGGCACCGTTGGCGCCGCCCGTGGTCTTCTTCTCGTCGATGAAGACATAATCGTCCTGTTCCAGCTGGAAGAGGTTGCCATAGGGGTCTTTCATGAAGAACTCCTTCTGTCCCGCCGGCGAGGTCGTGACAGGGCTGATGACGTCGAGTCCTTTATTGATGAAGGTGTTGTAGGCCGTTTCGATGTCGGGGGTCTTCACCTTGGCGATGAGGATGCCCAAGTCGCCCAAATGCACAGGTTCTTTCAGGTAGTTGAGTTCACGGCCTTTGGGTTGCCATATCTCGAAGCCGCCGCCGCCGCGGATGTTGACGGCGATGCCCGAACGACGCGGCTGGGGTTTGCCGCCCGTGTAGGGCAGCATGCGCTCCGCCACGCCTTCGTCGTCGACGATCTTGACCTCGAAGCCGAAGTTGTCGTAATACCATTTCCAGGCCTCCACGAAGTCGTTGACTCCGATGCCCACTTGCTGTATGCCGCAGATGACTTTCTCTTTCATTATGTTGCTGATATTTTTCTGGATAGTTTATAATACAAAGGTAAGCAATACTTATGGATGTACGCCATCAGCAGCTCGGTGCGGCCGATGAGTTTACGGTGCTTCTGCCGCTTGATGGCACGTACGGCGATTTGGCCGCATTTCTCGACACTCAAGCCGTTGGCTTGTCCCGCGTCCATCTTGGCGTGGGCCGTGCCGTCGCCCATCAGCGCGCTCTTGCTGATTTGCGTGTTGATGCGGCCGGGGATGAGGAAGGTGACGTTGATGTTGTCGTATTCCAGCTCCAACGACTCGTAGAAGCCAAACAGGGCGTGTTTGGCGGCGCAATAGGCCGAACGCAACGGGAAACCGAACAGTCCCGATAGGGAAGTGGTCACGCTGAACTGCACGTGCTCCTTGGCCTTGATCATCTCTTTGAATTTCTTCACGAGATAGACGCCGCTCATGAAGTCGATCTTCAGGATTTTCTCGTCGACGCTGAAGTCGGTGTCCAAGGCCTTCTCGCGCTGCGAGATGCCGGCGTTGAGCACGAAAAGGTCGATGCTCAGGCCTTGCCCGACCACGTAGTCGTAGAGGCGGTCGATGGAGGTGTAGTCGTCCAACTGCGTCTCGATGGCGTAGGCGCTCACGCCCAGCTGCTCGCAGAGGCCCTTGGTCTTGTTGAGGTCGTCAATGCCCAAGCCTGTCAGCACGAGGTGGCAGCCTTCCTGCGCCAGATGAAGTGCGATGCTCTGCCCGATGCCCGTGCCTCCGCCAGTGACGAGGGCGGTTTTGTTTTTTAGGTCTAACATGCCTTATAGGTTTATACAATCCTTTAGTTTCCCCTTCGGGGAATGGAGAGCCCGTTGTTGTTTCCCTGCGGCGGTTTGTGATGCTTGCGAATAGGCGGCTTGTTCTTGCCGCCGCTGGATGATTATTGATACAACTCCATTCCCGAAGGGAATCTCTTTTCTACGCTGCAAAGATAAAAATAATTCCTTCATGTTGGGATAATCAATATATTTACTAATTTTGTGGCATCAATCATCATGGTTGAAAGGGCAGACACGTAGGTCTGCCCCAACTCTAAACTCTGAACTCTAAACTCTAAACTAAATATGGACATTTTCGAAAGAATATCAAAGGATTCCGGTGGCCCGATTGGGCAATACCGCGAACGCGCCGACGGTTATTTCGCATTCCCTCGTCTGGAAGGCGAACTGGGACCTCGCATGACCTTCAACGGCAGGGAGGTGCTCTGCTGGAGCTTGAACAACTATCTGGGTCTGGCCAACCACCCCGAGATTCGTCGCGTGGATGCCGAAGCCGCTGCCAAATACGGCCTCGCCGCACCCATGGGCGCTCGTATGATGACGGGTCACACCCGCATGCACGAGCATTTCGAACATGAGCTAGCCGACTTCGAGAAGAAAGAAGCCGCCTACCTCTTCAACTTCGGCTACCAAGGCATTGTGTCGACCATCGACACGCTGACTAGCCCCCACGATGTGATCGTCTACGATAATGAGGCTCACGCCTGCCTGCTCGACGGTATCCGCCTGCATATCGGCAACAAATACAAATACCGCCACAACAACATGGAAGACCTCGAGAAGAAGTTGAAGGTCGCCACTGAGGTGGTGGCCAAGACGGGTGGCGGCATCCTCGTCATCACCGAAGGCGTGTATGGCATGACGGGCGCTTTGGGCGACCTCGCCGGCATCGTGGCCCTGAAGAAGAAATACAGCTTCCGTATCCTCATCGACGACGCCCACGGCTTCGGCGTGATGGGTCCCAACGGCCGCGGTACCTCCGAGCACTTCGGCGTGATGGACGACATCGACATCTACATCGGCGCCTATGCCAAGGCCATGGCCATCATCGGCGGCTTCGTGGCTGGCCCGAAGTATGTGATCGAGTATTTGCGCTACAACATGCGTTCGCAGATGTATGCCAAGAGTTTGCCGCTGGCCATCGTAGAAGGCTGCGAGAAACGTCTGGAGATCATCCGCAGCGCCGAGGGCGACGCCCTTCGTGCCCAGCTGTGGAAGGTGACCCGCGCCTTGCAGAAGGGCTTCCGCGACCTGGGCTTCGACATCGGTCCTGCCGAGGCATGCGTGACGCCGGTGCACGTGCAGGGCGATGTGGTGCAAGCCACCAATATCGCCATGGACCTGCGCGAGAACTACAAGATCTTCTGCTCGGTCATCACCTATCCCGTCATCCCCAAGGGCATGATCATCTTCCGCATCATCCCGACGGCTGCCCACACCATGGACGACGTCAACTACACGTTGAACGCCTTCGCCGAAGTGCGGCAGAAGCTCGACAAGGGCTACTACGACGGAACGGAAGTGCCGAATATGAGGATTGAATAGCAATTGTCTCACAACGAAGGACTATTCTGACCCTTTTGACGTCATTGCGGACAAGGATCCGCAATCCCCTGCGTGCGGAGACGATTCCCTTACGAGTAGGAGATTGCGGGTCAAGCCCGCAATGACGTTTTGTGTTTATGGTGTTTTTTTGCACATTTCAAGTATTATCTATATCTTTGCACTTTCATAAAGTAAGATAATCCCAAAAACAGGATAATATGATACTCGTAAAACAAGTCGGTGTTTACATCAACATCGTCAATTGCAAGCTCAAAAAGTACATTGCTGAAGCATTCAAGAAAAATAGCGTCAACCTGACGGGCGAACAGTACCTTGTTATGGACGCGCTATGGAATGAGGGCACGCTTACCCAACAGGCCATCGCCTTCATCATCCAAAAGGACAAGAACTCGGTGACCCAGTTTATCGACAACCTGGAGAAGAAAGGCCTCGTCGCCCGCTCCGTGTCGAGAGAAGACCGCCGCGTGAACAACATTGTCGTGACCCAAGAAGGCATGGCGCTCAAGGACTCCACCAAGCAGTTGGCCATCGAAACGATGAACAAGGCGCTTGAGGGCATACCTGAAAAGGATGTGGTGGTCTTTGTGGACGTGCTGAAAAAAGTCTGCGCCAATATTTGACAGTTTTCAAGGTTCTTATGGCATTTGGTATGATAATTGCGTGAAACACTTCGTATTAAGGATTGGATTATATACTTTTGTACCTCTAATATTTCAAAGAAATGAATAGAATGACAAGATTTTTGATGGCTTTGCTCGCGCTGGCCTTGCTTATGCCTTCGTGCAACAAAGGTCCGGGCGAGGGCGGCACAGGAACGGTGCAAGGCGTGGTGAAGCTTGTGCATCATCCCGACGATGACTATACCTTGACTCCCGATACCATGGTGGCGGCCAAGACCGATGTCTTCATCATCTACGGTGATGAGGCCTATTTCGGCAACGATGTGGAGACCAATGCCGATGGCTTGTATAGGTTCGAGTATCTGCTGCCTGGCAGCTATACCGTGTTTTCCTATTCCACGCTGCCTTCGGGCGAGAAGGTGGCGGTGAGCGAGACGGTCGAGCTGCAACGCGGCGCGGTGGCCCAAGTGCCTACGCTCTATATCCACGACGGCAAGGCCTACGGCACTTCGGTGGTGAAAGGCCGTGTGCATGCGTCCTACTACCATAACGGCAGCTGGCGGGGCGAAGGCTGGGCCTGCGAGCACCGTGTCTACATCCGCAGAGTGGGCGACGACATCCCCTTCGACGACACCCGCGTGGGACCCGATGGCTACTTTGCCTTCCAGAAGCTTCAACCAGGCGAATACGAGGTCTTTACGGCATCCGACGACATCGCAACGGAGATCCCCGACTTTGTCTTCCAATCCATCGTAGTGGATGAAGCGGAACAGGTTTATGAGCTTCCTGAACAATTTGAGGTGATAATAAATGTGTAAAAGCAAGATCCCTGAGCCCAAGGTCCCTGAGCCTGTCGAAGGAGTCGAAGGGCCGGTTTATAAGAATAAAAAAACTAAATAATCTGCTGAATATGAAGAAACTATTGTTTTTATTGGCATTTTGCTCCATTGCCTATGGTGCGGTGTCTCAGTCGGTCTCGGAGAGTACCATTCAGAAGCGTGAGAACCGCAAGGGCATGGTGCTGAAGGAATGGAACACGGCGGCGGGCGACAAGCGCGCCTTCCTCGACCGCGTGACGACCTACGATGCGTTGGGCCGTAAGATTGAGGAGATCGAATATGCCAGCTATGGCCAGAAGTGGCGCGTGGTGTTTGAGTATCCTGAAAACAGCGACATCACAGCCAAGGTGTTGCGTGAGATCGAGTATAACGACCGCGATAGGGTGACCCGAATCAAGAAGTACGAGTACAACGAAGACGGCTCCAAGAAATGCCAGAAGAACTATTATCCGAACGGCAAGCTGGAGTCGGTGAAGACCTACGAGTACGTCCCAAAATAAGGCCAGCGTGGAAGAGATCCTCGGCATAGTGCAAGGCATGAAGCCTATCACGCTCGACGAGATGAGCGGCGTGAAGCTGATGAACCGCATCGACACCAAATTTGTCGTGACGGAGACGCAGCTCAAGGCCATTTTGTCGGCGATTTGCGACCATTACTATGCCCAGGAGGTGGAAGGCCATCGCTTCTCGCCCTATAGCACCGTGTATTACGACACACCCGAGCTGACGATGTATCTCATCCACCACGACCGTCATCTGGTGCGCGACAAGGTGCGGGTGCGTACCTATGTCGACTCCCACCTGACTTTCTGCGAGGTGAAGCATAAGAACAACAAGGGCCGGACCAAGAAGAAACGCATCGCCGTGGAACCCATCCCCAACATCATCGACAACCCCGAGGCAGCGGCGTTTTTGGCTGAGAAGCAACCCTACGAGGTAAGCACTTTGAGCCCGCATCTCGTCACCGCTTTCGATAGGATCACCTTGGTGAACTACGACAAGACGGAACGCCTCACCATCGACTGCAACCTGCGCTTCGAGAACCTGCGCAGCGGCAACAAGGCCGCGATGACGCCCCTCGTCGTGATGGAGCTGAAGCAGGACGGACGTGCCCATTCGTTGCTGAAGGATGTGCTCTTTGAAATGCGTATCAGACCCTTTAAGGTCAGCAAATACTGCATCGGCACCTGTCTGACCCGCCCCGAGGTGAAGCAGAACCGGTTTAAGAAAAAGTTGAGAAGAATTGAAAAGCTTAAAACTATGGCCTATGGCTAATGGCCTATGGCTGCCTCGACATGAGGGCAAGCCATTGGCCATTGGCTATTGGCCATAAGCCTAGTAAACAACAATTAAACAATCAATAAAACGACAATATGAACCTATTACAAATCAACATGCAGGACTTTGATCCTGACATCGCGCGCGAGTTTGGTGGCGACGTCTCGGCTATGGATTTCCTCGGTGTGCCGCTTTTCGACGCCCATAGCCTGTGGACGACGTTGATCCGCTTTGTGTTCAACTTCCTCGTCTGCTGGGTTATCATCCATTGTTTCTATTACAAGAAGGCCAACCGCAAGGACTATTACTTCACCTTCCTTATGTTTGCCGTGGTCATCTTCCTCATCATCTCGCTGATGGAGAACATGAAGATGAACATTGCCTACGCCTTGGGCCTCTTCGCCATCTTCGGCATGATACGTTACCGAACGGAGACCATCAAGATACGTGAGATGACCTATCTCTTCGTGGTGATGGGTCTGAGCATCGTCAACGGCATGGCGCTCTCGACGAGTTATGCGGAGCTCGTCTTGGTCAACCTGCTGACCGTGCTGATTGTGTGGCTGCTTGACGGCACGAAACTGCTGAAACACACTGCCACGAAGATCATCCTCTACGACCGCATCGAGAACACCAAGCACGGCAGGGAAGAGGAACTGAAAGCCGACCTCGTGGAACGCACGGGCCTCGACATTTCGAAGGTGGAGGTGGGGCATATCGACTACCTGCGAGACGTGGCGTTTGTGAAGGTGTACTACAAGCCCATCGACGGCGAGGTGAATACGATCGATACGGTGACCAAACTGAAGGATTTTGATAGTTAGCCTATAGCCCATGGCTAATGGCCTATGGCTGCCTCTACGTAAAGGCAAGCCATAGGCCATAGGCAATGGGCCATAGGCGAGAAACGCAAATGAGAAGGTTAATAACCATATTGCTATTGTTCCTCACGGTTGGCGCCTACGCGCAGAGCGAACGTGCGACCGACTTCGGAGGCATTGTATCGGCTGAAGCGGAGGCAGGTCTGGGCGGGCCATGGGGCCTGTCGGCAGAGGAGGAGCTGCGCTTCGACCACGACTTCACGCAGTTCGACCGCTGGCTCAACTCGGTGGGGGTGAACTACAACTGCCTGCACAATAGGATGAACATCGGGCTCACGGCCGACTACATCCGTCGCCACAACGACAGAGGTTATTACGAGAACCGTGGCCGTTTGGGCGTGCAGGTCACCTATGCCGAGGAGTGGCGCCGCTTCAAGTTCCAGGTGCGGAGCAAGGCCATCGGCACCTTCTACGATGAGCGCACGGGCGAGCATCGTGTCAACCCCAAGTTGTATTGGCGCAACCGCTTGAAGGTGACCTACCAGCCTATGAACAGCCGGTGGAAATATGCCCTCTCCACCGAATTGTTCTGGCTCACCAACGACCCCAAGAAAGGCGGCCTCGACAACCTGCGCACCGTGCTCTCGGTTGACTATCGCCTTTCGAGACGCTATTACCTCTCCGCCTTTGCCCGCATGGACAACGACTTGTGGGTGAACGAACCTGTAGACAGATTCTATTTTGGCTTGACGTTTAAGGCGAAGTATTGATTTTATTCGTACCTTTGCAGGTATGAAGCGCCTTGTCCTGATAGTATTATGGGTCCTCGTAGCCTTGTTGGCTGCTTGTACCCCAAAAAAGCAGGTCCCTGAGCTTGAGGTTGCTGAGCAAAGTCGAAGCGTCGAAGGGCCGTCTGAAGCCTTGTCGGCCATCGACAGCCTGATGTGGCAGCGCCCCGACAGTGCGTTGACCCTGTTGTTGCCCTGGTTTGACGACTGTAGAGACGTTGCGTGCAACGTCTACACGGAAAACGACAACGGTAATTCGGAAGACGTAGCACGCTACGTCTCTGCTGACGCAGAATACGACCGCCATTACGCCAACCTGTTATTGTCAGAGTTGTTGTACAAAAACGATTCCGCCCAGACCAATCGCCAAGAATTGTTGCAGGCTGTGGCCTATTTCGATTCGTTGTCGGCGGGCACACGCGGTGCGTCCCTACAGGGATTCTGCCGTAGGGACACACCGCGTGTGTCCGCCAATAGGCCATCCATCGCCTTCCTCTCCGCCCGTTCCCACTACATGAACGGCGTAGGCTACTACGAAAACGACAGCGTGGTGCCTGCCTGCAAGGAATACATGAAGGCCTTGGAAATCATGGAGGACCATTTTGAGGAAAAGGAGCTGGTGGGACATAAGGCGCAGTTTATGGCATTAGTCTACACAAGATTAACCGATCTTTTTTCCAGACTTTACCTTCATGAACAAACCGTTTATTTTTCAAGACAATCATTGTCGTATTACAAAAAACAAAATGTTCCAATATGGTATCTGTCTCGGATGTTATGTGAGATAGGTGCTCAATATGACATGTTGGAGCAGTTGGATAGTGCTGACATCTATTATCAAAAAGCGGTTTCCTTATTAAATGACACAAATTGCTTATTATACAAAGACCTTGCAGCGAGGCAGTCTTTTTTATCATATAAAAAAAGGAACACTACAGAGAATTCCTTGAAACAATTATACAAACTGATTGGATTTGCAAATAGCGAAATGGAGTATTTGTCAAGATGTTTAACTATCGGTGGAGTATTCTATTATGAAAAGCGGTATGATTCTGCCTTTTTATATTTGGACAAGGTGTTTCATGAGACTACAAATGATGCTTCAAAAAAACAAGCAGCAGAGTGGTTGGTTGAAATCTGTAAGATAGAAGGTCGAGGTGAACAGGCATTCGAATATGCTGAATACTTGGCTCCTTTTGCCAATCAGGAAGAGAATCAAAGTGCGATAAAATCACAATTAACGGAACTCTATAAAAACTATAGTCAGAATAATCTAGAGCAGATCCATAAACAAGAGAAAAAGAAAAGCCAAAAATGGGCTGTTGCAATTGTCGGAGGACTCCTTACTTTGATATTGATTTTAATACTCTTTCTTCATAAGAACAAAAAAAGGAAAAAGCGTCTTGAAGTTCAAATCAAGGAAGAACAATATACTCATGACGTTCAACAGAAAGCCCTGTCTGGTAGGCTAAAAAAGAGCAATGAGACGCTGCGAGAGGCCTTAAAACAGATTGAGAAGCATGAGGATAGACTGGAAAACAATAAACATAGTCAAGAGGCATGTATAGGCAGAGAGCAGTATGCCGCTTTTATAGAGGCCCCCATTTGCCAAGAGATTCTAGGCCGAGTTGATCAGCTGCATTCAGACAAAAGAACAGCGATTAAGACCGACTCGGACATTTCGGAGTATAAGGCTTTTGCCCTATCAGCAACGCAACTGGTTGTTCTTTCTAAAACTGTTGATGAGTTTTTCCCTTGTCTATACCCTTCGTTAAAGAAAAAACACCCAGACATAAACCAAAAAGATTGGAGATTCTGCCTCTTATATCTTTTGCAGCTGGATAAAATGAGTATTAGTATAATGCTACAGGAATCATACCATACCTGTCGGCGTTATACTTTGAAGTTGGAACGGGTCTTCCAATGCAAGCATGGCTTGGTCGCTTTTCTTCTAGAAGAGGCGAAAGCTCTTTAAGTGCTGGTTTTCAAATTATTGTATAAATAACTGTAAAAATTGCAAAAGCAATTTTTCACTTTGTTGTAATTAAATGCCATATTATTGCAACAAATTACAACACAAAACTTATGCGACACATAAAAAACAAACTACTCGTTTTGCTGTTGGGTATCATTTTCCCAACAGTATGGTGTGGTGCCAATGTTATTACTCAATTTGATGGTTATAGTCATATAATAATCAAGGAGGGGATATTGCAGGGTTTTCCCAAAGGTTCCACCATCAATGCCACTATCAGTGGCCATCTTCTCACAGTATCGTTCACACAAAACATCGGCCAAGTGGCGGTGGAAATCACAACAGACACTGGAGCCACGGTGGATTGCGTCAACACTAGTACTCCAACGGGCTTTCAGTGCTACATTCCCAATGCGGGCGACTACATTGTCACTTTCACGCTCTCCAATGGAGACGAGTACTATGGCGAGTTTGAAGTTTTAAATTGATTATAATATGAAAAGAATTAGTCTATTATTGAGTTTGTTACTGCTTTGTGGCATGGGATTAATGGCTCAGTCCCTTTCATACGAATATGATTATGACCAGGCAGGAAATCGTATCAGAAGAAGTGTAGTAACCCTAACGAGGGGCGATCAAAAAGGCGATGCCATTCCATTATTTACGGATGAATTGCCCGATGGTAATCGCATGACCTTGTTTCCTAACCCCACAAAGGGAGTCGTCCGTTTTGAAATGGGACAGCCTGATGGCGTATTGGGCCATTACAAACTGTTTGATCTAAAAGGAAGCCTTCTAATGGAAGGGATTTGTGAAAGCTATGCTTTCGATTTGGATTTGTCAGGATATCCCAATGGAGTTTATCTGATTGAATTCCAAAACAAAAATAAAGTTTACTCAAATAAAATCATAAAGGAATAATAATGAATAAGCTCGCTTGTTTACATAAGCATTTACACATCGTCACGGGATTGTTGTGTATTATTGCATCATTCATCACTAATACTGTTTTTGCACAATCAAATGGCATCGTAGGTTCATTAGCTGGAGATGTCAGTGTCTCTCCTATGGGAATAGCTACTTATAGCATTCCTATTGATGTGGTTCCTGGAACCAAAGGAGTACAACCCAATCTTGCCGTTGTATATAACAGTTCGTCTGGAAGGGGCTATTTGGGCTCTAATTGGCAGCTATCAGGTCTTTCGTCCATCACAAGAGTACAACGCACACAATATCCTGATGGAAGTATTGGTGCCGTCAATTTGGATGGCAACGACAGATATGCTTTGGATGGTGTCAAGCTGATGAAACTATCTGGAGGCGATTATGCCACAACCAATGCAAAATACGGTACAGAAATTGAGAATTTCACCAGGGTGACTTTAAAAGGGACACCCAATGACGTTTCACAATATTTTGTCGCTGTCACCGACCAAGGTGAGATTATTGAGTATGGCAATACCGATGACTCAAAACAAAAAACGACAAACAATAAGATTGTGTCATGGATGGTCAACAAGATTACCGATGCAGACGGAAACTTTATGACCATTTCTTACGGTCAATCTACCTCAAACGGTGAAATTTGGCCTACCGAAATAAACTATACTGGCAATACTGCGGCAGGACTATCAACATACGCTAAGGTAGTATTCCAATACACAACCGATTCCAACATCAACACAACGTATATTGGAGGAAAGATTATTAGGCCAACCAAATTGCTAAATAAAATTCTCGTGAAATATGGGAATGAATTGGTTCGTCAGTATGATTTCAATTACACAACCGATCGAAGCACACGACTTAATGCTGTTATTCTGAAAGATAATTCAGGGTCGGAATTAACAAGGACAACTATTGGATGGGGTAGTGACAATTCTACAGTATCATATCAGACATTCGGCAATTTTGCTGATCATGTCATTTGTACAGGAGACTACAATGGAGACAACATTACAGACCTTTGCCTATACACATGTTCTTATGGAATATGCAATTGGCAAGTCAAGTTGGGCAATAGAGATGGAGGTTTTAGTTCTTCTAATTATTACGGAACGTTGAATGGTGTAAACTCGTTGTTCTCAGTTGATCTTGAAGGAAGCGGGAAGGACGGTCTTGGTTATTGCACATACGATTCAAATGATGAAAAATATACATTTAAAGTAATCAAGTCTGTCGAAAGCCCTAATGATATAATCGTTTATCCGCAATCGGAGACAAACACTTTCTACTTTGGAGACTTCCTTGGCGAAGGGGGAGCGCAATTCATGTTCAGAAGTAAACCGACAGGAAACAATGTCACGCTTACCCTCAAAAAGAAAATCGGACCAAACAATTGGCTTTCGGTTTCGAAAACAGTCAATAAAGACAGCAATATCTCCGTCACCGACTTCAACGGCAACGGGAAGAGCGACATCCATGTTGTCAACGGAACAACCGTTGACATATATGAATATAACGCCCCAACCAATTCGTTTGAAAAGATATTGGATTCAGGAACTCTTGCAACAGCAAGCGCTAAAGACTATTTCGGAGACTTCAATGGTGACGGCAAACAAGATTATATTCGTTTCAAGTACGGCAACTGGAAATTAAAAATGTCGAAAGGGAACGCGTATACCGATGATATAGCACTCCCTTTTATCAACTCATCAACTAGTTCTGGTGAACCTATGTATCCTATTTTTGTGGTCGACATCAATGGCGACGGCAAGGATGACATCATACAACCTGTACACAATTATAATACAAACATTACAAACTTCGATGTCTATTACACGAGAGGCTATGACAACAACACTTATTTGTATGAATCGCAGACATACCATCATAACAGTATCTACCTGTGTGACGAATCATACTATCGTTTTGCCGATTTGAATTGTGATGGCAAATTAGACATGCTATATATTGGTGTTGTCGGAAACACACCGGTATTGGTAAGTTTTAAGGAAAGGAGGGAACACGACCTTGTTCTTTCTTTTACCAATGGTATCGGCAAATGCAGCACTTTGGAATATGCTTATTACAATTCTCCTAATATCGGATATTTTGGTAGAGAGGGTAGGTGTGTTCATTTTCCTTTAGTTTCAAAACTACGTATTCCGAACGGATTGGGAGGCGTTACAGAGACAACATACACTTATGGCCATGCTGCTTTTGATTTTGAGAGAAGACAAATGATGGGATTTGGTCTGATTGACACCTATTGCAATGGGACAAATACCAAGATGGAGTATGAGTTCAATGACAGTTATCATCATTTGAACTTGGAACAGGCTTTGACCTATTACTTGCAAAGAGGAAACCATCTGGAGGGAGGATATGTCGGAGATACAACGTATTGGGAAGGCAATCGGGACAACGATTACCACTATTATGTTTTGAACACCCTGGCGTATCAAGGGCTGACTTATGGAAGGTTTATCCCATATTATTCTTATAGCAGCACCATTGACAGGCTTCAGAACAAACAACAAAGGAATCATTACTGGCTTAATTCCAACGATGGGCGTTTGTCGAAGTTTACGATTGAAAACATTGATTACAAATCGCATTCATGGGTATCGCGTGACAGTACAGTCTATTCTTATACAGACGTAACTATTCCCAATGGCCAAACCATTAAAAAGATTTCTTCCACTAAAACTTGGAATAAGCGAAATGGTTTCACCCAAATGCCTTATCAATACATAACCTATGATTATTCGACTTCGGGTAGACTTACATCTAAGAATGTGTCAGATTCAGATGGAATTGTTGGAACTACTTCATACAACTACAATTCCGTTGGCCAGCCTACAAGCGAAACTTATACTCCTAATGGAATGACGACAAGGACAAAGTATTATGTCTATGGTAGCAAATACCGTTTTTTGGTTCAAGAGGCAAATGCGTTAGGTCATAGTAAATCTGCCACTTTTGATGACTGGACGGGGTTGATGACCTCGCAAACTGATGTCAATTATTTGACTACAACATATCAATATGATGCTTTGGGACGCCTTACAGATGTGACTCGTCCAGATCGTACGGAACATCATATCAGTTATAATTGGAACAATGTATCTGCTTTTTCAAATGCAGTTTATTACATAAGTGAGACTGAAGTTGGACAACCTGAGGCCAAAACCTATTATGACGTGCTGGGCCGCGCCATCCATACCTATGTGGCTGGTAGAGGTTACGATGATGTAGTATATAATGAACTAGGGTTGGTGAGCAAGACCACCTATGTGCCCTATTCCACGCCCAGCACTGCATTGGGGAGCAAAACATGGCACACCAATAACTATGACAACTATAACAGAATCGTTTCAGAAACCGATCCGTACACAAACCTGTCGTATTCTTACTATGACTACAACAATCCTACCATGCATGAGTATTTTGTTACGGTCACAGACAATATACGCAACACAAATCAGACAAAAAAATATGATGCTGTAGGCAGGGTGACACAAGTTATAGATGAAGGTGGTACCATCAACTACACCTATTCTTACCAAACAGAAGGTGGCAAGATACGTGATAAGATGAGTATTAGTGTTGGAGGAAACACCACGACAATCAAATCGGATATCCGAGGCAACCGTCTTAGTATCCAAGACCCTGATGCGGGAACCGTAACAAGCACTTACGATGTGCTTAACCAACTTGTTACTCGAACGGATGCCAATCTGAACCAGACCGCATACACTTATGACCTTATTGGCCGTACGACGCAAATTGTCTATTCCAAAGGGACGGAATCGGAAACGATTACTTACACATACGATAATGCAACTGGAAGCGGGATGGGGAAACTTGCCTCTGTGAAAAAGAATGGTAGTAACGATTGCATCTTTGTTTACGATGACTTGGGAAGGCTTTCCAACCGAAAGGTGTACGATGGCCATACGGTCTATAATCACCAATATGAATACAATAATTTGGGACAACTGCAATATTTCACCTATCCCGATAGTTATTGCATTGAAAATGTCTATAATTCATACGGAGAATTGAAACAAATTAAAAACGCAGCAGACAATTCCTTGATTTATGCCGCCGATTCGCGCAACAAGTTCCGCCAACCGCTGAAATGTCGCTACGGAAACGAAACTGGTGTGCAATACACCTATAATGCTTATGGCATGTTGACAGGTATCAAGAATGGTGATGTTGTTGGAAATTACAACGTCAATGGCGTTGGTATCGATATGGATGATGATGTGAATTATTCCATCAACAACCAATACAGACAATTGACATATTCCTACAATGACAGAGGCTTCATCGATTCACGTACTGATGCCAAAGTGAACCAATCCGAAACTTATACATACGACAATTTGGATCGCCTGACCTCTTACACCGTAAATGGCACAACGGCAGCCTCATTTACATACGGGAATACAGGTAATATCCTTACCAATTCGAAAGTGGGTACATACAGTTATGGCAACAGTAAGCCTCATGCAGTTTCAGATATCGCCTGCAATTCCTCTTGTCCTATCTCTGCCTCGCAATGTGATGTGACCTACAACCTGCGTAACAAACCTACTGCCATTGCTGAAAACGGCTATCGCATTACCTTAGATTATGACGCGGCGGGTATGAGGCGACACACACGTTATTACCAAGGCAATACGATGCAAAAAGCCACGGCTAAAATTTCCGATGTTTATGAATTTGAATTGGGTTCAGGCGCTCAGCGCAAGTTGGATTACATCTATGCCGAAGGGCAACTGGTAGCGGTGCATGTGAAGAGAGGAACTGCAGATAGCCTTTATTATGTGATGACCGACCACCTCGGCAGCTGGAACAAAGTAATGGACGAAGACAAAAACATCGTACAGCAGACCCACTTCGACCCTTGGGGCAACCGTATGAGCTATACAGCTTGGAACACACCTCAAACCCAGACCACGTTCTCGTTCAGCCGAGGCTATACGGGACATGAACACTACGACCGTTTCAAAATCATCAACGCGAATGCACGCTTGTATGACCCCGTGATTGGACGCTTCTTCTCGCCCGACCCCTTCGTGCAGGCACCCGACTTCACGCAGAACTACAACAGGTACAGCTACTGCATGAACAACCCGGTGATGTATAGCGACCCGGATGGAGAGTTTGTCATTGTGGATTCTTGGATTGTTGGTTTTGTGAGCAAGTTTTTCCAAACAGGCTCACTAAAACAATCTTGGCAGGAAGCCAATAAGCGAGCAGGAAACGACGCCAAGCTGTGGGGTGGGTTGCTGGTCACCGATGAGAACAAAAGCTTCTGGGGTAGAGCTGGAGAGTTCGTTTCTAGATTCACATGGCAATTGCCGCAGACACTATTAGGGTGGATTGTTGCTGAAAGTTGCAACACGCTTGGATTTGGCGGAGGTGTTGAATCCGTTGATTATGCTTATGGAGCCACAGTCACACGCACCAACAATTGTAATTGGGGAGCTGTAACGCTCGGTAATTACATAACGGGGGATAACAGCATTCGTGCTAATGCCAATAATTCATTGTTCCAACATGAATACGGGCATTATCTACAAAGCCAGGAAATGGGTTTAGCATATCTTCCAAGGGTGTGCGTTCCTAGTATTCTTAGTTCGCATGATCACGACTTCCATCCTGTTGAACAGGACGCAAACAGACGTGCTTTTCTATATTTTAACAGATATGTAGATGGTTTTTATAAATCTAAACACGAAATGGAAACTTATAGGGGATGGGATTTCGATAATAACCCATTAAATATAGATCATTCAAACATATCCATGCAATATGTAGATTACCATGATGAGCAGTCTCTTCAGTTACTTGATAAACTTGCAATTCATGCCAAATGGTATGACTACGCTTGTTGGATGATTGCTCCGTTTGGTCCTGTTGCTGTTGGGCTCTATAACGCTATGTATTATAATGCTATATATTAAATCAAAGCTATCATCATGAAAAAAAGATTTAAAACACAGTTATTTGCCATTATTCTTCCTTTAATTGTTTTGCCATTGTGTGCGGGGTTGTGCAAAAAAAATCCTGACACTTGTCATCAATCAATTAAAGTGGTAAACAACTCGGATAGAACAGTTTCAATAAGAAGACCGGCCTTATTTCTAAGGCCAGGCGCCGACGAAGAGGTGTGGTTGCCTGAGCAAAACGCTTTTACTGTTACGCCCAAGGACACAGCTATGATACAGCTTATCATGCATGATTGTCTGGAAGAGTACTCTCACACATCCTTTCCATTATATGTGTTGCCCGACTCTTTTCCTTGCATAACAACAACTTGGGATTCTTTGTACATCGCCTATGATATTCTGAAAACAATAGATCTGCAAGATTTAGGGGTGGATTCTCTTGTAAAAACTGACTTTACAGTATATTATCCTTGAGATTGTGAAAGCTATCGGCACCCCTCATGGAATGATATTATCATAAAAACAATTTAGTGTTGCAATGTTACTATATCAGCATGGATCAAAAGAAAGAAATAGTTCTGGTGCGATGAAAATGAATGGAAACAATACAAAAAAAACTAAAAAAGGTGTTTTAATACGAAAAATCAATAATTAAAACAATCGTTTGCTAATCACAATGAAACACAAATTATTATTACTAATCTCATTGTTGCTAGGCTCCACAGCTTTTGCCCAGCAGGAAACCAAAAAAGAGCCCGTCAGCCGCAGGGCCAACAACACACTTGGTGTCTGCATGATGGGCAAGACAATGCAGTGTAACGGCATCAGCATGTCGTATATCGCATCGGAACAAGGCAAAATAGGCTTTGCCTTCGGTGCGGAATATGACCGCGAGTATATGCTGGGGGCAACGCCTCTTGGCCTCGTAACGGGCATCCGCATGGAATACAGCCGTCCCTACGCCAAGTTTGAGGAGGATGGACAAACTCTTGAAGTGAAAGCTCACGACCTTACGGGTGTGCTTCCTGTCATGCTGCAATACCACGACAAGTTGGGCGTGCACACCGAGCTTCAGCTCTTTACTGGTCCAAGTCTCGATTTGGTGCTTTTCCGCAAGACGGATGCTTCAGGAGTCATGTCAGGAAGCGGCAGCTATATCTTCGGGAGTCCGCTCGAAAACACTGGTAAGCCCGTTTGGCATTGGATTGGTTTGTCGTGGAATTTCGGCATAGGAATCCAATACAACGACATTGTCTTCAAGATTTCGTCGGGATACGGCCTATTGAACCATTTCGACAAGGACTATACGGCACAGTATATGGGATATCCTTTGCGAATCAATCGCCCAGTTATGGGAATGATAATGTTTAAACTTTAACTTATCGTATTACAAATAACAAACAAAACACATTAACTATGAAGGAGAAGAACAAATTCATTTAATATTGCCTCCCTTTGGAGGCAAAACATAAAAACAAGGTGCTAAAAGAGTGATTGCTTTTGTGGTAGATTGCGTAACTCTTGAAGCACCAGTTCGGGCGGATTTGCAATCTGCCAGCCTTGAATATCAGCATTTTAATGCGAGAAAAAATGCATGCGTGATTGGATGAAAACCATTATCTTAGTAACTAAATAATAATAAAGGAGTTAATTATGAAGAAGATTTGTTTTGCAATTTTATTGATGGCTTCGTTGGCTGGTTGCAAGAAGAGCGACTGGCGTGAGCCTTACTCGGGAAGTTTTGACTTCATGTGCCGGAAAAGCACGATGGTGTCAACCGAAAATGGCTGGGAGGAACGTTGGGTTGACACGTCTTATCTCACTTCGAACGTGGTGAAAGAGAATACCGACAGAATCAAAATCCAATTTGGGACAGGTACTATTGGCGTTAATCTTGAATCAGGCGACTCGCTCACCATGACCGTGAAACCTATCATCAAGGAAAACGGTGAATTGGAGTTTCCCTCGGCCGAATACCCACAAGGAGGCCACAACCACATTGATGGGAAGTACATAACTACCGATACGATCAAAGTGAATATCAAATACGCATACCTGAATGGCGGTTATGACAAATACTATGTTGTGGGAACAAGAAGCCATTAATAGCAAGTTGCATTATTTCCAAACAAAAAGCTGTTTTTCTTTGAAAAATAGCGCCCGTCCCCACTACATGAACGGCGTAGGCTACTACGAAAACGACAGCGTGGTGGAGGCCTGCCAGGAATACATGAAGGCCTTGGATATCATGGAGGACCATTTTGAGGAAAAGGAGCTGGTAGGCTATATGGCGAAGTTCATGGCGCTGACGTATACGAGACTGACAGATGTTTATTCTGATTTAATTGAAATACCACTAATCATCTAAACATAATGAAAACGCTAAAATTAGTTATCTTTCTATTCCTTGCCTCTATGTTGACAGGTTGCGATCCCTTGTATAGCATTTATTTTGTCAATAGATACGACAAGAATGTCTATGTTGAATATTATGTTTCAAATTATCCCGACACAACCCTGTTGGGAACGGGTTGTGTTTACAACCCCGCAACTCAATCGCATGATACGGCTCATATATACGAAACAATTGGAAGGTTGCCTGATTTCTTTTATTATGGTGGTACAAGAGTTGACACGGTTTCGTTTTTTATTTTTGATTCTGACTCTGTTGATTATTATTCATGGGATACTGTTGTAAAGAAAAACATGGTATTACAGCGCTATGACTTAAGCAGGTTCGATTTGGAAAATTTGATGGTCAGCAAGGGTAGCTCCATGTTGCATTTTCCACCGACCGAACAAATGAAGCACATTCACATGTGGCCGCCTTACGGTACTTACGATGAAAACGGACAAAAGAAAAGCAACAAGAAGTAATTTAGCAGTATAAACAAAAAACCGATGGTAACATGAACGGTTATGCCTCCCCCGTATATCTCGAAGGCTGGACTTCGTCTACGCCAATGGGCTCATTGTGGCATTATGGGAGATCTTGTTCATTTTCGACCGCGGCTTCATGGGCCTCTGCCATCGGCAACGGTGGCTTGGCCGACGTTGGCCAACCGATTGTTGATGGCGACGTGCTGGCCGACAAGCGCATGGAACGCGACTCGCTGTTGCGCCGCGTGATGGCACCTTATCCATTGCGTATCAACCGCAACAGACTTGATACACTTTACAGCTTGACCCAGCCTGACACGACAGCCGAGCTCACCTATTTCTTCCACCCAGACCATCTCGGCTCCGCCTCGTGGATTACCGACTTGAGCGGGTAGCCTGTGGAGCACCTGCAATACAAGCCCTTCGGTGGCGACTATATCGACCAGCAAGCACCTGGCACAGACTACTCCGAGCGTTTCCGCTTCACGGGTTTTACAACTGTATATTACTGGGATGACCCATATTCCACAAACCAATATACAATAAATGGCTTTAAATGGAGTTTTAAACCAGCTGTGATTCCGATTCCAATTCATTAATACATTAGTACAATGAACAGATTTAAATTATTATTCTTATTCCTTCTGTTGATGGTTTTATCTGCATGTAATAAACATGAAGAGACTTTGATTATGAATGCTATAGTTAATGGAGAACAAGTTTCCTATGATGTGTACTGTTATGCCCTAAAGTCTGTTGCTCAATATGAAGATGGGACAATGGTATATAATAAGTACACCATCAATGGATTAGATGGGAAGAAAGGAGGAGTGTTTTTTCAAGTTGTTGATAGTACAACATCAAAGACTTGTTTCTGCTTTGAGGACTTTAATCCCAATATGCTATATTACAACGATGGGCCAAATTCAACTTGTCATGCAATAGATGCTAGTTTGGAGATCACCAAAGAAGAGAAAGGCATTCTTTGTGGAGAATTTGATATGTTGGTTTTGAAACACAATGGTGACACTATTCGTATTTCAGATGGAGTTTTTGAGTTAAACCTGGAAGCAACGAAGATTATTTTGAACAGATAACTGTTTTGTTGCCAGCCGCCGATAATGAACGTTTTCGGCGGCTGCCGTTTTACGACACCCCTACAGCATTGATGCAATAAAAACTATTTGGCTTTCGTTATGCCTTCAGTTCTGGAATACAAACATCACCATTAACAATCGTCATGAGGAAAAGACGTTTTCTTTTTGTTTTACTACTATTGCCCTGCATGATTTTTGCGCAGGGCAAAGCAAAGCCTTTCAACAAAGGCAAAATTGTCCTGAATTTTGGATATGAGAAGCAGCCAGGAAGCGGCTTGAGAGGTGAAGCACCTAAAATTTGCTTCAGCGCTGGATATGGGTTCACGGACTGGTGTGTGGCAGGCCTCTATGTCAATTATGGGAGTGACTTTATGGGTTATCATGCATATTCAATCAGTGGAAAAGATGAAAACGGGGCACCCATAAGCTTATATTGGCTAGAATTCAATAGCAACTATCTTGAATATGGAACCCATGCCGAATTTCATCCTGTCAATCTGATGTTGCCGCAGTTTTATTTCGTGGATGTCTATGCTATTGTCCGTGTTGGGATGCATCATTTTATTTGCGATATCATAAGCGAGACAGGCTATGATGAAGTTCATGAAACTGAGTCTGGCTCATTGAAAAACTCCGCCACGCCCTACCTTGTCGGGGGATGGGGTGTGGCAATCAACCCGTCCAGATATTTTGGCTTTTTCTATGAAAGGACACATAACACACTCACTGACTTTTATGAAGTGTCGACTCCCTCTCTTAAACATCATTTGTACCACCGCTTCGGCTTCAACATCCGCTTCGGCGGGCCGAAGAAATGGCAAAAACAATAAATCATGAATAAACCCCTTTTTGCTTTCTTTTTGGCGGCGATAGCCTTCAGCGGCTGCCGCAAACAGGTCGGCGGCTACGACCGACCCGATTTCGATCCCCAACCCACTTTGAACGCCGTGCTGCAGCAAGGCCAACCCGTGTGGGCACAGGTCTCATTTGCCCGGTGCCTTGACTCGGTGCACCCTGCACCTTGCACCGATGCCGAAGTGCTGCTTTATGTGGACGGACAGCTTGCCGAAAGGCTGCAACACGAAGGCGAAGGCATCTACATGGGCGAAACCCACGCCGAAGCCTTGCACGAATACGCCTGCAAGGTCGTCATCCCTGGCTACGACACGCTCTTTGCCCAAACCGAGATGCCTGGGACGCCCTTGGTGACGGGCGTTGAAATCATGGAAAACGCCACCGTTGACGATGAAGGCCGCCCTTGTCCCGCCTTCATGATTACCTTCAAGACCGACCCGCATCAGAACTTGTATTACTGCTCCAATATCTACGCGTCTTTCCTTAATGAATACTACGACGACGAGACTCATGCCTACCTTGGCCATTCATCACAGTCAGGCACAATGAACGTATCCATCAATACCGACGACCCCGTGCTGCTCAACGAAGGCTCCGACCGCCTGCTGTTCAGCAACGAGATCATCAACGATACGACCTACACCATGAAGGTGAACGCTTGGTTCAGCAGCTACGGCTGGGGAGGACAACACACGGGCGGCGTCATAGTGCGTACAGGTGAGGTGGTGGTCCGTTTGCATGGCCTCTCCGAGTCGGCCTACCGTTACCTGAAGAGCAAAAAAGAAGCTTACGAAGAGCTGGATGCCTACACCAATCTTTTTCTCGGCGTCATCACTCCCGTCAACCTATACAGCAATGTGGAGAACGGCAAGGGTGTTTTTGCCGCCATCGCCCCCATGACTTGCGACACCATTTTCATCAACCCCGAAGACTAAGCGTCATGAAAAAGATCGTTTTTTTAATCTGCCTCTTCACTTCTCTCTTTGCCCAAGCCCAACAAACCCGTATCACGGGCTTCGTCAGCGATGCCAACGACGGCGAACGCATCATCGGGGCCAACGTCTTCTTGCACGACCGCTCGAAAGGCGTGGCCACCGACCAAAAGGGTTATTTCAACCTCGCGGTCGAGTTGCCTGCCACACTTTGTGTTTCGTGTATAGGCTACGAAGAAACCTGCCTCAAGGTGGACCATGCCGACCAACCGCTGCAAATCCGTTTACAACCTTTGACCGAGACCCTTCAATCCGTCGATGTCAGTGCCAGCCGCATTGAACGAAAGACCAACTTCAACACCTTGACCCTCAATGCCAAGAGCATCGACCAACTGCCCACCCTCGGCAGTCGCCCCGACATCATCAAGGCAGCACAGCAACTGCCCGGCATCGAGGCTGCAACCGAGGCCTCCAGCCTGATGATTGTGCGCGGCGGCAACCCAGGTGAAAACCTCTATTTGCTCGACAACGTTCCGCTCATCTATGTCAACCATCTCGGCGGCTTCATGTCGGTGTTCAACTCCGAGATGATCAACACGATGGACATCTACAAAGGCGGCTTCCCGGCCCGCTTTGGCGGCAAGTTGTCGTCAATCGTCGACCTCACCACAAAGAAAGGCGACCCCTCACGACTGAAAGGCTCGCTCAGCGCAGGACTCACCGACTTGGCCTTTGCCGTGGAAGGCCCAGGCGGACTGAAAAAATCCAGCTTTATCGTCACCGGTCGCAAAACCCTTACCGAGGCATTGCTCTATGCTGCAAGCCAGATTAGCCAGGAGTTGGGCGGACAAGACTACAACATGGCATACGGCTTTCACGACATCAACGCCAAATACACATGGGCTCCCGATGCCAAAAACAGCTTCGCTTTCAATGTGTATGAGGGCGACGACTACATGCGCATCTGGAAAAACAATGAGGAAAACGGCGACATCGAGCGCAACAGCATCGGCAACATCTGGGGCAACCTGCTCGTCTCGG
>R22__coassemble_218_pt1 | contig 44316 bp, 36 predicted proteins | sample R22__metabat2_high_PE_030 | metagenome-assembled genome bin R22
GCCAACTCATTCTCGACAACAACGACCTCGAACGCGAACGCGGCATCACCATCCTTTCAAAGAATGTGTCCGTTCGCTATAAGGACGTCAAAATCAATATCATAGACACTCCCGGCCACGCTGACTTCGGCGGTGAGGTGGAACGCGTGCTTAACATGGCCGATGGCGTGCTGCTGCTCGTCGACGCCTTCGAAGGCCCCATGCCACAGACCCGTTTCGTGCTGCAGAAGGCCATCGAGCTGGGCCTGAAGCCCATCGTGGTCATCAACAAGGTGGACAAACCCAACTGCCGTCCCGACGAGGTGCAAGAGGCCGTCTTCGACCTGATGTTCAACCTCGGCGCCACCGAAGACCAGCTGGACTTCCCCACCGTCTACGGCTCGTCGAAGCAAGGTTGGATGTCGGACGACTGGAACCACGTCACCGACAACGTTTCCTACCTTTTGGATGTCATCATCGACACGATACCGCCCGCGAAGTTCGAGGAAGGCACACCTCAGATGCTGATCACCTCTCTGGACTACAGCTCCTATGTGGGCCGTATCGCCGTGGGGCGTCTGAAGCGCGGCACCCTGCAGGCCGGACAGAATGTCTCGTTGGTGAAACGCGACGGCTCCGTTACCAAATCGACCATCAAGGAGCTTTACACTTTTGAGGGTTTGGGCAAGGAACGCACCAAGAAGCCTGTGGAGGCTGGCGACATCATCGCTCTGATGGGTATCGATGACTTCGAGATTGGCGACACCGTGGCCGACTACGAGAACCCCGAGCCGCTGCCGCCCATCCACGTGGACGAGCCCACGATGAGCATGTTGTTCACCATCAACAACTCACCGTTCTTCGGCAAGGAAGGCAAATACGTCACCTCGCGCCACCTGCGCGAACGTCTTTACAAGGAGACCGAGAAGAACCTTGCCCTGAAAGTGGAAGACACCGACTCGCCCGACTCGCTGATGGTCTATGGACGTGGCATCCTGCACCTTAGCATTTTGGTGGAGACCATGCGCCGCGAGGGCTATGAGTTCCAACTCGGTCAACCCAAAGTCATCCTGAAATACATCGATGACGTGAAGTGTGAGCCTATCGAATGCCTTACCGTCCTCGTGCCCGAGGACTTTGCCGGCCGTGTCATCGAGCAGGTCAGCGCCCGCAAGGGTGAGATGACCCAGATGGAGCCCAAGGGCGACCGCATGTGCCTCGACTTCGACATCCCGTCGCGCGGTCTCATTGGTTTGAGAAACACATTGCTGACCGTCACCGAGGGTGAAGCTATCGTTTCGCACCGCTTCAAGGACTACGAGCCTTGGAAGGGCGAGATGCCCAGCCGCAACACCGGCGCCTTGATCTCGATGGAGACGGGACAAGCCATCCCCTACGCCATCTGGAAGCTGCAGGACCGCGGCATTTTCTTCGTCAACCCCAATGAGGACGTGTATGCTGGCGAAGTCATCGGCGAGAACACCCGTTCGAACGACATCGTCATCAACGTGTGCAAGACCAAGCACCTCACCAACGTGCGTGCTTCGGGCAGCGACGAGGCCATCCGCCTCATCCCACCCGTGCGTTTCTCGCTGGAGGAATACATGGAGTACATCCGCGACGACGAGTACCTCGAAGTGACGCCCAAGAGCCTGCGTCTGCGCAAGATCATCCTCGACGAACTGGAACGCAAACGAGCCTCGCGTCGTGGTGAAGAATAGTTTTGAAGGCATGTCATACCGAGCCTTTCTACCTATAGATTCTCTCGGCTGAAGCCTCGGAATGACATAGGCAGAAAGGCGAGTGTATCTATGCCTTCAAAAAAATCAAATGAGTCGGGCAATATGTCCGACTTTTTTTGTATTATTGCACCTTTGTAGAGCCTATAACGAGCGGGCTCGGTCAAATCTCATTTTTCTTTTTTCAAAAGTTTGAAAATCAAAACTATAAGCAATATGTCAAAACTCAAGAAAACCCTCATCATTCTCTTCGTCGCGGTGGGTCTCACCTCATGCGATGTGATCAATCAGATAGCACAGATGGCTAACTTCGCAAATTGTTCCTTCAATTTCAATAGTGTGAACCAGATCCAGATGCTTGGCGTCAACCTGAGCAAGGGCATGACGAAAAGCGACCTCAACGCCGCGCAGCTGCTCACCTTGGCCAACGCCGTCATCAAAAAGGAGCTGCCTGTGACATTCAATGTCAACCTCGACGTGAAGAACCCCAACGCCATCGCCGCTGCCATGTCGAAGATGGATTACATATTGACACTCAACGGCAAGCAGGTTGTCAGCACCACGCTGAGCAAAGCCATCAACGTGCCGGCCAACTCCACCAACACTGTGTCGATCCCCATCACCACCGACCTGTTCCAGCTGTTCAGCGGCGAGTCGGCCGATGCCATCATCAACTTGGCCTTCAAGTTGGCAGGTGCCAGCAGCGATCCCGTCAACGTGGGGCTTAAGGTGAAACCTTATATCACCATCAATAACCAACAGCTTGCCTACCCCGATTTCATTTCGATGAACAAGGTCCTGAATTGAACCGATAACCCTTTTATTTTCAATGGAGATTAGAGAACGACACTTCAGCATCGATCCGGGCGAAGGGAAGAAAATGGACGGATGTCCCTATTCAACCTTCGAAGACGGACGCGATGTGAAGGACTTTATCATACCACCCAAAGGCTACGTCTTTACTGGCTTCCGTTTCGACCCTAACGCCAGCAACCAAATCTACGACGGCAAACTCATTGCCGAATATACCAAAGAGCCGTTCAACGAGACACTCAGATCCAGCTTGTGGAAGGTGCTGCTTGCCTTGGCTGTCCTTGCCGTCATCGCAGGCATCGTGCTCCTTGCCGTCGGCGTGTTCAAAGGTCCCAAGACCAACCGTCCGGCCAAGACGCCTCAGACGGAGGTGATCGCCACCGACACCCTCGGTGAAGAGACACCCGCCGTGGCAAAGGAAGAGCCTCAAAAGGTTGAAGAGCCCGTCGCCCCTGCCGAAGAGCCCGAAGCAGAGCCCACGCCTGAGGTGAAAGAAGAAGAAAAGCCTGTCGCCGCAACGCCTGCCAGCCCATTCCAAAAGGAATTCTGGGATATGATCCACAGACGTGAGGTGCGCATGGACCCGTACGACAGCCTCTACAAGGCCAACCGCAACCAGGTGGAAGGCGAAGAATACGACTATCTGCGCTTCATCATCCTGAAGGACTTCCCCTCCTTCAAAGAATGGAGCGGTAAACTGCGCAACATCTCCCCGTCGGATGCCGAACAGATTCAAGACATCAGCACGTTGAAGGAGAAGATCAAAGCAACAGAATAATATCATCATACAAAAACAAAAACATTTCAAGAAATGATCAGAAACAACTTCATCAAACGCCACAACGGCCCCACCGCATCGGATGCTGAAAAGATGCTCAAGGTCATCGGCGTGAAATCGCAAGAACAACTTGTCGACGAAATCATCGCTCCCGAAATCCGTCTGCCGAAAGACCTCAACATCGGCGAGGGCATGAGCGAATACGAAGTCATCAGCCACCTCAAGGCTCTGGGTGCCAAGAACAAGCAGTTCCGCAGCTACATCGGCTTGGGCTACTACAACACCATCACCCCTGGCGTCATCATGCGCAACATCCTTGAGAACCCGGGCTGGTACACCTCTTATACTCCCTACCAAGCTGAGATCTCGCAAGGCCGTCTCGAAGCCCTCGTGAACTTCCAGACCGTCATCAGCGACCTCACCGCCCTGCCGTTGGCCAACGCCAGCCTGCTCGACGAAGGCACCGCCGCCGCCGAAGCCATGCTGATGTTCTGGCACGCCCGTAGCCGCGCCCAGGTGAAGGCCGGCGTGAAGAAGTTCTTCGTCGCCTGCGACCTGTTCCCGCAGAGCATCGAGGTCATCAAGACCCGCGCCCACTTCCAAGGCATCGAGGTTGTGGTGGACGACGTCAACAAGTTTGAAGCCAACGAGGAATATTTCGGCGTCATCATCCAATGCCCGAGCCAATTCGGCGAAATCGTCGACAACCGCGCCAAGGTTGCCGAATGGAAAGCCAAAGGAATGCAAGTGGCCGTGGCCGCCGACCTGCTCAGCCTCACCCTCATCACGCCTCCCGGCGAATGGGGTGCCGACGTAGTGCTCGGTTCCAACCAACGTTTCGGTCTGCCGATGGGATTCGGCGGCCCGCACGCCGGTTACTTCGCCACCACCGAGGCCTACAAGCGTGAGATGCCCGGCCGTATCATCGGTATCAGCATCGACGCTTTGGGCAATCCCGCCTACCGTCTGGCCTTGCAGACCCGTGAGCAGCACATCAAGCGCGAGCGCGCCACGTCGAACATCTGTACCGCACAAGCTTTGCTGGCCATCATGTCGGGCTTCTACGCCTTGTATCATGGTCCGGAGGGCTTGATCGAAATCGCTCATCACATCAACTGCCTCGCCGGCAAGCTGACCTCAGAGCTGGCCAAGCTCGGCGTGAAGCAACTCAACAAATACTTCTTCGACACGCTGTTGTTCGAACTGCCCGAAGGCGCTTGCACCTGCAAGGTGAAGGAAGCCGCCGAGAAACACGGCATGAACTTCCGTATCATCGACAAGCAACACTTTGGTATCAGCATCGACGAGACCACGGCTCGTGAGGACATCAACGAAATCGGTCAGGTCGTCGCCGAAGCCCTTGGCAAGCAACACGAGGAGCTCGTCTGCGACCCGAACTGCCAGAAGTTCAGCGGCATCCCTGCCGAGATGCAGCGTACCTCCAAGTTCATGCAGGCCCCGATGTTTTTCAAGTACCGCAGCGAGACCGACATGATGCGTTACATGAAGAAACTCGAGAACCGCGACCTCAGCCTCAACCGCTGCATGATCCCGCTGGGCTCCTGCACCATGAAGCTGAACCCCGCCACCTCGATGTATGCCCTCAGCTGGCCTGAGTTCGGCAACATCCACCCCTTCGTCCCCGCCGACCAAGCGGAAGGCTACCTCGAACTCATCGCCGAGATGGAGAAAGACCTCTGCGAGATCACGGGCTTCAAGGGCATGAGCTTCATGCCTAACTCGGGTGCCAGCGGCGAATATGCCGGTCTGCTCACTATCCGTCGCTACCAAGAGGCCAACGGCCAGGGTCACCGCAACATCTGCTTGATCCCTGCCTCTGCCCACGGCACCAATCCTGCCTCTGCTGCCATGGCTGGCATGCAGGTGGTCGTGGTGGCCTGCGACGAACACGGCAACATCAACCTCGAAGACGCCAAGGCCAAGGCCGAGCAATACAAGGACAACCTGGCTGCCTTTATGGTCACCTATCCCTCGACCCACGGCATCTATGAGGACGGCATCCGCACCCTCGTGAAGATCGTTCACGACAACGGCGGTCAAGTCTACATGGACGGCGCCAACATGAACGCCCAAGTCGGTCTGACCAGCCCCGGTTTCATCGGTGCTGACGTCTGCCACCTCAACCTGCACAAGACCTTCGCCATCCCGCACGGCGGTGGCGGTCCTGGCGTAGGCCCCATCGGCGTGGCCGAACACCTGAAGCCCTACCTGCCTTCGCACATCCTGTTCCACTGCGGTGGCGAAAAGCAAGAAGGCGCCGTTTCAGCCGCTCCGTTCGGTAGCGCCCAAATCCTCACCATCACCTACTGCTACATCAAGATGCTGGGCGGTGAAGGCCTGAAGAAAGCCACCATGGGTGCCATCATGAATGCCAACTACCTGAAGGAAAGACTGAAGGACTACTACCCGATCCTGTATACCGGCAACCACGGCCATGTGGCTCACGAGATGATCCTCGACATCAACGGTATCAATAAGACTGTTGGTGTGGCCGCCATCGACATCGCCAAGCGTTTGATGGACTTCGGCTTCCACGCTCCTACCGTGGCCTTCCCGGTGCACGAGACCCTAATGGTGGAGCCCACCGAGAGTGAGCCTATCGCCGAACTCGACCGTTTCGTCGAAGCCATGATCCAGATCCGCAAGGAGATCAAGGACATTGAGGACGGCAAGGCCGAGAAGGGCAACAACATCATCAGCCACGCTCCTTACACCGCTGAGATGCTGATGGCTGACAAGTGGGAGTTCCCCTTCAGCCGTCAAGAGGCTGGCTTCCCGATGAAGAGCGACGTTCAGGACAAGTACTTCCCGCACGTCACCCGCGTCGATGATGCCTATGGCGACAGAAATCTGGTCTGCAAGTTCTCTGCTGAATAAGGAATTGTTTCACGCAGAATTCGCAGAATACGCAGAATGAAAAAAATCGCAACCTTCAGGTTGCGATTTTTTTCATTTTGTCATTCTCCTTGATAATCGACCAAAATCTCGTAATTCTCAAAGACGATCACTTCTCCAGCGGTGATCTTCGCCCGTTTGCGAGTCTCCACCTCGCCGTTGCGGAGCACCATGCCCGCCGTGACGACCTCTTGGGCCTCAGCGCCCGAATACACCACATCGCAAGCCTTCAGCAACGAAATCAATGGGATGAAGTCCTCACCTTCACGAAGCGTGAAAAGGATTCTGTTGAGCTTTTTTGCCATATCAATTTGATTTAGGGATTTGCAATCGTTCAGCCTGCTTCCTCTCGGTATGTCTTGCCATCAGTTCCAACAGATACACCGATAGGCCACCCAAAACCGCCATCACAACAGCAACAAACAACTCAGTGTTCCAATTCGGGAGGTGAAACACATAATCCATCATGTCGGCAGTGGGTTCCTTCCACGGATAGACCACGGGCAGACTGCCCAGCATGAAACCTGCCAACACCGACAAGGTGGAATCGCGGTAGTCACGCATGAGCCACGAAAGCAAGTAGGAAAACGAGACAATACTCACTATCGAACCTAGCACGAAGGGCAATAGAATCCTGGCACCGTGCATAAAGGTGGAAGCCTTGGTCAAGGCAGGAATCGCCTCAGTGACAATCAGCTCGTAGTTGCCCATAAGCAACATGAGATGAGAGCCCGAAACCCCAGGCACCACCATGCCTGTAGCTCCGACGATACCACAAAGGAAAAGGTAGAAGAAATTATCGTTTGAATAGGGATTCGACTTGATGGACATGACAAACGAAACCGCAAAGCCCAACAAAAGCAACACCACGTTCTTGACATTTACCTTTTCGATGCGCTTCATCACATATATCACCGAAGCAATAATGAGACCGATGAAAAACGACCAAGTGTACACCTCGTAAGATTTCAGTGTTTGCTTTAGGAAGATGGCCGTCAGCACCATTCCCACCAAAAGCCCCAACACAATGGTTACCAAGAACTTGAAATCAGTACGGCGAGCAAACTCACCGAATTGCCCTTTGTTCAAAAACTTGAAGTTCTTGTGATTCAACGACTTAATAGCATTGACAAAGCGCTCAAATACACCAAGAATCAGCGAAGCCGTACCACTCGATACGGGAAACACATTTACGGCTCCCATGATCATGCCTTTGATGAAATCCTTTATAGAAAGCCACATTTCAAGCATCGCCAATGCAATTTATTTCAAAACACAAAAATACGACAAAAATTGTATCCATAGGAAGATTTCATGATTCTATTCAAAATGGTGCCATTTCATTGTAAATTTCTTATCTTTGCATCCATAAACGTAGATCATGACAGAAGAAAAAGTCGACTATCCACAGAACTTCGACATCAAGCTGATCATCGCCGCTGAGATCGCCATGGAAGAGGCCAAGCGCAACATCAGTCGGGCCCTCAGCGAGAGTCAGACCGTGCACAGCTTCGTCAACGTGAGAAGCAGCGGCAAAGGCAACTACATCAGCTATTGCTACAACATCGACATCGAAAGCAAAGAGCACCTCGAGCGCACCTATGCCCTGCTCAGGACCATACCTGGACTCAAATTCGCCCTATGACAAAAGCCTATTCCATAAGAATCTACGGCCGTGTGTTCAACGTTGGGTTTCGGCGCTATGTGCACCGCTACGGGCTGCAATGCAATGTGACGGGCTATGTGGAGAATGACCATGCCGACGACTGTGTCCACATCGAAGCTGAAGGCGATGAAAAAGACCTCGACCGCTTCACCTTGCTCTGCGGCGAAGGCACACCTTATTCATTTATCACCGACATGAAGATCGAGGCGGTGGCGCCGACAGGAAAATACGATGATTTTATGGAAATACGATGATTAAAAACAGGGCGAACACACAGGTTCGCCCCTACAATTCGACTCTAAACTCTAAACTCTAAACTCTAAACTAAACAAAATGATAGACTTCTCCAAAATCCTCTTCCTCGACATTGAGACAACATCGCAAGAGAAGGCATACGACCAACTCAACGAACGGATGCAGAAACTGTGGGACAAGAAGGCCGAGCAACTCAACCGCGACAATCCCGAACTCAAGCCTTCCGACATCTATGACCGTGCCGCCATCTACGCTGAATTCGGCAAGATCGTATGCATCTCGGTGGGATTCTTCAACGGCAACCGTTTCCGTCTGAAGTCGTTTTACGGCCACGACGAGAAAGCCCTGCTCAACGACTTCGCCTACATGCTGAACCGTTACTACGACTACCCCGATGCCCAGCTCTGCGCCCACAACGGGAAGGAATTCGACTTCCCCTACATCGCCCGCAGGATGCTCATCAATGGCATACAGATCCCCAAAGTACTGCAAGTGGCAGGCAAGAAACCCTGGGAAACCAACTTCATCGATACCATGGAGCTATGGAAATTTGGCGACTTTAAGAACTACACCTCCTTGGACTTGCTCTGCGCCATCCTCGACATCCCCACCCCGAAAGACGACATCAACGGCAGCGAAGTAGGCCGCGTCTACTGGCAGGATAACGACCTCGAACGCATCAAGACCTACTGCCAGAAGGACGTGCTGGCCATCGCCCAACTCATGCGCCGCTTCAACTACCTGCCCCTTATCACCGACGACTGCGTGGACTACACCAACTGAGCATGCACATCCTCTCAAAATCGACTTATATCAAGGGCTTACAATGCGAGAAGGCATTGTACATGCAGAAGAAACACCCTTATCTGCGCGACAAGCTCAGCATCGAGCAAAGGGCCAGGTTCCAACGCGGCACCGATGTCGGCGTGCTGGCTCATGAGGTCTTCCCTGGCGGCATCGACATGTCGCCCAACTCGCCCTCGCAGTTCCCCAAGAAGGCGCAAGAGACGATGGAGAACCTCAGCAACCCAGAAGTCAATGTGATGTATGAGGCTGTGTTTCAGCATAATGACACGCTCATCATGCTCGACATACTGGTCCGCGATGGTGACCGTTGGTTGGCGGTGGAAGTGAAGAGCTCCCTGCGACTCAGCGACACCTATTATAATGATGCCGCACTGCAGTATTATGTGTTGCACGGTTGCGGGGTGCCACTCAGCGACTTCCGCCTCATGTACCTCAACGGCGACTACGTGAAAGACGGCCCCATCGACGTGAAGCAGCTGTTCAAAATGGAGTCGGTCATGAACTATGTCGTTGAGCGAGAGGCCTTTGTAGCGCAGAACGTGGAGCGATTGAAAGCAGTTGTGGCACTGCCCCATTCCCCCATCGTCAACATCGGGACGCAATGCCACAACCCCTACCCTTGTGACTTCCAGGGACATTGCTGGAAACTCATCCCGAAAAACAGCTTCCTCTTCACCACCGCGATGGATGACGAAATGTTGTTCCAGAGTTATTTCAACGGGGTGAACACCAACGCCAAGATGCTGCAGGTGCTGGATCCTGATTCCGAGGAAGCCCATCAGATTGAGGCTTTGGAGACCAATTCGTATTACATTGATTATAAAATACTTTACTCATTAGCGCCACAACCCAAACCCAAGTCGGTGGCTTTCTTGAACCTGCTGCTCGACCGTCCCGCCGTGCCCGAACTCGACGGCACTCGGCCTTACGAGGAGATGATTTTGGCTTTCGCTTTGCAAGGAGAGCATGAGCCAGAGACTGACCTTTCACTCAGGACCGTCATTGCGGACGCAGATCCGCAATCTCCTTCGCCTATGGTAACAACCAATTGCTTCGTTTGGGACTGCTTCGACGACCACAGCCGCTGGAAAGAAGCCATCGGTTTGCTCATCGAGAGACTCTCGCGTTACGAGCTCATCGTCTGCTTCACACCCCAAAACCTCACCACCACCCTGCTCCGTCACGAGATCATCCAGAACCAAAACGTGGGCTACAAAATCTTCAACCTCTACGAGGTACTGCAAGAGGCCCATTTTTACCATCCGGCCATCAAACGGGGGCTCACTTTGCAACGTCTTGAGACAGCACTTTTTGACGAGGCTAAGCTCTTCGAACACAGCCGAATTCTCCTCGAAGCCACCAGCAATGACCTCATAGGTTATCAACAGGCACGCGAAGACTTAATCACTGAGAATAAAGTCGTTGCAAATACTTATCAACATCTTTTCAAGTAGTTGATAACTTCCTTTGCTACTTCAAATGGGGTCGCGGAATAATCCGTATTTTTGCCCTTTGAAATCGTAGATTAGACGAAGTCAAAACGAACAAAGAAATCCATTTTTTTATGCCTAACGATATTACTACACGCCGTCCTTTTGGCGACACTGCCAAGCGCAATTTGATGACCGCCGAACAAGTTTTTGCCAACCAAGGCCGCATCCCTCCTCAGGCCACCGACCTCGAAGAAGTCGTGCTCGGTGCCCTCATGCTGGAAAAAGATGCCGTCAATGAAGTGATCGATATTTTGACGCCCGAAGCCTTCTATCTCGACAAGCACCAGAAGATCTTCGCAGCCATCAAAGCCTTATTTGGAAAATCAGAACCCGTCGATATCCTTACCGTCACAAACGAGCTCAAGCAACGTGGCGAGTTGGAGATGGTGGGTGGAGCCTATTACATCTCGAAGCTCACCAACCGCGTCGTGTCGGCGGCCAACATCGAATACCACGCCCGTATCATCATGCAGAAGCACATCCAGCGTCAGCTGATCCTGCTTTCATCCGAGATGATCCACGATGCGTTTGAAGACACCTCTGACGTGTTCGACCTGTTGGACAAGGCCGAGAACAACCTCTTCCAGATCAGCGAGAACAACCTGCGCCGCAGCTACGACTCGATGCAGGACTTAGTGAGCAAGGCCATCCAGGAGATACAAAACGCCAAGGACGCCGACAACAAGCTGCGCGGCGTGCCTTCGGGCTACACCGCCCTCGACGAGATCACCCAAGGCTGGCAGAAGTCGGACCTCATCATCTTGGCAGCCCGTCCCAGTATGGGTAAGACCGCCTTCGCCTTGAACCTGGCCCGCAACGCCGCCGTCCAATTCAACAAGCCCATCGCTTTCTTCTCGTTGGAGATGTCGTCAGTGCAGCTGGTCACCCGTCTGATCTCAACCGAGACCTCGATCACCTCCGGAAAGTTGCGTAAAGGCGACCTGGCCGAATACGAGTGGCAACAGCTGAACACCAAGGTCACCCCGCTGACCAACGCGCCTATCTACATTGATGACACGCCCCAGCTCTCCGTGTTCGAGTTGCGCGCCAAATGCCGACGCCTGAAACAACAGCATGACATTCAGATGGTCTTCATCGACTACCTGCAACTCATGACCGCAAAAGGCGACAAGGGCCTCAACCGTGAGCAGGAAATCAGCACCATCTCGCGTTCGCTGAAGAGCTTGGCCAAGGAGTTGGAGATTCCCGTGTTGGCACTCTCCCAATTGAGTCGTAGCGTGGAGCAACGTCCCGGCTCCAAGAAGCCCATCCTCTCCGACTTGCGTGAGTCGGGCGCCATCGAACAGGATGCCGACATGGTAATGTTCATCTATCGTCCTGAATACTACAAAGAGGGAGTGGATGAGGAAAACAAGGTCCCAGGTTACACTATCATCGACATTGCCAAGCACCGTAATGGTAAGCTGGGTGAGGTGGAGCTGAGATTCGTCGGCCAATATACCCGCTTCGAAGAGTTGGAACAAGGTTCCGAAAGCAACTATTATAGCGGCGTCAGTCCCAACAGCCAGTTCGACCAGCCACAGGTCTATAGCTCGAAGATGAACGACGACGACGGCCTGAGCGCTTATCCCTCCATCACCTCCGACCAACCTGATCCCTTCTAAAACAAATCAAGATTCAATACCATGAAAAGACTTATCAAACACACATTGCCCGTCATCCTTATCTTCGTTGGACTGGCACTTACCTCCTGTAACAACAAGACGAAAGGCGTCTTGCTGAGATACAACACCAAAGTGGGTGAAACCATAACCCTCAACACAACCATCACCCAAAGCTCAGACCTCGAAGGGCAAGGGATGTCGGCTCTCATCACCATGAAGATGGAAATGACCACCACCGACAGGACCGATAGTCTTGTGTACACACAGTCACGGTTGAAAGAAATGACATTCAAGACCAGCATCATGGGAGAGACCATATCCTTTGACTCCAATCACATGGAAGATGCCGACCCCTCAGTGGCCGCCAATTTCCAAGGCCTTCTTGACAAGACCTTCGACATCGTCTATGACATCTATGGCAACATTGTCAGCGTGCCTGAAGACTATCCACAAGAGCAAGGCATTACTGCCGTCTTCCCAAAAGAAATGGTCTACGTAGGAAGCCAATGGAGCAGAGAGACCGACAGCCAGATCAACGGCATGGCGGCTCATTCCAAAGGGACATATACGGTGAAAAGAATCACTGCCAAAACCACCGAACTCGATTTCACCGGAACCATCACGGCGGAGAACATAAATGGCGACATCACCAGCACGATGCTCATCAACAACGAGACGGGTTTCCCGATTAGTGCCACAATGGACATGCCCACCACCATCTCCACTGCCGGTATCACCGTTACCCTTATGCAGACCATCACCCTTACCACAGAATAGTTATTTCGATGAAAAAAGACGAAAAGAAAGCCCCCCATTCCAAGAGCAACCCACTGAAATTCAACGTCACAGAGCCTACTCAGTTGATGGATTTCCTGATGCGTAAGATGGATGGCATCAGCCGCAACAAAGTCAAGCGTATGCTGGCCAACAAGGTCGTTTCGGTCGACGGAAAGCGTACCACCCAGTTCGACTTCGCCCTCGAGCCCGGCATGGTGGTCGAAATCGGCAAGCCCACGGCAAGGGAGCGCTTCCGCAGCCCATGGCTGAGCATCGTATACGAGGACAAATACCTCCTCGTCATCGACAAGAAGGAAGGTCTGCTCACCAATAGCCCCACCAAGGAGAAAGACACGGCGCAAGGCATCTTGAACGACTATTTCATCTACACCCAACAACGCTGCCGTGCCCACACCATACACCGCCTCGACCGCGACACTAGCGGTCTGATGCTCTTCGCCAAGAGCAAGGAGGTGGCATTGATGTTTGAGGAAGACTGGAAAAACACCGTCTACGACCGCCGTTATGTGGCCGTGGTATGCGGCTGCATGGAGAAGAAGGAAGGCGTGGTGAAGTCGTGGCTCAAGGACAACAAGGCCTTCATCACCTACTCAAGCCCCACCGACAACGGGGGCAAATACGCCGAGACCTACTATGAGACCTTGTATTCCAACTCAAGGTATTCGTTGGTGGAGTTACAGCTGGAGACGGGCCGCAAGAACCAGATCCGTGTCCACATGGCCGACATCGGGCACCCCGTGGTGGGCGACCCCAAATATGGCCGCTCACCCGAATCAGATGCCTACGACAACTCATTGGGCCGCTTGTGCCTTCACGCCTACAAACTCTGCTTCCATCATCCCGTCAAAAACGAAGACATGGAGTTTGAGACGCCGTTTCCTAAGGTCTTTGCAAGGCCGTTCCCGGGAATGAATAGAGAATAAAAACGAAAAAAGCCGACCAAAAGTCGGCTTTTGTTTTTTGGGTGCCCCGAACAGGAGTCGAACCTGCACACCTCTCGATATACGCACCTGAAACGTACGCGTCTACCAATTCCGCCATCGGGGCTTGGTGATTGTGCCCAGGACAAGAGTCGAACTTGCATGCCGTAATCGGCACCACCCCCTCAAAGTGGCGTGTCTACCAATTTCACCACCTGGGCTCGAAATCGGCTGCAAAGATACAACTTTTTTCAATGCTGTAACCACTTTGAGAACTTTTTTGATATTTTTTTTCTTTGCATTACTTAATTTCTTATTTTTGAAGCGTTTAAAAACCACAATTATGCTTACAGAAAAAGACCTTCAACAGCTTTCAGAAAGAAACATCGCTGAAAATCAAATAATAAACCAAGTCGCCCAGCTGAAAAGAGGCACACAATATGTCCAACTCATGCGCCCCGCCACCCTCGGCGACGGCATCCTGCGCCTCGACGAGGAACAGGTGAACATGATGACCGCCGTCTTCGACGCCGATAAGGAGTTCTACCAATTCACGAAGTTCGTACCTGCCTCAGGCGCAGCCTCTCGTATGTTCAAGGACCTCTTCGCCTTCATCGAGACCGGTGAGGACAGCAAATTCACGGAGATCTTCTTCGCCCACATCCACAACTTCGCCTTCTTCAACGACCTCAACGAAGCGTCCAAGCGCCTCTTTGGCCTTGATATCGATACCTTGCTGCAACAAGGACGCAAGGTCGACGTGGTGAAAGCACTGCTTTTGGAAGACGGACTGAACTACGGCAAGTTGCCCAAGGCATTGCTGAAGTTCCACCATTATGAGGGATTCAACCGACTTGCTTTGGAAGAGCATCTGGTGGAAGCCGCCCGCTATGCCACCGACAACGAAGGCATGGCCAAACTACACTTCACCGTCTCGCCCGAGCATGAAGAGCCTTTCAAGAAAACTGTCAGCGCGCTGAAAGCCGACTACGAAAAGAAATACGGCGTGCGCTACGACATCACCTACTCCTGTCAGAAGCCGTCCACCGACACGGTGGCCATCGACGCCAACGGCGAGCTGTTCCATGAAGCCAACGGCAAGATCCTGTTCCGCCCCGGCGGCCACGGTGCACTCATCGAGAACCTCAACGACCTCGGTGAGGAGATTGTCTTCATCAAAAACATCGACAACATCGTGCCTGAGACCAAGTCACAGACGACCATCACCTATAAAAAAGTGTTGGCGGGTCTCCTCCTCCACCTGCAGCAGCGCGCCTTCGACTACCTCGAGATGCTCGACCAAGGAGCCGTCAGCGCTGAAGAGCTCGAAGAAGCCCTCAGATTCGCAAAGGACGACCTGATGATGGAAATCCCCGACTTCGTCAACGAATACAACGACATCGAAAAGATTGACTACCTCTACAACAAACTCAACCGCCCCATGCGCATCTGCGGCATGGTGAAGAACGAAGGCGAGCCCGGCGGCGGTCCTTTCTGGGTGAAGAATCTGGATGACGAAATATCGCTGCAGATCATCGAGTCCTCACAAATCAACCACAAGGACGAGGGCCAAGAGGCCATCTTCCAAGGCTCCACCCACTTCAACCCCGTCGACCTGGTGTGCGGCTGCTGGAACTACAAGGGCGAGGCTTTCTGCCTGACCGACTACGTCGACGCCAACACGGGCTTCATCTCCAACAAGTCGAAAGACGGCCGCGAGCTGAAAGCCCTCGAGCTGCCCGGCCTCTGGAACGGTGCCATGGCCGATTGGATCACCATCTTCGTCGAAGTGCCCATCGAGACCTTCAACCCGGTGAAGACCGTGAACGACCTGCTGAAACCCATGCATAATTGAAAACGACAACAATAATAGAAAACAATAAAAACTATAAAACCATGACACTAAGCAAAGATGAATTTAAAGTAATGGTGATGCTGTATGCAGCAAATATCGACGGTAACATCCAATCGGAAGAAGTGAAGGTGATGCTCAAGAAAACCGACTTCGAAACGGTGGACAAAGTGGAAGGCATGTTTGACAAGATGAACGACGCCGAAGTCATCGAGTGCATCCGTGAAAACAAGCCCCTTTATGTCACCAGCGAAAGCGACCGCTTGGAAATACTCGCCGACCTTTGCGCCATCATTGAAGCAGACGAAAATTGCACTGTGATGGAAGAAACGATGGTAAGGAATATACGGCGGTTGCTGGAATAAGACCCCACCATGAATAAGTTCATCGAAAGAATCAAAGGGAGCAAGGTCTCAGCCTTCATCCAAGCCTTGATTGTTCTGCTGTTGCTGGCCATCATCGCCATCGCCTTTTTCAGGGTCCGGATTCCGCATTATTGGAGGTGGATTCTCTTTGGCGCCACCATGTTGCTTATCATCCTACAATGTTGCAGGCTGAAATACCCACTGCTGCTTCTCGACAGGATCTTCGCCAACTACGCCGGAAAGCAGATCGCCATGGCACTCCTCATCTTCATCGTCACCTTGGACTTTGGCCTGTGTCTTTTCCCAAACAGCGGGATGCGCAGTACTTTCAGGGACTTCATCAGCCCCATGATCTTGATAGAGGAAGCCTCGGACGGCTATCGGTATGAGTTCGACACCACACAATATGCCAGCAACTACGACAAAGTGGCCATCGTCAAGGAGCCTGCCCAATACAAGAGCCGGATGGAGTACTTCAAACACGGTTTCATCTATTTCCTGGGCATCTTCATCTTCAACGGCCTGCTCATCGCCACCATCAACCGCTTCATGGCCACCCGTGCCGACCGTTACAAAAGCGGGGCGAACACCTATAAGAGCATGAGCGGCCATTATGTCGTCATCGGCTACGGCCCTTCGTGCGCCTCCATCCTGCGCAACATATACAACCGCGGCAATATGGACTCCACGACACGATTCCTGATGCTCACCCGCCAAGACCCCGAGATGGTGCGGCGCCAAATCGCCTCACAGCTGCAGGACTTGGAGGAAAAGACCGTCATCTACTCCGGTGACATGGACACGGCATCCCACTTGGGCCGGCTCAACATCGACAAGGCCAAGGAAGTGTTCATCTTGGGCGAAGGCCGTGAGACAGGGCGCGACTCCAAGAACCTGGAATGCGCCAAGTCGGTGAAGGAGATGAGAGGCCACCGCTGCCAAGGGAAGCCCATGCACGTCAACGTGCAATTCGACAAGCCCTCCTCCTACTCGACCATCAAACGCATCACCATCCCAAAGAACTACTACAAGAACGATCAAGACGACGAGCTGATTTATCTGAGGCCTTTCAATTTCTATGAAAACTGGGCAAGACTGCTGTGGGGCACCTGCCAGATAGAAGGCTATCGCACCCTCGACCGCGGCATGATGGTGGACAACGACCCCGAAAAGGGCTTGATCCTGGCCGAAAAGCATGTCCATCTCTTCATCGCCGGATTCAACGAGATGGGCGTCGCCCTACTGCTCGAGGCGTTGCGCGTGTGCCATTATCCCAACTACGACGAGACTACGGGAGCCAACAAGACCCGCATTACCGTCGTCGACCCAAGGATGGACGACATCCTGCCCCGCTTCAAGTCGGAGTATGCCTATCTGAGCCAGATCACCGACGTCGACATCGAATACAAAGCCTGTCAGATTGAAGACGACGCCATTCGTCGCGAGCTTGACGATTTGGCCAGACGCCAAGACGTTGTGCTGACCGTCGCCCTCTGCTTCGAGGATGCCGACAGCAGCCTCTCGGCCGCCCTCTCACTGCCCGACGCGCTCTATTACCATATCGTGGACGGACAGATCGTGCACAACACCGACGTGGAGATCCTGGTGCGCCAAGAGATCAAATCGGGCCTGGCCGACGCCTTGGACGAGGAGAACGGCAAATACGCCAACGTGAAGATCTTCGGCACCTTGGACAAGGGCGTCGACGACCAGCTGCTTGACGACAAGATGGCCATCATCATCAACGCCCACTACCACTTCAAGTATGGCTCAGAGCCGTCAAGAGACTTCTTCGGGCTGGTGGAGGAAGACAAGGACAAGGCCTTGGCTGAGGCCGCCACGGAGTGGATCGCCTTGAACGAAGACAAGCGCTTCGCCAACCGTTACCAGACAGAGATCTACAAGACCTACCAGACCTACCGTCCGCTGTTGGAGCAAAAGCCCGAACTGCTCTACCAGACCGAGCATTTGCGTTGGTGCGCAGAGCGGAGCATCACCGGCTACCGTGACCTGCACGACCCCGACATCAAGAGCGGCACCTACCAGATCCACCACCTCCTCGTGCCCTACCACGACTTGAACGACCATGAAAAAGGCAAGGACAAAGACGTCTTGGAAATCATGGACAAGGTGGTGGCACTGGCGGACAGTATCAAAGAAAACATCCTATAGCATAATTCCATGAAAAAGCTGCTTCTACTCACCATTCCCATAGTGATAGGTCTCACCGCCTCCGCCCAAACCCAACAGGGCTTCGTGAAGACCAAAGGCCGCATGGTGAAAGGGAAACTCGTACCTGGACAAGGGCTGAAAGGCGCCATGGTCTCCGTTCAAGGACGTACCGCCGTGCTGGTCAACAGCGACAACGGAGCCTTCTCCTTCCCTATCGCCGAGCCACAGTTCCGCTTGGACTCGGTAAGGAAGAAAGGTTACCAACTGGTCGACATGGATGCCTGCCCCAAGACCTACAAACGCTCGGGCAACCCGATCTACATCGTCATGGAGACGCCCGAGCAGCAGCTCCAAGACAAGCTCAACGCTGAGAAGAAGATACGCCGCAACCTGCAGAAACAGCTGCAAGACAAGGAAGACGAGATAGAAGCCCTCAAGGAAGAGAACAAGATCACGCTCGAGGAATACCAGAAGTCGCTGCAGCAGCTCTATGCCGAGCAGGAGAGCAACGAGCAGCTCATCGCCGACATGGCGAAACGCTACTCCGAGTTGGACTACGACCAGCTGGACGAGTTCTACCGTCAGGTGTCGTACTGCATCGAGAACGGCGAGCTGGTGAAGGCCGACTCGCTCCTTAACACCCGCGGCGACCTCAGCAAGCAGGTGGAGGAACAGTTGCAAAAAGGACAAGCTATCAAGGCACAGGAAGAACAGCTAGGCAAAGCCAAGGCCGTCCACGCCGCCGACCAGGAAGAGCTGGCACGCCGCTGCTACAGCTACTACGAGACCTTCGCCGCCCAACACATGAACGACACGGCGGCCTATTATTTGGAGCTCCGCGCCGCCTTGGACACCACGAGGATAGAATGGCAGAACGACGCCGGCACCTTCATCGACGACTACCTCGCCGACTACGACAAAGCCCTTTCCTATTATACCAGGATCTTGGGCATTTCCATGGCGCAGCCCGAAATCAACACCGTGAATCTCATCTCCTCGCTCAACAACATCGGCTACATCCACGCCGAGCTGGGCGACTATGCGAACGCTTCACAATACTACCTCCAAGCCAAGGATATGTCAGAAGCCGCCTTGGGACACCTCCACCCCCAAACGGCCAACATCTATCTGAACCTGGGTTCCAACTGCTCCGCCATGGGCGATTATGACAAAGCGCTGGACTATACCAACGACGCCATCGAGATCTACGAGAAGACCATGGACCCCAGCGACCCCATCTTGGCCTCCGCCTACAACAACCTGGGCCACTGCTATTCCGAGAAAGACGAGATAGAGAAGGCACTGGAATACTATTTCAAGTCCTTGGCCATCCGCGTCAAAGCCTACGGGGCAAAGCACCCTGACGTTTCGTTGAGCTACAACAACATAGGCTACTGCTATCTTCAGCTCCTTGATTATCCCACCGGATTGAGTTACCTTGAAAAGTCATTGGGAATCAGCGAGGAGGTCCTTGGGAGCAGCCATCCTACCACGACCTACATGTACAACAACATAGGATTTCTATACACCCGTATCGGCGAAAACGAGAAAGGGCTCGAATACTATGAAAAAGCCTTGGAAGCCAGAAAAAAAGTATTGGGCGAAGACAACGACCATACCGCCGTTTGCTACGACAACATCGGCAATGTGTACACCAAGATGGGCGAATACGACAAAGCCTTGGAAAACAACAGAAAGGCCCTCGAGATCCGTAAGAAAACCCTTGGCGAAGACCATCCTGACTTGGGTTATTCTTATTACAACATCGGCTTCGCCTACGCCAACCAAGGCAAATACATGGAAGCCCTCGAGTATTACAACATGGCTTACGAGCTGTTGAAGAAAGGCCTGGGCGAGGATCACAGCGACACGCAATACGCCAAACAAAGCATAGAGCAAATACAACAGAAGCTAAAAGAAGAGAAACAATGAACCCACAGTTCAAATACTACGCCTTTATCAGCTACAATGCCAAGGACACGGCATGGGGCAAAACGCTGCAGAAAAAGCTGGAGCACTACAAGCTACCGACCCAACTTTGCAACGAACACAACTGGCCAAGGAAACCCATCAAGCCCGTGTTCTTCGCCCCTACCGACATTCAGCCAGGAGGCCTTTCCAACGAGCTTCAAGAGCGGCTGAAAGCCTCAGAGCATCTCATTGTCATCTGTTCACCCAACTCAGCCAAGTCGGAATGGGTGGGGCGCGAGATAGAGTATTTCCATAGCCTTGGACGTCCCAACAATATTCACTTCTTTATCGTGGATGGCACGCCCCACAGCGGCGACCCTGAGACGGAATGCTTCAACCCCGTCATCGACAAGTTGGGGCTGCCCGAGATCCTCGGCGCCAACGTCAACGAGAAGATCTACCGTTGGCAATGGCTCAACAGGGATCGCGCCTATGCACAACTCGTGTCAAAGCTCCTCGGCGTGGAGTTCGACGCCATCTGGCAACGACACAAAAGGCAACTCATCCGGAAGACGGTTTTATGGGCCATAGGCATCATCGCCGTCATTGCCACCCTGCTCGGCGTGCGCAAAGCCAACCAACCCTTCGACGCCGAAATACGCCTGAGCGAAGCCTCCGTCAACAACACTATGCTGCCGCCTATCCAAGACGCCATAGTCACGCTGACCCTCGACAATGAGACAAAGAAAGACACCTTGTCGTCGCCCGACGCCGGCCTGACCTTCAATAACATCCCCCACCGTTATCTCGATCAACCTATCCATATCACCGTGACGTGTAAAGACTTCCTTGACATCGACACCACTGCCACTTTGACGAAGAACACGCTGCTGCAGGTCAGACGCGATCCCACAGTCTACGGCGACATTCATTTCAAACTCTGGAACATCAACACCGAAGAGAGCGTCGACTCCACCATGGTGTGCATCCAAGGACAACAAGCGCTCTCCGATACCAATGGCATGGTAAAGCTAATGATTCCTTTGGAGAAACAACGTAAGGCCTATAAAATCGAAACCGACTTAAACCTGGTCAACGACTCCATCTTCATGCCCTGTGGCGAAGATGACGTGATCCTGGTACAATAATCACCTTTCTTCCTTGAAACGTACTATGGCATCGATGATCTCATCGTTATCGTCAGATATGGTGAGAATCATGTTTTTGAAGATGCCGCGGTCGCTTAAGTCTTTAAGCAACGTGTAGGCAGGCATATAGTGCGTATAATACTCCTTGCCCATGAAAACCATAGGGCTGGCATAGCCCACGCTCTCATAATGGTTCTGCCCGGCGTCTTGGAAGATCTCCTGCATGGTACCCGCGCTTCCTGGCGTATAGATGATGCCGCCCTTGGCGATGGTGACGATGCCGTCCTCACGCACGCTGTTGTCGAAATACTTGGCGATGTCGGTGGCAAAAGGTGCCGTCGGCTCGTGACCATAATACCATGTCGGGATGGCCAAGCTTCGGTATTCGGATTGCAATGGGAAGCGCTCCATCACCTCGAAGGAACGACGCAGCCAACCTTCATCTTTGTAGGTAGGCGAAGGCATGAGCATATCCACAGCCTCGTTCACCTCATCATCGCTCCTACCCGCCATCCAAGCCCCGAGATGCGTGGCTTCCATAGCTCCTGGACCGCCGCCCGTCACCATCAGCTTACCCATCTCGGTGAGCTTCTTGCTCAAGAAGACGATCTGCCGATAGCCTGGCTCTTTGCGACTTAAGGCATGGCCACCCATAATGCCGATGACATCCTTCTCGTCGTAAAGGCTCAACATATTGTACAAGGCATGACTGATGAAATGGTCGTGTAATGAGCGCGCCAAGGTCTCACGGACCGCATGGCCTTGCTTACCTTGGTTGATGTAATGCTGATACACCTTGGTGTCATAACATGTCTCATAGGTCGACTCATCATGATAGTCATAGCCATTATAGAGGACCTTGTAGGTATATAAGCCCTTGGGGTAGGTTGAGAAAGGCTTGCCTAGCTTAGGAATGAAAAGGCTAAGATCGTCCTTGCCCACCTCGTTCAAGACACGATTGACGATGCCAGCGGCGTCAAGCCCGAACTTGTGCATCAGCGCCGATGCCTGTCCCGACTCGCCAAAGCAATCGTCCATGCCGATTCGGTACACCCTGATTGGGTGGTTCTCACAGAAAAACTCGGCCACTGCTCCACCCAAGCCGCCAGCCACCTGATGCTCCTCAACGGTGAAAATCAAACGCGTGTCGTCTGCGGCCTTTTTCAGTATCTCACCATCCAACGGCTTGATGGTATGCATATTGATGACTCGTGTCGAGATGCCCAAATGCTCAAGCATGTGAGCGGCTTCGAGCGACTCCCACACCTCGTGACCCGTGGCCACCAACGTGATGTCGGTTCCGTCACGCATCAGTTGGGCTTTCCCTATCTCAAAGTCTTGATGCTCATCCGTGAAGTCAGGCACCGCCTCACGACCGAAACGGATGTAGACCGGCCCGTCGCACTCGAGGATGGCCTTCTCTGTGGCAATCTTGGCCTGCGTGGCATCACAAGGCGAGATGACCGTCATATTAGGCAGCACCCGCATGGTAGTGATGTCCTCCAACGCCTGGTGTGTGGCGCCATCGGGACCCACAGAAACGCCTGCATGGGCACCACCGATGACAACGTGGACATTGTTGTAGCATACTGAGATACGAATCTGATCGTTGGCGCGATGCGCAGCAAATACGCCATAGGTACTAAATACGGGAATCTTGCCACTCAGGGCCAGTCCCGCAGCCGTAGCCACGGCATCCTGTTCAGCAATGCCCATGGAGAAAAAACGCTCCGGGAAAGCGTCAGCGAAGAGGTTCATCCCCACCGAGTTGGTGATGTCGGCCCCCAAGCCAACCACCCTTTTGTCTTTTTGCGCCGCAGCGAGAACGCCCTCTCCGAAGCCTGTCTTTGTGGCTTTGTTGCCTTTATTCGTATAGTTCATTCAAAAACTCCTTTACTTGTTCTTTGCTCGGCACCTTGCCATGCCATTGGTTGTTGTCTTCGATGCTCTTCACGCCCTTGCCCATGATGGTATCAGCGATGATGACGGTAGGCTTGCTTTTCTCTTTGTCGGCCATCTCCAAGGCCATCTTGATCTGTCCCATGTCGTGGCCGTCAATCTCAATCGTATGCCACCCGAAAGCAGCCCATTTGTCGCGCAAGGGGTCGATGGCCATCACCTTCTCAGTGCCGCCATCGATCTGCTGACGGTTACGGTCGATGATGACACAGAGATTGTCGACCCGATGGTGAGCCGCCGCCATAGCGGTCTCCCATACACTTCCCTCCTGCTGCTCGCCATCACCCATGATGCAGAACACTCGGTTCACGGTCCCTGAGCCCTGAGCCTGTCGAAGGGTCGAAGGGCCATCCATCTTGGCCGACAAAGCCATGCCCAACGCCACGCCAATCCCCTGTCCCAGGCTTCCCGAGCAAGTCTCCAAGCCAGGCAAGCGGAAAGCATAACTCGGATGCCCCTGCAAGCGGCTTCCCAACTTACGCAGCGTCAGCATCTCCTCTTCTGGGAAATAGCCCGCTGCCGCTAAGGTGGCGTACAAAACGGGAGCCGTATGCCCTATGGAAAGCACTACCTTGTCGCGGCCCTCCCAATCGGGGTGCTTGGGGTCGTGACGCATATGGTTAAAATACAAAACAGTGAAGATATCCGCCAGATCGAGGGAGCCGCCCGTATGTCCCGAGCCAGCCTCTGCCAAGGCGGTCAATATCAATTCGCGGATATGCCGCGCTTTTGCTTCCAAATCTATCATAAAATGGCTATTAACTCTTTAACGATGTAATAAATGCACACACAAGCATAAATCACTTTGATGCCCGTGCCGCAAAGGAACCCGATAAACGATCCGATGGCCGAACGCCAAGCCTTATGGTCGTCAGTACCCGCATTTTTCTCGCCGATATAGGCACCAATAAAAGGACCTAACAAGATGGCGATAAACCCAATAGGCATGGCTAAGGTAACCAACAAACCCAGAAAGAGGCCTATGGTACTGCCCCGTACGCCTGCCTTGGTGCCACCGAAATGCTTCGTGCCCCACACGGGGACGACATAATCCACAGTAAAGACGATAGCGCCAATCACACCCATAATGATCAAGAACTTAGGCGAGAAACTGACGCCTTCGGCAAACGACAAGGCCAACAAGGCAAGAAAACTAAACGGTGTTCCGGCGATGCCAGGGACCACCGCGCCAACAATGCCAATCAGAGCCAGAATAATGGACAATGCAATGAGAAAATACAGCATGACGTCGTTGATGGTTAGTGATTTTAAAGGTCAATTTGCCTGCGAAGATAGTAAAAATTTTGTTTTCTGAAAAAACAGCCTTACATTTGCACCATAAAACACTTTAACATGAAGAAGACGCTACTCCTCATAGTCATAATCCTTTCAACCTCAACCCTTTTCGCCTACGACCTCATCCATCCTATCGGAGGTCGCGCCGCCGCCATGGGAGGCTCGTCGGTGGCATCACAAGGGCTGTGGGCCATGCAGAACAACCCTGCCGGCATGGCCAATCTGGAGAAAATCAGCCTCGGCTTGTATTACGAAAACCGCTGGCTGCTCCCCGAGACGGCCTACAAATGCGGCGCCTTCGCCCTCCCCACCAAGTTCGGCACTTTGGGACTTAGCTTCAACCAGTTCGGCTCCTCAAAATACAACGAGAACAAGCTGGGCCTCGCCTATGCCAAAGACTTCGGTCGCTACCTTCAAATCGGGCTCCAACTTGACTACCTCATGCTCAAGATTGGCAACGACTACGGCAAATTCAGCGCGCTTACCTTCGAACTGGGCATACAATCGCATGTCACCGACAAACTGACCCTAGGCACCTATGTTTTCAACCCCGTCAGCTTCAGTTTTGAGCAGACCCTCAACCATGAGAAACTGCCCATCGTGATGCGTTTCGGACTGGCCTACCAGTTCACCAAAGACTTCGTCGGTCAATGCGAGATTGAGAAAGACACCGAACGCGATGGCGTCAGCCTGCGTGGAGGCTTGGAATATGAGGCCATCAGGAACTTTTACATCCGTGCTGGTGTCCAGACCAACCCGGGCATCCTCAGCTTCGGGCTGGGTTATGCCATCAGTTTCGCACAGATCAACGTGGCAGCACAGCTGCACAACGAATTGGGTGCCTCAGTACAAATCGGCATGATCTTCAACATAGGTAAGTGATATGAAACGCTTGGTCTTCATCATATTAGCCTTATCGTTCACCTTGTTTGCCAAGGCGCAAATCGCCATCGACACACTCAGCGCCGACGCCTTGAACAATATGCTCATCGAACAGGTGGAACGCTTGGCCGAAGACGGCGATGATGATGCCGATTACGAAGACCTCCTGGAAAACTACATCTTCCTCAGCGAGAATCCCGTCAACCTCAACAGCGACGAGGTCATGCGCCTGGTGGAGCTGCGCCTGCTCAGCGTATTCCAATACGAAGAACTGCAGAAATACCGCCGTTTCTATGGTGACTTCATGTTTCTCGATGAGTTGGAGATGGTGGAAGGCTTCGACGAGCAAACTTTAGCCATCATCCGACCCGTGGTTTGCATCGAGAAAGACCAAAGCAAGGACAAAATCACCTTCAACAAGATGGCACGTTATGGCAAGCACCAATTGGTGGGCCGTTACGAGCAAGTCCTCGAAAAGCAACAAGGTTACCTACCCATTGACGACTCTGCCCTCCTCGCCAAGCCCAATTCGCGCTACCTTGGCAGTCCTCAGAAATACCAGCTAAAATACACCTATAACTATAGGAATAAGATCAGGGTGGGATTTGTCCTAGAGAAAGACGCGGGCGAGATGTTCTTCAGCGACAAGGTCAGCGACACCCTACAGAAACTCTTGGGCAGCCAATACCATCGTGGCTTCGACTTCGCTGGTTTTCACCTCTTTGCCAAGGACTTGGGCATCGTCAAAACCGCAGCCTTAGGCGACTACCAAATTGCCTTCGGTCAAGGCTTGACGCTATGGTCGGGCATGAGCTTCGGCAAGGCGGGTGCAGGCAGCAGCGTGATGAAACAAGGACGCGGCATCACGGCCAAAGCCTCGGCCAGCGAGTATGCCTTCATGCGTGGTGCAGCCGTCACATTAGGCAAAGGACCCTTTGAAGGGACCGTGTTCTACTCCAACCGCATGATCGACGCCAACGTCAGCGCGGCCGACACCTTGGATAACGAAGCCGAACTCGTCAGCAGTCTGCAAGAGACAGGCTATCACCGCACCCTTGGCGAGCTACAAGACCGCCACGCCATACGTCAGCAGGTCGTCGGCGGACATCTGGCCTACGCCATCGCCCATTTTGAGGTAGGCTATACAGCCCATCACACTTGGCTCAGCGTTCCCCTCGAACTCAAGCCAAGCCATTACAACCAGTTCTACTTCCAAGGACAACGCCTCACCAACCAAGGCCTTGACTTCAAATATGTGAAAGGCAAATACGCTGTCTTTGGAGAGATGGCGATGAGTTATAATCATCAAGTTGAGGTCCCTGAGCCCGTCGAAGGGCCGACACAAGCACAGACGGCCTTTCGACAGGCTCAGGGGCCTGCTTTTGCAGGCTTGGTCGGATTAACCGTCAAGCCGGCCGGTTATCTTAACTTCACTATCCTGTACCGTGACTACGGCAAGGCCTACCAAAACCTGTTGGGCAACGCCTTCGGCGAAGGCAGCCGCAACCAAGGGCAACGCGGCATCTATCTCGGCCTGGAGGCTGCTCCCGCACCCTATTGGAACCTCCTCGCCTACGCCGACCAGTTCCAGTTCACCTGGCTGACCTCACAGGTCAACGCTCCGAGCCGAGGCCACGACTACTACCTGCGCATCAGCCATAGCTTCAACCGCCGCACACAAGCCTATCTGCAGTTCCGCTCCAAGACCAAGATGAAGAACTCCACCGACGGCATGGTGTTCAGCCACTACCCCATCCTCTACACCAAAAACACCGTCCGTTTCAACATCAACTATCAGATTGGTTGGGACTTACATTGCACCAACAAGGCTGAATATGCCCACTACCGTAATGAGGACGGCAGCAACGAACACGGTTATTTCCTCTGCCAGGACATCGCCTACAAGCCCGAAAACAAGCCCTTCAGCCTCACCTTCCGCTATGCCATTTTCGACGCGCAGGACTACAACGCACGCATCTACGCTTACGAAAACGATGTGCTATACTCATTCAGTGTGCCCGCCCTTTACGGCAAAGGCATGAGGGTTTATCTCTTAGGAAAGGTTAAGCTGTTCAACGCCCTGACGCTTTATGCCCGCATCGGACGCACCATCTACAGCGATCGCAACGAGGTCGGCAGCGGCTTGACGCTGATTGAGGGAAATCACAAGACGGATTTGAAGGTTGAGGCAATTTGGAAACTCTAAGGTTATTCCACCACCACCCTATCCACCTGCTGTCGTCCATCCACTAGGGTCACCAAAGTGTAAACGCCTTGGCTCAGACCTTGTGTGGCAATGACAAAAGCTTGGGTTGTTGCCGCATTGGAATAGACCTGTCTGCCCGTCATATCATACAGCTTGACTGATGCCTCACAAGGCTCAGCAAAACGGATGTTGATACGGTCTTTGGCAGGGTTCGGGAAGACTTCAACCATTCGGGTCGGCTCTTCGACAGGCTCAGGCTCCTCGACGCCCCAAGTGCCACAGCCAGCATTGATTTCACCGTCCAAATAGTTGAAGCGGTTGTCCAACCAGTCGCGCATATAGTCCAATTGACTTTCGTCGACGCTAAAGGCAGGCCATGCCTCATGCTCACGCTCGTAGGCACCGCTTTCCACCAAGGCTTCGTATTGGTTTTGAACCATCTCCATGATATGCTCCGTGGTCAAGATGTCGTTACGCAAGGCGTTGTATCTGACTTTCGCCAAAGCCACAAAGCCATTGTCGTAGCAGTCCTGCGTCAAACGGTCGTAGAAGCCATTGCTCTTCAAACCTGCCGTGTTGTTGGTATGACTTCCATCGGTGTCCAAACCCCAGATGGCGTCCAAGTCCCAAGGCAAGTACATATAGGTGCTCGACTTCTTGTAACGGGCCAAAAATAGGTTGCGGCCCATGTTGTCCATGGCCATCACGCTATTGATAAACAAATAGTAATCAATGGCATTGGCTTGGTCGAACTGCGCGGAATATTGCGAATAGAACACATTGTCGGAGGCATTCATCACAAAGTTGGTGAAATTGTAAAGATGGCTCCAGTTGATGGCCGTGTCGCTCTCGTTGGGATAAACCCATTCGTAGTTGTCCCAAGTGTCAAGTGTATTGTCGAAACCGGGCAGGCTATCGAACGTCGGAGCGCCAGGGCCGTTGCCTTTATAAAGCAGTCCCCTCAATTCGCCATTGTATTTGCGCAGCCCGAGTTGTTTGCGGTCCATACGCTCCGTCAAGGCATAAACGCCCATGTACTCGTCATTGATGAACACATCGGCATAGACCATACGAATGCCTGGCAAGGCATCAGGCTCGTTCTCGGCATAAGGCAGTTGATACATCTCCATCCACAACTCGTTGGCCACCTTGTCGCGAAGACGCAGCGGTTGTGCCCACATGGCCTCTAGGTTCCAGTCGTCGTCGCTACGAAGCCCAAGGAAGGTAGTATCAGCCATCTCAGCACCCGTCTCGTCAGCCCAAAGCTCAACACGATAGGATTTCTTGTCGTATTGCTGCGACGAGGTACCACGAATCTTGAATCCAGCGTGCATCGTGACGACATTGCCATCGGCATCTGCCACATTGATGAGGCCATGCACAGCGGGCGAATTGACAATCGGACCATCAGTGGTGATGGTAATCAAAGGCATCTCGCTACGATAACAGGTATATCTTTCTCCCCTAACCTCTACAATCTCCTTGAAAGGCTTCATACCCTCAGGCAGTCTGACTGTCGCCACAACGATTTTCTTCTCATGGTCGATGCCGTAGGTCTGCGCCCACATCACCATGTTCAATAGCGCCAAAACAATGATCAAAAATGTTTTCTTCATATAAAAATTCAAAAGTATAAAAGACTCTTTAATTCAACATTCAACATTCAGCATTCAGCATTCAATCAATTCGTACCACCTCCATAATCCCCTCAATGGCTTTCAGCCTGACAATGAGTTGCTCCAAGGCCTCCACATCGGAGATCTGAAGCACAATCCTGCCTTCAAAAAAGCCTTCCTTGTCGGAGTTGAGGGCGATATTCTTCATGTTCACCTCCAAGTCTTCGGAGATAACCTTAGTGATTTTGCCGAGCAATCCCATCACATCACGACCATAGATACGAATGGTAGCCTGCGACCCTTGATTCTCGATGCCGTTCCATTTCACGTTGATGATGCGGTAGCCATAACGCTGCTGCATGCTCTTGGCGTTGGGGCAATTGGTGCGGTGTATGCTGATAGTGCCGTCGCTGGTGACAAATCCAAAGACGCGGTCGCCAGGAATGGGGTTGCAGCATTTGGCCAATTTGTAGGTCACGTTGTCGATGTCCTCGCCGATTGAGAGCGACTCTTCCGCATCGGCAGACTGCTCTTTTTTTGTCGACTCAATCTGCTCAGGCACAGGCCTTTCTGCTTTCTCGGCACTCTCCCCAAACTTTGAGGTCAAAAAGCGTTTGACGTCGGCAATATCGATTTTCTCAGTGGAGATCTGATGATAGAGCTGCAGCGAGTTCTCCAGTTTGAACTCCTTCACCAGCATGTCGATCACGGTCTCGGAGAACGGCAGCTTCCAGTTCTTCAGTCGGCGCTGCAACATACCCTTGCCCAGTTCCGATTCCTTCAGCTCCTCCTCTTTCAGGTAGCGTCTGATCTTGTTTTTGGCCTTCTCGGTAACCACCACATTGAGCCAGTCGGCGCGGGGCGACTGTTTCTTGCTGGTGATGATTTCCACCTTGTCGCCATTGGTCAACACATGACGGATGGGCACCATATGCCCGTTGACACGAGCGCCATTGCAGGTCTCGCCCACCTTCGTATGCACTTCGTATGCGAAGTCGAGCACGGTGGAACCGATGGGCAGCTGCTTCAGGTCGCCTTCGGGCGTAAAGATGAATATCTTATCAGATTTATAGATCTTTCTGTACGAGTTCTCAAACGACACCAGACCTGGGTTCTCCAACACCTCGCGCACGTTGAGCAGCCACTCCTCCGAGGTCTGTTTCTCCCCTTTATAGAGATAGTGGGCCGCCTGCCCCGTCTCAGCGATGTCGTCCATACGGGTGGTGCGTATCTGCACCTCAAACCACAACTTGTCGTCGTATTTCACGGTGGTGTGCAACGACTCATAACCCGATGCCTTGGGCTTGGTAATCCAGTCGCGAAGACGTTCTGGCATTGGGTCGTAGATATTGGTAATGGCCGAATAAACGCTCCAGCAGCACTCCTGCTCGTCCTTCAAGGCACAGCGAATGATGACACGCGCCGCCATCAGGTCGTAAACCTCCTCAAACGGCACATTTTGGACACGCATCTTGGCATAAATGGAAGGAATGGATTTCAAACGCCACTTCACGGTATAGGCGAACTTAGGTTTACCGTTTCTCTTCGTGCGCTCCAACTCAGCATCGATACCCTCCGAAATACGGGCGATGAACTTTTCAGCGGTCTGCCTACGGGCCTCCTTACTGGCCTCGATCTTGGCCTCAATCTCATGGAAGATCTCAGGGTTCTCATACAGCATCAGCTTCTCTTCGAGCTCTGCCTTCAGCTTATACAAACCCAGTCGATGAACGATAGGAATATAGATGTATTTGATCTCATGGAAATACTTCGAAAGCCGGTCGGCATCCACGTCGTTTTGGTTGCGCACGTCATACACACGGTGCACAATCTTCAGCAACACCGACCGCATGTCGTCGATCAACGAGAGGAACAACACCTGGAAGTTGTCGGAGTTATAGGCCACTTTCTCCGTATCAAGCCTCGATATCTCACTGAAATCCTCAAGGATGATGGCAACGGTCTTACCAAACTGCTGTTCCAGTTCCTTGAGACTCACCCCCTCTTTGTAGTCAATGCCATGAAGGAACGACGCCACCACAGAGATATAGCCCAAGCCCACCTCGATCACTGCGCTACGACCCATCTCGATGAGGTGATACATATAAGCCTTGCCTGAAAGCAAATAACGTCCGTCGTATTTCTCCAAGCAGAAGCGGAAAGCCTTGTCAATCAATGCCAAATGCTCGGGCGCATTGACGAAAGGATGGATATCGTCAAGCATGCTCTCATAGGCCTGCTGAATGGCCAAAATCTCCAAAGAAGTGTAACCCGCCATTAGTCCGTTATTTTCACAGTTAGTTGATGGCCAAGGAGGATGTCGTAATAAGGTTTCAACTCCTCGAAACTGCCATGCATGACGGCGCATTTGCCTTTGTAATGCGTAATCCAAGCGCAGGTCTCGGCCTGCTCACGGGTATGATGGCACACCTTCATCAAGGTGTCGATGACATATTCAAACGTGTTTACGTCGTCGTTGATGAGCAGGAGACTCTTCTCATTCTCTATCAATTCCTCTTCCAGGACATCAACGTTTTCCTGTTCCTTGTTCATTTCAAAACTAAATTCGGGGGTAAAAATACACATTATTTCCCAATTGGTGACCGAAAAAGGATACCTTAGTGTTTTTTTTCCTACTTTTGCCCTCCGAACAATGATGTCGCAATGCAGAACCGTTTCATCAAGAATATCATCTTCCTACTGTTTCTCAACCTGTTGATGAAGCCTTTCTGGATTCTCGGCATCGACCGCGAGGTGCAAAACCTGCTCGGCGACGCCTCATACGGCACCTACCAGGCCCTGTTCAACTTCTCTTACCTCTTCTATATACTACTCGACCTCGGCATCACCAACTTCAACAGCCGTGCCGTGGCACAAGACCCGAAGAATCTATCCAAACACTTCGGAGGGCTCACCGAAATCAAGCTCCTGCTCGGACTGCTCTATGCCGTGGTCATCTTTGTCGTCGGCTATTTCTGCGGCTACAACGAAGGCTTGAAACTCAAGTTGTTGTTCTGGTGCGGCCTCAACCAAATCCTATTGTCGTTCATCCTCTTCCTCAGGTCGAACATACAAGGGCTGCTCCTGTTTAAGCAAGACAGCATCCTGAGTGTCTTCGACCGCGTGCTGGCCATCGTCATCATGTGTCTCGTGCTGTGGAGCGGTTGGTTCCCAAGGGAGAAGTTCAACGCCATCTGGTACCTGCAAGCCCAGACATTAGCGTATATCTGCACACTGGTTTTCGCTCTGACCGTCGTGCTTCGCCATGCCGAAAGCATCAGCTTCAAGATCAACTTCCAGTTCTTCAAGGAAATCCTCAAGCAAAGCCTGCCTTTCGCCTTGCTGGTCCTCCTGATGAGTGTCTACAGCCGCATCGAGCCTGTCCTGCTTGAACGACTTCTCGACGACAAGGGCGTACAAGCCGGTATCTACAGCCGTGCCTACCGCCTCTTTGACGCGGGCAACAATATCTCCAACCTTTTCGCCATCATGCTGTTGCCCATGTTCACGGCAACGTTGAAAAACAAGCCAGAGCTTAACAACCTCATCAAGACTTCGTTCAACGTCATCGTTGCTATGGCTGGTATCGTATTGATCATGTGCGTCTTCTACAACCGCGAAATCATGCAAATGATGTATAGCCCCGAAGAAGCCGAGACCGAAGCTGCTTACCTGCTGCGCATCGGTCAATATGCCAAGGTGTTCCCACTATTGATGGGTAGTTTCTTCTGCTTGTCAACGACCTACGTCTTCGGCACCTTACTTACCGCCAACGGCAGCCTCAAGCAGCTCAACCTCGTGGCAGCGGCAGGGGTGGTCATCAACATCCTGCTCAACCTGATCGTCATCCCACGTTTCAAGTCGGTAGGCGCCGCCACCACAAGCCTCTGCGTACAAGCCTTGACGGCATTTTTGCAATACCTCCTTGCCAGACGCATCCTCAAGTTCAATATGGGTGGCCGCTATTGGATGCACATCCTCCTCTTCTTGGCCACCACCACCCTGACCACCCTCTTGGTCAAGCAGCTGAACCTCAACTGGATCGTCGCCTTCCTCATCACTTTTGCCATCAACTGCGGCGCCATTTTCTTTACCCGTCTGGTCAGCCTCAAGGAAATCGTCAGCCTTGTCCTTCCTAAGGAAAAAAAGGGCTAATTTGACTTTTTTCATTGCCATTTCAAGGGAAATCCCTATTTTTGGCAACTTATTCTACACATAAATATGGACGAACAGACACATAACACCTACAGTTCCAAATACTTATGCAGACTATTGGTGGAATATAGGAAGCCCATCCTCATTATTCTTGCGTTGGCCGCCCTCTGTGCCATCGTTTTCAGTGCCCCTTTTTTCATCACGCCCCTGTATAAGTCCACCACAATCATCTACCCCACTTCCAGCAACTCCATCTCCAAGGTTCTTATCAGCACTACGTATCAGTCGGAGAAGGACATCATGAACTTTGGTGAGGACGAGCAGACCGAACAGATGTTGCAAGTGTTAAACTCGAATCGCGTACGCGACAAAGTCATCAGCCGCTTCAACCTGATGGAACACTACAACATCAAGGCCAACAGCAAATACCCTATCACCAGGCTGAACAAACTCTACGATGCCCGCATCAAGTTCCGCCGCACGGAATACAACGCGGTGAAGATCACCGTCTTGGACTCTGACGCCGCACTCTCGGCACGTATCGCCAATGAGATCGCCGAAATCTTCGACAGCACCATGAACCAGATGCAAAAGGAAGTCGCCACCGAGGCCTTCCGCATCGTTGAGCAGGAATATGGCACCCTCGTTGCCGAAATGAACATGCTGGAAGACTCGTTGAACACCTTGCGTAAGCTGGGCGTGTTCGACTACGAGTCGCAAGTGGAGATGCTCAGCCAACAGCTGGCTGTCGAATTGGGCAAAGGCAACACGCAAGGCGTCAAGAACATACAAGAGCAACTTGACGTGCTGGCAGAATATGGCGGTGCCTCCTACGCCATCAACGAGCGTTTGAACAACGACCGCTTGCAACTTTCATTGGTCAAGTCGAAATACGAGGAAGCCAAGGTCGACGCCACCGAGTTCATCCCGCACAAGTTCGTCGTCACCTCCGCCTTCCAGGCCGAACGCAAGAGCTATCCCGTGCGCTGGATCATCGTGGTGATTACCGTGTTGAGCACGCTACTGCTACTCATCTTCTGCCTTGTGTTCTACGACCGTTCCAATGGCTTTTTTCGCCGCCAGGCCGACAAGGAAGCGGCCTCCAAGGAAAAAAAGAACCATCTTGGAAAAGAATGAGACTATAACTGCACCTAATATAACATCAACTACTCCGACAACAACAAAACAAATCATGGATAACAATTTCAACAACCTTTCACTTGTCCAACTCGTGCTGAAATGGAAATGGCACATCTTGATCATCACAGTGGCTGCAGCCATCTTAGGTGCCATCTTCTCCAGCTCACTGTTCATCACCCCGCTCTACAAGTCAGAGGCCGTGGCCTATCCCGCCAACATCAGCCCCTACTCCGATGAGAGCGAGACCGAACAGATGCTGCAGATCATCAACTCGCAATCCATCATGGACTCCATCATCGAGAAGTATGACCTGTGGTCGGACTACAAAATCGACAAGAACTACAAGTTCGCCAAGACTTACATGCTCAATGAGTACCGCAGTAAGATCAAGATCAGCAAAACCCCTTACGAGGCCGTCAGCATCACGGTGATGGACAAGGACCCCTTTGTGGCCTGCGACATCGCCAAGGACATCCTCAACTTCTACGACCAAAAGGTGCATAAACTGCACACCCAGAAAGTCGGCGAAGTGGTGGCCATGTATGAAAGACAGTTGAACGAGAAGCAACGTAACATCGACTCGCTGAAACAGCTTCTTACCGACTATGGTACGGAATACGGAGTGACTGATTATACCAGCCAGGCTCGTGAGGTGACCAAAGGATACCTGAGTGGTTCGGCAAAGGCCACCGAGTTGAAAAGCAACTTAGAGCAATACGGTGCCGAAGTGCTCGACCTCCGCACGAAAATCGAAGCCGAAGCCACCACGTATGTCAACACCAAGGTTGACTACGAACAGAACCTGCGTTTCTACAACTCCGATCTAACCTATTCCAACATCGTCACCGAGCCTTTCCCGGCCGACAAGAAAGCCTTTCCGGTGCGTTGGGTTGTCGTGGCCCTCTCCGCTTTAGGCGCCATGCTGCTCTCCATCCTAGTGATCTTCATCATCGAAAACCGCAAGCGTTTCGTGGCTGAAAGCAAATAAGTCGTGGAGAAAAGAGCAAAAATAGCTTGGCTTTATGTCGTCGCGGCCCTTTTCTTGGCCGTGGGGCTGTTCCTTGTGGTGAAGAAGAACACCTACCTCTTCTTTGCCTTGCCCGTCGTTTTGGGCGTGCTCCTGCTCTATATCTTCTCCCTCGACAAGGCTCTTCTGCTCACGGCTTTCACCGTGCCGCTATCGATCAATCTGAAAGCCCTCGAAGCAGGTCTGGCCATCTCCCTGCCCGCCGAGCCTCTGCTGATCGGCATTATGGTGCTATTCTTCGCCAAGATGCTATATGACGGCAAATACGACAAACGCATCTCACACCATCCCATCGCCATCGTCATCTATTGCATGTTTGCCTGGATGCTGGTCACCACCATCACCAGCGAGATGCCCGTAGTGTCGCTCAAATTCATATTGTCGAGACTCTGGTTTGTCATCCCTGCCTTCTTCCTTTGTGCCATCCTTTTCAAGAAGCCCAAAAACATCCATTGGTTCATCTGGCTTTATATCGCAGCCCTGTGCATCGTATGTGTTTATACCATCATCCACCATGCGCAGTTTGGCTTCGATGGCGACTCGGCACACTGGGTGATGACGCCTTTCTATAACGACCACACGGCCTACGGCGCTGCTTTGGCCATCTACCTTATCCTGGCGTTGACCTATGTCTTCTTGCCGGGCATAAAGACCTCACGACGCCTTATTATCATTGGTGTTGTAGCTCTCCTAAGCGTCGCCCTGGTATTCTCCAACTGCCGTGCCGCATGGCTGAGTGTGATCGCTACCTTGGCAGTCTTGATTTGCGTGTTGCTGAAGATCAAATTCCGTTGGATCGCCACCGTAGTGGTAGTATTAGTAGGCCTCTTCCTCGCCTTCCAAAACCAAATCATCGACGCTTTGGAGAAAAACAACCAAGACGCCTCTGGCGACCTTGTGGAAAACATTCAATCCATCACCAACATCTCCACCGATGCCTCCAACCTGGAACGCATCAATCGCTGGCAGTCGGCCTTCCGCCTGTTCAACGAACGTCCTGTGTTTGGTTGGGGTCCCGGTACCTACCAGTTCGTGTACGCCCCCTACCAGATGTCGAAGGAAAAGACCATCATCAGCACCAACGCCGGCGACGGCGGCAACGCCCACTCCGAATACTTCGGTCCCCTTGCCGAACAAGGCATTGTGGGTTCTATCCTTGTGCTGATCCTAGTCATCGTCACGGTATATCATGGCATGAAGGCCTACAAACGTTGCAAAAACAGACAAGCTAAAACGCTGGTGCTGGGCGCCACCCTCGCCTTCATCAGCTATTTCGTCCATGGACTCCTCAACAACTTTATGGACACCGACAAGCTGGCCGTCCCCGTGTGGAGCCTCGCCGCTTTGATTGCCGCCATCGACGTGTATTATGCCGACAAGGAAACATTTGACGAGGTGAAAGAATAAAAGCAATCAACAACAAACAAAAAACGCCGTCCAAATCTGGACGGCGTTTTTTGTTTTCACCGAAAACCTGATGCTTACTTGATTTCCACAAGTTCAAGATCGATCTTCAGCGGAGAATAGGCAGGTAAGAGGTCCTCATCGATGACGAAGTCGCCAAAAGCCAAGGCTGAAGGCGACACCAGCGAGACCTTTGAGCCCTTTGACATGGTCATCACGGCCTCCTCGATGGCGGGCAACATCTCGTTGTTACCAATCTTAAAGGTCACAGGATGCTCATACTCATAACTCGACTCCAGCAACTCGCCTTTCAAATTGCTCATCACGTAATGCACCGTCACCTCATCACCCCATTGGGCAACGGGACCGGTACCTTCCTCTTTCCTAATGATGACAAGGCCCGACTCAGTAGGTTGCTCCGTTATGCCATTGGCCTTGAGATAATCCTCCATGGTCTTTTGCTCAAGCGACATGAGACGTTTTGCCTCAGCCTCTTTTTGGGCTTGCAGTGCCTCCATCTTCTTGTCGTAGGTGGCTTTGTCCATCACGCTGTTCATCTTCAGCAACACGACCAAAGGGGTATAAGGATCGATGTGGCTCTCATAGCCCACGCTATCGAAAGCGAGTTCAGAGGGCAGCACGAAACGCATGGTACCACCTTCGGACACCATGCCCAAGGCCTCGTTGAAGCCAGCGCTGATGAACTCCTCACCATACTGCATCTCGACAGGCTCAATGCCAAACGAATGCATGATGGTATCGCCCTTGGGACCGCACATGGTGAAGTCGAAATTGACATACTCACCCATTTGTGCCGTCCTGCCTTTGCCGGTTTGCTCAAGAACGATCAAGCCCGATTCCGTCACCGTATTCTTCGCGTCTTCACGAAGCGGGGCCAAAAAGTCAAGCTCAGCCTGTCGCAAGCTGTCGAGCAAAACCTTACGCTCGGCTTCGAGGATTTCATAAGGCTTCACGGAGAGCAGCTTCAGCTCGTAATAGATGGGCTTGCCCGCATATTCCTCAGGCACGTCCATCTGCAGCATGGTCATAAACACCGAGTCGGACAAGACCGCCAGTTGGGCTGAGTCGCCCACATGCATCATCAGCAGACCGTCGACGACGTCGCCTTTGAAATCGGCCTCTCTGAGCACAAGTGTCATAGGCTCAGTGCCAGCAGTGGTAAACAGCAGCGTGTCGTTGAAGTACTGCGCCATCTCAAAAGTCACCTCGTCCTTCAGGCGGGGCATGACCTCTTTGTCGTTCTTGTTATAGAACTTCATGTAGGCGCCATTCTTCATCTGCTTCAAGCCCGGATAGGGGGACTTGCTGCCACAGGCAACGAAGAGCAGGCACGAAACGCCGATGAGAACCGACTTAAGAAGTCTTTTCATCTTATTCAAAGTCAACAAGTTCTACATCAAAGACCAAGTTGGAGAAAGGCACGATCTTTTCACCAGCCTGTCTGTCGCCATAAGCGAGATAGTAAGGGATATAAAGTACGCCCTTCTCGCCTTTCGACATCAACTGGATGCCTTCGTCCCAACCCGGGATAACCTGACCGACACCGATCGGGATGCTGATGGGTTCACCTCTCTCGACGGAGGAGTCAAACACGGTACCGTCAAGCAGCTTGCCAGTGTAGTGCACCTTCACCATCTTACCCACTTCGGGCTTCTCGCCATTGCCTTCCTGGGTCATCACATAGATGAGGCCCGACTCGGTAGGCTCGGCCGTAATCTTGTTCTTTGCGAGATATTCAGCCAGTTGCTGGGCAGCGGCAGCCGTCTCTTCAGCATGCTCTTCCTTCATCTTGGCGATTCTCTCATCGGTGGTCTTCTTCACCTTGGCAGCCAGATGCTGGGCATACTCGCTCTCAGGATAGAAGTCGTCCAAACGCACGTTGAAACGCATCACATCCGTCGAGGTAAAGCCTTCAGGCAACGTGGGCTGACCCATCAGCTTCATGAAGGTAGAGTCGATGTTGACAATAAAGGAGGCGGAGTCGCCTTTGTGCATCATGGCCAGACCCTCGAAGAGGTCGCCAGCAAACTGCGATTCCATGAGTTGCATCACATTGTCGGTAACAGGAATGACAACAGCCGTGTCGTTCACAGTGCAGCTGATGCCCACTTCCATCAAATCTTGCGGTTGAGGAAGTTCGCCAGCATTCTGGTTGTAGAACTGATAGTACAATCCGTTCTGAGTCTTTTCATAACCCGGATAAGGGTTCTTCTCGCCACAGGCAGTCATGCCGGCAGCAATCATGGCCACAACAGCCATCATCAAGATACTTTTTTTCATTTTTTAGTGGTATTAGATTTAGTTTATGATTCTTATTGTTTGTCTATAACATCCAGTAATTCAACGTCGAAAACGAGGTTGGAATAAGGAGGGATATTGCCATAAGTTTCAGTGCCATAGGCCAAGGTGTAGGGCAACACAAAACGTGCCTTCTCTCCCACTCTCATCATGCCTACGCCTTCCTCCAGACCTTTCAGCACCTTGCCTTTGCCATATTCAAATTCATAATAATCACCCAACTGTTCAGAGTCACCCAGAGGAGAACCGTCGAGATAGGTGGCTACAAACTTGATGCGTGCAGTCTGACCCTCCTTGGGCTGAGCACCTTCCGTGGTCACCGACTTGTTGAAGAACAGGCCCGAAGCCGTATAGTCAGTGATGTTGTTAGCCTTCAAATACTCGAAGAAAGCCTTCTCTGATTCGGCTTTCATAGCCTGCATGGCGCGTTCTTTCTCAGCCTGAAGCTCAGCTGCAGTGGTGATGTGCAACAGTTTGATATCGTACACCAGGTTGGAATAAGCCGGGATGGAACCCACCGAGTGTTCGCCGTAAGCCATATCACAAGGAATGATAGCCTTCACGCGCTCGCCAAGATGCATACGCGGCACGATATCCTCCCAACCAGGGATGGTATAGCCTTCTCCCAAAACAAAAGAGAACTTGTCGGGGATGTCGTAAGTGGAACCCACCGAAGTACCATCGAGCAACGAAGCTGAGAAATCAAGCTCCACCTTCTCGCCTTTCACGGGGCAACGGCCCGTTCCCTTCTCCAAAGGAATGATATAGACGCCTGATTCAGTAGGAGTTACATTAATACCATTCGTAGCAATATATTCTGCCAAACGCTTTTTCGAAGCCTCCATCATGGTTGCCTTCATCTTTTCAATGTTGGCTTGGAACTCCTCCTGCGACTGATAGCCCAACAGCTTCACCTCGTAGCGGAAATAATCGTCAGCCTTCAATCCCACAGAGTCGGGATTCTGGTCATAATAATGAATGGCGATGGAATCTGCCTTGATATAGAATGAGGCCGAATCCCCAACATGCATCATGGCATAGGCTTCCTGAAGGTCGCCAGGGAAATACTGCGCTTGCAGTTGGGCGAACACCTCTTTGGCCGACTCCTGCCAGTCAAAATACAAGGAATCGTTCAGATAGCAAGCCATCTGCACTTTGAGGAAGTCCGTCAGCTTGGGCTGTTCGGCCTTGGGATCTTGGTTGTAGAATTTGTAGTACAGGCCGTCAGCGGTTTTCTTGTAACCCGGAAAACGCTGGGTACAGGCCGTCATCAATAGCATTGCCGACAGGCAAACCATAGCGAAAAATAAAGATTTTCTCTTCATAACTTATTGTATTTCTGTTATTTTTATCGTATAAACCAAAGTTGCATATTCAGGGATGCGATTGTCATCGCCGTGCAGTCCATAAGCGAGATGGTAAGGGATAATGAGTTTGGCCACATCGCCCTTGTGCAGATAGGTCATGGCTTCGTCGAGGCCCGACTCCACACTGCCTTCGCCCACCACAAACACCTTGGGACCTTCGTTCTCTGACGAATAAATAAGGTCTCCAGCGATGGAATGCAGTTCATAGTCCAAAGTGACTCGCTGACCTTTCTGTATTTGTTGTTCCGAACCCTGTTTGAGGATCTGGTAGCGTAAACCCGTCCCTGTCTTGGTCATCTCCAAATCATGACGTCTCACATAATTCTCAATATCCTCCTCTTCCTCATTCAACAGGTAACGGTTGGCCGTCTCCATGCTACTCTTCATATCGCTTTTCGACACGGAGCCAGCAGGTTTCGACGGCTTCTCATTGCATGAGAAGGTCAAGGCCAACAGCAATAATATCAGATATTTACAGTACCTTTTCATTCCGCCTCATTCAACATTTTTTGGTATTCAGGCAAAACCGATTTCAGCTTTTCCACCGCTTCCTCAAACGAGCACGTCAAGGTGCCGCCTGCAGCGTTGGTGTGGCCGCCTCCCTTAAAGTGTTTGTTGGCCAGTTCGTGTACCGAGAAAGAGCCCTTCGACCTGAAGGAGAACCTGATCTGGTCTTGACGTTCGGTGATAAGCACCGACATCTTGATTTTCTGTATCGAAAGCGGATAATTCACCACGCCCTCGGTATCGCCTGCTTGATAGTTAAACTTATCCAAATCACTCTTACTCAATGCGATAATAGCAGTAGAATACGCATCCAGCACCTCCATCCTATGGTCGATGGAGAAGCCCAGCAGACGAAGACGGTTCTCCGATATGGTGTCGTAGACCAACTGGTGTATCATCGTGTAGGGCATGGACTTGCCGACGAGAATGCTGCACAACTCCATGGTGCGCGGATGATAGATGGAATGGGAAAAAGAGCCAGTGTCCGTCATAATGCCCACGAGCAGGTTGGTAGCGATCGACTCCGTAAGATATTCCATGCCATAATGCAAAATAATCTCAGCCACAATCTCGGAAGCGCTTGACACACAGGTCTCTGAATAGGCGCAATAGAACTGGTCCAATTCAGGATCGCGATGATGGTCGACCAAGATACGGGGACAACGGGTTTTACCAATCTCATTGTGCAAGATGCCACCTCGCGACAGGTTGTTGAAATCCAACATCATGATGCAATCCGCTGCCGCTATGGCGTCCTTAGTGCCTTCAGCATCCTGTTCGAAAACCAAGAAATCCTCGGCACCTGGCATCCAATGCAAAAAACCAGGGAAGTCATTGGCAACCACCATTTTAACCTCATGTCCCTTGGCTCTCAAAAACTCCGACATGGCCAATACCGACCCTATGGCATCGCCATCAGGATTGACATGGCAAGCCAAGACAAAATGCTTAGGCTCTAGAATAATAGCATCAAAGCGATCATAAAAAAGGTTCTGTTGCATAACTTCCATAAAAGTTTGCAAAAGTACACAATTTTCTGATTCCACACCTAATTAATATAAGGAAAAGCTTCAACGAGGCGATAGCACCTCGAAAGTGTTGTCCTTATACACCATGATCATCTGTTTAATTTCGCCAGAAACAGGCAGTGAAACAGCAGAAACAGGAGAGGTATTCTGATTAAAAATGAGACTGTCGGCAACATCAGGAAGATTTTTCTCTTCCTGTGAAGGGAGGGGAGCAGGTTGATCAACCGAACGGAGAGGGGCGAAAGGCTCAGAAACTGTCATAGGGCCTCTGCCAAAAATAATCCAATCCAAGGTATACTCAGGAAATGTCTCTTTGAGTTTTTTGACGAAGTCGAGACTCGGGTTATTGCGTCCCGATAAGAGGTGAGAAATATTCGAAGGTTGGATGCCAAGTCGGAGTGCAAACTCGGCTGCAGTCAAATTTTGCGCTCGGATGATGTGGGCAATTCTGTCTTTCATTTCTGCGTTTTCCATCTTAGTGTCTCCTCAAAAATTCAGTTTTTTACATCTGTTTCAGTTCACAAAAGTAAACATTTTCTAATTACAAAACACAAAGCGAAGAAATTTATTTCTGTAAACTCATCAAACAATGCTAACATTTTGAAGTTTTTATTGAATAATGCAAATCTATTTATCTATTTTTCAATATTTTGAATTAACCAATAAAGCAAAACTAAAATAATTGCATAAAATGGTATTTATTTAATATTTTAATTTAAATTATATAGAATAATATGCTGATTATTTATTATTTATATCAAATATTTGATGATTTTTCAAATATGTAACTTCTTTCAATTATTCACTTGTGTAAAGCGATATATTGTATATATGTAAATTACAATGTATATATTTGATTTATAGGTATTTAATAAAACTTGGTTTAGATTTGTAAATTCAACAACTGCTAAAGATTCACAAATCAAAACATCGCGTATTTGGCGTTTTTCCGACCGAAACGACCCGAAGTTCATCTCAAAAACAAACACTCTCTAGAGGCCTAAAAATGCCCTCCTACCCTCGCCCGAGATTATCCGGTCGATCATAAAAACTGCCGCTTTTCTTTCCCTGTTTTTTGTCGTGATTTTTTACACCTTATTAATATAGTGCTTTCCCAGCTTCAAAAAAAGCCCTATCTTTGCCGCCTCGATGAAGAAGAAAGACAACCATATCCAGAACCTCATCTCAGAGGGCGAACACCAGATGCTCGATTTCAAGTTTGAGATTTCGGACAGCAAGCGCATTGCCCGGTCGCTCGCCGCGTTCGCCAACACCGATGGCGGACGTCTATTGGTAGGCGTGAAGGACAATGGCGCCATTGCGGGCGTACGTTCCGACGAGGAGATTCACATGATACAGGCGGCTGCCGAGATGTATTGCCAGCCAAAGGTTGAGTATTCTACAGAAGAATGGGAAATCAACGGGAAGACTGTGCTCGAGGTCATCATCCCAAAAGACAAGCACAACAAGCACAAGGCGCCCGACAATCAAGGCAATTACAAGATCTTCGTCAGGGTCAAAGACGAGAACCTTGTCGCCGATAGCGTATTATTAAAGGTGTGGAAATCCACCAAATTCGCAAGACCCGCCAAGATTGCCTTCACCGACACCGAGGAGCTGCTTCTCCGCCATCTCTCTGAAAACAGCGAGATCACCCTGGCAGAATTTCAGGAAATCGCACATATTAATAAAAGGAGGGCCGAAAAAATCCTCGCCGATTTCATCATTGTGGGCACTATTGAGCTCATTCAGACCAGCAAAAACACCGTTTTTCGGCTTTCCGAGCCCGAAAAAACCGAATAAAAACATCGTTTTTTGGCTAAAAATAATAAGATTTGAAAATTTTATTTTACTGATTAACAAAATAATATAATATTTTATCAAAAATAATTGAAATTTTTGATTGCCAGTATCTAAAAAGGTCGTACCTTTGCAATCCGCTTCCTCAAAAAAGAGGGGTTAGACTGAAGGGATACGGAAGCGAAAAGTTCTTTGAAAGCTTGAGGCCAGCACAAGATAAAGTGTCCGAGGCGCCGTTGAGGCGAGCGTTGGACACGGGAATAAGGAACCAAGAGAACGAAAGCGGAACCCGAGATTCAGAAGAAAGAATTTGAGTAAAACAATAGTACAACGAAGAGTTTGATCCTGGCTCAGGATGAACGCTAGCGGCAGG
>R22__coassemble_230_pt1 | contig 43329 bp, 37 predicted proteins | sample R22__metabat2_high_PE_030 | metagenome-assembled genome bin R22
ATTCTATTGTTTTTGCAGTACTCTCAATTGACGCTGCAAACATAGGATGACATGCTTTCAAAAGCCTGCTTTACAACCATTTTTTCGCAGTCCCCTTGCGGTGGAACGAAATTTGATGTACTTTTGCAGCCGGTTCTTTGAAGATGACAACTCAAAATTATCAATTGTCAATTTTCAATTCTCAATTATAAAAATGGGGATGCTTGGTTTTGACAGCAAGATGAATTGTCATGTAAGCATGCCGAGCCTCGCAGTGACGCTCGTTAATCTTGACTGCAAAAGAATAATTGGCGAGAATAACTACGCTTTCGCTGCCTAATCGAAGTACAGTAGATTACTGGCTTAATCCGCTCACAAGGTGGGTGGACGAAACATCCCGCAGGTGGAGATTCCTGATTCCGGCCTGAGCCCGGGGTGCTAATCAATTTCGGGATAGTCTTGTCGGCGCTCCGACGGCGAGGCGAAACTTAGGAGATAAGGTCGCGTTTAGGGCGTTCGCTCCCTTGCACGGCACGAAAACCAATAGCGGAATAAGCATGTAGAAAGCCTGGGGGTTCCTTGTTTGGACGAGGGTTCGACTCCCTCCATCTCCACTTAATTCACTTATAACCCACTGAAAACCAGCGGGTTTTTTATTTTGTATAAGACAAAGTCCCTTTTTTTGTCCCCTTTTTTGAGTTAAAAACCTGAAAATGTGTGGAGACGGTTTCCTCCACAAATCTTGTTTGGAAGGCATCTAAATTTCCCGCCTGTAGGCTCCAGTCTAGTATTGGATATCAAAAATCGACTTCAAAAAGATAGTTTCGCCAGTCTTCAACACGAGCGACATGTTATAGTCGTCGATGTTCTGCAAATGGCCTTCGACGGTTTTGTATGCGCCGCCGGTTTTACGCCCATCCTCTTCAAAAAAAGTGATTGTTACGAGGGGATGTTCATGTAAGTTCTCGCGCAAGTAGGCCATCTTTTGGCTCAGAATCTCATTGTCTTCGTCTGCCAGTTCCATTTGTTCATCAGTCAAACGGGCGGTCTCCTCAATGGCAGCAGCATGTCCGGTCAATGCAGCAAATGGGGCAAACTGGGCGGCTCGGTTCATCATACTCATTTTGGGATGCTTCGATGACACATGATGCGGCAAGTTGATGATGTCGTCGTATTCGTTCATGCCTTATGTCCTCCTATCTGTTGATTGCGCTCTTTTGCCGTCGCACCTTCCTCGAAGTTCAAGCCTTTCAGGATGGCATTCTTGCCGAATTTCTCCTTGATGCCAAGCAAGGCCTCTTGCACCTTGCGTTCTTTGGCCAGGTCCTCAGCTTTTTCCTCCTCATCCCGTGTTTTTTCCTCATAGTCGGTAAAGAGATCAAGCTGCTCGAATGGTTGGGTTAGTGATGCCGCCTCCTCTTCACTTACGACATGGTTCACAGTTAGGTTAATTCGCCTGATAAGAAGGTTGGGATTGACTATCATTGCATACAAATTCTTAACCGCCGCTGTGATAATCTTACCTGATGAAGTGGGAGCGTCAAGGATTGCTGTGCCGTGGGCGTGTTTCGGAACCTGCCTGCCATAGTAGTCGGTTGTAATCTCACCAAAATACTTCGACCTTAACGCCGGGTTGGTCAGGTTCTCAGCGTCGTAGTTGATGGTCAGGACGATTTGATCCGCTACAAGATGATGTTTTACGAGGTTGAGTGAAACATCATCGGCCATTTCCAGCACCACGACTTTGGCCTTCTTATAGTCATAGCCTTCCGTAAGCACTTGGCCGCTACTGATAGAGTTTGTATCAGGCTTATAGGCCTTCACTTCTTTCATGCCGACAGGTTCCCAACCCCAAGCATGATCGATGAGCAGTTCCGCATTCACGCCGAAGAGACTGTAAAGCAGCTCTTCGTTCTCAATGCTACACCTCGCGACTTTACCCATGGTGTCCATACCGTGCTGCTCCAGCTTCTTTGCGATGCCCTTTCCGACACGCCAAAAACTAGTCAGCGGTTTATGATTCCATAGTTTCTGACGGTAGCTCATTTCATCTAGTTCGGCTATCCTCACACCATCTTTGTCGGCTGGGATATGCTTCGCCACAATGTCCATGGCTACCTTGCAGAGATACATGTTGGTTCCTATGCCTGCTGTCGCCGTAATGCCTGTTTCCTTCAGCACCTCTCTCACCATCCTCAAGGCTAACTCGTGGGCAGAGGTTTTGTAGCTCTCCAAATAGTCGGTGGCATCTATGAAAACCTCGTCGATGGAGTATGGGTATATATCTTCTGGCGCAATGTACTTCAGATACACAGCATAAATCTTGGTGCTGTAATCGATGTAATAAGCCATCCTCGGCGGTGCAACGATATAGTCAAGCTCCAGTTCCGGATTGGCCTTCAATTCCTGGTCAAAATGCGACTTCCCTATAAATGCCCGATACCCGATGTTGCGCCTTCTCTCACGATTGACTTCCTCGACTATTTGAACGACTTCAAACAAACGTGGGCGACCGGGTATGCCGTAGGACTTCAGCGACGGGGAAACAGCCAGACAGATGGTTTTGTCCGTCCTGCTCTTGTCAGCCACGACCAAGTTAGTGGTCAGGGGATCTAGACCACGCTCCACACACTCGACTGATGCGTAGAAGGATTTCAGGTCGATGGCTATGTAGGTGTGCTGCTTCATGTCCGCAAAGATACAAAATAATGCCGCAGCCCGAAAGCTACTTATTTGTTATTAGATTATTTCGTATTATTGACCACTGAAAACACAGTTCCATGCCATCGCCCTTCAATCAACATACCAACAAGATCTGCTACATGATGTCACCCTGCTTTTCAGCCTTGTCCCATTTTGCCAATTCTGCCTTTTGGGTTTCATCAGCGACTTCGATGCAAGGTTTCATGGATTGATAGGTGCTATGACCCCTACAGCTCATCACAACTGTTGGAGGTATTCCGAAAGCAAGCGAACAACACACGAAAGTTCTTCGTCCATCATAACAGCCAATAATTTCATCTGATTTCAATACAAATTATTGAATAACATAAATTTAAATCTCACATAGAATCACCGAAAACCATCCCAGATGTCCCTCCGTCTCCACAGTTTTTTGATAAAACCTGCTAATCAGCAGGTTTTTGTTTATATGATTTTACTTATCTTTGCCATAGAAAAACCCCACCTATGGTTGACATCGAGCAAGTAAAACAATGGGCAGTAAGCCGCTGGACTTTAGGAGAGCTGCATGGCATCTCCCATTGGGAACGTGTCGAGCGCAACGGCCTGCTGCTGGCCACACCTGAATGTGATGTCACCATCATCCGGCTCTTTGCTTACCTCCACGACAGTTGCCGTGAAGATGACAATTATGACGAGGAGCATGGCCCTCGCGCAGCCAAAATGATAGTTGGCCTGAGAAAGACCCTATTGAAGGACTTGTCAGACCAACAGTTTGAAACGCTCCAGAAAGCCATCCGTCTTCACACTTGCACCCACAGCACAGGCAATCCCACCATCGATGCCTGTTTCGATGCCGACCGTCTCGACCTCGGCCGAGTTGGCATCATCCCCATTCCTGAAAAGATGGCAACGAAAAAAGGAAAGAAAATCGCGAAAAAGATCAATCCTTATCACAATTAGAATTCTTCCCAGCTTGCTTTTCTATTACGGCCACCTCACCTTATAAGACTGCTCCACAAACTCCAAGCAATCCACCATAATCACCCCTGCGGCTTCGGCAATCTCCCTTAGTCTTGTATGGCCAACAATCTGCTTGACGTTGGTTCCTTTATAAAGATTGTGTAAGCATAACGATTCCGGGCGCACCCATATTGGTGAATGATGTGGATTCTCGCCGTACCAGTCTCTCCCGTAACAGTTCGTGGAGAACGAAAATGGTTTTTTGTCTTTTTTCCATAGGTCGTTGATGGCCGCTGCCATTTTGATCGGGCTGATGTCGGTAATATGAGGCAAATAAGCATTTTTCCAATCGCTTGTCACGCCAGCATGTGTGACAAGATAGTCCTCGCCGATGGCATAGGCCACACCTTCAAACAAGTCGATGGTCTTCATCAGCAACCATGTGATAGTTTCCGCATTTTTATCGTCAAACCGATTTGATTTTTCATAAATGCCTGAGAAATAATTATAATCATGGTTTCCATACAAAAGCACGACATTCTCTGGATGCTTCTTTTTATACTCTATGATTTCATTGAAATTAAACTGCAAGTCCATAAAATGAATCTCACCATACGGGTCAAAGTAATCCCCCACGAAGATATTAATGCAATCCTCGTCAACGAGCCGCTTCCAAGCGTCTCTTCCATGAATGTCGCCGATGATGTTGTAGGTGGGCACGGCCGAGTTCGTTTTAGACAAGTGCAAAAATAGTATTTTCTGTCTTATATGAAACACGGCCATAAAGATTCACAAATCATTGAATTCATCAGTTCGTACTCCACAGGGCACAACTCATACATTTGCGCCAAAATAGTATAGCCCGATTTCTGCTGATACTTATTTTTGTGGCAACATTGTTCAAAGACATAGTATTTGAAAAACAACTATCCAATTCACATCATTTACACATTTAAAAACTCAACAAAATGAAAAATGTTCTTAAACTAGGAATGGCCATGTCGTTGGCCATCGCTTTCGCAAGTTGTGGAAGCAACAAAAACACGACAGCACAGATGACCCGTCAGCAGAACCCTCAACAGCCCATGGTGACCCAACAAGACCCTGTAGTTGACCCTGAAATTGCTGAGATGGACAAGCAAATCGTATTGGCGAAAAAGCAAAAAGAGTTAGACAGGGTACGTGATGAACATCAGACTTCGATTGATCCGTGTGGCGAGTACTATGACGACGAAAACTACTATCGCGACTATGGCCTCGCAACTAGTTTGAACAAGGCCAGTGCACAATCCATGTCCATTGACGTTGCCAAAGAAAACATCAGGAAACACATGGCCGAGTTTGTGCAAGCCATGGGAACGTCTTACCGGAACTTGTATGCGGGAACAAGCCCCAGCGACGACATCCAAAGAAAGATTGAGGGGAGAATGCTGCAAACGGTTGAAGTTATGATGAATAGCGCCGAGAAACTCTGCCAAGTGTACGAAATTGACGGAAGAGGGAATTACGTGTATTATGCAGCTTTTCAGGTTTCAAAGAAGGAGTTCAAAAAAGAATTGACTGACGGTCTTAATCAGTTATCAAAAGAAGAAAAACTCGACATCGATTTCCGGGAGCAACGGTTCCAGAAGATGATGGATGAAAGGTTCGAGGAACAAATGGAGGCAAGGAGAAAAGCGGGCTATTAATCATGTTGTTCGTGGGTTGGGCAATGTTTCTTTGCCCAGCCCATTATATTTGTCATTTTAAATACATGATAACCAATAAAAAACAGACTACTATGAAAAGAATTGTAATTGCATTTATCCTGACTCTCTATGCGGCTTCAATAAAAGCCCAAGTTGAGAATCCTGTTTTTGAAGAATACAAGAAAAAGACCGAGGCCGAATTCAAGAACTATTCCGATTCGGTTTGGCAGGCTTTTTCAGAGTTCCGCCTAAGGGCGAACGAGGAGTATGCCCAATTCATGCGCGAGCAATGGAAAGCATTCACCGCCTTGCAAGAAGAGCAACGGCCCACTATCCCGGAACCGCCACGTCCATACGAAAAGGATGAAAACACCCCAATTCCCACTTTGCCAACAAAAATTCCGGTAAAACCTTTTGTGGTTCCTGAACCTTCGCCAATTAAGCCGATTACTCTTCCTGACATACCCCAGCCCTCCCCTATCCCAACTGCCAAAGAGTTCAACTTCGTATGCTATGGTACTCCATGTACTGTACGTTTTGACAACAGCCTGAGATTCAAGTTGAATAATAATTCCGAGAACGCAGTTGCTGATGCGTGGCAGCAACTTTCATCAGAAATGAGCGAGATTCTGCTTGAGGATTGCCTTCGCTTGCGCAAAGAATTATCCTTGGGAGATTGGGCATATTATTGCCTGCTGCGTGATCTTGGGGACAGCTATTTTGGGACTAATACCAATGAGTCCAAGGTGATGCAAGCTTATTTGCTGGCGCAATCCGGATACGATTTTAGGATTGGCCGTCGAGATGAAAAGTTGGTGTTGCTTATGCCTTTTGATGGTGATATTCTATGTTGGGAAAAATCCCCTCAATACGTAACGTACTACGTTCCTATTGACGGAAAGAAGTATTACATCGTTTCGAAATCAGGAAGTGGGGTAACTCGTGTATTCAATCATAAGTTTTTTGATAATGACAAAGCGCTTTCTTTGAGGATGCCTTGCCCGCCAAAGTTCGCATACAAAGCCACTGGCCTGAAAACATTCACCTCCTCCCGTTACCCTGAAATTACCGTGAGGCTTGCTCCCAACAAGAATCTTCTGGATTTCTATAACGAATACCCTGGCTGTTATTGGGACAATTATGCATGGGCGGGTTTAAGCGATGAGGTGAAAGCCAAACTATATCCTGTGCTTCGCTCGGGCATAAAGGGGAAGAGCCAGATTGAGGCTGCAAATCGCCTTATCAATTTTGTCCAAACAGCTTTTGTGTATAAAACCGATGGGGAACAGTTTGGCTATGAACGGTCATTGTTTGGAGATGAGACCTTCTATTACCCATTTAGCGACTGCGAGGACAGAGCAATTCTATTCTCTATCTTAGTGCGCGATTTGTTGGGACTAGATGTCGTATTGCTTCACTATCATGACCATCTTGCGACAGCTGTCCATTATACTGAAAGGTTGGGTGGCTATTATTTCACTTTAGACGGCAAGGATTATTACATCTCTGACCCGACCTATATTGGTGCCAATGTCGGAGAATGCATGCCAGACTATGAGAATGAAAGCCCCAGAGTGTTAAAGTTATAATTATTCAACAACCATTAACTTGCGATTGCTATGAAAAGAATGGTTCTAATAATGGCCATGGCTTTGCTTGGGCTACTTTCTTATGCGCAAAAGCCCAAATGGGTCGTTAATCCCCCAAAGGCTGAAAACGACACGTATCGCTATGTGGTGGCAAGGGGTTTTGGAAGATCGTTTACCGAAGCGTATGAGAATGCCATTCAGGATTTGCATAGGCAGGTCTTGGAAGGCGCTGGCCAGGATATGATTGTCACCGAGAAGATTGGCGAAACTTATTATAGTGTCGTCGAAGATCAGAGATACCATATTAGGATGGAAAGAGTGTGCTTGTGGCCCGAAGATGTTTCAAGTTTCAACCAGGAAGTCTGTTTTTTGTATCAAGTTGCGACCCAAAAGGGAGGCCGCGAAAACAGTGTATTTTTTGGCGACTTCAACGGATGCCATGAGTTCGGCCAACAATCTTTTGACGACCTATATATGGATGAAGGTCAGGTATACAAAAATGGGAAAGCTTTGAGTGAAAGTGAAATAAGACGGTTATTTGCCAATTCAAAATCACAGATTCTATACGATAAAGGAACGCAAATGTATGAAAGCGGCGTAGACGGCATCTATTTGTTTCCGTTAATTGCAGGAGCCTCAATTGATTTTATATGGCTCATGATAGGCTTAGCCTCATCAAACCCGCAATATTCAGACGATTTTGTGGCGTACTATGATAAATCCAAATGGGTTTTGTATGGCGGAGCAGCCTTGGCTGTTTCGGGCATCGTGTTGCCTTATGCCAAATATGCGGTCAAACGCTCAATAGGAAAAGCTAAAATACGCAAAGCTGTTAATCTTTACAATAACAGGCAGCTGTATTCTCAATTCGGCGTTGAGATGGAATATGGCCTAATATGCAACGGGGCTTACCTTTGTTTTAGGTTTTAAGGCATTGCTATTCATTCATAAATTATTATTTTCATGGTGATGAGAAAAATGAAAAAAGTTGCATTTGGCAACAAAACAACTTGAAATCATACTTTTTCTCCATTTTTTTACAAGGAAAAGTACGTTATCAAGCCTTATTTTGAAAAATGTTATTATTTTGTACACGCAAAACACTAAGAAATAAAATGAGCCAAAAACGCATTTCATCTAATTACATCACGCAACTTGCGCCCAATGAAGTTTTTGTCTTCGGTAGCAATTTGCAAGGTATGCATGGCGGCGGTGCCGCCAGACTTGCCTATCGGGAATTTGGCGCTGAATGGGGCCAAGGCGTAGGATTATTTGGACAATCGTATGCCATTCCGACCATGCAGGGAGGTGTTGAAACCATCAAGCCGTATGTTGATGATTTTATAGAATTTGCCAAAAAGCATAGCGAGCTTGATTTTTTGGTCACTGAGATTGGTTGCGGCATAGCTGGGTTTACTCCACAAGAAATAGCTCCACTGTTTTCTCGTGCCATCACTGAAGATATCCAGAATATATATCTTCCTGAAAGTTTCTATGAGGTGATTGAACGGTTGGTATAATGACGCTTTGCAAACTTTTGGAAGACAAGGCTGAAGCTATGAAAGCACTCAAATGGCTAACCAAAGCATCCAAGCAAAACTATGTAGATACTTGGTTATATCTCAACGGTATTCGATACAAAGAGATGTAAGAACGGAAAAGAATTATTTGATGAAAAAAATGCAATAAATTGTTTTATAAATTGACTAAAACCAGTTATCTTTGCGGCAATCAAAAATAATCGAATACAAACGAATATAAATTGGACTGACAATCCTAATAGTATACAATCCAGTAAAAAATGGCACGTATTAATAGTTATGACAAGTATCAAGGTTTATTCCAACCTGATATTACGGAGTATTCCGTACAACGCGATAGTGGGTCAGATTATAAGACATTTGCCGATTACGACGAAGCAAAGGCATATTTCAACTATCTGCAACAACTAGACAACCAGGATAAGATAGTTAAAAGCCAAGCTCAAATGGCGAACGAATTGAAACGTCAAAATGACATAGCGGAAAAACGCCAAAATACACATCCTCCGATGCCTTTGCCTCGTATACCAAGGCCGGATTTAGACCCTGAATACAGGGAATGGTTACAATTCAAGAAGGAGACGGATCCGGAGTATAAAAAATGGAAAAGGCAAAAACAATTAGAGGAAGCCAGGGTTAGAGCCGAACAAGAACGCAAGAGACAAGAAGCAGAGAGAAAATGGGAGCAAGAACGGATTGAACGCGAAAGAATCGAAGCAGAAAAGAGAAAACGCCAAGAAGAGGAAGAAAGACGTATGGCTCCAATAAGGGCAGAACAAGCTAGAAGAGAAGAACAGGAGAGAAAAAGACGTGAAGAGCAGGCAAGAAGAGAAAGAGAAGAGCAGGAACAACGAGAAAGAACTAGAAAAGCATTAGGCTGGTTCTTTGGCATTATTGCGGTTGTGGGTGTAATTGCGGCAATAATTATCTTTAGGAAATATATTATAGCCGCTATTGTCGTGATAATAATCTTGAGCGTGTTATTCTCAAATTGATTTACAAATTGGGACTACTTTTAGTAAAGGCCACGCACCATTTTTGTCTATTAACAACAACAATATCAAATATTTGAAACTACGAGAATTGTTTTTATTGAAATTGTCACAACAAATAATAGTGTATTTGAATAAAATGAATTATCTTTGCGACCTATAAACAATTAAAACCGAAGAGCCTAATGGGGTATAACCTGGCAAAGAAAAAAATGATTACACCTAAAGCAAAAGACTACAAAAAGATTCAAAGTAACATTGCTGGTTTTATGGAAACTCACATGAGTTCAACTTGTAGTTGTAGCTGTAACTGCACATGTGGCTGCAATTGCAATGCTCCTGTTCTTCAGAGTCGTTTTTCTGATTCACGTAGAATAATTGATTAACGTTCTATTGCGGAATGCGGTTTTCCAAATACACACATTTTTACGATGTAGGGAATGAAAGCATCGGCGTTTTTCATTCTCTACTAATTCGTACTGTCTTCTTGACGAAACACGAAAAAGAAGCTGTTGATTTGTATTTGAAAAACAAAACGCCGTTGAACGACAACCTGAAAGAGACGGTAAATTACCTCTTTTCCAATTATTATCTTGTCAATTCGGAGGCGGAAGATGAGGAAATCTATCAGCAATGCGTTGGTTTGATTTATCCTCCAGCCATTTCCAATGTTTACATTGTAGTTACTGAAAATTGTAATTTTAATTGCAAGTATTGTTTCATTTCTGAAAGGGTATCTGCCAATGATGCAAACAAGGTAATGACCAAAGAAGTGACCAAAGCTTCAGTAGAGCTGCTGCAAAGGACTTATGAACGTCAACAGCATGAATATGACAAAACTATTACCTTCTATGGTGGTGAACCTTTGTTAAACTTCTCCATCATCAAGTATTTCATGCAAGAAGTTGACCGAGTGAAAGCATCTTCATATTGGCCCGCCGATGTAAAATATGCTATAATTACTAATGGTTCATTGCTCACCAAAGAAATCATCTCTTTTTTGAGGCAGAACGGCATCGCGTTAAGTATCTCCTATGATGTTGATAAAAATTCCCACTCAAATCGGGCAAGTCGTACGGGACAAGAAACGTTTGATACAGTGCATAATAATATTAAGTTGTGCATTGATGAAAAGATGCCTTTCAGCCTTTCTATCACCATTTCGGAAGATACAATACGGAACCGCGAATCCGTATTACAAGAAATCCTATCTTTGGAGCCTCTTACCATCGCCTTTAATATGCTCATTCCTAACCTACATCTGACTCCTTCCAGCACATATTATGAAGATGCAACCGCTTTTATGATAGAGTGTTTCAAACGGTTGAGGCAGAAAGGCCTGTACGAAGATCGAATGATGCGAAAGGTGCAGGCTTTTATCGACAATAAACTCTATCTCTACGATTGCTGTGCATCTGGAGGGAATCAGTTGGTAATTGCTTCTGATGGGTGTATTGGTATCTGCCACGGTTATTTAAACAACCGAAAGTATTTCTCTGCTAATGTTTTTGACAAAGATTTTGATTTCCGCAATAGTCCTGACTTTGAGTATTGGAAGAAACGTTCTCCAGTGTTCATGTCAGAATGTCAAGAGTGTGAATGCTTGGGGATATGCGGCGGAGGTTGTCCATATGCGGCAGATTATATGCACAATTCCATTTATGCACTTGATGATAGATTCTGTATTCATGCAAAGAAGATTTTAAAATGGTTAGTTTGTGATTTGTATGAACAGACCCTCAAATAATTGTACTATTTGGCAACTGCTTTATCACAAATGGATAGTTCAACTCCCAGAGTCGATAAAGCCATCGACCGTTTGATATAGTACAGCTTATAGGTATTACAATAACAACAGCGACTACACTTCAGTTCAAGTTAAAGTCGCTGTTGATGCAATATGTAGTTTCAACTTCATATAGTTTATTGGTTGCTTACAAATACAAAAAAAATGAACCTCCATGCCGCCCATCTCATCAAACAAGGCAAAAAGCTCTCATACCTCCTCCGACATGACAAGTCATTCCCCCTCGACGAACATGGATGGCGCGAAGTGAGCGACTTGGTGGCCAATCATGGCTTCACCTTGGAAGAATTGCGCGAGATTGTAGCCACCAACAACAAGCAGCGATATGAGTTTTCCGAGGATATGACCCGCATCCGTGCCAAGCAAGGCCACAGCATCCAGGTCGATGTGGAGCTGGCTGAAGCCACGCCGCCTGACGAGCTGTATCATGGCACGGCAAAAGCCTTCGTGAAAGCCATCACGAGCCAAGGCATCCAGAAAGGCAAGCGTCTGTATGTCCACCTTTCCACTACCATCGACACGGCCACTAAAGTAGGGGAGCGGCATGGCGAGCCTGTCGTTTTGGTTATCGATGCCAAACAGATGCACGAGAATGGAATCAAGTTCTTCCACAGTCGCAACGATGTTTGGCTCACGGACTTTGTAGAGGCAAATATATAATAGGTGTAGCAGAATAACAATTTTTTAGTTTGAATGAAATAATTTCCTACCTTTGCACTTGAAAAATTGTCAAAATTTCAAAGGTGAAAAAAGAAAGCTTTGTTTTGCTAAGTCAAAAACAGAAGAGAATGGAACAGCTTGTCGAGATACCAAAAGCACAGGTTATTATGGCTTTCGTGGCCACATGTATCGAGGCGACAGCAAGGCTACTAAACACGTCCTATATGGAAGTGTATTTGCGTATGAAACGTGTGGGGTTGATAGAAAATTACATTGTTCCACATTATGAGGCACTCCATACGGAGAGTCGCGACAACGTTGCGAAAGGAATGGTAGAATGCTTGAAGATTTGGGAGGACAAAAAAAGATGAGTGAAATTATTGTATATCACGGAGGAACAGAAATCGTTGAGCATCCTATATGCAAGCTTGGTCGACTGAACCTGGATTTCGGCCAAGGCTTTTATGTCACAGACATCCGAGAGCAGGCTGTGTTATGGGCAACTCAAGTGGCCGGCAGGCGCAAAGAATCGCCCGTTTTGAACCGTTATCGGCTTAATCGTGAAGCCGTTTTGATTGAAGCCAAGTGCAAGGTGTTTACGGCATACGACTATGATTGGCTTGAGTATATTGTAGCCTACCGAAGGGGACAAGCTTTTGATTTCGACTATGATTATGTTGAAGGCGGCGTGGCTAATGACCGTGTAATTGACACCGTGAATCTATACATGACAGGCTTGATGGATATGGATACGGCTTTGAAACGCTTGTCGGAGCATCAACCAAACAACCAAATGTGCTTACGCAATCAGACCATTCTTGACAAATACTTGATATTCGATGGAACAGAAACCATATGAAGATCCAGCAAAGTCTCCTGTGATTCAAGAGGTTATCATGAGCAACCGTATTGGAGCCATATCCGTGGAACTGGCCAAACGATTGGATATTGCTCCGGCGAGAGCCTTGCAGCTCTTTTACGAAAGCAAAACCTGCGCTGATTTGCATGATAAGGCAACAGGTCTTTATTTGTATGGTGACCTGTACATCGTTGATGAAGTGATTAGAGAGCTTCAGAAGTAATCACCCGACTTTGTGGATGCCAAACACCTTCTGTGCACTTGTATTTACAATACCTAGAAAAAAGTGCTGTCAAAGTCAGGGGACGGCTCCGATTGATGCCTATAAATTTTTGTCTGAAGGTCGCATTTCTTGATTCTTCCATACAGCTTCTCAAGTTGTTCCAGCTCCTTTTTCGGTATCAGTTCTATGTCATCAAAACCATAGAACTTGAAAAAATCAGATCGACAAATCAGGCGGTCGGTTCGAATCGTCTCTAGCTGTTGCTTGTTGATGTTTTTGAAATCGGCTAAGCAAACAGTAAAGTCTCCAAACATATCAAGCAATAGAGAATCCAATAAATCCAAGAGCTCCTTCAAAGACAATTCCGATATCTTTACATTCTGAAAACCATCTCTGCTGAATTCAATCTCCGGGAGTCCTTCTTTCATGTCTATTACCTTACAAGTGGTGTTGAAATTGCTGAAAAGCAGCTGAAATAGCATAGCCCATACACTTTCTTCACATACCTCAAAATCGGGATGGCTGTATTGTATCGGGACAAAAAAACGGCAATAACACTTGTATGCCGGCTGGGTTTCATAATCGTCAGTCATATTGTTGCCCGTGCATAGTTTGTATTTCGACAACAATTCGTCGAATCCTTCATAAGAAGATATCCTATTGATGATCCAACGATAATCAACGGTTTCCCCTATGGGAACGATAGCACTCTCATCAGCATCCGTCTTCTCATCAATCTGAATTCTTGTTATGCCTTTGTCCTTGATAGAACCAACGAAAGTATCCTTGTCCAGAATAATCGGGTAATGAGTCAGATTTGTTGTATTGAACACTATTGAATTGATTTCGTTAAACAAGTATTGGGGAACAATAAAATTCAATATACGTTGGATGCTTTTCTTTTTGAGGTTCTTGTCATGAATCACAACGCAAGCCAAGTAATTGAGAGAAAGACTATGTTTGATATAGCTTTCATTAACTGATGATTTGATATCGATGTCGATATCTACAAAATACTCAGAAGGAACAGTCGTTTCAATTGATCTCACCCTAGTCGTAATACTATCAACCTTTGTGCTATCGGATGGGGTCATTAGAGTAAGGAGGGCTTTCGGGATATAGAAGTTAAGTTTGCTCACGAAGGCCTTTTTGACGCTGAATGCTTCGTGGCAACCTGTTTGTGTATTCATAATTATCTGGTTTTAAGTTTTTTTACCACATGATCTTTGTCAATGACGATGGTCCGTCTCTCGCTGGTGGTAGCAGATTTACAATGCTCAAAATAAATCGGGATCATAATCTGGCTGAACGAGGTGGGGACTTCTCGGAAGCCAAACGGTTTCTTTATGGCGTCATCTGCGATGAACATAAGGGCATCATCAGTAAATTGCAGGTCGATATTGTATTGTTTGCAGAGGTCAACATGATATTGTACGATACTGTCCTTTGCCTCGGACAAAATTTGGTAAATCACGTCTTTTGTCAAAGGATTCAGCGCGCAAATAACATCGATACGGCCGACTAGTTCTTGTGTAAATCCCCATTTCAACAAATCAAGGTTGTTCACATATTTCAAAACATTGGCCGTTTCCGTACAAATATCAATCGACTTCGAATACCCCAGTGGCTGGTTCAGATTCAGGCGCTTTTTCACAATCTCCTCCATGCCGACGAAAGCGCCATCAAGCAAAATGAGCCAGTTGTCTGTGCATAATTTGAGATCCTGGCCAGGGCCAAAAGCAACAAGTGATTGACTTTCAAAAGACATCTGATTCCCCTTGTCAAAGAGTTGCATGATTTGTTGCATTTGGTCGGCATCATACCCACTATCGCTTATTCTCTGATTATAATGGGTAATCTTATCAGATTCCGTCAAAACAAGGACGAGATATTTCATGTCTTCATCAGATAGGCCTTTGTCTATTTTGAATTGCAGAACACGCTCGGACAAACTAGATCCCTTATAGCCGACAGGTGAGATTTGACCCGAGTTGACAGTCAGTACCGGAAAGCCGCAGAGGAGTCCAAAGCGGCGATTAATCTCACTTTTCCCGCAACCCGTCGGGCCAATTGTCAATGCTGAGCGCATGAAACTGTCGGTGCCCTTGATGCGGCTCATGTAGTGCAAATAGTACAATACCGCGAGTCTGTCAATTACCTCGTCTTGCCCTTTGATGTATTCCTTCACAGCCGCAGCCAAGTCGTTGGGGCTGTCGAAAGCCATCTTCCATCGTTTTGTTATGCCAAGAGATTCATTTTTGATGTGATATGTCTCTTGGAGATATTTGATGTCTTTTTCTGTCAACGGAGAGAACCGTTTCTCCCATTCTTCTGTTTTTTCAGCATCAACGGTTTCGTTATTATTGAGAAAACCAGCAATCTCGAATCTTGCAAACTCGATGACTTTCCCCCAAGAGATTTCACCATTGTTTAGTTGTGATATGAAATAGGATACGTGGTCGCAAGTGATGCTGGGACACAAGAACAGCCTCGCAAAGAGGTCTTGATAGTCAATGTCCATATCGGCGTGGTCGATGGTAATGCCAAAAAAAGTATATGTTTCCATTGCCGTTGTTTTTATAAGTTGTTGTTGTCGATGTTGTTTTCATTGCATTCCTTCTAAGTTTAAGTCTTCTTTGATTCTTATTAGCCAATCATGGATTTGATCCGAGTTCATTGTGCCTTCTTCCACCCGGCGGTAGACCCAAGCCTCAAGATGTCGGAAAGGATTGGCATCTTCAAAACCTGTGGGTCTCATGTCAACAATCTTATGAGTGGTGACAAACAGGTTCTCGCCGTAATCCGATGCGCAGCAGGCTTGATAGAAATCCTTTTCTGCTTGATGGTCATATTGGGAAGTATAGACAATCATGTGGTTAAAAGCATCCGCCAAGTACATTTTTTGAACATCATTGCAACGCTGGGCAAAGTGTTCCAATTCGGGCTTTACCCAATCATAGAGGATGTTCTGTAGTTTTTCAGAAGTCAGTAGCTGGTCAATAAAGCAAGTTTTCCATGTAATTCCCCATCCTTCTAATCTCTCAACGGGAAAGTCTCTTTTGTGAATGCCTTCCAAACCAGCCTCCATTATGCACTTGTTATAGTCTCGCACATATACATTCTGTATCGCTGGGTCATTTCGCAATTTGAACAATATTTCAAACTGAATGAAGTCTTCTTCTATTTCATGGCTAAAGTGTTCCATGTCGCAGTACCTGGAGAGGCCATACTCGGAAGTCAACATCAGAAAAATGGAGTTTCTAATATCCACCCCTGTTCCTTCTACTAGTTCCTCAATCTCTGCAGGTGTTTCAGCGAGTGTATTGTTTTCTGCATAGGTGACAGGCTCAGTATTAAGCAGATGCCAGTCCACAGATTCCCGCCAACGCACTTCCTCTTGCCTATTGATGGTTTGCCAGGCACCTTCATAAAACACGTCAGCCAGACTTTCTTGACTAAAATCCTTTGCATAGTCGTATTTCAGTTCTATTACTACATCTCCATCCCCATTGATATATCCATACTTCTTGTCTTTTTTCACCCTAGCTAAGTCTGTTTTTTTATCGTAACGGAAGATTGTATCATATTGTGGCTCGACAATCACTAAGCCGTTATTATTGACAAGTCCCCATTTTCCGTTCTGCTCAAACATAGCCTTCCCTTTGCCATAGACGACTAATATGTCAAAAATGGCATCGGTAATATGCTCGCCTGAAGGTTTTGATAATCCATATTTGAGAGGTTTATAATACATACGAAGGCTATTGCTTAAGACATCGTCTGTTTCATAATGGTCAAATTCAAAGTTGTGGCTATTGCAGATGGTGTCTAGCAGAGGCTCCATGACGATCTTCCCTGTCTTGTCAATGCAGCCATATTTCATGCTTTCCCTATCACTAATCCCTATTACAGCCAAACCATTGGAATAACCGCCCGCAAAATCATACTGTGGAATGGTCTTTCTACCGGATTCGTCAACAAACCCGTACTTGCCATCCACTATCACCACAGCCATTCCTTCCGAGAAGGGAAATACCGAATCATACACTGCCGCTATGACCTCTTTCCCGTTTTTATCGATGAAGCCCCAAGCTCCGCCTTCTGAATAAATCTCAAATCCGTCGTTGCTGCTGCAGCCCACAGCGAAAACCATTGCCACCCAACAGGCGGCTCGTTTGATGCCTCTTCCAATAGTGGTAAGGACAGAAATTAAAGTGTTGCTCATGATTATAAAAGTTTTATTGTGTTTCAAGGAGTCCAAAGATAAGAAACCCCGATGAGCCCATTATGGTTCATCAGGGTGTATTGTATGAAATGATTCTAGGGTGTACGAAATGAACGACGATGTGTTATCTCATGATTTAGTCTTTATTCCGCATTACCAGATAATTGATATTTTTCCATCTCTTTTGCGAGGAATCGAGATCGCCGAACTCGTGACGTTGCCCATCAGCGTCGACAGCCCAGCCATAGGCATTGGCCCCCACCAAATAGACAGCTTGGTCAACACCTAAATCGACCAAGGCCTGTGCAAAATCATGGAGCGATTCTTTTGTAAGTGTTTCTACGGTAAATAGTTCTCCGTTACGGTCGCATAAGCCGCGGCGGATAGCCTTGCCCTTCAGCTCATTTTCCACAAGTTGCCCGTTGCCGACCAAAGGGAATTGACGGAAAAAGTAACCCTCCGTTTCCGTGGCTTTCTCAAAAAGCGGTGAATTGTCAGCCACGCCTATCGTCACCGTATCATTGATGATAGCACAAAAGCCCTTCTTGGTTAGTCCCCAAGCTTTAGGCTCACCCTTCAGCACATAAGCTCCCACGATACCACCATTATCGGCACGGATATCAGCTGCCATAACTGCGAAGAGGATGCTACTATCGGAACTCTCAATAGCACCAAGATGCAGCGTCATCTTCACATTATGTGGCAGGAAAAGCCGTAAGGGTATGTCATTGATGATGGTATCGGCAATTTCAATGAAACCATACCCGATTTCTTTCGCTTTGGACAGGGGCTGTTTAACTTCTACAGGTTCTTGAGCCACTGGGGCTGGGTCGAAATAGCCAGATTCAGTTATTTCCTTGATGGAGGATGCCGGCTTGGGAGCCAACGCCCACCACAGAATTCCTCCGACAAGGAGGATGGCAAGAACTAGTAACAACCATTTCCAATTGAAAGGCTTTTTATTTGGGTTTTTATCTTTCAAATACTTATCCGCACCAATTATGCGGATTTCGTTGTCTCCTATGGGCTTGTCAATGTAATTCATAGCTATTTTCCCTTCTCACTTTCAATCTGTTTTTTTAAGGAAAAAATGAGTTTTGTGTTGGTTCCCATTGTTTTCCTCCTGCTCTTTCTTAAGTTCTTCCTCAAGTTCTCTTTCAAGCGCTTCCTTAAGCTGTTTCAACTGATCCTTTGAAGCCTCCAGCTGATATAGCTTGCGTTTACTGTCTACCAATAAAAGTTGCTGCTTCTGAGTATGGATAAAATAGATATAGTCTCGATTGATGATAAGACTCCTTCCAATACGAATGAACCGGAGACCTTCGGCACCCAACTGTTTTTCAATCAAATTTTCAACATAACCAAGTTGGAAGTATATCTGACGTCTGCTATTCTTATCGCTATCTTTCTCTTCTTTCTCTTCTTTTTTTATTTCTATTTCTTTATTAACCGGGGGTGGTATAGTGGCGTCGTTGTCTGCCTGCATATAGCAATAATTGCCGTCTGCCTTGAAATATACAATATTCTCAGGGGCGATACGTACCAGTTCGGTGGAGGTTGATATAATCAAACACTTTTTCGACATGACAATGCAAAAGCCATAACCAGATTGGAGCGCAAATATAGAAAAAATATCAATCATTAACAGAAAATATGTGCTATTTTCGTTGTGTTTGTCGGATTATTCCATGCATAGTAAATAAGAATAGACGTTTCGCTCTTCATGATAATCCCTAATCTCGTCGCAACGGGCTCTAACACATTGTGCAGCACGGGTTTGAGGATACCAGCTAGCGACTGTGTGAAAATTACAAAACTCATATTGGATTTGAGCAGCAAGTTCATCGTCGGTAATCATTCGAAATGCCTGCTGGCATAGTTCGCCGGCTCGATTGCACATTAACTCTGTTTGTTTTTGTTTGTATTCACCATTATCCCAAGGACTGCAAACGTCCCCCAACTGATAAAAGCCCAACGCAAAACAATGGCCTCTTTGACTGGAATTGAAGATGCCTGTGGCCAATTTAAGCATGGCTATTGCCTTGCGGTTAGGATTGTCGGATTCCTCAATTTCTTCATCATATTGGCTCATCTGACAAGCGAACTGATACTTGGCATCCAAAGAAAGTGCCCACTTCTCACGACGGTAACTAAAAGGGTTGTAATCCAAAAGCCCCTCTTTATAGACATTGGTCTGACGGAAGAAATCATACGGCACTTTTGCAAGTGTCTGTTTTGCCTCTTTATAGCGCATCTCACGAATATAATGGGTGCCGAGTATTTCGTTCAAAAAGTTCGCATCCACATAGCCGTGGGCGTCGAGGAAACGTTCGAATGCGGTTTGCGGTTTTTCGACAGACCTCACATAGTCGGCTAGTTGATTAGCGGCCAGCGTGTCCATCATACCCGCAAAATTTGTACGATAGTCATACCAGTTGAATGAACAATCGGCACGGTATTGTTCCAAAGATAAATACTCGCTCATTCCCATCCCGAGTTTTTCGTCCCAATATTCATCATAAATGAATCCCGTATGGTTCAGCAAAGTGTAGTCAGCCATATTGGCCAGCCGTAAGGCAAGAGTGATGTTCCCATTCTCAAGCATTCTGGGACATACTGTACCCAAAAGGATGCAACGTAGAGCATCATTCCAATAATAAAAACTAGTGTTTCGTAGCAAATCTGTAAGCTCGCCCGCTCTTTCCTGAACATCGTTAGTGATATGGTCTTCCACTTGTTGTTGCAACCAGACAAGTTGGTTGAGAAGCTTTTGCTCGTATGCCTTATTGTATTCGCATAGCTTGGCATCAATATAAATCCTCATCACTTTCACAGAGGCTTCAAATGCTTCGTCGTTTACTGTTTTCTCGGCCATCTTCAGGTATTGGTCGGCCTTTCGATCGTCACCCTTGAGGTGGGCGATGTAGCATGCGGTATAAGCCCAAATTGACGGATCGGTCGTCCTTCCTTCACACAACACCCTATCACACAGCTTTTCAAGCTGAATGATGTTGTTGTATTCCTCAGTTCTATAACCGTCTGCAAATTCATCCCAGTTTAAATCAGGCTCCATGTCGCCTAACAAATGCTGGATGGTTTGCTTATAATACGGGTTGTCAGGAAGGGTTTCATACATCAGTTCCATTCCCTCGACACGACTGTAGGGTTTACACCTTTTGTTCTCGCACAACAACAAGCCATTGATATCACCCAACTGAGCAAACATCAGTTTGGCCTCATCAATCCTGCCAATGTGATAATATGCGCCTGCTACGTAAGGTTCTATCATTTGTTGCATTAAGCCTTCTGGGAAACGGCTTGCGGTCTCTTCCCAGTATTTGATGCATTCATCATAGCGTCGCAATGTGATCATAGCTCTCACTGCTTGAAGGGCGTAACGCTCTGCCAACGGACCTTCATTGTGACTCATAGCCGTTTCCAGCACATCGCCTAGTGAACACTGCACCGGGTCACTCTTACGTGGATAATACCATGGCGACTGATGCTCTAGGCGAAGCCATTCACAGGTCTTTGCCAAGATGAGATAGTCAAGCACATCGTCATTTTTTACCTTCACCAGCCATCGGGCAAAGTAATTGTTCTTCGCCTCCGAAGGGATTTCCCCTTCCTTAAGTTGAGACAATGTCTCTAGTTTAAACCTATACACCACCTCGGCTATATCTTCCAAGGAAAAACAGCATCGAGTTTGTTGTTGCCATAAGAGACAATTCTCACGTTCATAAATATTATAGGTGTTTTCGGCCAATTCCTGCTTGTCCAATAGGTGAAAGAGTTTGTATCCCGAAGGTTCATAAAAGGGAAAGACGCAGGCCAAAGCCCTAGTGGTAAATAAAGCCAAACTAATCGCGGCTATAAATTTGATCGATTTCATGGTTGGAGTAGTTTGAAAGATTTGCTGAATCTAGATGATAAATGATGATATTAGCGCTTTGTGTTTGCAGTTGGTCCATCACAGTTTGTTTCACTTCCATGATTTGCTCGAAGGTCGCTCGCTCATGCCGAAGGGTGTCTCCTGGTTGCAACTTCAGGCTGTCGTTGAACTGATGCAATAGTCCATGGTATTGCCCGTTACGAAGCCACACATACCAATCGTATGTGGGTAATGCGTAATCCAAAGGAAGAGAATAAGTCTTGCTGTTCAGATAGGGCTTCACGTCGTTGATGTCAAGGATGGAATTATTGGTCTCTAAACGTCCAACACTCCCCGTATTGTAAAGCATTAGCACGCCCCTGTCGACAGGTGGAGCGGGTAGATTAAGTTGCCATAAGCGGATAGTGCAACTGAGCTGGATGTCAAGTTCTCGAAGCTGTTCTGAGGTTTCTTTACAGAGCAGAAAGTAGTTCTCTTGGGTGCGTTGTGTCCAATCACAGTCCAACTGTACTTCCTTGATGGTACCCAACTCGTTAAAATCGGCCATATTAGCCACACGTTCAGTAATTAGTTGGGCAAATTGCCCTTCCCTACCAGCCATCTTGCGCAAGGCATCAATGGTTATATAAACCACGGGGACAACATCCAACCCTTCGGGCACCTCTTGTTTAAAGGTGATAGTGGCATTGGGTACCACATCACACACGAACCCGTCGACGCGAACGACCTCATTGTCAGGCACCACGTCAAAAAGCCTAAGATAGAGACGTTTCACTTGGTGCTCCTCGAGAAAAGCCTTTTCGGTTTCATTGAGCGCAAAGGTAGTCTTCCAATAGTAGATGCCATTGAAGGGTGTCGCATTCTGCTGTATTTCAGTTTGCCTATCCGGCGAACATCCGACTCCTACAAGAGTCAGCAATACGAATAAAATTTCTCGTGTTTTCATTGCATTAGTATTACTATTCTTGATAATATGATGTAAAGAAAATCAATCTCTTTAAAGTAAAGCTTAAGTTTTAGTCGTGTTTGTACAGAATACCTTTTGAAATGTATGAAATTTCATTTTTCAGCGATTTTTTCTTTTAGGCATATTTTGAACTTTTCCTTATCTTTACCGCCTAAAAACACTCATCACTATGAAACACCTCTTCACCGGCCTATTGGCCATTTTAGGATTGGCATCGGCCTGCGGCCAACAGAATTTCGAGAACGCCGAAGTCGACACCTTCACCACAAAGAGCGGCAAGACCGTCAAGTTCCACGCCCTAGTCCACGCCTCCATCCGAATCGACTACGACGGCAAGATGATCATGGTCGACCCCGTGACGAAACTGGGCGACAAGACCATCGACTATGCCGCCATGCCCAAGGCGGACTTTATCCTCATAACACATGAGCACTTCGATCACCTGGACACTGCCGCAATCAAGCGACTCACAGGTGACAACACCCAACTGACAACCAATCAACGCTGCGCCGAAATACTCGGTTACGGTCAGGTGATGTCCAATGGTGACATGATCGAACTAGCAGACGGGGCATCACAGTTGAAGCTGTTCCAGCCTACAACACCACCGAAGGCCATTTGCAGTTCCACCCCAAGGGAAGGGACAACGGCTATATTCTCACACTCGACGGACTGAGAATCTACATTGCCGGCGACACTGAAGACATTCCCGAGATGGCTGACATCCAAGATATCGATATTGCTTTCTTGCCCTGCAACCAGCCCTACACCATGACGGTTGAGCAACTGGTCAATGCGGCGAGGATCATCAAGCCGAAAGTGTTGTTCCCCTACCATTATGGGCAGACTGATGTAAACGGCATACCCGCACAGTTGGAAAGCGATGGAATCGAGGTGAGAATTAGGCATTACGAATGACTTTTTCGGTTTTTTCGCCCCATTCCGCCCCACCAACCGAAATTTTTCGTATCTTTGCAGAATTAAACCCATAAAAGCCATGGCACTTGATAATGAAAAATTTGTTGGTGAAGGCCTGACCTACGACGACGTACTGTTGGTCCCTTCCTATAGTAATGTACTCCCCCGTGAGACGAGCCTGAAGACCAAGTTCTCACGCAATATCGACCTCAACATTCCCGTCGTCTCTGCCGGCATGGACACCGTCACGGAGAGCCGCATGGCCATCGCCATCGCCCAAGAAGGCGGCATCGGCGTGCTGCATAAGAACATGACCATCGGCAAGCAGGCCGCCGAAGTGCGCAAGGTGAAACGCGCCGAGAACGGCATGATCAGCGACCCGGTGACCATCCACGTCGACGCCACGGTGAAAGACGCCCTCGACCTGATGGGCGAATACCACATCGGCGGCATCCCCGTCGTCGACAGCAACAACGTGCTGGTCGGCATCGTCACCAACCGCGACCTGCGCTTCGAGCGCGGCCTCGACCGTCCCATCGCCGAGGTGATGACGAGCAAGGACCTCATCACCACCACCGAGGTCTCTTTCGAAAAAGCCGCCGACATCCTTCAAGAGCATAAAATCGAGAAACTGCCTGTGGTCGACAAGGACAACCATCTCATCGGCCTCATCACCTATAAGGACATCATCAAGGTGAAGGCGCGTCCCAACGCCTGCAAGGACTCGCGCGGTCGTCTGCGCGTGGCCGCTGCCGTCGGCATCGCCGCCAATACCCTCGAACGCGCCGCTGCCTTGGTCGACGCGGGCGTCGATGCCCTCGTGGTCGACACGGCCCATGGCCACTCGCAAGGCGTCATCGACATGGTGCGCAACCTGAAGTCGAACTACCCCGACATCGACATCGTGGCCGGCAACATCGCCACCGCCGAAGCCGCCAAGGCTTTGGCCGAGGCTGGCGCCGACGCCATCAAGGTGGGCATCGGTCCCGGCTCCATCTGCACCACACGCGTGGTGGCCGGCATCGGCGTGCCGCAACTCACCGCTGTCATGGACGTGGCAAAGGCATTGGAAGGCACGGGCATCCCGATCATCGCCGACGGCGGCATCCGCTATACGGGCGACATCGTGAAGGCCCTGGCCGCTGGCGCGTCCTCCATCATGGCAGGCTCGCTCTTCGCCGGCGTCGACGAATCACCTGGCGACACCATCATCTACGAAGGCCGTAAGTTCAAGACCTACCGCGGCATGGGCTCGCTCGAAGCCATGCAACAGGGCTCCAAGGACCGTTACTTCCAAGACAACGTCGAAGACGTGAAGAAACTCGTCCCCGAAGGCATCGCAGGTCGTGTGCCCTACAAAGGCACGCTCTCCGAAGTGGTCTACCAAATGGTCGGCGGCCTCCGCTCAGGCATGGGCTACACAGGCTCGCACACCATCGAAGACCTCAAGAAGGCCAAGTTCATCCGCATTACCAACTCGGGCATCCTCGAGAGCCATCCACACGACGTGACCATCACGCAGGAAGCCCCCAACTACAGCAAGAGAAGCTAATGAAAGCCTCCATATCCTTCCCCGAACTGCAGGACCTCATCACTGAGAAAGCCAAGCAGCACATATCGTTTTCCCATGTCGACGGCAGGACGGTCCGCGTGACCTACCCGCTCAACCTGGGTTTCATCAAAAAAGACATCTCCGCCAACCTCATCATCAAAGAGGTGATTGGGAGCGACCTATTGGTGCAGCTCTCGGCTGGCATGGGCACCGACACCCTGCTCACCACCGTCCTCAGCCTGCTGAAGGACAAGATTCCGGCAGGGATGATAGAGAAACGTCCCGACAGCCTCCTTATGCTGCACCTCGGTGAGATTGAGCAAGTGAAAAGCGTGTTCGACACCATCGACGTCTCCGACCTGCGTGTGCTCAGCGACGGACTGGAAGTGGAAGGAACACTGAAAAAGCAAGAATAATAATAGAGGAATAAAAAAATGAAGAAGTTTAATTTTCTGAAAATGTTTGTTTTGGCATCCATTATGATGCCTGCCATCATGGTCTGTGCCCAGTCGAAACTCGACAAACAGGTGATGATGACCATCGGCGATCAGGATATCACCGTGAAGGAGTTCTGCGACGTGTATTACAAGAACAACCTCAAGAGTGATGTCATCGAGAAGAAGACAGTGGACGAATACCTCGACCTCTTCACCACCTTCCGCATGAAGGTCATGGAGGCTGAGCGTCTGAAACTCGACACCAGCGCCAAATTCCAGAAGGAACTGGCCGGATATCGCAAGCAGCTAGCCAAGCCTTTCATGAGCAGCGACGACATCACCGACGAGCTCGTCGAGGAGGCCTACCAGCGCAAGCTGAAGGACATCCGCGCCTCTCACATCCTCATCCGTTGCGACAAGAACGCCTTGCCTTCGGATACGTTGAGAGCCTACAACAAAGCCATGGATCTCCGCAAGCGCGCCTTGAAAGGTGAAGACTTCGGCGACCTCGCCGTGAGATACTCCGACGACCCCTCGGCCAAGGACACGCCAGCCACTGAGCAAGCCCCTGCCCGTCCGGGCAACAGAGGCGACCTCGGCTATTTCACCGTCTTCGACATGGTGTATCCCTTTGAGACGGGTGCCTACAACACCAAGGAAGGCGACATCTCCATGCCGGTGCGCAGCGACTTCGGCTATCACCTCATCAAGGTGCAGAGCAAGACCGACGCCATGGGCAACATCCAAGCCGCCCACATCTTCCTGCAGCTGCCTTACGGTGCCTCTGAAGAAGATGAAGCCGCCATGCAACAAAAAGCCAACAACATCTACAACGAGTTGAAGGCTAAAGACGGTAAGAACTGGAGTGAGATGGTCAAACAACACTCCGACGACCGGGGCACGGTAGGTCGCGACGGCGCCCTGTCGTCGTTCACGGTCAGCCGCATCGTCCCCGAGTTCATCGAAGCCTGCAAGTCGCTCGAAATCGGCGAGATCGCCAAGCCCGTGCGCACCATGTACGGCTATCACATCATCAAGCTGTTAGGCAAGACGGGTGTTGGTACCTTCGAGAAGGAGTCCAAGGGCTTGAGCGAACGCATCGAGAAAGACATGCGCTCGAAGAAGTCGGAAGAAGTGGTGCTCAAGCAAGTCAGAAGCGAATACAAGTTCAAGCAGAACGACAAGAACTTGGAGGCTTTCATGGCCACCATCGACAGCACCATCTTGCGCAAAGCCTACGAGCCTTCTGACAAGGTCGACATGAACGCCACCCTCTTCACGCTGGAAGGCAAGCCCACCAAGGTGAGCGACTTCGTCAGCTATATCAAGAAGAACATGACGCCTCAGAAATACGTTACCCCGGCCACCTATGCCTCACAACTCTATGAGGCCTTCTCCAATGAGACAACGATGGATTATGCCGATGCCCACCTCGAGGAGAAGTACCCCGAGTTTAAGGCCTTGGTCCAGGAATACAAGGACGGCATCCTGCTGTTCGACCTCATGGACAAGGAAGTGTGGGACAAGGCTGTGAAAGACACCGTTGGTTTGGCAGCGTTCCACGAGCGCAATGCCTCCAAGTACATGTGGGAAGACCGTGTGCTGGCCAGCATCATCACCGTGTCGAAACCCGAGTCGCTGCCCAAGGTGAAGGCACTCCTCGACAGCGGCGTCGAACTCGACAGCTTGAGAACCGCCTTGCAACGCGACTCCATCACCCATACCTTCGTCAGAAAAGGCTATTACCAGAGGGGAGACAACCAGTTTGTCGACCAGACCGAATGGAAGGTGGGCGTGAGAAACGAGATCGCCTCGACCGTCGACCAATCGACCACCATCGTGTGCATCAGAGAGGTGCGCAAGCCCGAGCCCAAGACCCTCAGGGAAGCCCGTGGCCTCGTCACCTCCGACTATCAGGTGGAGCTGGAACAGAAATGGGTGCAGTCGCTGAAGGAACGCTATCCCGTCAAGATCAACGAGAAGGTATTGGACAAAGTCAGAAAGCTGTATAAATGAAGCGATTGAGCCTCGTCATCGGCGTCAGCATCCTCATGATGCTGGCAGGTTGCGATTTCTTTGAGAAAAGTTCAAAGGAAGTCGTCGTAGCCGAGTGTTACGGCAAATACCTCTACGAGTCGGACCTCGAAGGCATCGTCCCAAAAGGCGCCTCCATCATGGACAGCATCCAACGTGTCAGTACCTTCATCGACTCATGGGTCAAGAGACAGGTGCTGCTGCACCAAGCCGAGAACAACCTCGACAAGGAAGAGCTCGACCTCAAGAAACAGTTAGAGGAATACCGCAACTCACTCGTCATCTACGCCTACGAGAGCCATCTCATCAACCAGAAACTCGACACCATAGTCAGTGACGACGAGATTGCCGAATACTACGAGCAACACAAGGAAGACTTCCAGCTCCGCAACACCATGGTACGCGCGGCCTACGTCATCATCGGCGAAGACAGCAAACAAAAAGCCACGTTCCAGAAACTGCTGAGCGACCCCGACACGCTGCTTCTGCAAAACATAGACGTACAGGCCAATTACTATGCCGTCAAGAGCTATCTTGACGTCGACCAATGGATGCGTCTCGACGAACTTACCAAAATCATCCCCATCGAGATCTTCAACGCGGAGAGCTTCTTGAAGAAGAACAAGTTCGTCTGCTTCGACATGAACGAATACACCTATATGGTGCGTTTCGTCGACTACCTCTTGGAGGAAAGCACCTCGCCATTGGAGATGGAACATGACAACATCAAGAGCATCATACTGGCCCGCCGCAAGCAAGCCTTGACGGAGAAAATGAAGACCGACCTCTACGAAAAGGCAAAAAAAGACCATGCCTTTGAAATATATGTCGGGTCACCCGTGTTATATAACAACGATTAATGTTTACAACGATGAAAAGAAACCTGATTATCATAGCACTCATGCTTTTAGCCCTGCCGATGATGGCACAGAACCGCCAGTCACAAGTGATTGACAAGGTGGTGGCTGTGGTCGGAAAGAACATCATCCTGCAGTCGGACATTGAGAACCAATACATCCAATACCGCATGCAAGGCATGGCGGAAGGCACGGGAAAAGAAGTGCGCGGCCGTATCTTGGAAGACCTGCTGCTTCAGAAACTCATGCTCAACCAGGCCGAGATGGACAGCATCACCGTCACCGACGAGCAGGTGGAAGCCGAGCTGAACAGGAGGATACAATGGTTTATCGCCCGCATCGGCTCACAGGAGAAGATGGAGGCCCAGTTTGGCAAGAGCATGTCGGAAATCAAAGACGAGGTGCGTCAGGCTTCCAAAGACAATATGCTGCAGGAGCAAGTGCAGGCCAAAATCATGGAAAACGTGGTGGTGACGCCCAAAGAAGTCAAGGAGTTCTACCGCGACATCCCGCGCGACAGCCTTCCGATGATCGATTCCGACTACGAACTCGTGCAAATCGTGAAGCGCCCGCCCGTCAGCATCGACGAGAAACTGATGGTGAAAGACCGCCTCTATCAGATACGCAAGCGCATCCTTGACGGCGAGAGCAGCTTCGCCACCATGGCGGTGCTCTATTCTGAGGACCCTGGCTCGTCGCGACAAGGCGGTGAGCTCGGCTTCGCCGGCAAGGGCGTGTATGCCACCGAGTTTGAGAACGTGGCCTTCAACCTCCGTGACGGCGAGATCTCGGATGTGGTGGAGACCGAATTCGGATTCCATATCATCCAACTCATCGAGCGTCGTGGCGAGACCATCAACTGCCGCCACATCCTGCTTACCGCCAAGGTGCCCGTCGAAGCCTTGGAGAAAGCCCAAAACGAGCTCGACTCCGTCGCACAGCTGGTGCGCAACGGCAACATGACCTTCGAAGAGGCCTGCAAGAAATACAGTGACGACGACTCCAAGAACAACGGAGGTTATCTCACCAACATGGGCACGGGAGGCAACTGGCTCAGCATGAAAGACCTGCAAGAGTTGGAACAGAGTTATCCGGAATACAAGAACTTGGCCTTCGTCATCAACCGTCTCGAAGTGGGTGAGATCAGCGATCCCTTGCCTATGACGACCAACGACAACAAGGACGCCTTCCGCCTTATCATGATCAAGCGCAAGACCGAGCCTCACCAAGCCAACCTCAAAGACGACTACAACCTCATCCAGAACTGGGCGATGAGCCAAAAACGCCAGGAGGCCTTGGGCAAATGGGTGAGCGAGAAAGCCGCCAAAGCCTATATCCGACTCGACGACACCTTTAAAGACTACGACTTTTATTACGATTGGAAATTTCAATGACAAACACATATGCATCTGATGTCGACGGTGCCAAGGCATTGGTCGAGAAATATGAGACCCTCCGCAAGGAGATCGGCAAAGTCATCGTTGGACAACATGACATCATCCACAACACCATCCTTTCCATTTTCTGCCAAGGCCACGTGCTGCTCGTCGGCGTGCCCGGCTTGGCCAAGACCCTTTTGGTCAACACCATCGGCAAGGCCTTGGGCTTGAGTTTCAGCCGTATCCAGTTCACCCCCGACCTCATGCCCTCCGACATCATAGGCACGGAGATCTTGGATGAGTCGCGACAGTTCAAGTTCATCAAAGGCCCCGTCTTCGCCAACATCGTTTTGGCCGACGAGATCAACCGTACCCCGCCCAAGACGCAGGCTGCCCTGCTCGAGGCCATGCAGGAGAAGAGCATCACCGTGTCGGGCAAGACCTATAAGCTGCAGGAGCCTTTCTTCGTGTTGGCCACGCAGAACCCCATCGAACAGGAAGGCACCTATCCCCTGCCCGAGGCCCAGCTCGACCGTTTCATGTTCAACCTCATGCTCGACTATCCCAGCTACGACGAGGAAATCGACATCGTGAAGAGCACTACGGTGGGCAATGTCGCCGAGGTGAATGCCGTGTTGTCGCCCGAAGAGATCTTGTATTTCCAGCAACTTGTGCGCCGTGTACCCGTGCCTGACAACGTATACGAATATGCAGTGAACCTGGTGGCCAAGACCCGTCCCCACACCGAGAAGGCGCACGAATGGGCCAACCGTTACCTCAGCTGGGGTGCCGGTCCACGTGCCTCGCAATACCTCATCATCGGTGCCAAGGCCAACGCCCTGCTGACGGGCAAATACTCGCCCGACATCGAGGACGTACAACGTGTGGCTGTCCCCATCCTGCGACACCGCATCATTAGAAACTACACGGCCGAGGCCGAAGGGGTTTCGATAGAACAAATTATTGACACGTTGAAATAAAACAAAAGGGCTGCTGAGCAGCCCTTTTGTTTTATCACTCCTCATCAACGAGAAACACCGCCACTTGGCGAATCCCACTGGCACCGATGACCAGGGTCTGCTCAATGTCGGTACTGCGGCTCGGCCCTGTGATGACCGTTAGCTGCGAGGGCTTGCTTTTGGCGTATTTGCGTTTCACGGTCTGGAAAGCGGTACGCATGCCGGGAACGATCTGTTCCGTAGTGGCATACACCAAGAGGATGTCGGGCAAGGCGTAGGCCTCGCGCGTACGAGTCATCGCGTCGGAAAGGATGATGCTACCCGTTTGTGCCACTAAGCACTCGCAACCTGTCAGGCTGACGAGTTTCTGTTTGGGCTCACGTTCCTTGCTCTCTGTATAAGGGATGTTGTATTTCTCCAACAGGCGCTGCATATCGGGACTCGTACACCACAACGGCTCCCAACCATTCTCGGGTGCTAGCTGCTTGATGCACTCCACAAATTCGGCCTCGCTCTCCAAGTAGATGAAGACACCGCCTTGTTCCTTGAAGTTCTGCACAAAGGTGATGGCTGTGCCATCTTCTTCCTTGATGGGTATCCAGGTCTCAGTGCGTTGGTCGATGTCCTTAAACAATGCCTCCTGACGTTCGATGAGGGCGTTGCGCACCCTGGCAAGCATCTGCTCCTTGAAGGTGGCATCTGTGTTTTCTCCTTTGTTGTCCCAAGCCATGGCGATTATGCGTTAGTTTCCTGTGGTTCGTTTTCCGATGCTTTTTCAGCGGCGTCTTTCAGCTTCTCGTCTTCGGCATGGCCCCACGGGCGCTTGCCGAAGATGTTCTCCAAGTCCTCACCGAAGATGACTTCCTTTTCGATGAGTTTGTTGGCGAGCTGCGTCAGGCCATCGCGGTGGTCGGTCAAGATGGCTAGGGCCTCCTGATAGGCCTTCTCCACCAAGCGGCTCACCTCGCGGTCGATGGTCTCGGCCGTCTTCTCGCTGTAGGGCTTCGTCAGGCTGTAGTCTTGCTGACCCGTCGAGTCGTAATAGCTGATGTTACCGATCTCTTCGTCGAGGCCATAATAGGTCACCATGGCGAAGGCCTGTTTGGTCACCTTCTCAAGGTCGGACAGGGCTCCTGTAGAGATCTGGCCGAACACGACCTGCTCGGCAGCACGGCCGCCCAGGGTGGCAATCATCTCGTGGTACATCTGCTCCTTGGTAGTGATCTGACGCTCCTCAGGCAGATACCATGCAGCGCCGAGTGACTTGCCACGCGGCACGATGGTCACCTTGACCAGCGGATGGGCATATTGCAGCAGCCAACTCGTGGTGGCATGACCTGCCTCGTGGAAGGCGATGACCTTCTTCTCTTCGGCGGTGATGATCTTGTTCTTCTTCTCTAAACCACCGATGATGCGGTCAACAGCATCGAGGAAGTCTTGCTTGTCGATTTCCTTCTTGCCCTTACGTGCAGCCATCAGCGCCGCCTCGTTGCAAACGTTAGCAATATCGGCACCCGAGAAACCAGGGGTCTGCTTGGCCAAGAAGTCTTTGTCGACGTCGGGACCGAGCTTCAAGCCACGCATATGCACCTCGAAGATCTCCTTACGGCCAACGATGTCGGGAAGCTCAACGTAGATCTGACGGTCGAAACGACCCGCACGGAGCAGGGCCTTGTCGAGGATGTCGGCGCGGTTGGTGGCGGCCAACACGATGACGCCCGAGTTGGTGCCAAAGCCATCCATCTCAGTGAGCAGCTGGTTAAGTGTGCTCTCGCGCTCATCGTTGCCGCCGGTGAGGGCATTCTTGCCACGGGCACGGCCGATGGCGTCGATCTCGTCGATGAAGATGATGCACGGGGCCTTCGACTTGGCGTTGTTGAACAGGTCGCGGACGCGCGAGGCACCCACGCCGACAAACATCTCCACGAAGTCGGAGCCCGAGAGGCTGAAGAAAGGCACATTGGCTTCGCCCGCCACCGATTTGGCCAGAAGGGTTTTACCCGTTCCAGGAGGGCCTACCAGAAGCACGCCCTTCGGAATCTTGCCGCCCAGTTTCGTATATTTCTCAGGGTTTTTCAGGAAGTCAACGACCTCCATGATCTCCACCTTGGCCTCTTCCAATCCTGCCACATCCTTAAACGTCACGTTGACATTGTTGCTGTCCTTGTCGTAAAGCTGGGCGCGCGACTTGCCGATGTTGAAGATGGAGCCGGCGCCACCGCCTCCACCCATGTTACGGCCCATGCCGCGCATCAAGATGATGTAGAACACGAGGAGCAAGCCGAAAGGTATCACCCATGCCAAAATGTCAGACATCCAGTTGCTGCGCCTCACATTACTGATATATACGGGTTTGGCTATGCCCTCTTGGGCATTCTCCACCAGTTCCTCAAAACGGTCAAGAGAACCTATCTTATAGGTATAGTTGGGGGTTGTGGTAGTGCCTTCCGAACCTGCTTTCACGTCGGGGAAATAATGCGAGAGGCCTTTCTGGTTAAGAAAGATCTCGGCATCCTCCTTGTTGATGAGCTCGATTTTGGCAATCTCCTCCTTTTGGAGCATCTCCACCAGTTTGCCTTGGTCGATATCCTCCTGAGGAGTCACAGAGCCCCTGCCAAAGAAGTTGACACCGATGAGCACAGCAAACAAAATGGCATAGATCCAATATAGATTAAACCTACGTTTGCCGTTCGGTTTTTGATTGGGTTGGTTAGGCTGAGTAGGCTGATTGGGGTTTCCAGACCCTTTAGTCTCCTTATTATCCATGTAAAATACTGATTTAAAAATAGTTATTCTTCCGATGCATTCACGATTCTCTCGGCATCGGCCCAAAGCTCCTCGAGTTTGTAGAACTCGCGCTTCGACTCCAGGAACACGTGAACGACAACATCCACGAAGTCTATCAAAATCCATTCCGTATTATCGCGGCCTTCCACATGGTAGGGTCTGTTTTGCGTCTTTTCAAGGACCATTTCCTCCACCTTGTCGGCGATGGCGTCGACCTGGGTCTTGGAAGGTGCGTGGCAAATGACAAAATAATCCGTCACGGCAGTGTTGATCTCTCGCAGGTCGAGGGTGACGATATCCTTGCCTTTGACGGCTTCCATGGCCTCTATTGCGGTGGCCACAATCTCTTCTACATTATCCGTTTGATGTCTTACTCTCATAATTGAATATAAATAGCGTGCAAATTTAAGCATTTTTGGGTAACAAAGTGGCATTTGCCAAAAAAACACTATTTTTGCCCCAACAAACATTTTAAAGACATGCAGCATCCCAACGACTTACTCGAACCTGTCACGACCTTCATCTTCGACTACGACGGCGTGATGACCGACGGCACCGTATTCAGCGACCATGACGGACACCCATGGCGGGCCACCAACGTCAAGGACGGCTATGCCTTGCAGCTGGCCTCCAAGCTCGGCTACAATGTGGCGGTCATCTCGGGTGCCATCTGTCCCTCCATGGAGGTCAGGATGAACAGCCTTGGGGTGACCGATGTCTTCACCGGCATCCCCGACAAGGTGCTGAAGCTCAAGGAATACATGCAGGAGAAGGGACTGAAGCCCGAAGAGATCGTCTTCATGGGCGACGACATCCCCGACCTGCGCGTGATGCAATGCGTAGGCATCCCCGCCTGCCCTGCCGATGCCGTGCCCGAGGTCAAGGCCATCAGCAAGTTCGTCAGCGAGCGAAACGGCGGCAAGGGCGCTGTGCGCGACCTCATTGAGCAGACCCTTAAAGCGCATGGGAAATGGATGACGGCTGAGGCGTATGCATGGTAAATGCGGCCCTTCGACAGGCTCAGGGACCGCGCTACTATTGCACCACAATCCTCCTATTCAACTCCACCCCGTCTTCGTCCACACAACGTAGGCGATAGGTGCCTTTCTCCACGTCGATGGGCATCTGATGGTTGAGACGTGTCTGGCCTAAGAACTCGTCGTTCAGGGACCAGTAGATGGTCTTCTGCGGGTTGCGATGCGCAATCTCGAAGATGACCTGCTGTCGGTCGCCACGGATGCCGATGGGGATGCTGACCTTGGCGTCGCTCTTGGGATAGACGAAGGCCATCACCTCGTCGGGATGGGCAGTGCCACAGCCTGGATAGAAGGCGGGCAACGTGCGGAACATAGGCGAGTGTTTCTTATAGAACCACTCCATCACGGGCGGCAACACATAATACACCTCATAACATTTCTGGTCAACGGGGTAGCAGTCGGGACGCACCTGATATTGTCGTGTCGAGTCCAAAAACACCTTCTTGTGGTAAGGGCACACACCCGTCTTGTTCTCCACTCGCGGCACTCGTATCTTCTTGGTATGAGGGCAATACTCCGACTTGGGATAGCCCGACTCGGCACAGACCTCTATCTCAAGACTCTCCATGGTATTGGCTGGATAGCGATAGCTGTCGTTCAACTTACCCACCACATCGAAAAGGATCGGTGCTGCCACGGCCACGCCTGTCAGTCCGGGACGGCCTTCACCATCGGCGTTGCCCACCCATACGCCTACGGCATATCGGTCGGTCAAGCCCACCGCCCAGGCATCCTTGAAACCGTGGCTGGTGCCCGTCTTCCAAGCCACCTGCACCGACGAGGAGAAGCCTCCCCACCCTATCTGGTTCACAGGCCGTGCCAAGCCCTTCATCACATGGAAGGTCTCGGCGATGGCCTCGGCAGAGAAAGGCGTCTCTTTTGCGTCTACTTTCTCATCGAAGTGCTCATTGACATAGGAAGCGAGCTTCCTTCCCATCTTGACATAGGCATTCGTGATGTCGTAAAGCGAAGCCTCTGCTCCACCCACGATGAGCGACAGACCGTAATGCTCCGCGTCGAAGACGACACCTCTCAAAGGCAGCTGTTTCAGCAAGCCGTGGAAACGCTGCTGTCCATATTCGCGCAGCAGATGCACGAAAGGCGCATTCAACGAGTTCTGCAGGGCCTTGTCGGCTGGCACCGCGCCCCAATACTCGCCGCTGTAATTCTTAGGCGTGAAGCCCGAGAGACTCATCGGGACATCGGGCAGGACCATCTCGGGCAACAGCGTGCCTTCGTCGAGCATGGCGGCAAAGAGGAAAGGCTTCAGGATGCTGCCCGTGGAGCGTTGTGCCTTCACCATGTCGACCATGGCGGCATCGCTGGCATTGCTGTTGTTGCCCACATAAGCCACAATCTCATCCTTCAGGTAGTCCACCACATAGACTGCCGCGTTATCGATGCTATTCATCACATTGTTCTCATGGTGCCGATGCATGATGTCCGACACGGAACGTTGCAAGTCATAGTCGATATGGGACGCGATCTGTTCTCCATGATGCTGCTTGTCCTGGTCGCTGAGGTAGTGGTAGGCCAACATAGGCATGTCGAAAGGCCGTTCCGGGATGCTTTCCATCATGGCCAGCTCGCAGTCCTCAGCCGACAACTCGGGTACAGCGAAACGTCTCGGGATAAAGGTTTTGGAATCGGGCATACGTTGGAGCAAGCCGTCGCGTTTCCGCTGCAAACGGTCGCGAGAGCGGCCTGGATGGATCAAAGCAGGCGAATTGGGCAATACGGCAAGCGTTGCGGCCTCGGCCCACGAGAGTTCGTTGGGTGTGGTATGGAAATAGCGCCACGCCGCCGCGTCGATGCCGACCACGTTGCCTCCGAAAGGCGCGTTGGCGGCATACATATTGAGGATGGAACGCTTGGAATAGCGAAGCTCCAACCGCATGGCCAGGATCACCTCCCAGAGCTTCTCGGCATAGGTACGCGGCGGGTTGTCGCGCGACAGACGCACCACCTGCATCGAAAGCGTGCTGCCGCCACGCACCACCTCGCCTGCTTTCATGTTATCGACAAACGACTTCACGAAAGCCACAGGGTTGAAGCCTGGATGGAAGAAAAACCAACGGTCTTCGTATTCCAAGAGGCAGGCGACATACTTCGGCGAATAGTCGTTCGTGGCCGGGAAACGCCACTGTCCGTCGTCGGCGATCTTAGCGCCAAGCAACTCGCCATTCTCGGCTGTCAACACCGTGGAATAGGGCTTGTCGAACCTTGGTACCGGAATACACAAAAAGGCAATGAAAAGGCCCGCAAGGACAAGGAGGGCGATTTTCGCTTTTCTATGTCTTACGGGCTCTTTCATTGTATTCAATATCTTACTTCACCACACACCCACGTGCTGGCACCTGATAGAAAATCTCGTTATTGTACATGTCCTCGCAGCGTACGGCAGGAATCATGTAGTTGCCTTCGTAGGTGGCGTTGGCCTTAAGTGTGAAGGTCTTCTTCGAGCGCGGCATCAGGTCGAAGTAGAAGTAAGCACGGTCATCGCGCAAGTCGATGTGCTTGGCGCCTTCGTTCTCGGCCATACCGCCATTCAAACGGTCGTTGACGAGCTCCCAACCCGAAGGCAGGTAGTACGACAAGGCCAGCTCCGTGACTTGATACTCACTCGGGTTGGTCACCGTCATCTCCACCTTGAGGTCGGTGCCAGCGGTCAGGTTGGTCAAGTTGACCGGGTTGCCATTCTTGTCGGTATAGCTCACCGTCATGTTGATGAAGTTGCCGCTCTCGTTCATGTCGTATTCGGCCACAGCAGTCTTGGTGAAGACATGGGCCACCATCTTCTGGTTGGTGTTGTTCTTGATTTCGATGGTGTTGCCGCCCAGTTTAGGCGTGAAACCGAATCCGACGGAGGCCATGTTGGTGTTCAAGGTACGTTCCTCGCCATTCACCTTGACGGTGGCCGAGAGGTTGCTATTGTTGAGGCCCATCTTCTCGGCATACTTGCCAAGCACGAAGAGCGAGAAGGCCGTAGTCTGGGTGTCGAGCCAATCATCGCCGCTCAGCACGCCGCACACCGAGTTGATGTTGTTTTGCACCGTCTGCTTGTCCACGTCGCAGAGCATCTGCACGTAGGTCAAGAAGGCGAGGTCGCGGGTGCGGGAGCCGAAGGAGGTGTAGTAGTCCGACATCATCTTACCTTCTTCCAAAGTAGGCAGCAGGCTCTGAGCGATGCTGGTCTTACCCGTTTGGGCAAAGGCAGCTGCGGCCAAGGCTTTGGTGAGGTCGTAATGCATCACCTGTTCCTTGAAGCGGTTCATGGCGCCCATTTCAGCCTTGTCGGCCAAAGCCAACACGAAGAGACGGTAGGCCTGGATGGTCTCACCCTGCTTGTAGTCGGGATTGTTGCGCCATTGCTTGGCTCGGTCGCTTTGGTATTTCAGCAGGCCGTCGATGAAGTATTGCGGCACGTTGTAGCCTTGCTTGCGGGCTTCAACCAGGAAATGCAAGGCATAGATCTCGGTCCACGGGTCGGTGTAACGGCCACCGATCCAGTTGGTCATCGAGTTGTCGGACTTGCGGTAGGCCTTCAGGTTGTTGATGGCCATATCGATGTTGCCTCTCATCTCTTCCTTGGCCTTGTCGTCGAGTTGGACGAAGTAGTTCAGATAGAGCTGCGGGAAAGCCTTCGAGGTCACCTGTTCGAGGCAGCCGTGCGGATACTCGGTCAGATAGTCGATACGGCCGAAGAGATCGACAGGAAGCAGGTTAGAGATGGTGACGTTGCCCTGTTGTGTGCCCGTCATGCCTGCCAGGTCAAACGGCACGCTGACCGTCTGTCCGGCTTCGATTTCCTTGGTGATGGTGTTGCGACGTTCGGCGTATGGCATACGGATGGGCATGGCCGTCGACGATTCAGCGGTATAGCCCTCGCCCGTCACCTTGACGTTCATTTCGGCGTTGCCCATGGTCTTGGGGATGTTCGTCTTGACGACGATCAGGCCCTCGCCGTTGCCGTCGATCTGCACCGAGGTGGGCAGAGCGCCGACGACATCAAGGTTCTTATTGTCGAACTTCACCTCCAGCGTCTTGTTCTTCATCGTGGGTGCCTGCACCTGCACCTTGAGGTTGAGCTCGTCGCCGGGAGCCACCACACGAGGTGCCGAGGCATAGAGGTTGATGGGGTCGAAGACCTTCATCGGTTTCTCAGCCGAGCCGAAGGCCTTGCCGTCGCCTTTGGCCACCACCATGAAGCGGAGAGCGCCAGAGCATTGCGGCACTTCTATCGTATGGGTGTTGGAAGCGCCAGCCTTCAACTCAAAGGGACCATAGGTCACCGCGAAGGCCTTGAAGCGCTTGTCGAGGGTGATCTCTTGGTTGAGGATACCGTCGCCGCCGATGGCATAGACGGAACCCAGCTCGCCACTGAAGGCGTCGACGATGTTGGCGTAGTTGTCCCAAGTGCGCACGCTCAGCGCCTGCTTGCTGTTGAAGTAACCGTAAGGATTGGGCGTCTTGTAGTTGGTCAGGCCGAGGATGCCTTCGTCGACGACGGCCAGTGTGTAGGTCATACCTTGCTTGTTGGCTTCGGCCACCTTCACTTCCACCTTTTTCTTTGTGTTGGCCGTTTCGGGCACTTGGATGACAGGCTGCAGCTGCAGCTTCTTGTCTTCCACCTTCACGGGCACCACGCCATAGAGACGGATAGGCATATCGTTGGCGACATCGTGCGGCTGTATCAAGGCCACATAGACGTAGACATTCGGAATCATCTCTTCGGTAGCGGTGATCTCTACCTTACCCTCCTGGCCGAGGTTCTCCACCAGCATGTTTTGCAGCACCTTGTCGTTGGCTTCCACAGTCACCAGTGCCTTGGCTTTTTCGTTGGCCGGGAAGGTGACGACGATCTTCTCGCCCACCTGATAGCTTTCGGCCGTAGTCTTCATAGAGAGTTGGGCAGGAGCGCCCGCGGCCGACGAGGCATGGCCATAGCCCCAGTCGAAGCTGATGACCTTGGCGAAGGTGTTGCCACCCTGCTTGTCGTCGACGACGAAGAGGTAGCAGCCCCATTTGTCGTTCGGGATGTTGAAGGTCACCGAGGTGGTGCCATTGCAGGTCAAGGTGCCGTTTTGCACAGGGGCCTTATAGGTACCCGAGGCATAGCGTTGCAACGAGTATTGGTCCTCGCTCGACCACCACCAGTAGGAATCCAGCTTATAGAGGGCATAGTCGAGGGCGACGGAAGCCTTGCAAGCCGTGCCGTCCTCGTTGACCATGGCGATATTGAAGGTCCAGTCTTTCTCGGTGTCGTAGTAGCTGCCATATTTCGAGGCGGTCTCAGGCAGGTCGACGCCTACATAACGCTCGTATGGCGAGAGCTTCGACTTGAAGGAAGCAATGCTGAAGTCGCCACCCTGTTCGAAGACCTTCACCGTGAAGGTGCCGTTCATCATCTGGGCGGCATAGATATCCTTCAGCGGACCGAAGCCCACATTGGCCACGCCTTCCGCATTAAGGTTGCCGCTATAGAGGGACAACTCTTGCGGGACAAAGCTCTGGGTCTCGTTCACGAAGGTGTAGTTGGGATACGCCTTGAAAGTGGTCTCACCACCACGGAGCTTCACATCCACTTCGGTCTTCAAGCCGTTGGCTTTCATACCGTTGAGCCATCTTGAAGTCAGGTTGATGCGGTCGTTATGTTTCAGGCTGACCACCTCAGGCAGGTCCATCTTGATTTCCAAGCGGTTGGGTTTCACCGTCTCCACACGCAGGTATTGCGTGATGGTGCTTGTGCCCACCTTGAAACGGGCTTGCCACACGCCGGTCTCATCGGCCACATTGGTCGGCACGTTGAAGCAGTAGATGTCGTTCACAGGCTTGCTGTTCACCTGCTTGGCATAGAGGCGACCTGTGGCGTCCATCACCTCAAGGACGACGGGGTAGTCGGCGGGAATGGCCGCATCCAAATCGTTGAGCATGAGGTTGAGTTGCAACTCATCGCCCGGACGCCACACGCCGCGGTTGCTGTAGGCGAAGGCGGAGACGCCCTTTTCGACGGGCTCGCCAGCGATATCGAAGCGGCTGTACGATAAGGCATTGCCGTCGTTCAACTTGATGACCGACTTGCCGTCTTTCTTATTGTAGGCCACCACGAAAGCGGGGCGGTTGGCACATTGCAGCTGCACGTGGCCCATGCCGTCGGCGTTGCCTTTGGCCAGCTCCTGCTTCTGGTAGTTGTAGGCCGTCACCTGAGCGCCTGTGGCGGGCTTGGCATCGGAGATGCGGTAGACATACACGTCGACGAGGTCGTCGCGGCCCATCTTGGCCGTCACGGCGAGGTCGCTGACGACGATGTTCTTCTTCTGCTCCACATAGTTATAATAGTAGTAGCCGTTGGGGTCGTTCCATTCGCCGTCGTAGCGGTATTCCTTGTAGTCGTAGCGGTTGCCGTCCCAATACTCGGCCTCACGTTTCTCGTTCTCAACCACGGCTTGTTTCATCTCTTCAGAGGCGAAGGTGTAGTCGGCGGGACCGAAGTTGAGGCTGAGCTGGTACATGGCGCCTGGCTCCACCTTGACGTAGTCGGAAAGGACGATGGGGAACGTCTTCCACTGGTTGGCGTAGGGGTTGTCGATGGCCATCCTCACCTTCTTCTCGAGACGGCCTGCCTTACGTATGCCGTAGGTCTCGCTCAACTCGTTGTCCTGCATGAAAGAGAGGATATTGTCGTCGAAGACACGCACGATCCTCAGCGTCACCGCGTTGAGGCAGATGGCGTCAAAATACACCGTGGTCTCCTCCACCTTAGGGATGATGACGCCGTCGTCGGTCCAACGCACCTTAGGCAGGTTGTCGGTAAGGTCGAAGTCGAAGGGATAGTCGCTTTGCATGAGCATGCCGTTGGCGGCGCGGATGCCGCTGCCCACGGTCATGTTCAGCTCCGACAATTCATAGTTGTTGAGTGAGCTCTTGTCGAAATAGAAATCGATCTGGTTGCCTTTGATATCGGCCTTGTAGCCCAGTGCCTTGTTGAAGGTGACGAAGCCGTCGAGGTTCTGGTCTTCTTTCAGTGGTTGTGAGAAGAATAAAGAGGCTTTGTTGGCGGCCTTGTCGACATCGAACAGCAAGGGCTTGAAGCCGTCCTTGGCATATACCGTCAGCTCGCGTTGCATCTTGGCTTTGCAGTCGATGGGTTTGCCGTCGAGCGTCAGGGGCAACTGATAGTCGGAGGCCTCGCGTTTCAGGCCTTGCACGAGGAAATCGAAGACATTGTTTCCGACGTAACTCACCTCCACGGGATGGTCCTTGCGGAAGGACTCGTCGAACAGTTTGACGGCCTCGGCCTGATCGATGGGCGTGGCAAACGCCAGACGGATGTTGTAGCTCATTTCCTCGTTGGAGGTGCAGATGGGCTGCATGGTGACGAGGCTGAAGTTTTGGCGGCGTACGCCGAAGCCAAACTCCAGCACCTTGTCGGGAGCGACGTCAACGAAGTCGGCCATCTTGAACCTACAGACATAGTTCTGGTCCTTGTCGATGTTGTCGTACTGGAAGCCGACGGTGTTTTCGTCGATCCACATGGCCTTACCCTTCAGGGCTGGGGCGAACTCGAAGGCCTTGGCGGGGATGGGCTCGCCGAATTTCACCTTCAGGTCTTCGGGGTTGCTGAAGCGCACCACGACGGGCTCGCCGGCAGCGATGACGCCCGAGGTGTAGCTGTCGAGCATGGCCAGCATGGACTCATCCAACTGGCTGATGCGTTCCACAAACACATTGCTGTCCTTCCCCTTCTTGCCGCACGAGGGCAACAAGGCAAGCAGCAACAAGCCCATAACCAGGCCGATGCCGCTGATTCTTTTCAAATAATGCATGGCTTTCATATCATAGCTTTTTGAGTTATTTTCAAAAAGCAAAAATAGAAAACCTACTTGAAACAAAAAAGCCCTTCCCCAATTATTCTATGGAAAAGGGCTAATTTGGAATTAGAACCACACCTTATAAGAGAACGAGGGTATGATTGGGAAGAAACTCCGCTGCCAGAGCTGTTGCGGTTCGTTGGGGAACTGGTTCCAATACAACGGGTCGCCTTTCGGGTCGCCGTAGTAGTAATAGAACGGATTCTGTCGGCAATACACATTGTAGATGGAGAAGGTCCACTCGGCTTTGCGGCCTTTTTCGGTCTTGGTCTTGAACTTGGCGGCCAAGTCGAGGCGGTGGTAGTCGCGCATCCTGGCACTGTTGCGCTCACCGTAGATGTTGGTTTGCTCAAAATCCACATCGCCTTCGGGCGTGATGACAGGTGTTGTCTGCACCCCGATGACGGGCGTGTAAGGCAAGCCGGTCTGATAGGTCCACAAAGCGCTCAGCGACCAACGCTCCGTTAGCTGATAATTCACATTGATGTTGACGGAATGGGGGCGGTCGTATTCGTAAACGTATTCCTTGCCGTTGTTGATTTGGTCGAACTGTCGCGTCGTGTGCGACCAAGTGTAGCCCACATAGCCGTCCAAGCGGTTGAAGTTGAAACGGGTCATCATCTCGATGCCATACGACTTGCCTTTGCCACCTGTTTCAACCTTGCTGCGCCAGTCGGAGTCGCCGAGGAGGGTGCTATAACCCTCGCGGTAGGTGGCCAAGTCGCGGAGCAGCTTGTAGTAGGCATCGATTTCAACGTCGACATGGCCTTGCCAAAAACTGCGCTGCCAGCCCACCGAGGCTTGGTCGGAGGTGGCGGGCTTGATGCGGGCATCGGCAGGAATCCAAACCTCGTTGTTCATGATGGAACCTGGCGTCATCATCAGGTGAGCGTTCTGTGTGACACGTATGGCGGTCAGGTTGAGGGTACTACCACCTATCCCGAAACTGAGATTCATCCTCGGCTCCCAAGCAAAATGATGGTAACCGCTGTTCACGAAGCTATTCAGCCTTAGTCCAATGGAACCAATGAACCAACTGCCTAACTTCAGCTTGTTGTCCAAATAAAACGCGTTGTCGAGCACGCTCGAAATGTCAGGTAGGCTGGCCTCCGAGAAGCTACTGGTGAAGTGGTTGGGGCGATACGTGAGGTAGGAGCCTTGCAGGCCGTATTCCAAGGTGTAGGCATTACCGACAAAGAGCTTCCAGTCGGAGCGAAGCGAGAGGTCGCTGACGCGCGAGGATGTCTTGACGAAGAAATCGGTCGTGTCAATGCTGTTTCTAAGGTAAGCCTTCATGTTGTTCTTCAAGCGGTATTGGGTGAACGACAGCGTATTAGCCATAAACAATCGTGAGCTAACCGCGCTGTTCCATTGCCCCGAGACGAGCAGGTTGCCCCAGATGTTGCCGATGCTGTTGCGCTCGATGTCGCC
>R22__coassemble_253_pt1 | contig 40829 bp, 27 predicted proteins | sample R22__metabat2_high_PE_030 | metagenome-assembled genome bin R22
CAGACGACCCGGATGAAAACATAGTTTATATCATCGTCAGCAACTCGAATCCCAGTGCCTTGACGGCCACGATGAGCGGCAAGATCTTGGTCATGACACGCCAAAACGAGAACCAGGCCACTGCCGACCTCACGATGCGCGCCACCAGCGACGGACAATACGTCGATTTCAACATTCATGTGATTATGAACCAAGTGGAGGCTGTGGAAGAAAGCGCTATGTCCATGATGGTCTACCCCAATCCGACCAATGGGATGATCACGATTCATCTGGAGGAGAGCCAAAGCTTTGACTTTGAGGTTTACAACCTTATGGGACAATGCCTGTTGAACGGTCAGGCACAAAACGGATCGGCTCAAATCGATTTGGGCTCTTGTCATCAAGGCGTCTGTTTTGTCGCTGTGAGCTGGGGTGGGTCCCGTGTGATTCAGAAAGTGGTGGTACAATAAAGCCATGGTAATATGAAACGTATAGTTTTTTTGTTGGCGCTATCAATGGCTTTCACCTGCTTGCGAGCCCAACTATCAGGTACATATACCATTAGCAGTAACGCCTCACAAAACCCAGACTACACCTCATTTAGTGCGGCAGCTACGGCACTTGCCGCAGGTGTGTCAGGGCAGGTCGTTTTTGAAGTGGCTCCTGGTACATACGAGGAGTACGTCACACTCAACAATATCAATGGCACAAGTGCCATTAGCCGTGTCATCTTTCGCGGCATGGGCGCCGACAACCAGCAGGTCGTGGTGACCAGCAACGCTGGCTTCACCGACAACAGCACATTAAAGCTCGCAGGCGCTGACTACGTGACCTTCGAGAACATGACCTTGACCACTACCTCTGAAAACAAGGCTGTCGTGGTGAAGTTACAGAACGGCAACAGCGGCTTGCGCTTCGAGAATGTGCGTTTCGTCGGTAGTGTATCATCGTCCAATCTTGAAAACGACAAAAACCTTGTCTATAGAATTTCGGGCGAATGGTTGGATAGCGATAACGCATTTGTGGATTGCGCTTTTGTGAACGGTTACATTGGGCTGTATTATCAAGGCCATAATATCTATCAGTACAATGACGGTCTTTTGGTTGAGAATTGCACTTTCACCAACCAAAGCAGCAAGTCGGTGTACGTCACCTTTACCGACCATGTGACTGTGAGTGGCAATACCATCAACAGCACATACGATATCCGTAATGACTATAATGCCATAGATATCTTTCGTTGCCGTTATGGCTGTCTCTTCGAGAACAATGTCATCGATGTGACCCGAACAACTAATTACACTACGGTGTTTCGTCTACGTCCTGTCACGGGTACGGCAGCCGAACCGGTCATCATCCGAAACAACATCGTGAATCTGCAATGCAACGCCGACTACAGTTATTGTTTTGATTTCGACAATACCGATAGCGAACACATCTATTTTGCTCACAACACGGCGAAATGCTCAGGCTCGGGACTTTGCGGAAACCTGTTTGTGGAAAAGAGCTGGGAAAACCTTTGGGTCTACAACAACCTGTTTGTCAACGAAACCTCTGGTTATGTGTTTCGTTTCAATAGCGACTCCGACAACCGTTTCTGCGATTACAACCGTGTTTCCTTCACAGGGAGCAATGTCGGCATCATTGCAGGCACGGATTGTGCTACGCTAGCCGATTGGACAGCTGTATCGGGTTTTGATGCGCATTCTGCACTTTGCACACCCCAGTTCGTGGGTAACAACGACCTTCACATCACCGACAGCGATGGCATCACCGTGACCAATCCGTTATCCTATGTGACGACCGACATCGATGGAGAAGACCGTTCCACGACGCCCTGTGCCGGTGCCGATGAATATGTTAGCGGTACCAACCTGCCCCCAGTGGTGGTCAATCCTATCAATGACATCGTCTTTGAGACCTATCCGGCCTCTGAAACCGTCGATTTGACCGACACTTTCGACGACCCTGATGACCCTAATGAGGGTATTGTCATCACGGTGGCATCCAACAGTAACCCTACTTTGGTGGGGACAACGTTGAACGGTCGCACGTTGGAGGTGGAGCGCCTGCAAAACACGGCAGGTACTTCAGTCATCGTTCTTCAAGCCGAGAGCAATGGGCAGTCGGTGCAGACCTCATTCACCGTGGAATGCATCGTTGAAGACCAGCCCCCTGTGGTGTCTAACCAATTGGATCCCATCATCTACAATGAGTATCCGCAGTCGTTCACTATCGATATTAGTGCGTGTTTCGATGATCCTGACAACAACAACGAGATGATGGAATACGCCGTTCAGGTCTGCCCGAGCGAGGTTTCAGCTTCCATCGATGACGAGGACGTGCTTACGGTGAGCCGTGCCACGCCCAATGCCTTCAACGACAGGATTCTGGTGATTCGCGCCACCAGCAACGGCAAATACGTTGACATGGAGGTCAGCGTTTCAGGAGTTGAGGTGGTCATCACTATTGGTATTGCAGATTTTGAAGATGTGGAACTGAGTCCGAGCGGCGTTTGGGAACCTCAGGAAGGTAACAATGAGATGCTGAGCCACGGTTGGGTGTTCACCAACTATTATTCCGAATACTTCTGGGGCGGATTCACGGCCTCCAACCGCACCGACTTGAGCCAGACCTATATGAGTGCGCAATATACCGCTGCCACAGGTTGCGGCTATGACGGCTCAGTCCAATATGCCGTGGCCTATACCTATGGTGCACAGACTGATGTCTACGCCGCTGACGGCCAATCGCACACCGTCACGGGGTGTTATGTTACGAACAACTTGTGGGCATATCAAAACATGCTTGAAGGTGACAATACCGTGACACCTTTCGGAGGCCTCTCGGGCAACGACCCAGATTGGTTCAAATTGACAGCCACTGGTAAGAACGCCAGTGGGCAGACGGTTGGGTCGCTCGACTTCTATCTTGCCGATTACCGCTTTGACAACCCCGAAGACGACTATATCCTGAACACTTGGGAGTGGTTCGACCTTAGTCCTTTGGGCGAAGTGTCTACCATCTCGTTCAGCTTGTCGTCTAGCAAGAACAACAATAGTGGCATGATTACGCCGGCATACTTCTGTATGGATGATTTCAATGGCGGTGCTGTCATCGACTTGCCGCCCTATATCGTCACTCCGATACCGGATGTGGTGATGAATGAGTTCCCCAAAATCGTGTATATCGACCTCAATGGTGCCGCTACCGATCCCGATGATCCCGACGAATTGATTGAATACTCCATGCTGTCCAACTCCAACGAAGCAGCGGTTTTGGCCTCCATGGATGGCAGGATCCTGATGCTTGAGCGCTTAAAGGAAGAACAAGCCGAGGATGACATTGCGATGCGCGCCACCAGCGACGGACAATACGTCGATTTCAACATTCATGTGATTGTGAACCAAGTGGAGGGCTTAGAGGAAGAACTATATGGCATCATGGTTTATCCGAATCCCACCGAGGGCCGTTTAACGCTGTCAATTGAGGGCGTTTCTGGTTTTGGCTATCACGTTTTTAGCCATATTGGACAATGCGTCATGAACGGAGAAGTGACTGGCAACGAGAGCTGCCTTGATTTGAGCCATTTGAATAAAGGCGTCTATTGCATCTCCATTGAATGGAATGGTAATAGGTTGATAAAGAAAGTGATAGTGAAATAAGGAAAGTACATTATAGATGGAATTTTGAGTGTGAAGAGGCGACTCCTTGTGGGCCGTCTCTTCTTTTGTGGAAACAAAAAAAATGCCGGTGACCGCTTAAGCAGCCACCGGCGCAACAATATGAAAGAAAAAAAGTATCTTAGTTCTGCTTACGGCGTTTGCCAATGAGATAGGCGCCACCAAGAGCGGCAAGCACGGCTATGCCGCTACCGAGGGGAGCGTCTTGGTGACCCGAAGCGCCATGGCCGGGCAGGCCAGGGCCACCGTCACGGTTACCTTGTTCTTCGGTAGGCACGTCGCCACGCTGGAACAGTCCGCCTTGGGCAAATGAAGTCGTCAGGCCAAGGCCCAGGACGATTGCTATGGTTAATAATTGCTTTTTCATCGTATTATTTGGTTTTATTTGTTTGTTCACTCTGTTATTTCGTATTTCACTTGTCGTACTATGGCTGATGGCCTATGGCTTGCCTTAACGTAGTAAGCCATTGGCCATAGGCTATCATCATCTGACGACCACCTTTTGAACTTTCACATCATTGCCGTTGAGGAGGCGCATCATATAAACGCCAGGCGTCTCGTTGATGCTCACCGTGGCATTGCCTTCAAGGGCGACGTTCTTCACAACGCGGCCCATCACGTCGACAACCTGCAAGGTGGCCTCGCCGATATTGCTGATCTGCCATTCGCTGCCGTTGAAGTAGGCAAAGGCCCCTGAGCCCGTCGAAGGGCCGTCCGTCTCATTTGCGCTGAACGTCAGGCGGAAGCGCGAGGCGTAGTCGCGGGTGGTAGCCTCGAAGGTGTAGCTCGGGGTAGCCAGCAGGTCGACATCAGTGCCGGTCATATTGTCGATGAGGTGGAGGTAATCCATCTCGACATTCTCTGTGTTAACGCTGATGGTATAAGTGCCGTTCTCTCTGGCCTTGAAGTTGACGGGCATCTCGCCTTCGGCGGCACTGCGAACGATGGCGTAGTCGCTGTTGCCCTGCGGGATATAGAGCTTGGTGTTGCTCTCGAAGAGTTGGAACTTGGGCAACTGACCACCTTCGTCGAAACGGACGATGGCTCGGTCTATGGTTGCTGAGCCTGTCGAAGTGGTTGCTGAGCCTGTCGAAGTACCACGGTCGTGCGTAACGTTGATAACAAGTTGTTGGTTTTGTCCTGCGGGTTGTGTGGTGCTGAAGGTCATCTCTTCATTGTTTTGTTCAGCAATGACGAAGATGCCTTCCATGGCTTCGATGCTGTTGCCTGTGCCTGCTACAACCTCCGAACCGGTTCCATTCATGGTGTAGAAAGCCTTGGTGATGTAAGCCGTCTGGGCAAAGGGGTTACCTACGAGGTTCCATCCCGACCAATCAACAATGTCGGTCTTGGTCAAAATGATTGTGCTTTCGCCGTTATATGGTGTGCCCGTGAACTGCAATGTAACATCATGGTCGTTGGCATAGAGGTAGCCTTTACCAGGTTCAAGGCTAAAGCTTTCTTGCTTGTAGTTCTCCCATTCCAAACTGATTCCGTTCACGACGGGTGCGCTTTGGTTGAAACGATAGAGGTCATAGTTGTTAGAGAGCATATTTGTAATGTTCTCAGGATTTACTTCTCCAACGGGAGAGGCGATGAGGTAGTACCCACCATCTCCGCTGTAGGCGGTGATGTCTTTGGTGAAGATTTCGCCCACATAGACTTGAACGTTGTCGATCCACCAAACGATTTGTGAGTTGCTGTTGTTACCTTCATATCTAAAGGCAATATAAACATCTTGACCTGAGTAGCTGCTCAAGTTAATCGTTTCGTTGGTTTTTGTGGCAGGAAGGTTGTTCTCGTTAGCCGTCCAAAGCTCAGTGAAGTTTGCTTCGATGAAGCCTTCCGTCTTGATGTCTTCCACATTCATGTTTGGTGTGGTGGAAAGCATAATGGAGCAAGGGACATAGTTTGTGCCTGAGGTAAATAAGTTGTCGAATGCAAGGGCGGCATCACCGTCCAAGTGTAGATGGGGAAGGAAGAGCCAAGTCTCATATTTGAAATCGCTGGTAACGGCACCTTGGCTATCCAAGTTGTTGTTGGTGCTTCGGCTCCAACCGTTTGTAACGCCCATCTCATTGAAGTTGACTTTTTGCCAGCAAATAGGCGGAAAAGCCTCCTCGTTGAAGTCCTCCATCAAGGCATTTGCGGCGTCAATGGTCCAGATGCCGCACTCGGTTTCGAAGCTGATGGGGTCGCTCCAGTCGCTTTGGTCTTCGGCGCTGCAATTTGCCTGCACTCTTGCCTCGTAAACGGTGGCGCGTTGCAGTCCGGTCAGTGTATAGGAAGTCTCATTCACGGCAATCGGTTCGCTCCATTCGCTTTCGGAAGCCATCTTATACTGCACATTCCAAGCGGTTTCAGCGCCTCCAGCCGTCCAGCTCAATGTAGACTCGTTGTCACCGTTGACGTTTGCTTCCAAACCTGTAGGAACCAAGCAGGAAGGAATCTCCTCTACGGTGATGTCGTCAATGCTAAAATAGGTATAGGAGTATGAGCTATAAGCAGGGTTCAATTTGAAAGCAATATAGATGCCGTCTCCCGTGTAGGTGCTAAAATCAACAGTGTATTCCTGATAATCAGCTGTGCTGACTGAAACGCTCTTTACTTGGGTAAAAGTACTGGCGTCGTTGGGATTAGTCATGACGCCGACAAGCACTTCAGGGTAGGCACTGCTGCCGTTACCGTTTCTTCCCCAGAATCTTAATTGCACATTTTTGATGTTGGCGTCGAGTTCAGGCAATACAGCTAACTCGTTGGTGAGGCTCGGTGCCTTGTACAAAAGAAGAAATTTTCCACCAGTGCGTGGGCCATAGTTGCTATTGTTGGTTGTGCTGCATACGTAAGGGTAATAGGTGTAAGGTGAATAGCTTCCATATTGATACCTAATTGCATTCCAGCATTTGGGCATGGGGTAAGAAGCGCTATACGGAGCGGCTGTATTTAGATTCTCCTCGAATCCGTATGAGTAAGGCAGTGCTATGGCAGCGCATTCTGTGCTGACAGATAAGTCAGAGTTTTGGTTGGTACTGTAACCCCATTTGCTTTGGTCTTCATCACTACAATATGCACGCACGTTCACACTATAAGTGGTGACAGGAGTGAGGTTAGTGATGGTGTAGTTGGTTGTGGTTTGACTATCAAGATGGACGTATGTGTAATCATCGGATCCGGTCTTGTAGCGAATATCCCACGCATCTTGGCCTGTTGTTCCAGCCGTCCAGCTTAAGGTGATGGTGGTAGCCGTTGCCGTAGCCGACAAACCAGAGGGTGCTACGCAGGTGGCTGTTGTGGTAAAACTCACTTGATTGCTCCATTGGCTGTAACCATCATCAGCGCCACAGTTGGCTCGTACTTTGATACGATACGTTGTTTCTGGGTCCAAATCCTGCAAAGTGTAGGTGTTTACACTCCCGAGATTGATTTGTGTCACGCCTTCATCGCCAGGTTCAAAAGAATAAGCTGTGGAGTATATCAGTTCGTAATTGGCGGCAGTTCCTGTCCAACTCACCGAACCTGTATGTGCCGTATTGGAGTTGGTCACATAACTCAAAGTGGGTTTTTCGCAAGTGGCCGTGGTGGTGAAATTGATCACGTCGCTCCACGAACTATCACAATTGGATTTCACGCGGACATAGTATTTCGTATCGCCATTAAGACCAGTTAAACCGTAGCCGACATTGTTCCCGTTTACGATGAACCCGTCGCTGATTTCCACAAGGTTTGCGCTGAAATTGGCATCGGTGGCATATTGAAGTGTCCAATTGTCAGCGGTGCCATTTTCCTTCCAAGTCAGTATGGCTGTACGACCTGTTACATTACTGACGGTCAAGTTGGTAGGCCTCGGGCAAGTCATGTAACTGATGCTGATGTTGTCGATGGCCGCTGGGGGCTGGTTGCCTCCGTTGCCGTCGTTACGCCAAAGGAAAACCATGGTGTATGTGCCCGAAAGAGTAGTTTCGGCTACTTTGTTTTGCCAATCAGTGCTTTGGTTAAGTTTGCTTCCACCATCGAGCGCAATCCATGTGTTGGGTAATCCACTTGCAGTAACTCCCGATGGTAATGAGCCACCAGCAGTAAAGGTTTTGTCTCCAGGAACCAAAGCCACGCGGAGAAAATCATAGGAACTCTCGCCGTTTGCATTCCAATCGAAAGAGAAGGTGTAGGTGCCTTGTGCGAAGTTGAACAACTTGGAAGCGTAAACCACAAGGGCCGAATGTGAATAATTATAGTGCTCGCCATTGTCGTTGGAAATATAGATGGATTTCTCTCCACCGTTGTTGGTAGCGCTGCCCCAGCACCATTGATTGGTGAAGGTTCCATTGGCAAAACTCCAGTCGTTGTTGGTCTCAAAGTCTTGTGAGTATGGGTTCTCTGCATCTATGGTTAAAGCTTCGCGTGTGGTAGTGAAAGAAGTACTGGCCCATTTGCTGTTACCATCATCGCCACCGCAAGCGGAACGGACATACGCGTAATAGGTAGTCTGTGTGGTTAGACCGCTTAAAGACTTGGTGCATTCCGTGACTTGATAAGTGGGCGTGGTGTTTTCATCGGGAATATCGGTATCTGTTGTGGTCACATACACATCCCAGTTGCTTTGCCCTTCTGCACCAGCGGTCCAAGTCAATGTGGCCGTATGGGCGGCAATGTTGGTGGCGGTAAAGTTCTTGGGCTTGGCACAAGTGACGGAAGCCATGTCAATGTCCAAAATGATTTGGTTTTTGTTCGTTGTTGGTATGCCAGAAATCGTTGGATTGGTAGGGTCTGGATTCGTACCATCATTTCTGTAATAGATGGATTGTGTGGAGGATGCAGTAAAAATGCGACACGACATGCCACTCACATCATTGCCAGTGTTGTCGTCCACGACAACGGCCAAGTTGCCTCCATCGTATGAGAAGGGGTTGCTGAAAGTAATTGTAGTCCAGACATTTGCTGTCATGTCAACATTGCCGCTAAACACCATATCATTGGCGGAAACGGTAATCCAGTCTGAATTACCAGAAAAAGACTCTTTATCTGTATTGACCAGATAAATACTGAAATTTCGGGTCTTGGTTGAACCACCATTGTAAAAAGCGATGCTGTTGATGGTACCTGCACCACCGCCGGCCTCTTCAATCTCTGTAGCGGTATAGATTTGTTGCGTTAGGGAATACTTGTAGTAGGAATGGGTTGGGAGGTTGGCATCGGTTTGTGATCCCGAACCAATCTGAATCTCATCAGCTCTCAAAGAAACCGAAAACATTCCAATTATTCCTATCAATAGGAACAATCGTGTAAATAATTTTGAATACATGATACAAAAGTTTATAGGTTTGACATTCAATTCATTACCCAAAAACTTCTGGAAAAATGTTGGAATACCTAAAATGAAGATAACGCCCTCGGTAGGGCATACCTTAATAACTATAGAATCCCAGCTCCAATTCCCGGAAGCCTTGTTTCGCGACTTGAGGCAGGTCTTCTGACTGAGGCCTCGCTTCTGCCGCCTTCCCGAAAGACTTAGTTTTCAGTGGCACAGTGGCAGGCGATTGGCCATCACAGCAGCGGGAACTGTACGGGATTCACACCCGATTCCCTATTGAGTCCGTGAAGGACACCACAAATCGGCTGCAAATTTATGGATTATTTCGGTACACTCGCAATAATCACGAGGATATTATTTACAAACATATTCACGGCGATAGCCAACAGGATGACGCCGAAAAACTTACGCAAAATAAAGATCAGATTATCACCCAAGAGCTTGTGGATGCGGTCCAGTTGGCTGATGACGATGTAGTCCAACAGGATGTTGAGCAACAAGGCGATGATGATGTTGATGACAGCATAGTCGGCACGCAGTGAGAGCAAGGCGGTCAGCGCACCAGGACCGGCAATCAAAGGGAAGGCGATGGGGACGATGCTGGCACCGCTTTTGCCGCCCTCATTCTTTATGATTTCGCGGCCGAGGATCATCTCCACGGCAAGGATGAACAACACGAAAGCGCCGGCCACAGCAAATGAGGCGGCGTCGATGCCGAAGAGTTTCAGCAAGGCGTCGCCGGCAAAGAAGAAGGCTAGAAACAGCCCAAGAGCTGTCAGACAGGCCTGTCCCGCTTTGATAGTCTTGTTTTGCTCCTTCATGCTCATGAAGATGGGAATGGAGCCAAAGATGTCGATGATGGCGGCCATGACGATGAAGGCGCCAAAGATTTCTACGAAGTTGATTTGAGAGAACATAGTATAATTATAGGATGTTATTCCAAAGGTAATGGAAGTGCGGACCAAAGCGTTTGAAGGCGGCCTCGTCGAGCATCTCCTGGAACTGAGGATGTGCCACCGAGATGATGAGTTTGGCACGTTCCTGCAACGAGCGTCCATATAAGTTCACGGCACCATATTCGGTGACGAACCAGTGGATGTGGTTACGCGTGGTGACAGCACCTGAACCCAAGTCAAGGGTGGGCACGATTTTGTTGATGCCCTTGCGTGTGGTGGAAGGCATGGCGATGATGGCCTTGCCGCCTTTTGAACGTGAGGCGCCATAGACGTAGTCAATCTGTCCTCCAACGCCTGAATAGATACGTTCACCCAACGAGTCAGCGCACACCTGTCCCGACAAGTCGATCTGAATGCCCGAGTTGATGGAAGTCATCTTGGGCTGCTGCGCAATGATAAAGGGGTCGTTGGTGTATTCCACATCCATCAGCAGCACCTCGTGGTTACCGTCGATGAAGTCGTAGATTTTCTTCGAACCCATCACGAAGGTGGAAACGATTTTGCCCTTGTTGAGTTTCTTGTTATCGCCCGTGATGACGCCTTTCTTAACAAGCGGTAGAATGCCGTCGGAGAACATCTCGGTATGGATGCCGATGTTTTTATGGTTGTGGAGGCACGAAAGGATGGCGTTGGGAATGGAACCGATGCCCATCTGTAGGCATGCACCGTCTTCGATCAATTCGGCGCAATAGCGACCGATGGTTTTTTCCACTTCATTGGGCTCAGGCAAGTCGACGGTGAGCAAGGGCGTATCGTCTTCAACAAAGATGTTGATCCTGCTGATGTGGACCAACGCGTCGCCGAAAGTACGAGGCACATGCTTGTTGACCACGGCGATGACGAACTCGGCGCTCTCCATGGCGGCCAAAGTGGCATCTACGGATGAACCTAACGACACATAGCCGAATTTGTCGGGCGGACACACCTGAATCATCGCCACGTTGCATTTGATGTAACGCTCACGATAGAGCTTCGAAGTCTCACCAAGGAACACGGGGATGTAGTCGGCGAGGCCTTTCTGTACGCTCTCACGTACATTGGCGCCCACGAAAAAGGCGTTGTGTTGGAAAATGCCCTCAAACTCGGGGTTGACGTATGGCGCGGCGCCCTCGGTATGTAGGTGATGGATGTAAACGTTTTTGAGTTCGCCCGCGCGACCTCTGTCGCATAAGGCCTTGACTAAACATTGCGGAACGTTCGATACCGAACTGATGTGGACATGATCGCCCGACTTGATGACTTTGACGGCTTCCTCGGCCGTAACTGCTTGATATTGTTTCTTCATAATATGACTAACTTCAATTCCCGGAAGTCTTGTTTAGCGACTTGAGGCAGGTCTTCTGACTGAGGTCTCGCATTGCCGCCTTCCCGAAAGACATGGCTTTCAGTGGCATTCATGGCAAGCGTTGTAGCCATCACAGCAGCGGGAACTGTCCGGGATTCACACCCGATTCCCTATTGAGTCCGCAAGGGACACCGCAAATCGCCGGCAAAGATACTGCTTTTTCTTTCTGGCGTTACAAAAGCGGGCGATTATTTTACACTGCCATCAGTACCAGCAATTGCGCTGTGAAAATACGCAAAAACATAGTCAGCGGATATACCGTTGCGTAACCCATGTTGGGTAGTTTGCAACCTTCGGGCGCCACGGTGTTGGCGAAGGCCAAAGTGGGCGGGTCGGTGTGTGCGCCACCAATGAAACCCATCAAGGTGTAGTAGTTCAGCTTCAGGACCAGACGTCCGAAGAGCGTGACCAAAATGGGCGGCACCATGGTAATAATGACACCATAGACGACCCACATATAGTGCTCATGTACGGTGGCTACAAATTGTCCTCCAGCGCTTAGCCCCACACCAGCAAGGAAAAGCGCGATGCCCACCTCGCGCAAGGCATGCACGCCTTGACCCTCAGTGAAGTCGGTGCTGAACCAGCCTTTCTTGACGCCCAGCCAGCCACCGATGATGGCGACCACGAGAGGACCGCCGGCTAACCCTAACTTAATGGGTGCTTTCATGCCTACAGGAATCGGGATGGAACCAATAATAATGCCCAGGGCGATGATAACGAAGATCGGAATGAGCAGAAAACCACCTTTTTTTGAGTTTAGAGTTGACAGTTTAGAGTTGAGAGTTGTTTCTGATAGGTCGGTGGGCTCTTTTGCCAAGTCGATGCGGCAGAGCGGACGCAAAAGGATGCAGGTCACAATCATGCCGACCACCGCAAGGGGATAGGCCACAGCATAGCCTGCAGCCAAACGGTCGGCTGCACCTTCAATGCCGATGTCGGTTACGGCTTGTTGGGCCGCCGAGAGACCAGGCGTGTTGGTGATGGCACCCGTATAGACGCCCGCCATGTCGGCAAGGTCCTGATGGGCGACTTTGGCGATGATATAGGTGATGAGTACGCCTAGCGCCACGTTGACCAAGGCCATCAAATTCATGGCCAAGCCGCCTTTTTTGAATGAACGGAAGAAGCCGGGACCTACTTGCAGGCCTACAGCCACCACAAAGAGGATCAGGCCGAACTCCTTGATGACATGCAACATCTCGGCATTGAGGCTGACGCCACACGCGCTGAAAGCGATGCCCACAAAGAGCACCCAAGTGATGCCCAATGAAATCTTGGCAATCTTGATTTTGCCCAATAACAAGCCTAAGAAAATGGATAAGGCGAGATATAAAACGGTGGGACCTGCTCCCGAACCAGTGAAAAGATTCAACATGATGATTGCAAGTTTAAAAAGTGAATTCGTTTTCGTCTGCAAAATTACTGGTTTTTTTTGTAGGTGGACAAATTATTTGTTTTTACTTGCATTAGCGCCAAAATGTGTAACTTTGCACACACTAATAATAAAAGCCATGTTGCAAAAAGGAACGAAAGCCCCTTACTTTGAAGGGCAAGACGAGAACGGTAATCTCGTCAAATTGACGGATTTTGCCGGAAAGAAACTGGTGCTCTATTTCTATCCCAAGGACAGCACCCCGGGCTGCACCGCCGAGGCTTGTGACCTGCGCGACAACTACGAGCGCTTTCTAGCATTGGGCTATAACGTGCTGGGCGTTAGCCGTGATAGTGCCAAGTCGCACCAAAACTTCATCGCCAAATATAACCTGCCTTTCCATCTCATCGCCGATACCGACTTGACCATCCTGAAAGCCTACGAGGCTTGGGGTGAGAAAAAGATGTACGGCAAAGTGACTGAAGGTACGCTGCGCACCACATACGTCATTGATGAACAAGGCATTATCGTTGATGCCATAGGTAAGGTGGATACCAAAAACCATACGGCACAGATACTATAAGCTATGAGATACTATGTTGTAGATGCCTTTACCGACCAGCCTTTCGGCGGCAATCCTGCGGGTGTGGTGCTGCTTGATTTGGATAGTTTCCCCGAAGAGAAGCTGATGCTGCAAATCGCTGCCGAGCTGCGCTATTCGGAGACGGCTTTTATCAGAAGGCATTCCGATAAGGAGTTTACTATTAGATATTTCACGCCCAAAGCCGAAGTGGAATTGTGTGGTCACGCCACCATAGCCTCATTCTATTTACTGCACCATGAAGGGTTGGCTTCGGGAACTTGCCTTTGCCATACGCTTGCCGGTGATTTGCGTATCGAAGCAGGGGAGAGGGTGATGATGCAGATGGCCATGCCTCGTATTGTGGCTACTGTCGAAGAGACGGAAGAAATCTATAAGGCATTGGGGGTCAATGATTACCATCCCGTGATGCCTATACAAATCGCCTATTCTGGCCTTCCCGATTTGATGATTCCCTTGCCCGATGTGGACACTTTGCAGGCCTTGAATCCCGACATGGAGGCCATTACTGCCATAACGAAGAAATACGACGCGGTCAGTTTCCATGTCTTTGCCTTCGCCAACGATGGCTACACGGCCCATGTCCGCGACTTCGCACCTTTGTACGGCGTGCCTGAGGAATCGGCCACTGGCACCGCCAACGCTGCCTTGACCTTCTATCTGCAACATAACGGGTGTCTTGGCGCCGAAGCAGATGGCTCGTTCATGCAAGGTGAGGCCATGGGTCGACCTTCTGTGGTGGCCACACAAATCCGAAAGGATGGGACCATCTATGTGGGCGGCACGGCGGCGATTGTGGCAAAAGGTGAATTGTGTGTTTAACTATTTCGGTGCCCCTCCACAAAAAGCATCATATAGATGGTATCAGGCATCCCGTCGTAGCTTTGCTGCAGAGATGTTGTTTTTGCGCTTCAACGGCCAAAAAACAATAATAAAAAACCTCTAATTCCGTTTTCTTATCGTCGTTCAGCATGAATTTTGAACTTTTCTGCAGAACGTAACAGAGAATTTTGTACTTTCGTCAAAAATTTTGACCTATGAGATCGCGACTAAGATTTTGCTTGATATTAGGTGTTTTGTTTTTTGTAACAAATTCTATATCAGCGCAAAAGCATATCGAAGCCTATGACCCTGAGGCCCTCTTCAACGAAGGAGTCCTGCTGTTTAAAAACCAAGAATATGGCGCCGCGCTTTCCGCTTTTACCCAATATCGTGCTCAAGCCACCGATGCCAAGTCGCAACGCTGTGTCGACGCACAATACTATGAAGCCGTCAGCTCCCTCTATCTCGGTCAGGCCGACGGTCCGGCCAAAATCATCAAGTTCGTGAACGACAACCCAGGTAGCACTTGGGCGCGTCATGCCAATTTCTTGTATGCCAACAACCTGTTCCAAAACAAGAAATACAAGGATGCTCTGGCTATTTATGAGAAGACGGATGCTTTCTCCCTCACCACCGATGAGGCGCAACAGCTGCAGTTTAACATGGGCTATGCCTATTTCCAGACAGGCGACTTGGATAAGGCCATGCCGCTCTTCCATGGCTTGATGATGAATGAGGGCAAATACAAGGATTTCGCTCGTTATTACTATGCACATATCCAATATGTTAAAGAGAAATACAATGAGGCGCTAGATAACTTCCGCCGCCTGCGCGTCCATCCCGACTATGCAAAGGTGGTGCCTTCCTATATCATGCAGATAGCCTACCTCAAGGGGGATTATAAGTCGGTGATTGAAGAAGGGCCGGGATATATCCAACAAGCCGACAAGAAACGCAAGTCGGAAATGGCGCAAATCGTCGCTGATGCCTATTTCCAGCAAAAGGACTACGACAACGCTTTGGAGTATTACCAAATCTATACGAAGAATTTGACCCGAGGCATCTCGCGCGAGGCCTACTATCAGATGGGCGTCAGCAAGATGATGAAGGGCGACTACAAGGGTGCCATATCCGACCTGCAGAAAGTGGCTGGAAGCAACGACATCCTTGCCCAATATGCCTCGTATTATCTGGCGTCATGTTATGCCAAGACCGACGAACTCAAATACGCGAGAAGTGCATTCTATACCGCTTATTCCGCTGGATTCGACAAGGAACTCAGCAATGAGGCCCTGTTCGACTATGCAAGGCTGAGCCTCATCCCAGGTGCCGACCCCTTCAACGAGGCCGTAGGCCTGCTGGATAGCTTTATCGCCGAATATCCCCGCTCGCCGAGGAAGGCCGAGGCTGAGGAGATGGCCATCTACCTGCTGCTCAATGCCAAAGAGAATGACGAGGCCCTGAGCCGTCTTGAAGCGATGCGAAAGAAAAGCTCAGCGCTGCAGACGGTCTACGACGAGCTCTTGTATGCTACCGGCATCGACAACTACCAGAAGGGAAGCTACGACAAGGCACAAGTGTATTTCTCCAAGATCATGAATGGCAAGCAGTCGGCAGCCAACAAGGCACAGGCCTGTTTCTGGCTGGGTGAGTCGGCCTATCAGTTGGGCGACTTCAATAAGGCAGGGAAGTACTTGAAACAGTTCAAGGAGATGGATGCCGCCACAGGGCTGACTGAATACAGCCTCGCCGACTACGATTTGGGCTATATCTACTATCAGAAACCCGATTATGACGCAGCAACGGAACGCTTCCGGAGTTTCATCCGTTTGGCTAGCGAGGACCAAAACGACCTCAAGAACGACGCCTACATCCGTTTGGGCGACTGCCAGTTTATGGAACGTAACTATGACAACGCCATCAACTACTATGATTTGGCTACCCGTGTCGGGAAGCGCAATTCGGATTATGCGCTCTTCCAGCAGGGACTTTGCTATGGCGCCAAAGGTAAGGTGAATCAGAAGATCAATATGCTGAACGACTTGATACAGACCTATCCGAGCACGCCATACTATGAACAGGCTTTGTTTGAGATCGGCAACACCTATCTCGTGCATGGCGACAAGCGTTCGGCCATAGCCAACTTCAACCGCTTGATCAAAGACAGGCCTCGTTCGAGCTACACACGTCAAGCGATGATGAAGGTGGGCATGATCTATTACAACAACAACCAGTACGACCAAGCCCTGACCAACTTGAAGAATCTGGTGGCTTCCTATCCCAACACCGACGAGTCGCGTGAGGCATTGAGCATCATCCGCAGCATCTATATGGAACAGAACAACCTGGACGAGTATTTCGGCTATGTCAACGCCAACGGTGGCCAGGTGAAGGTGACGCAACAGGATTCTTTGGCGTTCGCCAATGCGGAAGGCTTCTATCTCGATGGTCAGTACCAGAAGGCACAGACGGCCCTGCAGTATTACTTCGATAACTTCAAACGGGGCGCCTATCTGCTGAAAGCCCACTACTACGGCCTTGAATGCGCCGAAAGGGTTGGGACGCAAGACCAGGTGATCACGCACCTTAATTATATATTGTCGCAACCCGACAACGACTACACCGATAACGCTCTGCTGAAGATGGCACGTATCGAATATGAGAAGGGCAACTATGGCAAGGCGGGTGAATACTACGAGCGACTGTCGCGCATTACTGAAGAGCCGCTCAAGCGTCTTGAGGCTCTCGAAGGCTGCATGAAGAGCAACTTCTTCCAAGGCAAATACGACAAGGCCATCGAAATGGGGGAGAGCCTTCGCCAGTCGCGCGACTTGACCGAAGACCAGGTCAACCAGATCAACCACATCATGGGTAAGTCGTATTTCGAGAAAGGTAACTACAACGCCGCCATCGAAAAACTCGACAAGAGCGCCCGCAACGACAAGTCGGTGTATGGCGCCGAGAGTGCCTATTACTCTGCCTTGGCTTCCATCAAACTGAAACAATATGACGAGGCCGAGAACAAGGTCTTCGATATCTCGGATAACTTCTCGAAATACGATTACTGGGTCGCCAAATCGTTCATCGCGCTCGCCGATGTGTATGTGGCCAAGGAGAATTACTTCCAGGCCAAGGAGACGCTCCGTAGTGTCATCGACAACTACAAAGGCGGCGACCTGAAACAGGAAGCCCGTGCCAAACTCGCCGAGGTGGAGGGCAAAGAGCCCAAGGTGAGCAGCAGCAATGGCATCGAACCTTTAGAACCATAGCAGTCCCGAAGGGACGCCAATTCACGACCTGGGGTGCAATCCCGGGGAATAACAAAATAACAAGATGAAGAGACAAATCATAATCACGCTCCTGGCCCTAATGGCCGCCACCGCTTTCGGACAGCATGACGAACAAGTCACGGTGGAAGGCAAGTTCCGGCCTAAGGTCAATAAGGTCAATAAGCTGCAACTGCAACCTGAGACGCCCCAGCCTTCTTACAGATTCCCCAGTTCGGAGGTGACACCCAAGGACGCAACGCAGAAGTTCGCCCTCGATCTCGAGAAGATAGCCCCAACCGCTTTCGCGGCGAAAAACGATAAACTCGTCACCCCGACGGAGAACTTCGTGATGGCAGGCATAGGAACGCGGCTCTCGCCGATTTTCCTCTATAAGCATAACTCCATGCTGACCAAACAACTCGGCCTCGGTGTGGGCGTCAAGCATAACTCTTCGTGGCTCAATATCAAGGACTATGCGCCTTCGGGCTATATGAACAACGCCTTCGAGGTCAACCTTACGACGAGTCAGTTTGACGGCTTCCAGGTCGACGGAGGCGTGTTCTATAAAAACGACGTGTACCATTATTATGGTGTCAACCTTACTGAAACGCCTTTGACGGATGAACAGATCGAAAAGTACTGCCCGCGTCAGGCCTACAATAGCATCGGCGGACATATCGGATTGGCACCCACGTCGACGCGTGCCGGTGAGCTGAGCCATTCGGGTAGCATGGATTACCAATACACTTTCGATGCATTCAGCTCAAAGGAACACTTCTTGGGCTTGGACTATGGTCTCGGTTATACCGATATGTGGTTGGGCCCTAAGGAGCGCCCTCAAAAGGTTGGCGTGAATGTGAGCTTCCAATACGATGGTTATGCCCCGGCAGGCTATGTTGAAAATCGTATCTTCTTCAAAGTCAATCCGTTTTTTGAGATGAAAGACGATTTCTACCGCATGCATCTGGGTCTGTGGATGGATGTCGTCGCTGACGAAGAGTTGGAAGATAGACACTTTGCCCTACGTCCCGATCTTAGCGGTAGCTTGTTTGTCTTGGACAAGAAACTGGAGTTCTACGCTGGCCTAAAGGGCGGTCGCAAGTTGATGCGATTCAGCGAAATCGTTGGAGACAACCCCTTCGTCTTCATCGCTTCACATGATGAGGTCCATGTGGTAAGAAACGAAAAACTCTGTTTCGAAGGAGGCGTCCGCACCAACATTGCCGAAATCGTTGATTTGCACGTGGGCGTGCGCTATCGCCATGTCGACAATGATGCCTTTTATGTGATGGACGATATCGGTCCCGGCCAATTGTCAGACCTTTTCCATGACGACTATTCATACCCACGACTGTATAACACTTACGGGATCGTTTATGACGAAACGAAGACCGTGTCTGTCTTGGCCGATGCCCGCGTCAAGATGCGCAATAGCCTCACGGCCGACCTTGGCCTGGCCTATCATAGCTGTTCGCCTGCCATTCAGGAATACGCCTGGTATCGTCCCACGACGGAAGCCAAACTGAAAGTGACCTACGATTACAACGACAAGCTGGCGTTTAACACCACCTTGCTTTATCAAGGTGGACGTTATGCAAAGGTCTCGGATGATGGTCCTTACTGGAAGTATCCCCCTCGGTTTTACGCTGAAAAACTTAAGAATGTTTTCGACCTCAGCCTCGGTGCCGACTATAAGGTGAATGACCAAATCACGGCCTTTGCGTTGATTGATAATTTGGCGCACCAAAAATACCAGCTTTACTACAATTATCCCGTTACCGGCATCCAACTCTTTGCCGGTGTGAAGTTGAAATTCTGAAAGCGCCTCAAACGCCTTAAAAAGCCCCTTTCTGCGGATGGGGCTTTTTCTTTCCCGCGTACGCGAGATAATAAGGTGTTTCAAAAAATTGCCTATTTTTAGCCTCATAGAGCCATTTTGTGCCAAAAACAAATTTTTCAACTTTTTTGTGCATTGCGCCGAAAAAAAGCGTATCTTTGCACCTTTAATTGAAAAACCCTAAAAATCCTAAAATGACTGAAGAAGAAAAAAGAGAATTGGCAAGCGAAGAATATGGTGCCAGTAAGATCCAGGTTCTTGAAGGCTTGGAAGCCGTGCGTAAGCGCCCGGCTATGTATATCGGCGACGTCCATTTCCGCGGCTTGCATCATCTGGTATATGAAGTGGTCGACAACTCCATCGACGAAGCCATGGCGGGCTATTGCGACAAGATCGATGTACGCATCCTGCCGGGTAACGCCATCAGTGTGCTCGACAACGGCCGTGGTATCCCCACGGGAATGCACCCCAAAGAACACCGCTCGGCTCTTGAGGTCGTGTTGACCGTGCTGCACGCTGGCGGTAAGTTCGACAAGGGCTCCTATAAGGTCTCTGGCGGTCTGCACGGCGTGGGCGTCAGCTGCGTCAACGCCCTTTCCACGCACCTCACCGCCGAGGTTTATCGCGAAGGCCAGATTTTCAAACAGGAATATGAATGCGGCAAGCCGCTGTATGATGTGAAAGTGGTGGGCACGACCGACAAGAACGGCACCCGTATTACCTTCCAGCCCGACGGTTCCATCTTCCAGACTACGGAATACGACTATAGCACCCTCGCCAACCGCATGCGTGAGTTGGCTTACCTCAACCACGGCATCACCATCAAACTCACCGACGAGCGTGAGAAGATGGAGAACGGCGAATATCGCAGCGAGACCTTCTACTCCGAGAATGGCCTCATCGACTTTATCGCCTACCTCGACGCCAACCGCGAGAAACTCATCCCCGAGCCGATTTCCATCTCGGGTGAGAGAAACGGCGTGCCGGTAGAGATCGCTCTGGAATACAACAACGAGTACAAGGAGAACCTGCACTCGTATGTCAACAATATCAACACCATTGAAGGCGGTACCCACCTCCAAGGCTTCCGCTCGGGTCTGACGCGTTCGTTCAACTCATACGCTGAGAAGAGCGGCCTGATGGAGAAGCTGGAGAAGCTGAAGGTGAAGATTTCGCCTGACGACTTCCGCGAAGGCCTCACCGCCGTCATCTCGGTGAAGGTGCCGGAGCCTCAGTTCGAAGGCCAGACCAAGACCAAACTCGGCAACGACGAGGTGATGGGTATCGTCAACTCCATCGTGGGCCAACAACTCTCCGACTATCTCGAAGAGCATCCCAAAGAGGCCAAGACCATCTTCGACAAGGTGACCTTGGCAGCCCATGCACGTCAAGCGGCACGCAATGCTCGTGAGAAGGTGCAGCGCAAAGGTGCCCTGTCGGGCTTCAGCCTGCCGGGCAAGCTGGCCGACTGCTCCGAGCGCGACCCCGCTAAGACTGAGCTTTACCTTGTCGAGGGTGACTCTGCAGGCGGCTCCGCCAAACAAGGCCGTGACCGTAACTTCCAGGCTATCCTGCCCCTGCGTGGTAAGATCCTGAATGTGGAAAAGGCCATGGAGCACCGCGTGTTCGACAGTGAGGAGATCAAGAACATCTATACTGCCCTTGGTGTCACCATCGGCACCGAGGAGGACAGCAAAGCCTTGAACCTCGAGAAGCTTCGTTACCACAAGGTCATCATCATGACCGATGCTGATGTCGATGGTAGTCACATCACCACACTGATCCTGACCTTCTTCTTCCGCTATATGCGCGAGCTCATTGAGAACGGCTATGTGTATTGCGCCACACCGCCTTTGTACCTCATCAAGCGCGGCACCAAGCCCGTGCGTTACTGTTGGACCGACGAGGAACGCTTTGCCAGCATGGCCGAGCTGACCAAGAACGGCACGGTGAGCGGCTACGACGTGCAGCGTTACAAAGGTCTTGGTGAAATGAACCCCGAGCAGCTGTGGGAGACCACCATGGATCCCGCCCACCGCACGCTCCGTCAGGTGACCATCGAAAACGCCATGGAGGCCGACCATATCTTCTCCATGCTGATGGGCGACGAAGTGGCTCCGCGCCGCGAGTTCATCGAGCAGAATGCCACTTACGCCAACATCGACGCTTGATTGTCAGACGTACGACGATATAGAAAGGCCGCTACATGCGGCCTTTTTTTATGGAAAAAAGGGGGCTCCCTCTTGCACAAGTCAAATTTAATCTTGAACTTTGCACAAAAATATAGTGTATGGAAATGTTCAAAAAAGGAGAGAAGATTGGCAAGTATGTCGTCAACTCGTTCATAAAGAAAGGCATTGTGGCTGAGTCGTATACGGTGCTCGGTCCCGACGATATGATGTACTTCATGAAGGTGTTCGACCTCGGACGCATCCCGCACGAACAGCTTTTCGAAGGCAAGGAGGTCTATGAGATCCAGCTCTGCAAGGAACTGAACTCGACCGAAGACGTGAATGTCATCCGATACGTCGACAACGGCGAGATCCGCAAGGGCAATAACGTCTACCACTATCTGGTCACCGAGTACTATCGCGGCATATCGCTCTTTGAGGCGGTCAGGCAAGACGGTCCTTTCGACCTCGAAGACGCCGTCCAAATCACACTCTGTGTGTTGAGTGGCCTCTCGTTTATCCATTCCAGAGCCTTGATCCATAACGACATTCGTCCCTCCAACATCATGCTCCAAGAATTGGATGACGGTATGCTGATGCCTACGATCATCGACCTCGGACATATCTCCTATATGGTCAAGGGCCGTCCTACCTTCGTTGACGAGGACCTGATGCCCTATTTCCGTGCCCCTGAGACCTTCCGCGCGGTCTATACCGTGCAAAGCGACATCTTCTCGACGGGTGCCTTGCTTTATTTCCTGCTGTTCGGCAAGTCGCCTTGGGAGTCGATAGACCTGCGTACGCTCGATGGCGATAAGCAGAAGATTGCTGAAGCCGTGAAGAAAGCGCGTAAACAAGACCTCGTCTTGGAGACGGAGCAGGTGAAGTTGCCCGACTATATGAAAGCCATCCTGCAAAAGGCCCTGGCCAAGAAGCGTAGCGACCGCTTTGTGTCGGCCGCCGATTTTGCTCAGGCGCTGATAGAACAGGTGATGCCGGAGTTGGCCAAGTTGATGGAAGACAACGAGAAGGCCGATGAAGAAGGCATGCAGGAAAACCCCAATCTGGGACCTACCATCACGGTGAAGAAAGGCTCGGGAAGTGGTTTCGACAATGTGACGGGTCGCGACGAACTCAAGGAACAACTGCGTAAGGAGGTCCTGTTTGCCTTGCAAAATCCCGAGAAAGCAGAGATATATAAACTGCCTGCCATCAATGGCATCCTGCTCTATGGCCCTCCAGGATGCGGCAAGAGCCTCGTCCTGCAGAGCTTCGCCGAGGAGCTTGGCTTCCACTATTCCTTGATCAAAGGCGCCGAGATGGGCCACATCTATCAGGAAGGCGTGCTCGACAACCTGCAACGCCTCTTTGACGCTGCCGAAATCAAGGCTCCTTTCGTCATCTGTATCGATGAGTTGGAGTTCATCGCACCCAATGCCGGGGAAAAGGAGAACGCCATCACGCCGCAGGCCTCGGCTCTGTTTGGCATGATGAACGAATGCTCCAAGAAAGGCATCCTCGTCGTGGCCACTTCCAACCGCCCCGACCTGATCAGCCCCGTCATCATGCGTGTGGGCTGCATCGACCGCGTGTTCTTCGTATCACAGCCCGACTTTGAAGCGCGTAAGGACATCTTCATGGCCCATCTGAAGGATCGCCCCTGCGAAGAACTCGATTTCGATGAGTTGGCCCGTATGTCGGACGACTTCAACGCTGGCGACATCACCGAGACCGTCAACGAAGCCGCCATGACGGCTGCCTACAATAACGTCCCGATATCCCAGAAGATCCTGATCGACGTGCTGAAATACAAGAATCCGACTTATTCCACCAAGACCCGTATCGGATTCAACAAAAACTGAAGGAAATGAACGCGAAGACCTGGGTGTCAAGGTATCTGAAGTCGCAAGGCATCATTCCGAAAAAGAACGAACTGGGACTGAATTTCAGCTACGAAGGCTGGAATTTCCTCCTTTGGGAGGATGCCGACGACCCGTTGTTTTTCCGTCTCATCCTGCCAGGTGTGTTCGATGTGACCGACGACAACTTCGCCGAGGCCATCATGGCCTGCAACAACGTCAACTGGAACTATAAGGTGGTGAAAGCCGTTCTGTATGAGTTTGAGGATGAGCATGACAAGGGCACCTCGGTATGGATGTGCTTCGAGCAGGTGCTCGACGCCACGCCACAAGTTGAGGAATTGATTCCCCGTGCAGTCCACAGTCTCATCGCCGCCGCCGAGGCGTTTAATAAAGAAATGACGGAGGAATGAGATTCCCCTGCGGGGAATGGATACAGGTCATTAAGTTGACAGCGGCGGTCAGTAATGGTTACGATACTATGACATAACAATCCGCCGCAGGTTACAAAACAAATCTTACTCCATTCCCGAAGGGAATCTCGAATAAGAAACAATAAACTAACAATAATATGAAAATCAAACTCTTACTAATCTTAATGCTCTTAGCGAACATCGCCGTTGCCCAATATGCTCCCGCTGGCGACAAGATCAAGACACGTTGGGCTGAACAAGTCTCCCCAGAGAATGCCCTACCCGAATATCCCCGCCCGATGATGGTGCGACCCGAATGGAAGAACCTCAACGGCCTATGGCAATATGCCATCACGACGAAAGGGGAGAAGGCTCCGCAACAGTATGAGGGCGACATCCTCGTGCCGTTCTGCATCGAGTCGGCTCTCTCGGGTGTGCAGAAGGAGGTAGGTCCCGACAATGCCCTGTGGTACCAGAGGTCTTTTGCCGTGCCGGGCAATTGGAAAGGCGGCCGCGTGTTGCTGCATTTTGGTGCCGTCGACTGGATGACAGATGTGTGGGTAAACGATATCAAAGTAGGCTCGCACACAGGTGGTTACACTCCCTTTACCTTCGACATCACCCAAGCCTTGAAAGGCAAACAGAACACCCTCGTCGTCCGTGTGTGGGATCCGACTAACGCCAGTTATATCCCTCATGGAAAACAGGTTCTCAAGCCTCACGGCATCTTCTACACCGCAGTGACCGGTATCTGGCAGACGGTGTGGCTGGAGAACGTGCCTGAGGATTACATCCAAAACCTCGTCACCACGCCCGATTTCGACAAGGCCACCGTCAACGTGGAGGTGGACTTCTCCAACCCGACCAAGGACGACCTTTATCAGGTGGTGGTGTCGTTTGAAGGCCAACCCGTGGCATCGGCTAAGGCCATCAACGGTCAACCTGTTGAGGTTAACATGCCCGAGGAGTTCCTGCGCTGGACGCCCGACCATCCTTTCTTGTATGATATGAAAGTCAAGGTGTTGCGTAAGGGCAAAGTAATCGATGAGGTAGACAGCTATTTTGCCATGCGAAGCTTCGGTACGCAACGCGACGAAAGCGGTATCGTGCGTCTCACGCTCAATGGCCTTCCCATCTTCCATTTCGGTCCGCTCGACCAAGGCTGGTGGCCCGATGGCCTCTACACCGCACCTACCGACGAAGCATTGGCCTACGATGTCCAGAAAACCAAGGACTTGGGTTTCAATATGATTCGTAAGCACGTCAAGGTGGAGCCGGCGCGTTGGTACTACCATTGCGACCGCCTCGGCATCATCGTCTGGCAGGACATGCCCAGCGGCGGCCGTGGCCCCGAGTGGCAGACCACACAATACTACCAAGGTCCCGAGAGTATGCGTACGCTCGAATCGGAGGAATGCTATAATAAGGAGTGGACGGAGATCATCAACAGTCTGAAGTCAGTGCCTTGCATCGGCGTTTGGGTGCCTTTCAACGAGTCGTGGGGACAGTTCAAGACCCCTGAGATTGTAGAAATGACCAAAAAACTCGACCCGACACGCCTGGTCAACCCTGCTTCGGGCGGCAACTTCTACCAGTGTGGCGACATCCTCGACCTGCACCACTATCCCGACCCGAAGATGGTGCTCTACGACCCGACCCGTGCCACGGTGCTCGGCGAATATGGCGGCATCGGGCGTAAGGTGGAAGGCCACACCTGGGTAAAAGACCAAGGCTGGGGTTATGTGGAGTTCGACACCGAGGAGAAGGTGACCGACACCTACGTGGAATATGCCAACAAACTGTATCAGATGGCGTTCCAAGGCTTCTCGGCGGCGGTCTACACGCAGACCACCGACTGCGAGACCGAATTGAACGGCCTGATGACCTACGACCGAGCCGTTATTAAATTGGACGAGAAACGCCTGCTGCAAATCAACAGGAAGATTAGCCACGCTTTGGCGGAATGATCTTGTAGGGTTGTCAAGTCCGGCAAACGCTTCTGGGACTTTGTATATGGCGGATGTCGGATACTGCGCCCTACAAACCAACATTTCGGGCGGAATCGTAGAGATTTTCTTCGATTCCGCCCACTTTTTTATCAAAACTGGGCGGATTCGATGATTTTTTGCTCGATTCCGCCCGGATTTTGTTGTCGATTAGAAGTGATAATACAAAAAAAGAGGGCCACCCTTTCGGGCAGTCCTCTGTGAGTTTAGGATAGGCTTTTCCTTATTTGGACTCGCCAGTAATGGTGATTTCAGTGCCTTGAGTGCCCAGGTAAGTGGCTTTGCTCGAGGTGACATGAATCAGGTGGCAGGTGCCGTCGGCCAAGACAGTGCCGATAACGTCATCATAGGTCATGTTGGCTTGAGTGACGTTGACGTTGAAATAGTTCTCAGCAGGAGTCATGGTCTCGAGGGCGTTGTTGAACAAGGCAGCCTTTTCAAGATCGGTGGTGGTGTTGGTCCAGTCTTCCGAGTTGAAGATGTATAGCTTCACGCCGTCTTTGGGCTCAAGCTTGGCGTAAGTGTCTCTGGGATAGTTGCCTCTCCAGTTCAGGCCATACTCGTCAAGACCAGTGATGGTGTTGCCCAAGCGGTACCAAGTGAAGGTTCTGGCAATCAGCGGCTGGGCGGGTTGGTTGATGGTCAGGTTGATGGTGGCAGTGGCAGTTTGGCCAGCAACATCGGTGACGATGGCTTTGATAGAACTGGTGCCAATGATTTCATCTCTGGTAGCCTCATACTTCAAAGTACCTCTGTAAGTCCATTCGGTGCCATTGATAGCAATGGTGTCGGGAGTTTCATCGTCAATGATGAGAATCATGCTGGAAAGTTCTTTGTTAGTGGTGGCGCTGGAAGCCATAACGAAGCCGAAATCAAATTCGGTGTTCACGTCTACGGTGGCGCCATCTTGGACATAACCTTCTTCATTGAGGACGGAGATAGTGGGTTGTCCTTCCGGTTTGCAGCTTGCAAAGAAAGCAACGCTGGCGAAGCACACAAGTGCTAAAGCTAATTTCTTCATTTTTTAATGATTTTAGTTAGTAATTAAGTTATTTGTTTAAGTGTTTTGTTTCAAAGAACGATGCAAAAATAGCAAATAGTTTGCCAAACTTTTCAAAACTGCCAAAAAAATGAAAAAAGCCTGTTTTTGGCAGGCTTTTTTTCTTTTAATGCAGTTTCATTCTGTTCTGATTAGTCCTCAACGATTGCTTCGTTCGGGCAAGCGCCGGCGCAAGTGCCGCAACCAACGCAGGTATCAGGGTCGATGACATAGATGTCGCCTTCCGAAATAGCGCCCACGGGGCATTCGTCAATACATGTGCCGCAAGCAACGCAGCTGTCTGTGATTTTGTAAGCCATAATGTTTTTAATTTTGAGTTTAGTTTGTGTTTTCGTGCGGCAAAAATACTACAACTTTCATTCCATTGCTTAATATTTTGTAATTTTTATGGATTCTAAATAAAAGATTATTGCAATCGGTTGATTGATAATGGTATACAAAACAAGTGTGGAAGGGCAAAATAAAAAACGTTTTTCTTTAGGTTTGCACCTTTTTATTACGTACCTTTGCAACGAAATCAAAGAGGGGTAGGGGAGCTTTCCAAACAACACCTCGCCACTCTATCTAAGTGATTGTAAATCAATAAATCTAAAAACAGTTAATATGACAGCAAAAAGTAAGGTTGTTCCACTTGAACACGTCGTCATCCGCTTTTCGGGCGACTCGGGCGATGGTATGCAACTTACCGGAAATCTTTTTTCGGATTCAACAGCATTTGCTGGAAACGATTTCGCCACTTTCCCGGACTATCCGGCTGAAATCCGCCCACCGCAAGGTACCGTGGCTGGCGTCTCTGGCTTCCAAGTGCACTTTGGACACAAACCCGTTCACACCACCGGCGACCTCTGCGACGTCCTCGTGGCTATGAACCCCGCCTCCATCAAGGCTAACATGCGCTGGCTCCGTCCTGGAACCATCATCATCTTCGACTCCGACTCGGTGACCGAAAAGGCCCTCGAGAAGGCCGGCTATGCCGATGACCCGACCGTCGACGGCACCCTCGCCGACTATCAGGTGGTCAAAGCTCCCATCTCGGAACTCACCAAAGAGGCTCTGAAGGACTTCGGCATGGACAACAAGTCGATGCTGAAATCGAAGAACATGTTTGCCCTTGGCATCGTGATGTACCTTTTCAACCGCGAACTCGACACCGTTTACAAGTATTTTGAGACCAAGTTCAAAGGCAAGGACCAGGTGATCAAGGCCAACCGCACCGTTCTCGACGCCGGTTACCACTATGCCGACACTTGGGAGCTCTTCACCAATACATATAAGGTGGAAGCTGCCGACCTCGAAAAGGGCAAGTACCGCAACATCACGGGCAACACCGCCGCCGCTTGGGGCCTGATGGCCGCCAGCGAGAAGTCGGGTCGCCCGCTCTTCCTCGGTTCGTATCCCATCACGCCTGCCACCGACATTTTGGCTGAGCTGACCAAATACAAAAACCTCAACGTCAAGGCCTATCAGGCCGAAGACGAAATCGCCGGCATCATGTCGTCGATCGGCGCTGCCTACACAGGCTGCATGGCCGTGACAACGACTTCGGGTCCTGGTCTCTCGCTGAAGAGCGAAGCCATGGGCCTCGCCGTGATGACCGAGCTTCCGCTGGTCATCATCGACGTGCAGCGTGGTGGTCCCTCCACGGGTCTGCCGACCAAGATGGAACAGAGCGACCTGATGCAAGCCCTCTATGGCCGTAATGGCGACGCTCCGCTCGTGGTCATCGCTGCCCGCAGCTCTGCCGGTTGCTTCTACACCGCTTACGAAGCCGCCCGTATCGCCATGGAGCACATGACGCCCGTCATCATGCTCAGCGACGGTTCACTGGGTAACGGCTCCGAGGTGTTCCGCATCCCCAAGATGGCTGACCTGCCGAGCATCACGCCTCCGCTGGCCAAAGCCGACGACCCGAACTATATGCCTTATCGCCGCGACGAGAAATGGCTCCGCCGCGAATGGGCTATCCCGGGCACGCCTGGCCTGCGTCACCGCGTGGGTGGCCTGGAAAAGGAAAACGGCAAGGGCAACCTGTCCACCAATCCTGAGAACCACCAGATCATGACCGAACTCCGCGAGGAGAAGATCAACCGCGTGGCCAACGACATCCCGTTGCAAGAAATCTACGGCAACAAGAACGCCGACCTACTCGTGGTGAGCTGGGGCGGCACCTTCGGCACCGTTCGCACGGCTGTCGAGAAGCTGATGGAAGAAGGCAAGAGCATCGCTCACGCCCACTTCGACTACATCATGCCGTTGCCACGCAACACTGAGGAAGTGCTGAAAGGTCACAAGAAGATCGTGGTCTGCGAAATCAACCGCGGCCAGTTTGCCAAGTACCTGCGCATGAACTTCCCCGAGTACAAGTGCGAGCAATTCAATAAGGTGATGGGCCTGCCGTTCACCATCGGCGAGCTTGAAGCTAAGTTTAACGACCTTTTAAAATAATACGACTATGGAAAATCAGAATATCGAACAAGAGGTCATGCTGACCAAAGAGGATTTTGCAAGCGATCAGGTGGTGAAATGGTGCCCCGGTTGTGGTGACCACGCCATCTTGAAGGCCGTTCAAGACATTTTCCCGAAGTTGGGTAAGAAGAAGGAAGACATCGTTGTCGTTTCTGGCATCGGCTGCTCCTCGCGCTTCCCTTACTACATGAACACCTACGGTTTCCATAGCATCCACGGTCGTGCTGCCGCTGCCGCCACTGGCGTGAAGCTGGCCAACCCGAACCTCAGTGTGTGGATGATCACCGGCGACGGCGACTGCACTGCTATCGGTGGTAACCACTTCATCCACGCATGCCGTCGTAACATCGACATCAACCTGATCCTGTTCAACAACCGTATCTACGGTATGACTAAGGGTCAGTTCTCGCCCTGCACCTTCCGTGGCACGAAGACCAAGACTTCGCCGCAAGGCACCTACGAAGACCCGTTCAATCCTGGCGAACTCGCCATCGGCGCCAAGGCCACTTTCTTCGCCCGTGGCGTTGACATCAACCCGAAGGAACTGAGCGAAATCTTCATGGAGTCGTACAAGCACGATGGTATCGCCGTGACCGAAGTCCTGCAAAACTGCATGATTTTCTCGAATGGCGTTCACGAAAACATCACCGGTAAGGACGTCCGCGACGACATGCAAGTGAAGTGCGTACATGGCCAGCCGCTCATCTTCGGCAAGAACCGCGACAAAGGTATCCGCCTCAACGGCAACCAACTAGAAGTGGTCACCATCGGCGAGAACGGCATCACAGAGAAGGACATTCTCGTCCACGACAAGACCACCGAGGACACAGGTATCCACATGATGCTGGCACACATGATGCCGCCTCATTTCCCCGTCGCCATCGGCGTCATCCGCGATGTGAAAGCCCCGACCTTCAACGACAGCCTTGACCAAGTCATCGAAAACGAGAAGGCCAACTCGAAGATCAAGAACATGGACGACCTGCTGAACAGCGGCTCAACCTGGACGATTGATTAAGCTAAGGTCCCTGAGCCTGCGGTCCCTGAGGCCCCTCGAAGGGTCGAAAGGCCGACTGATAGAAATATTAAGCCTCGACTGGCCGACCTAAAAACTGAAAAATCCCGCTCGTTTGGGCGGGATTTTTTTATAGTTGCCGTAACAGAAAATCTCTCATTGTGCAAGCGATGATTCCACTGTCGTTGACTAATGCAGCGATTGGGTCAAGGGTGACAAGGTATTTAGGATAATTGTCGCGAATCAATTTCAGATTGCCGAATTCTCGTTGGTAGGTTGCTTCATTTGTAATGGTCATCGCAACCTGCACATACAGCATTTCCGTTCCCCGACGAGCAACAAAATCAATTTCTTTGCCGTTGATTTGTCCTACATAAACATCGAAGCCTCTGTTTTTAAGTTTCAGATACACTATGTTTTCCAAGGATTTCTCGATGTCGATGTTGCGTTTGTCCTTGCAAAGATAGTTTCGTATGCCTAAGTCCTCGAAATAATACTTTTCTTGTTGCTCAAACACAAGTTTTCCCTTGATATCGTATCGTTTCACTTTGTCAATCATATAGGATTCACACCAAGCTTCCATGTATTCGCCCACAGTATTGGCAGAAACGGTGTTTTCTTTTCCTTTTAGGTATTTGGCTATGCTGTTGGCCGAAAAGATTTTACCTGTATTGTCGGCGACAAAACGGGCGAGATTATCCATCATGGTTACATTGCGCACTTTCCTGCGTGTAATGACATCCTTGACAAAAATCGTATCGTAAATGCTGCCGAGATAATCTGTCCTGACCTTTGTGTCAGCCATTGGAATCTGTGCCAAGAAAGGCAATCCTCCCCATCGGAGATAGGCTGTCAAAGAGTCATCGGAATCTTGCAGAGCGTAGAATCGCAGAAACTCTTCATAATTGAGGCTGTTGATATGCACATCAAAATAGCGTCCGGCAAAGGCTGTCGCGACCTCACTTGACAGCATATCTGCATTACTTCCAGTTACCACAACGGTCATGTTATCTTGTCGAATCCAATAGCGCAATGCCTTCTCAAATTGCGATATTTCTTGCACTTCGTCGATGAGTAGGAAGTTTTTGCTCTCTTCTACAAAGTGTGATTTCACATAATCGTGAAGTTCTTTATAGGTCTCGAGATCTGCATGGTCTGGATCTTCCATGTCAATGAAGATGATGTTTCCCAGGTTTTTCCATCGTTCAGCCAAACTTGCGAGGATGCAGCTTTTGCCCGCACGCCGATGACCTGTCAAGACAATGGCCTCACCTTTGCCAATTAACCTCTCCACTTGTTTGATATAACTATTTCTTTCAGTTATCTTCATAATTAAAACTTTTTGCAAAAATAGAAAAAGTTCTCAATATAATGATAAAATTATGTATTTTTTTTGAAGGCAAAACAAATTCCGCAAGCTGACAGAGAAAATCATTATCTTTGCAATCATAAAACAATCAGCGATGAGCGAAGAAGAAAAGAAAACCGATGATGAGGGAAAGACTATCCCGAATACCGAAGGATATACTATTGTGAAGTATTTAGAGTTTGTAGTTTTCTTATGCTATGGTTTTTTTGGTACGTTTGTGCCTATTCCATTTATGGTTTTATTGAAAAACCATAACTATTCAATTGTTTTACCAATTATTTTGATGTGTGGATCTTTTGTGCTTTTTTGGTTGATTGGGCATAAAATAACAGAAGTTACAGTTAACCTTAAGATAAGTGATAAAGGACTTGAACAAACTAGGTTGTCTGGGTCGAAGTTTTATCCTGAATATAGATTGATTGAAAGGAAAGACATGAAAAGATACTATCCTATTGGGAGAAGTAGTGGTATTGATTTTCTAATTTGTGTAGATTCTGATACGAATTTCCGAATATCTATGCCAGGAATTCGAGTGTTTGAAAGGCAGAAGAATAATACGGAAAAGTTGACTGCTTTTCGAGAAGAATTTTCTATGATTGCTTCTGAACAAGGTGTGCCATGTGGATTATTTGGAAAAAGAAAAAAAACTGATGTAGAAAAATAAACTCTATGAAAATTCCTTTCAAACCCGGAACATTGATTTACCCTTTGCCCGCCGTGATGGTCACCTGCGGCGACTGCGAGGAAAACTACAATATCATCACCATCGGCTGGACAGGCACCATCTGCTCCGACCCGCCCATGTGCTACATTTCCGTCCGTAAGGAACGCCACTCGCACGAACTCATTATGAAAAACAAGGAGTTCGTCATCAACCTGACGACGGAGGAATTGGTCGCCGCCACGGATTGGTGCGGCGTGCGCTCAGGCCGCGACTACAACAAGTTCAAGCAGATGCGCTTGCACACGGAGCCTGCCCAAATCGTGAAAGCCCCTTTGATAAAGGAATCGCCGTTGAGCATCGAGTGCAAGGTGGTGGAGGTGAAGGAATTGGGTTCGCACGACATGTTTATTGCTGAGGTGGTGGCCATCGATGCAGAGGAAAAACTCATCGACAAAGGCACGGGTGCTTTCCAACTCAACCACGCCAAGCCTTTGGCATATTCCCACGGCAAGTATTACGGCCTCGGCGAGAAAATCGGGAGCTTTGGCTTCTCGGTGAAGAAAAAGAAATGATTTATTTTGCGGATTGTGAGGTTTTTGTACTTTTGCAATCCATACTACCTGAACATGAAAAAGGCGTTGCTTGTATTGGTGTTTCTTGCATTGGGTTGGCAGTTAAAGGCCGAGTGTCCACCCGAAGTTGAGGATTTTACCTTTACGGATTGTAATGGCGTAGCGTACAATCTGTTTGAGCTGCTCGACGGTGGGCAATATGTCTTGGTTCACTTTCAGAATGATTTTAGCGGTTATGGGCAGACCCTGACCATGAACAATTTATACCATCAATACGGCTGCAATGGAAGGGATGTGTTTTTTATGGAATTGTTGACCAATGCTGATGATGCGCAGTGCCATGTTTGGGCTGAAGAATACCATGTAGAGTTTCCTTTGGTTGGCATAGTTGGGGGGAGTGCCTCGTTTTATGCCCTATATCCTGATTGTATCTACGACTATGGGAACAACCAGTTTCTTTTGTTTTTGCCTGACCATCAGATATTTCAGGAGCCGATAGTCTATCATTTTGAGGAGGTCTTTTCGGGTTTTGGCATTGCGCCAAGCGATTGCAATTTTGGCCAGTGCGAGGCACCAAGCAACTTGACGGCTCATCTTTCAGCCTCACAATTGGACCTCGAGTGGGAGGGCGTTGAAGGTGCCCAGTATTATCATGTGTTTTCGCGGAATTATGCGGAGGAGGATTTTCATTTTGAGGCCAATACGGTTGAGTCAAACATAGAAAACATAACGTATCATCCGACGGAGGAGAACTGTTACTATGTGGCTTCGCGATGTGAGGATGGCTCGGAGAACAATTCCGATACGATTTGCGTTGGTCCCAAAGCCTTGGATTTTGAGTTGGTTGATTGTCATGGCAACGAAATCCATTTGTTCGACATCCTTGATCGAGGTCAGTTCGTTTTCGTTGATTTCTTCGGATTCACTTGCATTTCGTGTCGCGAGGCGATGCCATACATTGTGGAATCCTATTATCGATATGGATGCAACAATGAAGACATATTCTATATAGAAGTGACTACCGATTCTGAGGAATTGTGTTTCCGATGGTGCGAGGAATTTGGTGTCGAATATCCTACGGTAGGATTGGAAGGAGGCGCTCAGAGGTTTGTGGATTTGTATCATTTCTCCTATTCTCCGCATTATTTCTTGATTGCACCAGACAGGCAAATCGTGCTTGACGGAGGTCATTCGGGCTTTTATATCTATGATTTGCAAACCATCATTGATGCTTTTGAGCCTTTGGGCATAGAAGTGCATCAATGCTATTCGGATATCCCTGATAATCAGCAAGAAAGTTGTATGGTCTTCCCCAATCCAGCTGATGGTGTTGTGAACATTGATGCTCAGGGTTTGATTCAAGTTTACAACAGTTTGGGTCAATTGATGGATGCTATCGTGTCTGAAAGTCAACAGGTAAAGATTAATACAAATCGGTATCCCGATGGTTTGTATTTCGTTCAGGTGAACGGAAAAGGTATTGGAAAATTTGTGGTAAAGCACTGACAATGATTGACCAGTTCCAAGCATATATTAATAGGTATAACCTTCTCACCGAAGGCGATAAACTCATTCTGGCCATTAGTGGCGGCATCGATTCCATGGTTTTGGCGGATATGTTGCTGAAAGCCAAGGTGGAATTTGTCGTGGCGCATTGCAATTTCCATTTGCGCGGCGTGGAATCTGATGGCGACGAAAAGTTTGTCAGAGATTATGCCGAACGGAATGGCATTCAGTGCTTTGTAAAGCATTTCGATACCGAGAAATATGCTGCAGAGCAAGGCATTTCCATCGAAATGGCCGCTCGCGACCTGCGCTATTCTTGGTTTGAAGAATTGAGGCAACAATTGAATTATGACAAAATTGCTGTAGCCCATCATGCCGATGACCAAGCCGAGACTTTCTTCATCAACTTGTTGCGCGGTGCAGGTCTCAACGGACTGAAAGGCATGAAGCCACAAAATGGCGTAATCATTCGACCATTGTTGTGGGCGTCGCGAGAACAAATCCGAAAGTATGCGGTTGAGAACCAAATCCCTTGGCATGAAGACCATACCAACGCCGAATCAGTTTATCTGCGCAACAAAATTCGCAATCAACTTTTGCCCACTTTCGATGAATTGCAACCCGAGGCGCGGCAGGGATTGTATAAGTCTTTGGAGCATCTTTCCGCTGAAAATGAGCTTTATAGGGCCTTATGGAAAGAGAAGCTGGCGCAAATTGTTGAGCTTGATGGTGATGTTCAAAGACTGCCTTTTTCTAAACTCGTAAAAGCAAAGGTCCCTGAGCCTGCGATCCCTGTGGCCACTCGAAGGGTCGAAGGGCCGACTTATTCATTTCAATTGCTTTTTGAATGGCTAAGACAATACGGTTTCAACACCGACCAATGCCACTTCATTTATGATGCCATCGGAACGGGTGTCGGGAATCAATATTGTTCAGCAACGCATCGCCTTGTGATAGGTAGAGATGAACTACAACTCTCTGAAATAAAGGAGAAAAAAGATGATGAAATCCAAATTGGAATAGGTGAGGAGGAAATCCTTTCACCCTTCCATCTTTTTTTTTCCAAGTTGGAAAGAACTGCCGATTTCATCATCGACAAGTCGCCCGAAGTGGCGCAACTGGATTACAACAAATTGAGTTTTCCCTTGACCTTGAGGCACTGGCTCTACGGCGACCGTTTCCATCCCCTGGGCATGAAAGGCTCCAAGCTGCTGAGCGATTTCTTTGTGGACCAGAAGTTTACGGAATACCAGAAACAAAATGTGTGGCTGTTGGTTTCCGCTGGTGGCGATATTCTTTGGGTGGTTGGCTACCGCATGGATGACCGTTTCAAGATTACCGACGACACAAAGACCGTTTTTGAATGCAGATGGGATCGGCCGTAAGGACGGCTTTCCCACTCTTTGTTGGCAAAATCATATTTTTTCTCGGTCGTGTTGTAAATCTTATTATTTTTGCAACTTAATTAATATCATTGTTTGCAAACAAATACAAAGTTACCTATGAAACGACTGTTTTTCTGCCTGCTGATGGCCTTTGTTGCTATTATGCCCATGCAGGTTCGTGCTCAGATCATTGACCCTGTCAAGTGGTCAATCACAATCGAAGACCTCAATGAAACGGAGTTTGATGTTGTGGCTACAGCCACCATCGACCCTGAGTATCACATCTATTCCACTACGATGCCTGCCTTAGGACCGCTTCCTACGGTGTTCGACATCAAGACCTCTGAGTTTTTCGAGGCGGTGGGCGAAGCGCGCGACCTCACCGAGGTGCCGATGTATTACGACGACATCTTTGAGGTGGAATACAAGCAGTTTGCTGGCACGGCATCGTTTGCCCAGACCTTCCGTAAGCTGAAGGACGGTGGCTTCCCCGTTACGGGCGAGATCACTTACCAAGCCTGCAAGGACGGACAGTGTGTCTCCTTGGCGGAAGACGTTGACCTGCAATATGGTGAACCTGCTGTGATTGAGGCCGCTGAACCCGAAGCCACTGCTGGCAAGAAATCCAATATCTGGGGCATGATTCTCGAAGCCATCCTTTGGGGCTTTGCAGCCATCCTGACGCCTTGCGTGTTCCCCATGATCCCCATGACCGTGTCGTTCTTCATGCACGGTGAGGGCGAAACCAAGGCACAAGGTCGTTTCAAGGCTTTCATGTATTTCCTTTTCATCGTGTTGCTTTACACCTTGCCTATCGCCATCATCATCCTGGTGACTTGGATTGTGGGCGGCAACAGCGTCACAGCCGACATCTTTAACTGGCTGGCCACGCACTGGCTGCCCAACATCATCTTCTTCCTAGTGTTCATGATCTTCGCTGCCTCGTTCTTCGGTGCCTTCGAAATCACACTGGGTAGCAACATGGTGAACAAGAGCGACAGCAAGCAAAGTACCAAGAACCTCGGCGGCATCTTCTTCATGGCCTTGACTTTGGTGTTGGTGTCTTTCGCCTGCACGGGCCCCATCGTGGGCACGGTGCTCATCAAGTCGACCTCGGGCGAGTTCTGGGCTCCCATCGTGACGATGTTTGCCTTCGCCGTGGCCTTTGCCCTTCCGTTTGCCCTGTTTGCCTTCTTCCCGAACCTGCTGCAGCGTCTGCCCAAGAGCGGTGGCTGGCTCACTTCCGTGAAGGTCGTGTTAGGTTTCATCGAAGTCGCCCTGGGCTTCAAGTTCCTCAGTGTGGCTGACCAGACCTACCACTGGCACTTGCTCGACCGTGAGGTCTACCTCGGCATCTGGATTGTCTGCTTCGCCTTACTCGGCCTTTATCTCTTGGGTAAGATTCGTTTCAAAGGCGAGAAGGAAGTCAAGGAACTGGGCGTGTTCCGCCTCGTCCTGATCATCATCGACCTTGTCTTTGTGGTGTATATGATCCCTGGCATGTGGGGTGCTCCTTTGAAGGCCCTCTCGGGTTACCTGCCGCCTAAGCAGACCCTCGACTTCGACCTCAACCGCATTATCGAGGAGAACAGCGAGAAGATCATCGACTATGTGGATGCCAAGTTCGCCAATATGGCGGTGGCACCACAAGGAGAGACGGTGGCTGTGGGCGAGTTTGACGAAGAGCCCAAGTATGCCGACTTATTCCATCTACCGCATAATCTGAAGGGCTATTTCGACTACGACCAAGCCCTTGCTGCTGCAAAGGCGCTCAACCGCCCCATATTTGTCGACTTCACCGGCCACGGTTGCGTCAACTGCCGTGAGATGGAAGCCAACGTTTGGAGTGACCCGCGCGTAAAGGATATGTTGCGCCACGATTTTGTCCTCTGTGCCTTATACGTTGACGATAAGACTTCATTGCCGGAGAACGAATGGTATACCTCTACTTACGACGGCAAGGAGAAGAAGACCATCGGCCGCAAGTATGCCGACTTCCAAATTTCTAAGTTCGGCACCAATGCGCAACCTTACTACTGCCTGCTTGACCACAACGGCAACCTGTTGATGAAGCCTCGTGCCTACGATCTCGACAAGGACGCTTTCGTCAACTTCCTGAAAGACGGTATCAAGAACTTCCAGGAAGGCACATATTATCAGCATGTGATAGATTAATTTCGTTGAAATATGAATGAGATCCTTCGCGTTGAGGGCTTGAGCAAGACTTTCAGGCTTTCGCGCAAACAACAACAGATAGAGAGGACCAACCGTAAGGAAATCATTGCAGTCAATGACCTTTCATTTAGCGCCAACAAAGGTGAGATTTTTGGACTGCTAGGCCCCAATGGCGCAGGCAAGACTACCACGCTCCGTATGTTGGCCACTTTGATTCGCCCTGACAGTGGCGACGCGTTGCTGGATGGCTGCAGCGTAGTGAACCAACCCGAAGAGGTGCGCGGTAAGATCGGCTTCCTGACCTCGGAACTGAAACTCGAGGATTTCTTTACGCCCAATTACCTGTTTGACTTCTTCTCACAACTTTACGGTATTGCACCTGAGGTTATCTCAGCACGCAAAACCCAGTTGTTTGAACGCTTCGGCATCAACAAATTCGCTGAGGTGAAGGTGGCCAACCTGTCCACAGGCATGAAGCAGAAGCTTTCGCTGGTCATCTCACTTGTGCACAACCCTGACATCATCATCTTCGATGAGCCCACCAACGGACTCGACGTGTTGACGGCCCGCACCGTTACCGATTACTTGCAGGAGTTGCGTGCTGAGGGCAAGACCATTATCCTCAGTACCCATATTTTCAGTCTGGTGGAGCGTCTCTGCGACCGAGTGGGCATCATCATCGATGGCCGCATGACCGCTTGCGGCACCCTCGAGGAGGTGTGCGACGGCCTCTCGTTGGAGGATCGTTTCTTCGAGATGTACAAAGAAGTGAAAGGAGGCGAAGAATGAAAAGCAACACCCTAACGATTATCAAGAAAGAGTTTGCCCGTTTCTTTGGCGACCGTCAGCTGCTTTTCACTACGGTCATCATGCCAGGCCTGCTCATCTACATTATTTACTCCTTCATGGGTATGGGCATGAAAAAGATGGCCAACGAGGGAGCCAATGAGGATGTCATTCTCCAAGTGGAGAATCTGCCAGAAAGTATGCTCCCTATACTGAAAGAGATACCCAATACGACACTGATGCCAATGCCCCTGTTGGAGGATGATGTCAAGAATCTTGAAAACAAAGACCTCGATGTCGTGCTGATGCGTTTTCCCGAAGCGTTTGATGAAAAGGTGGCTGCCTTTGACCCGCAAAGCGGTATGGCAGCTCCCAATGTGGAGATTTATTACAACTCGGCCAACAACGCGTCAAGTCGCGTCTATCACATCATTGAAGCCTCGCTTTCTGCTTACGAAGACCAACTGAGCAATCGCTTCGACATCAACCGCGCCGATTCTGAGGAAGCCCAATTCGACATGGCTAACAAGGACGATGTGCTGGGTAGCATCTTGTCTAAACTCATCCCTATGCTCATTCTGATGATGCTCTTCAGTGGTGTGATGGCCATAGCGCCAAGTAGCATCGCTGGCGAGAAAGAACGCGGCACCATAGCCACCTTGTTGGTGACGCCGTTGAAGAGGAATGAGCTGGCCTTGGGCAAAGTGGTCTCATTGAGCGGCATTGCACTGCTGAGCGGTATCTCGAGTTTCATTGGTATCGTGCTGTCATTGCCTAAGATGATACAAGCCGACGAGGCTGGCATAGAACTGGGGCTCAACTACACGAGCGCAGATTACACGGTTTTGCTACTCATCATTTTGTCTTCTGTGCTTATCATGGCCTCAGCTGTCAGCTTGCTTTCTGCCTTGGCCAAAGACGTGAAGAACGCGGGCACGATGATTACGCCTTTCATGTTGGTGGTGATGTTCTGCGGCCTGACACCCATGTTCCAAAGTGGCACGCCTGAGAGCCTGACGGCCTACCTGATACCTTTCTACAACGCTATCCAGGTGATGACGGCTGTCTTCGCCCACGAGATGAGGTGGATGCCGGTCATCGTTACCTTGGCGGCCAACGTGGTTTACACGGGCTTCGCCGTTTGGGGGCTAACCCGAATGTTCAACAGCGAGAAGGTGATGTTCTCGAAATAAACGAAAAAGAGCGGCAATCGCCGCTCTTTTTCGTTTCAATAAATAAATAGCTATTCTTTATGCAAGTTCACCGCCTTTGGCAAAATGCTGATAGAAGGCGATGATGGTCTCGATGCCTTTGTAGAAGTGGTCGAGGCGGTAGTTCTCGTTGGGTGAGTGGATGGCGTCTTCGCCGAGGCCAAAGCCCATCAGGATGGACTTAATGCCCAGCACTTCCTCGAATCTGGCGATAATCGGGATCGAGCCGCCCGAACGCATCGGGATGGGCAGCTTGCCGTAGGTGTCCATGTAGGCGGTTTCGGCAGCTTTGTAGGCCGGCAGGTCGACAGGGCAGCCATAGGCTTGTCCGCCATGCAGCGGCGTGACCTTCACGGTGACATAGTCGGGAGCGTTCTTCTCCAGATAGTCCTTCACCAAAACGGCAATCTTTTCGTTGTTTTGGTCGGGCACAAGGCGACAGGAGAGTTTGGCGTATGCCTTCGAAGGCAACACGGTCTTGGCGCCTTCGCCCGTGTAACCACCCCACATACCGCAGAGGTCGAAGGTGGGACGAATGCCGACGCGTTCAATCTTGGTATAGCCTTCTTCGCCGCGCAGGGCTTTCACGCCGAGGCTGTTCTTGTAGTTTTCCTCGTTGTAAGGGGCCATGTTTAGCAACTCGCGCTCACGGGGAGAGCATTCGATGACATCGTCATAGAAGTGCGGGATGGTGATGTGGTTGTTCTCGTCCATGCATTTGGCAATCATCTCGCAGAGGGTGTTGAGTGGGTTGGCCACGCTGCCACCGAAGAGGCCGGAGTGAAGGTCGGCGTTGGGGCCGGTGACTTCAATCTCCCAGTAGGCGAGACCACGCAGACCCGTGGTGATGCTCGGCACATCGGGACCAATCATCGAGGTGTCGGACACGAGGATGACATCGGCCTTGACCAGGTCTTTGTAATCCACGACCCACTTCGAGAGGCTGCCCGAGCCGATTTCCTCTTCGCCTTCGAGCATGAACTTCACGTTGCAGGG
>R22__coassemble_280_pt1 | contig 37748 bp, 22 predicted proteins | sample R22__metabat2_high_PE_030 | metagenome-assembled genome bin R22
GCGAACTTCTCCATGTATTCGCTCATGTCGATGCGGATGAGGGCGTCTTCGCTGTCGAAGAGGAACTTGGCCAACACCTTGGCGAGGTAGGTCTTTCCGACGCCCGTGGGGCCGAGGAAGATGAACGAGCCGATGGGCTTGTTCGGGTCTTTCAGTCCGGCACGGTTGCGGCGGATAGCGCGGGTCACCTTCTTGATGGCCTCGTCCTGACCGATGACGGTGCCTGCCAATTCGGTCTCCATGTGCATCAGGCGGTCGCCTTCGTTCTTGGCGATGCGCTGCACGGGCACGCCCGTCATCATAGCGACAACCTCGGCGACGTTTTGCTCGGTCACAGGCTGACGGTGCGCCACGGCGTTGTCTTCCCATGCCTTCTTGACGTCTTCGAGTTGGGCCATGAGCATCACCTCTTCGTTGCGGTACATGCCCGCCTCCTCGAACTTCTGCTCGGCGATGGCGGCTTTCTTGTCCTTGCGCACGGCGTCGAGACGGCTTTCCAACTCGGTGATCTCGCTCGGCACGTCGATGTTCTTGATGTGGACGCGGGCACCAGCTTCGTCCAAGGCGTCGATGGCCTTGTCAGGCAGGTGACGGTCGCTGAGGTAACGGTCGGTGAGTTTCACGCAGGCTTCGATGGCCTCGGGCGTGTAGGTGACCAAGTGATGGTCTTCGTATCTCGGTTTGATGTTGTTCAAAATCTCGATGGTCTCGGCGGGCGTGGTAGGCTCGACGAGGATCTTCTGGAAGCGGCGCTCCAAGGCGCCGTCTTTCTCGATGTACTGGCGGTATTCGTCAAGGGTGGTGGAGCCGATGCACTGCAACTCACCACGCGCCAAGGCGGGCTTGAACATATTGCTGGCATCGAGCGAGCCATTGGCATTGCCAGCGCCGACGAGGGTGTGGATCTCGTCGACGAAGAGGATGATGTCGCGGTTGTTGCTCAGTTCGTTGAGGATGCCTTTGATGCGTTCCTCAAACTGGCCGCGGTATTTGGTGCCGGCCACGATGGAGCCGATGTCGAGCATGACGACGCGTTTATTAAATAAGGTGCGTGGCACGCGGTGCTGCACGATGCGGATAGCAAGACCTTCGGCGATGGCCGACTTGCCCACGCCAGGCTCACCGATGAGGATGGGGTTGTTCTTCTTGCGACGGCTGAGGATCTGGGCAATGCGCTCCAGCTCGCGCTCACGGCCTACGATGGGGTCGAGGCGGTTCTCTTCGGCGGCCTTGGTGAGATCGCGGCCGAAGTTGTCGAGCACCGGGGTCTTGCTCTTGATATTGCTCGTCTTCTTAGGCTTCTCGGGTTGCGGTCTGATTTCGTTCATCAGGTCGTCTTCTTCCTCCTCATCATCATCATTGAAGATGTTGGAAGCGTAGCCTTGTTGCTCTTCGGGCGCCGATTCCTGCGGGTCGCTGTTCTCAGCCGTGAAGCGCAACAGTTCCTGCTTGAAGTTGTCGTAGTTGATGCCCTCAAACTCGAGGTTTTGCGAGATGATGTTGTTCTTCTCGTGCAAAATGGCCAGCATGAGGTGCTCGGAGCGGACGATGTCCGAATGGAACTCCTTGGCGATGATGTAGGTGAACTTCAACACGCGCTCAGCCTGCTTGGTGAGGGGCAGGGCGAGTACGCTGCTGGGGTTGTTGTTGACGGTGCGCACCGAGGCTTCCAGTTTCTTCGAGAATACTTCGATGTTCAGGTTGAGGTTCTCCAAAATCTTGATGGCGCTGCTGCCGCCTTCCTTCAACATACCCAAAAAAAGGTGCTCCAACCCGACGTATGCATTCCCTAAGCGTTGTGCCTCCTGATGGCTAAGTGACAAAATGGCACGAACGCGGGGAGAGAATTTTGCATCCATATATTACTAATTCGTTTGTTATCAATACTTTAGTATAAATCCAGCTTTTTGCTTTGTCTGATTCATTCAGAGTGCAAATGTACGAACAAAAATCGCGCCGCGCCATTTTATTTGAAAAGAATAGTGGAAAAGAGAACAATTATTCATGTATTTTCTAAAAATTAGTGTAATTTTGCATAGACAACTAAATAATGAATAGCCATGAAAAAAATCAAGCAACTAATTGTGTTGTTATTAGTCGGCATAACAATCACAGTGCCTTCACAAAATCCTGTCGACAGCCTTAGTTTGATTAACGGGGTATTACAGCCTAATTTGATGCGGGGTGACATTTTACCCGTTTCGGAACTGACCCTTACCTCACCATCACTGGCCATGCCTTTGCCTTCTTCTGTATCTAATGACACAAGTAGGTTTTTTCCTCCAATTTTCAACCAAACAGGAAATAGTTGTGTCCATGCCGCGGAAATTGGATATAACCTTACCTATGAAATGAATCGTTCAGGAGGTGTTAACGCTGGGTCTTGGAATAATCATGATCCGAATTTGTTTCCACATCTTTACTCATTTAATTTTGTCAATGGGGGAGGTAATGTGATAGGAACACCTGTTTATTCAGGTTTTCAAACGGTCTTGTCGAATGGATGTCCTATGTATAATGATTGGTGCTATACTGTTGGTCAGAATAATAGCATGACGTATTGGATGGATGGTTATGAGAAATACTATAGAGGCATGAGTAATCGAGTTGTTGGTGTAAAAACTGTTACATTATACGACAATAATGCTAACACATGTGTTAACAAGTTGAAGCATTGGCTTGCAGACCATGGTAATGCTTCAGATATTGGAGGTGTGGCGGTTGTATGTGTGTATACGGACGGTTGGGTTTATGATAGCACACTTTCCATACAATCGGCACATTCGGGAGAAAAAGTTATCAGTAAATTTGGGAATGGCAATGCTGCCCATGCTTTGACAATTGTGGGGTATGACGATAATATATGTTATGACATAAATGGTGATGGACAGATTACTACAAACATAGATATCAATGATGATGGTAGAGTCAATATTTATGATTCTGAATATGGTGCATTGAAAATTGCAAATAGTTGGGGAACTTCATGGTTTGGCAATAATGGTTTTATTTGGTTGCCTTATAGTTTACTCGATGAAATTATGCCGATTGACTATGTTAGGAAAGTCTATGTTTGTGAAGTTGAGGAACGTAATGTACAACTAACATACAAAGCGACCATAAAGCATTCGCACAGGGGGTATTTGGCTTTATATGTGGGATATAGTCCCTATGTTGCAAGTTCAATACCATTAGTCAAAGACACGTTCAATGTCTTCAATAATCAAGGAGGGGAGAACATTCATATGCATGGTATCAACCAAAATCCAATTGAAATCGGTTTGGATTTTGGTTCAAAGTATCCAAATCTTACCAGTTACAAGAAGTATTTTTTACAAGCAGTAGATAATAATACTGATGCTGGAAATTATTCTGAAGGGGAATGTTTTATTCAAAACTTTTCTTTAGTAGATTATCAATGGGGAGAAGCTTTTGAGTTGCCGTGTCCGACTACTTATCTTCCCATCGGAAAGAACACGACAACTACTTTGTCCATCAATTATGACCTTTTGCCGTTTGATGGAACCTCTTTACCCACTGTTTACTCCAACGATAAGGTGGTGCGCAGAACAGTTAACATTGGTTCAAATACCCAAATCAACGATGATGTAAATATCGATCTTTATGGAACTGAAGCCTACGATTGTGAACTTATTATCAAATCTGGCACTACTCTGACGGTTGGAGATGGGGTCACATTTACCGCCAAGCGAGGGATTTGCAAGATAGTCGTGAACGGTAACCTAGTGCTGGGGGAGAATGTCAGTTTCCGTGCCGAAAATGGGGCAAGCCTAGAGGTGGACTTGTCCCAAGCGCAGAGTCTTTCCAATTTCAACAACACAACGTATGGGAACTGCATCTTGTCGTTGCCGCCTCAAAGTTTAAGTTTTAGCCAATGCACATTTGAAAACACTCCGTTGAGCGTTAATAACCTTAATGGTTCATCAAATTTGTCGGTAGTAATAGACGGATGTTCCTTTACGGCCGATTTAGGCCAGTTTGAGTATGCCATTGGAATAGATGGTTACGATACCTTTTTGGTTAAGGACTGTGACATTAATGGAGGAGAAAGTCTTTGTCAGTATGGTATCTATATTAAGAACTGTGGCAATACCACGATGGACAACGTTAGGAATATCATACATAATAACATTTATGATTGCTTAAAAGTGGGATTGGTGTTTTATTCTTCTACCGGCAATATCATACGTAACACGATAACAGGAAATACGATAGGAGTTCAATTATTGGACAATAGTAATGTTGTTAGTTTTAAAGGAAATTGCGGGGCGATGCAACCACAACATACGCAATACATTCATGACAACGGCAGTTATGAAGTGCATGTGTCAGAGAGTTGTATGCCAGTCGAGATGAGGTATAATTATATTTGCAGTTCTGTTTCCCATCCATATATAAAGTATGAAGACAGTTCCTTTAGCGGCACTTTAAATGTTGACATCACTCATAACAGATGGGGGACGGTTTTGGATCCTAGTAGCCATTTTAACGGTCCTTCCGGCGTTACATTTGATTATCTTCCATTTTGGTCGTTGGGGATGTGCCCAACAGTAGTGGTGCGTTCGGACCAGGCTCTTCTTGCAACAGCGGACTCCCTTTCTTTATATGGAGAATATGGTGAAGCAAAATCCGTTTATCGCCAAGTGGTCCGTGAGTATCCGTCAACAACTAGTGCGCAAACAGCGTTAAAAACACTATACAGCGTTGAATTTGTCACGGGCTATGATTTTGAAAACCTGAAATCGTATTATTTGAATGATTCGATTATAATAAACAATATACAATTGAAGAAGTTGGCATCATTTTTGGCGAACAAGTGCGATGAGGTTCTGGGGAACTATAGCGATGCTGTCTTTTGGTATGAAAGCGTGATTTTGGATTCATTGTCGTCGTTTAATGATAGTGTTTTTGCAACAATCGACTTGGGCGACCTTTATCTAAGGATGGGAGAAGGGGGAGCAAAGGGGGCAATTGGTAAATTGCCCCAGTACGTTCCTGTTTCTCGCAAAGCACACGAAAAGCAAACCCTGCATGCGTTGTCTCAACTACCAAAGATAGAGAAACAAAACAGTGAATATCCCGCCGACTATTGGATAGATGTCGTGACCGAACAACCCGAAGGCTATGAGATGGACGAACAGGGCAATGTGACCATTTCAAGTGCGGAGGGGTTGGCATGGTTTGCAGCTGTGGTGAATGGAAGAAACGGACAGGAGCCTAATGACTATGAGGGAAAAGAGGTGAAACTGCTTTCGGATATAGATATGGGGACTCACTTGTGGGAGGCGATAGGAAACAGTTATTTTGATGACTCAATCTGTTTTGACTATATTCAACGATTCTTTAAAGGGTCTTTTGACGGAGGTAAGCATGAAATCAGCAATTTGATTCATGGATATAGGGGGTATTATAGGATGCCGGATCCATACGGTTATGAAAAATACCAAGGCTTGTTTGGAAATTTGGCTAATGCAAGAGTGACGAATCTTCGCATGAACGATTTTGTGTGTCTGAATGATTTGGAAGATGGGCTTCATTTTGGCTCTGTTGCTGCCGTTGCTGAAGAATCTGTAATTGACCGCTGTTATTCTAAAGGTTCCTTGCTTCCCGAAGATCATTTTTTTGGCGATAAAGGTATCCCTGCTGGAGGAATCGCCTATCGAAGCCTTAATTCTAGAATAAGCAATTGTGTATTTGTGGCCGATTCGTGCATTTCAATACAAATGGGCGGTATCGTCCATGATAATTTTACCACAAATGAGCAACGATGTGCGGAGGTGTCGAATTGTTATGTGTTTGGAAGGATAATAGACTATGTGGATGATCCGCTGAAAATTGGTTATTCAGCAGGTATTGTGCATGCCAACAAGGCAGATTCTGGAATCGAAAAAGGTTCGATTGTCAGAAATTGTTACTATTATCCAGTTTCTCCGGGAAACGATATGGTTGGGCACAGGAAAGCAATTGCTTGTAGTAACTATACAGGTTGTACCATAGAGAATTGCTATTATTTGGCAGTGCATAATTTAAACTTTTATAGTGGTGTCTGTGGTGAAAACGGAGGTAGTATTAGAGATACTTCTGCCTTTAATTGCATCGATAATAGGTGTGTTTTGGATTATCCAGTTGAAATCGGCGGAGAAATGATAAATGACTTGAAAGAGGCCCTAAACCGATGGGTAATCTTGCAACAGAATTCCTCAGATTACGAAAACTGGTGCGATGATGTTTGGATGGAACAAGGTGGAGCCCCGTTGCTTTGTGCCGTGTATGAGGCAACAGAAGAAAACACTGAAAAGACCTCTTTCGTGTCTCCTAACCCTGTAGATAATACGTTATCAATCATTTCAGATGAAATGGCATCGGTTGCCGTGTATGACGCGACGGGAAGATTGCTGGTGAAAACGACAGACAAACAATTAGACATGAGCGCGTTTAAGCCAGGTATTTACATTGTTAACATTACATTTAATGACGGAAGGTGCCATTTTGAGAAAGTGATAAAGAAGTAATTTATGAAAGCGAGGCGTTTGTCTCGCTTTTTTCTTTGACTTTTGGTTTTGCCTTTGTTCGGTCGGATTGCAAATCCGCGCCTTTTTGTTGTTTCGGATTACAAATCCTGATATTCAATGCCAGCGGATTACAAATCTGCTGGAACAATAGCGAAACAAAAGGGGAAGTTTTTGCCCCTTTTTTGTCGAACCTATCGGATTATTTTGTATCTTTGCACCCTTATTTGTAAAAGCGAAAAATAGAACCAGAAAATGGACGAAAACAATATCAACAATCCTGAAAATCAGGAAGAAATGCCTGAAGAACTCTCAGGAGAAAAAATTATCAAGGTTAATCTTGAAAACCAGATGAAGTCGGCTTACATCGACTATTCGATGTCGGTCATCATCTCACGTGCCTTGCCTGACGTGCGCGACGGCCTCAAGCCCGTGCACCGTCGTGTGCTCTACGGCATGAAGGAACTGGGCGTCACCTCACGCAGCGGCTACAAGAAATCGGCCCGTATCGTCGGTGAGGTGCTCGGTAAATATCACCCGCACGGCGACTCGTCGGTCTACGACGCTATGGTGCGTATGGCCCAAAACTGGTCATTACGCTATCCTTTGGTCGACGGCCAAGGTAACTTCGGCTCGGTGGACGGCGACAGCCCCGCTGCCATGCGTTACACCGAGGCACGCCTGCAAAAGATCGCCGAGGAGATGCTCGATGACCTCGACAAAGACACCGTCGACTTCCAGAACAACTTCGACGATTCGCTGCAAGAGCCTACCGTGCTGCCTACCCAGATTCCTACCTTATTAGTGAACGGAACCAACGGTATCGCCGTGGGTATGGCCACCAACATGGCTCCCCATAACCTCAGCGAATGCGTCGACGGCATCATCACCTATATCGACAACCGCGAAATCACCACGCAGGAGCTGATGCAATACATCAAAGCCCCCGATTTCCCGACCGCTGGCGTCATCTATGGCTACGAAGGCGTGCGCGAAGCGTTTGAGACGGGTAGGGGACGCATCGTCCTCCGCGGCGAGACCCACTTCGAGGAACACAATGGTCATGAGCGTATCATCGCCACTTCCATTCCTTATCAGGTCAACAAGGCCGAGATGATCAAGAAGACCGCCGACCTCGTCAACGAGAAGAAGCTGGAAGGTTTGGCCGACATCCGCGACGAGTCAGACAGAAAAGGTATCCGCGTGGTGTACGAGCTGAAGCGCGATGCCAATCCTGACATCGTCCTGAACAAGCTATTCATGATGACCCCGTTGCAGAGCTCGTTCAATGTGAACAATGTGGCCTTGGTCAACGGCCGTCCCTATACCTTGAACCTCAAGCAGTTGATTGAGCATTTCGTGGCCCACCGTCACGAGATCATCCTGCGCCGCACGCGCTTTGAATTGAAGAAAGCCGAAGACCGTGCCCACATCTTGGAGGGTCTGGCCCGCGCCATCGACATCGTCGACGAGATCATCGCCACCATCCGTGCCTGTAAGGGCGGCACGCCTGAAGCCAAACAAGCCATCATGGACAAGTTCGGCTTCGACGATCCGCAAGCCAGCGCCATCGTGGCCTACCGCCTCGGTCAGTTGGCCGGCCTCGAGATCAAGAAGATCATGGATGAGTTGGACGAAATCCACGAACGCATCAAGCATTTCCACGATATTCTACAAAATGAGGAATTGCAGTTCCAGATCATCAAGGACGAACTGCTGGTCATCAAAGAAAAATATGGCGATGCACGCCGCACCCAAATCGTGCCCGCCGCCGGTGAGTTCCGTATGGAGGACATCATCGCCGACGATGCTGTGGTCATCACCATCTCGCACCTCGGTTACATCAAGCGCACACCGCTGACCGAATACCGCGTGCAAAGCCGTGGCGGTAAGGGCTCGAAGGGCTCCGCCACTCGCGACACCGACTTCATCGAACACATCTTCACGGCCACCAACCACAACCACCTGCTCTTCTTCACCGAACAAGGCAAGTGCTACAAACTGCGTGCCTTCGAGATCCCTGAAGAGGGCAAGAACAGCAAGGGTCGCGCCATCCAGAACCTGTTGCCTTTAGATAAGGATAATAAGGTGATGGCCTACCTCAACGTGAAGAGCATGACCGATGAGGAATACCTCGAGAACAATTACATCATCCTCTGCACCAAGAAGGGTATCATCAAGAAGACCAACTTGGCTGCCTATAAGAACGTGCGCCAAAATGGCATCATCGCTGTCAACATCCGCGAGGACGACCAACTGCTTGAGGCATGCCTCACCAGCGGCAACGACGAGGTGTTGATGGCTGTGCGTTCGGGCAAGGCCGTCCGCTTCAACGAGCAGACTGTCCGCCCGATGGGCCGTACCGCTACGGGTGTGAAAGCCATCACCTTGGGCTCGCCCGACGACGAAGTCATCGGTATGGTGTGCATCAACGACCCGCAACAGACCGTCTTGGTGGTCTCCGAGAAGGGCTTCGGCAAGCGTTCCGACATTGAGGACTACCGCATCACCAACCGTGGCGCCAAGGGCGTTAAGACCTTGAACATCACCGACAAGACCGGCGACCTCATCGCCATCAAGGCTGTGACCGACGACGAAGACCTGATGATTATCAACAAGTCGGGCATCGTGATTCGCATAGCTGTCAGCAAACTGCGTGTGATGGGTCGTGCCACCCAGGGTGTGAAGCTCATCGACCTGCGCGGCACCGACGAGATTGCCGCTGTCACCAAGACCGAGCATGAGGACGAAGAAGAAGTTGAGGCCGTTGAGCCCGTCGAAGGGCCGACCCCCGATGGAACCGAGGTCGTTGAGCCTGTCGAAACGCCGACTGAAGAAGGTGAAACCACTTTGGAACAATAATTGTAAGGGAATAAGATAACAAACGAAAATTGTCAAACTTTAAATAATTGAGAAAATGAAAAAAGTAATGATTTTGCTGGCCGTCCTCCTCACCGCCAACGTGATGATGGCCCAAAAGAAAGACAGAACCGACGCTTACATGTACAACAAGAACGGCCAGTATGCCAAGGCTATGGCCTCCATTGAAAAGTGCGTCAACCACGAACAGTTTGCAGGTATGAAGCCTAACGACCAGGCTCAAGCTTGGCTGTATCGTGCTGCTATCTATCAGAACATTATTCAATCGGGTGATGAGGCTCTGATGGCCCAAGCTCCCAATGCCCTCGAGATTGTTTACGAATCGCTGATGAACTGCATGAAGAATCCTGAGTATCTCAACGACAACAAGCAGGAAATCTACCAGCGTGTGGGTAATGTCATGAACACCTATTATACTAAAGGTGCCGATGATTACAACACCGGTAAGTTTGCTGAGGCCGCTCCCATGTTTAAGAAGGCCTATGATATCGCCAAGAGCCTGGGCAGCAGCGACGCCAACGACATGCTTAACTTCGCAGCCACCTCTGCTCTGAGAGCTGAAGACTACGCTACCGCTCTGGGTTACTTCAATGAGTTGAAGAACAACGGCGTTGATGGTGTCGACGTCTACAAGCACCTTGCCGCCTGCTACAATGGCATGGGCGACAGCGAGAACGCCATGGCTATGATCAACGCTGGTTTGGAGAAAGACCCCAGCGACGCCAGCCTTATCGTCGAAAAGGTGAATGCTTATATGAAGGAAGGCAAGACCGTTGAAGCTGTCGAAGACATCAACAAGCTTCTGGCTCTCGACCCACAGAACGCTCAGCTGCTCTTCGTGCTTGGCACCATCTACGGTGATGAGAACAACAAAGATGTGTACGACACCGAAAAAGCCAAGAAGTACTATGAGGATGCCATCGAGATCAACCCTGACTACTACGATGCCATCTACAACCTCGGTGCCCTCTACATCACCATGTCGAACAAGCTGAAGACCGAAGCCAATGAACTCCCCTTGAACAAGGTGAAGGAATACAATGACTTGGTCAAGCAGGCTGAGGATCTGGTCCGCACCGGTCTTCCTTATGTGAAGAAGGCCTACGAGACCCAACCCACGCCCGAAGTCAAGAACGTCTTGAAGACCATGTATGTGCAGCTCAAGATGAATGAAGAAGCAAAGGCTTTGGACGCTGAATAAGCCCAACCTTAAATGAGAAAAAGGCCTCGAGGAAACTCGGGGCTTTTTTTGTTATAAAAAACATGTTTTTTCTTTTCTTTTATGAAAAATACTATCTTTGCGGAGCATAAAACCTGTCCTTCGACAGGCTCAGGAACCGAAAACTAACTCTTATTCCATACATTATGTTTGAAATCATTCATAAAGAAACCTTCGCGGCCGAGACCTACCTCATGGACGTCTACGCGCCGAGAATCGCCCATTCGGCCTTGCCTGGCCAGTTTCTCATCGTCAAGATGGAGGAGAACTCAGAGCGTATCCCGTTGACCATTAGCGACTACCATCGCGTCAGGGGGACGGTGACCATCGTCTTCAAGGCCATCGGCGAATCCACCAAGAAGATGGCACAATATAAGGAAGGCGACCGCTTTGCCGACATTGTCGGTCCCTTGGGCAAGCCTTCTGAGTTTGCCACGATGACCGCCGAGGAACTGCGCAAGCGTTCCTTCGTCTTCATCGGCGGCGGCGTGGGCATCGCCCCGATCTATCCTCAGGTGAAGTGGCTGAACGACCACGGTGCCACGGCCGATTGCATCATCGGTGCCCGCACCAAGGACCTGCTCATCTTCGAAAAGGAATTGGCAGAGGTCAGTAACCTGTATGTCACCTCCGACGATGGCTCTACGGGCCGTAAGGGTTTGGTGACCGACGTGTTGCGCCAGTTGGTGGCCAGCGGCAAGCAGTATGACGAAGCCGTGGCCATCGGTCCTATGATCATGATGAAGTTTGCCACCAAGACCTGCGAGGAATTGGGTATCCGTTGCACAGTGTCGCTCAACTCGATTATGGTCGACGGCACGGGTATGTGTGGCGCCTGCCGTGTGAGCATCGGCGGCAAGACCAAGTTCACCTGCATCGATGGTCCTGAGTTCCTAGGTAAGGACGTTGACTTCGACGAGGCCATGAAACGTCAGGCTATGTATAATAATGTGGTGACGCGCAAGCAACTTCAAGCAGAGGAGAAAGCCGAAGGCCACAAGTGCCATATCGGAGGCATCTCTGAAGAGAGCTTTGACAAGAAAAAACGCGTTCCCGTGCCGGAGCAGAAGCCCGAGATTCGCGCCCACAACTTCGATGAGGTGTGCCTTGGCTATTCGGCCGACATGGCCATCATGGAAGCCCAGCGCTGCCTGCACTGCAAGAACCCGCAATGCGTGGAGCATTGTCCTGTCAATGTCGACATTCCTGATTTCATCGCTCGTGTGGCACAAGGCGACTTTGAGGGAGCTGCTGGTGTCATCAGCTGCGATTCTGCATTGCCTGCCGTCTGTGGTCGTGTGTGTCCGCAGGAGACCCAGTGCGAAGGCGCTTGCGTGATGGGCAAGAAGTTCGAGCCTATCGCCATCGGTAAGCTGGAGCGTTTCGTCGGTGACTATGCCATCGAACACGACCTGCACTTTAGCAGCCAGAGCATCCCGAATGGCCACAAGGTAGCCATTATCGGTAGTGGCCCTTCAGGCCTCACCTGCGCCAAAGACCTGCTTTCGATGGGTTACGATGTCACCATCTTCGAGGCCTTGCACGAGCTGGGCGGCGTGTTGATGTATGGCATCCCGTCGTTCCGTCTGCCTAAGGACACCGTCGTGAAGAAGGAAGTGGAGAGCGTGCGTAAGTTGGGCGCCAAGTTCGAGAAGGACGTAGTCGTCGGTCGCACCATCACTATCGACGAGTTGATGAAACGTGAAGGCTTTGAGGCTGTCTTCGTCGGCTCGGGCGCTGGCTTCACGATGATGATGAACGTGCCTGGCGAGAACCTCTGCGGTGTGGTCTCAGCTAACGAATTCCTGACTCGTAACAACCTGCTCTTTGCCTACAAGGAGGGCTATCAGACCCCGAACTACGTCGGTAAGAAAGTCGCTGTGGTTGGTGGTGGCAATGTGGCTATGGACGCCGCACGTACCGCCTTGCGTCTCGGTGCCGAGGTGCATATCGTCTACCGTCGTTCCGAGGCCGAGTTGCCTGCGAGAGTGGAGGAGGTGCACCATGCCAAGGAAGAAGGCGTCATCTTCGACCTGCTGACGGCTCCTGTCGAGGTGTTGGGCGACGAAAATGGCTGGGTGAAAGGCTTCAAGTGCGTGAAATGCGAACTGGGCGAGCCCGATGCCTCAGGCCGTAGAAGCCCTGTGCCGATCAAAGACTCGGAGTTCGTCCTCGATGTCGACATGATCATCATGGCTCTCGGTACCTCGCCGAACCCGCTCATCGGCAGCACGACCCGTAACCTCGACCTCAATAAGAAGGGTTGCATCGTAGCCGACGAGGTGGGCACGACCTCACGTCCCGGCATCTTCGCTGGTGGCGATGCGGTGAGTGGTGCTGCTACGGTCATCCTCGCCATGGGCGCAGGTAAGAAGTCCGCCAAGGCGATTGATGAGTATATTAAGAGCCTGCATTAATTAGACTATGGCCTATAGCCAATGGCCTATGGCTGCCCCAACGTAAAGGCAGGCCATAGGCCATAAGCCATGGGCCATGGTTTTTATTCCTTGATTTCAACGTAGAACACCGTCGGGTCATCATCCTCGCAGAATGACTCGTCAGTGTAGTATTGTCCGGGCTTGCCGTCGTCCTGGAAGAGGATGAGCGTCACCTTCTTGAAGGGGATGGGCTGGCCGTTTTTGCTGTAGTGCTCGATGTCGGCTTCGGTGAGGCCTTCCATACGCATCATCTTCAGCATCATGGCGAGGTCGAGGTTGACGTTGAGCAATTCCTGTTTCCACTCGATGCTGATGACAGCCGTGGTGTAAAGCTTAAAGTTCTTGACTTCTATCTTTTTCATGGCGTTGAGGTTTTGTTGCTGCGAAATTGCGAAAAAAAAACGAATTTTGAAGAATTTGCATGAAAATTGCAGCTTATTGGGGTGAATTTTATAATTTTGTACAATCAAAAACGAAATAAGAAATGCGTAAATCTTTGATTATCTTTGCAATGGCTTTGTTTGCCATGCCTTTATTTGCACAAACCATCGAGACGGTCGATGTGTCAAAGGCCCCCAATGGTAAGTTCACCGCCGCCGCTTACGATTACACCATTGAAGGTGTGGTGAAAAACGGCTTGAAAGAGGGCACGTGGATTGAATACTTTTCGAGCAATACCTATCTCCCCAAGAAAATTGTGAATTACCAAAACGGCAAGAGGAACGGCGTTTTTATTGAGATTGACAAGACCGGATCCATCACGAAGAAGGCCGAGTATAAGAATGATGTGCTTGAAGGACAGGTCAGCGAGTGGTTCCGTGGCGGACGCCTCTCGAAGGTGAACACCTACAAGAACGGCAAGCTTGACGGCCGTCAGATTCTGTGCTATGAGAAGGGTGGCAATCTTGAGGTGTCGGAATACAAGGACGGCATGCGCGATGGCCTGACGACGTGGTACTACGAGAGTGGCCAAAAGAAGATGACCATCGAATACACCAAAGGACAATTCAATGGCAAGCAGGAGAGCTTTTATCCCGACGGCTCCATGAAGAGCGAGGCTACCTATAAGGACGGCGCATTGAAAGGCAAGAAGAAGACCTATGCCGAGAAACAAAAGCCGATGCCCGTTGATAAAGAAAAGGATACCAAAAAGCGTTGAAACGTAAATTCCTAATTCTCTTTCTTTTCTGTGCTGGTATGATGTCGTTGCGGCTTCATGCCCAGGATACCATTATGCTCCAATCTGTCGAGGTGATTGGCGACAAGGAGACCGTTGAGACCTTGAAGCCTCTGGTGGCGCGCAAGTTGGACACGCTTGTGCTACAGTCAAAAAGCACCTCGAGCCTTTCGGATCTGCTCATTCAGCATAGTCCTGTCTTCATCAAGACTTATGGTCCTGGTGGTACCTCCACAGCCTCGTTTCGTGGCACTACGGCCAGTCATACCTTGGTGCTCTGGAACGGATTTCAACTCAATGCGCCGAGCTTAGGCCAGGTCGACTTCAGCACCATCCCCGTGTTTTTGGCCGACGACGTCAGCCTCAACTGGGGCAGTGGCACCTCTAATAATAGCGGGGGCTTGGGCGGCGCGGTCAACATCGACAACGCCCATCACTTCGGTGACGGACTGTTGCTCGACCTGAAGCAGACCTATGGCAGTTTCAACACCCTTGGTAGCTTTGTCACGGTGGGCAATTACGGCAGGCGGTTCTCGTTTCGTTTAAAGGCCTATCGTAACTCCTCCGACAACGACTTCGAGTACGAGAACCTGGCTACCATCCCGCATCAAACGATGAAGCAGCGTAATGCCGATTTCGTCGACTATGGCGTGATGCCTGAGATGAGTGTGTTGCTGGGCAAGAGCGTCATCTCTGTGGCCTCGTGGAACCAATGGAACAACCGCAACTTGCCGCCCATCATGCCCAATGTGTTCAACGTCAACTTGGAAGAGTGGACCAAAGATAATTTCTCGCGTAACTTTGTCTCTTTCAAGACCTATTGGGAAACGGGTAGCCTGCAGTTGAAATCGGCAGCGTTTATTGAGAACCAGCGTTATTTCCTCTTGACACGCATCCCCTCGAATGACGACACGGTCACGTTTATCAACTCCGAGAACCATGCCGTCGTCTTGCACCAAATCGCCAACCTGGAGCAGCATCTCTACAAGAGTTGGAACTTGAAAGCCAAGCTGCAATGGGACAACGAGAGGGTGAGGAGCAACAACTATGAAGGGGAGAAGCATCGCAACCTGCTCTCGGCCTACGCCGCCCTCAGCGGTGAGCCTTTCGACTGCGCCCAACTTAACCTCACCGCACGTTACGATTGGACTGACGGCAAGGCGATGGGCCTGTTTCCCACGGCCACCTTCTCCTATCAGTTGCCGTTCTACAAAGCGCTGAGCTTCACATTAGGCTATAGCCACAACTATCGTAATCCCTCTTTGAACGACCTCTATTGGTATCCGGGCGGCAATCCCGACCTGTTGCCTGAGAAAGGTCGTACGGTGGACTTAGCCTTGAAATACGGTCTGCAGAAAGGTGCCTTCAAGCTCGATTTGCGTACGGGAGGCTATTTCAGCAACGTGAAGAACTGGATACAATGGATGCCGACCTCATATCGTTTTTGGGTGCCGGAGAACGTGTCAAAGGTATATGCGCGTGGCATAGAGAATCATATCGATGCGGCTTTTGTTAAGGAAAACTGGAAAGTCACGCTGTCGGGCAACTACGTCTTCACCGTCACCACCGACGAGAGCGACAAGGCCTATGCCCAAGGCACCAAGGGCAAACAGTTGATCTATATCCCGCGCCATCATGCCAATGTCTTCCTCAACACCCAGTGGAATACCTGGAATCTAAGCTATACGATTGAGATGACAGGTCGACGCAGCACATCCTACAACGCCCAGGAGTTCTTTGCTTACGACCTGCCCTCGTATGTATTGCATCATATCGCCATCGGAAAGCAAATCAAGAAATTCCGCTTGGAGTTGCGCTGCAACAACCTTACCGACAAAGACTATCAAAACGTTATCTGGCGTGCCATGCCGGGTAGGAGTTTTGAGGTGATGGTGAATTACAAATATTGAGTTTAGAAGGGAAAAATTGTAAATCGAGGCAAATAGGCAAAATGTGTGCTTTTTTGCGTTAGATATGCAAGAATTATTGTATATTTGCCTTTTCATATCTACAAAGAAATATAAATCTTAACTCAATGGATAACAGACTTTTAGACAACAAATTGCCCTATTTGGTGGCTGACATGGGTTTGGCCGCTTGGGGACGCAAGGAAATTGAAGTATCGGAACACGAAATGCCCGGATTGATGTCGCTGCGCAAGAAGTATGGCGACACGAAGCCGCTGAAGGGGGCTAAGATCATGGGCTCGCTCCATATGACCATACAGACGGCATGTTTGATAGAGACCCTCGTCAAGTTGGGTGCCACGGTGCGTTGGTGCTCGTGCAACATCTATTCCACGCAGGACCACGCTGCCGCTGCCATCGCCAAGACGGGTACCGCCGTCTTCGCATGGAAAGGCGAGACCTTGGAGGATTATTGGTGGTGCACCAAACGCGCCATCACCTTCCCCGATGGCACAGGTCCAGACCTCATCGTGGACGACGGCGGCGATGCCACCTTACTGATCCACAAGGGCTATGCCTGCGAGAATGACCCCAAACTCCTTGACGCACCTACGGGCAGTGAAGAGGAAAGGGCACTCATGAGCGTCATCAAAGCCACCTATAAAGAGAATCCTACCTTCTGGCATACCGTTGTGGCTGGTTGGAAGGGCGTCTCGGAAGAGACCACCACGGGCGTGCACCGTCTCTATCAGATGCACGAGCGCGGCGAACTGCTCGTTCCTGCCATCAACGTGAACGACTCGGTGACCAAGTCGAAGTTCGACAACCTCTATGGCTGCCGCGAGTCATTGGCCGATGGCATCAAGCGCGCCACCGACGTGATGATTGCCGGTAAGGTGGTCGTGGTGTGTGGCTACGGCGAAGTGGGTAAGGGCTGCTCTCACTCTATGAAGAGCTATGGCGCCCGTGTGCTCGTCACAGAGATCGACCCCATCTGCGCCTTGCAAGCCGCTATGGAAGGCTTCGAGGTCACCACGATGGAGGAGGCCGTCAAGGAAGGCAATATCTTCGTCACCACGACGGGTAACTGCGATGTCATCACGCTGGAACACATCCTGCAGATGAAAGACCAGGCCATTGTGTGCAACATCGGTCACTTCGACAACGAAATCCAAGTGGACCGCCTCGAGAAGACCGAGCACCTGAAGGAGAAAATCAACATCAAGCCGCAAGTCGACAAGTACGTCTTCGACGATGGTCACTGCATCTTCCTGCTGGCCTCGGGCCGTTTGGTCAACCTGGGCTGCGCCACAGGTCACGCCAGCTTTGTGATGAGCAACTCGTTCACCAACCAGACCTTGGCACAGATGGACCTCTGGGAGAAGCGCGGACAATACAAGGTTGGCGTTTACTGCTTGCCCAAGTATTTGGATGAGGAAGTGGCCCGTCTGCACCTTGAGAAGATCGGCGTGAAGCTGACCAAGCTCACGCAGAAGCAGGCCGACTATATCGGCGTTCCGGTCAACGGACCGTTTAAGTCGGACATCTATCGTTATTGATGGATCTCCCGTCATGAAAATCGCTGTAAATACACGCTTGTTGTTGAAGGACAAGTTGGAAGGCATCGGTTGGGTGGCCTATGAGACCTTGCGTCGCATGGTGAAAGACCATCCCGAGGTGGAGTTTTATTTCCTCTTCGACCGCGAGCCCGACCCTATGTTTGTCTTCGGCGACAATGTGAAACCCATAGTGCTGTTCCCGCAGGCACGGCATCCCTTCCTCTTCATTTGGTTCTTCGAGTTTTCGGTGAAGAAGGCCTTGAAGCAGATCCACCCCGACCTGTTCTTCTCGCCCGACGGCTATCTCAGCCTTCGCTCCGATGTGCCACAAGTGGCGCAGTTCCACGACCTTAACTTCGAGCATTTCCCCAAGGACATGCCGATGATACATCTGTGGCATTATAGGAAATTCTTCCCGAAGTTTGCCCGTAAGGCCAAACGCATCGTGACGGTGTCGGAGTTTTCGAAACAGGACATCGTTGACTGCTACGGTATCGAACCCGAGAAGATCGACGTGGCCTATAACGGTGTGAACGAGAGGTTCGCACCTGTCTCCGATGAGAAACAGGAGAGGATCAGGGCTAAATACACCGACGGTAACCCTTATTTCATGTTTGTCGGCTCACTGCATCCGCGCAAAAACTTGGCGCGTTTGTTCACGGCTTTCGACTTGTTCAAGAGCCAGACGCCCTCCAACGTCAAGTTGTTGATTGTGGGGGAGAAACGCTGGTGGTCGAAGCCGATAGAACATGCCTACAGCCAGATGCGTTTCAAAGACGAGGTGGTCTTTGCAGGCCGTCTGAGCGCCGAAGAATTGCACATGGTTACGGCGGCTGCCCTTGCTTCGGTGTATGTTTCGTATTTCGAGGGCTTCGGCATCCCGATTTTGGAGGCTTTCCGTTGCGACACGCCTGTTATCACCTCCAATGTCACTTCCATGCCCGAGGTGGCTGACGATGCGGCATTACTCGTCGACCCGTTTAGCGAAGCCTCCATCGCCGAAGGCATGACGGAGATGCTCGACGAGAACGTACGCGAGGCTCTTATAGAGAAGGGTAGGGAACGAGCCAAAGACTTCTCCTGGGACAAAGCCGCCAACGATATCTGGAATTCATTAATGCAAGCAATAAAAGAATAGAATATGGAAAAAATAGTAATGTATCCTGGTGAAGTCCAAAAAGATACTTTGGATTGGAAAGCCGTTCAAGGACAGCATATCACCGCAGTGAAACGCAATATTTTGGTGCTCGGATCGGGTGGCCGCGAACATGCTTTGGCATGGAAGCTGGCCCAGAGCGAAGGCGCTCATGTCTTCATCGCTCCAGGCAATGCTGGCACGGCAACAGTGGGTACAAATGTCAATATTAAGCCCTCTGATTTCAAGGCAGTAAAGGAGTTTTGCCTGAATCAGGAGATTCACCTCGTTGTGGTCGGTCCTGAGCAGCCTTTGGTGGACGGCATCGTCGATTTTTTCAAAGGCGATGCCGAGCTGAAAGGGGTGAAGATTATCGGTCCCGACCAGCGCGGTGCACAACTCGAAGGCAGCAAGGCTTTTGCCAAGGACTTCATGGAGAAGTATGGCGTGCCGACGGCCAAATGTTTCAAGGTCAACAAGGACAACGTGGAGGCCGGATGCCGTTTCCTTGAGAGCGTGAAATCCCCTTACGTGTTGAAGGCCGACGGACTTGCAGCAGGAAAAGGTGTACTGATCCTCAATGACTTACAAGAGGCAAAAGACGAACTTGGTAAGATGCTCGACGGCAAATTCGGTGCGGCATCGGCCACCGTGGTCATAGAGGAGTTCCTGAAAGGCATCGAGGTGTCGGTATTTGTGCTGACCGATGGCGAGCATTATGTTTTGTTGCCCGAAGCCAAGGACTACAAGCGCATTGGTGACGGCGACCAGGGACTGAACACGGGCGGCATGGGTGCCGTTTCGCCGGTTCCTTTCTGCACGCCCGACTTCCTGAACAGGGTAGAGGAACGCATCGTGAAGCCTACGCTCAAGGGATTGAAAGCCGAAGGCATCGATTATAAGGGCTTCATTTTCTTGGGATTGATGAATGATGGCGGCAATCCTTACGTCATCGAGTACAACGTCCGCATGGGCGATCCTGAGACCGAGGCCGTGATGACCCGCATCGAGGGTGATTTCGCCGACCTGCTCATGGCTTGTGCCGACGGGCGCCTCGACGAGGTGCATTATGCTAAGAGCGCCAAGACCGCGGTGACGGTGATGATGGTGTCGGGCGGCTATCCCGAGGCCTATAAGAAAGGCATGGTAATGAGCGGGTTAGACAGCTTGAAAGACGTCGTCGCCTTCCACGCTGGCACGGCATTTGATGCTGATAATAAGGTGATCACGGCTGGCGGTCGTGTCATCGCAGTGACGGCCCATGGCGACTCCATAGAAGCGGCGAGGGGCGTCGCTTATCGCGAGGTGGAGAAGATCCATTTCGAGGGTGCCAACTACCGCCACGACATTGGACTTGACTTGATGAGAATGCAATGATAAAGTTTTTCAGACAGAGCTATGCCATTCAGTATGTGGTGATTGCCTTGCTGGCTATCGCCTTGTGGATTCCCGCATTCATCTCGGGCAAGATGACCATGGGCTTGGACGAACCCGTGACACCGTTGTTTAATGTGATTGACCGTCTGCTCGGCTTTTCGCCCATACTGCAACATGTGCTTGTGTTTGTGCTATTGGTACTCGAGAGCTTGTTTTTCAACGCGATGCTGGTGAAAAACCAGATTGTGGGCAAGGTCAGCACCATGGGTGCTTTTGTGTTTTTGCTATTGATGAGCCTGACTAGGACACAGACCCAGTTCTATCCCTTCATTTTGTCTTCGGTGTTTATCTTGCTGATGATCAACAATTTGTTTGATGTTTATCAGATACAGAATCCGGAGATGAACCTACTGAAAACTGGTGTATGTGTCGCTTTGGCGTCCATGTGTTATTTCCCCGCAATGTTCTTGATAGTGTGGGTGTTTGTGGTGCTTCCCGTGGCCAAGAAAGGTTCGTTGAGGCTGCAACTGATTCCTATTTTTGGCTTCTTGTTTGTCTATTTCGTTTACTTTGTCTGCATATATCTGTTTGGCGATTTGCCTACCGTCTGGGCTGGCTATCGTGACTGTTTCAGCACGCTACCTTTCTCGGTATCAGGCTTTAACCTGAAGGTTATCCTGCTGTTGGCTGTGCTTATGGTGTCCACCATCTTCCTGCTTTTCGGAAGCAGCAATGCCAACTTTGAGAAGACCGTGGCAGTGAGGACCAAGATCTCGATGACCTACATTCTGGCGGCTTTTGCCGTGCTGTTCCTGTTTATGGGGAGCAACGTCTTGATGAACGGATTGGTGTTCATCGTGTTGGCCATACTCATCTCCTATGCCTTTTCCTATATCAACAATACAGGATGGGCAAACCTATTCCTGATCCTGTTTATGATTTTGGTCTTTGCCAACCATTATTACTTTAAACTCTTGTAAGCCATGTCGTTGCTGACCCATTATTCGGATGTGATAGAGGCGGGCTGCGACGAGGCTGGCAGGGGATGTTTGGCAGGTCCCGTGGTAGCAGCTGCTGTTATCTTGGATAAAGACAAGGACTATGCGGAACTTAATGATTCAAAGCAACTTACGGAGAAGAAAAGGATGCAGCTGAGAGAACTGGTGATGAAAGAAGCCCTGGCCTATGGCGTGGGTATTGTCACCGCCCAGGAGATTGACGAAATCAATATCCTCAATGCTTCTTTCCTAGCCATGCATAGGGCTTTAGACCAACTGAAGATACGCCCGGAGTTGCTGCTTATCGATGGCAACCGTTTTAATCCCTATAAGAAGGTGAAACACGTCTGTGTTGTGGGGGGCGACGCCAAGTACCAATCCATCGCGGCGGCGTCGATTTTGGCCAAGACCACGAGGGATATGATGATGGAACAATACGCCGAGCAATATCCCGTTTACAACTGGAAAAAGAACAAAGGCTATCCGACCCCCGAACACAAACAGGCCATCGCCGACTATGGTACAACACCGTTGCATCGCATGACTTTCAATATGGCCATACAATTAAAGTTAGACTTTAATTAACAATATTAAATAAATTGGTTACCAGAATTATACATAGAATCATTTTTTCGTTGATATGCCTCTTTATGGCGCTGGACTTGCATGCTCAAGAAAGGCCTATGATGGAGGATTGGAGCGATGTGGATTTCAGCGATACGGCTTTAATCACGTCGGATGCATTCAGTGCAAGGATGGTGAATGAGCTGTATCTGAACACCAATGTCGATGACATGGCGCAGTTCGACAGCCTGTCGATGGTGAGCATCGCGACCCTCTTGGAAAAGTCAAAAGCCAATATGTGGGTATACGAATATGTGCTGGAGTTCATGTTGAAAGGTTTTACCAATATGGGAAGGACGCAAGTCGTTGATTATCTGCTGAATTATCCTATGTTGCGGGAAGGTGATATCTCTGAGTCGGAAGGCGCTCGGTTGGATTCGATTACCGAGCCTTATCAATTGGTGAAAGTGGGCGTTAAAGCGCCTGGCCATAAGGGAGTTACCATAGATGGACACGACTATGACCTGTATGCCTCTAAGGCTAAATGGATTATCGTGGTGTTTTGGTCGACCGATTGTGAGTATTGCCATGATTTTCTGGAGCAAATCAGGAAACACTTGGACCTGAAGTCTGGTTTTGAACTGCTGACTTTCGCCTTGGCCGAAGATCAAAGCGAAGTGGCCGATGCGGTGAAAAAGATGCGTCTTCCTGGATACCATTTCTATGACGAATTGCGTTGGGAAAGCAAGGCATTTCTGGATTACCATGTCACCTCAACGCCAACGGTGTTTTTGTTGGATTCGGAGAAGAAAATCGTTTGCAAACCGTATGATTGGAATGACTTGAAGTATTGGTTGAAATCAAATAATATAAAATATTGAAAATAATTTAATTATATGAATATTAAAAAGTATGTTTTAGGGTTCTTCGTATTGGCTGTTACCGCCAGTCAATGCCTTGCCCAGGATGCTGAGACGCGCTGGGTGGATTCGGTGTATAACAGTTTGACCATGGAGCAGCGCGTGGCCCAATTGATATGCATGCGCGCCAACAATCCGAGCAAGCCTTTCTTTCCGGAGGTGGCGACCTACATCAAGAAGTACAACATCGGTGGTGTTTGCTTCTTCCGTGCCGACGCTGAGGCTCAAGTGAAGCAAACCAACGAATGGCAGGCCATGGCTCAGACACCACTGATGGTCTCCATCGATGCGGAATGGGGTCTAGCCATGCGTGTGAACAAGACCTTGGCCTATCCTTATCAGATGACATTGGGCGCCATCGCTGACGACCAACTCGTTTATGAGATGGGACAGCAGGTGGCCGAACAGTGCCAACGCATGGGCATCCATGTGAATTTTGCCCCTGTCGCCGACGTCAATTCCAACCCGTCAAATCCCATCATCGGCATGCGCAGCTTTGGTGAGAATCCCGAAAAAGTTGGGGATTTGGCATCGGCCTACGCCTTGGGTATGCAGAGTAATGGCTTGATAACCACGATGAAACACTTCCCTGGACATGGCAACACCTCTACCGATTCGCATCTGACCCTGCCCACTGTGACCCGCACGATGGATGAGGTCCGCGACATCGAGTTGGCGCCTTTCCGTAAGATGATTGCCTCTGGTGCCAACGGTGCCATGGTAGGCCATCTGTATTTCCCCGCCATCGAAACGGTGAAGAACACCTCGTCTTCGCTTTCACGAGGTGTGGTCACCGACCTTCTGAAAGAAGAGATGGGCTTCGAAGGCCTGATCTTCACCGACGGCCTCGACATGAAAGGCGTTTCGGAGAAAGTGCGTCAGGACAGCGTGCCATACGTGGCTTTTATGGCGGGCAACGACGTCTTGATTCTGCCTTCCAACGTGCCTTTTGCCATCAAGACCATCAAAGCAGCAGCTGAACGCGACGAACAGGCCGCTGCAAGGCTTGAGGAGAGCTGTAAGAAGATCTTGCGTTACAAATACCGCGTGGGCCTCAACCATTATAAACCGGTGTCGGCTGCCAATCTGATGACCGACCTGAAGAAGCCCGCCTATACCGAGCTGCGTCAGCTGCTTTATGATGAGGCCATCACGTTGCTGCGTAATGAAGGCGATGTGATCCCATTGGCCAACAACAAGAAGATTGCCGTTGTGACGATTGGAAACACCAAAAACGATGTGAATAACGGCTTGACGGAAAGAGGCTTTGCCACCACTTCATTCGTGACGAAGAAAGAGGACATCGCTGCCAAGTCCGCTGATTGGCTGAAGAAGCTGGAGGCCTACGATTTGGTGGTGGTCAGCATTGAGAAGACTTCCATGTTTGCCAATAGCAATTACGGCATCAATGTCGAGACGGTTAAGTTCTTCAACCGTCTTGTGGCCCAAAACGATGTGATCCTCAACCTGTTCGCCTGTCCTTATGCCTTGGATATGTTCCGCATCAACAATAGTGTGAAGGGTTTGGTGGTGGCCTACCAAGACGAGGTGCCTGCCGTCGATGCTGTGGTGCGGCTGCTTGCTGGCGAACTTGAAGCCAATGGCACATTGCCGGTTTCGGTGACGAAGTTCAGCTGTGGCGACGGCATCGTGGCTGACGCGCCTGTAAAGACGAACCATATCCTTCCTTCGAAGGAACAGCCTTCAAAGGCTATGCCTAATGTCGATCCTTTGATGCAAAAGCCCGCCCCAAAGGCCTTTGAGCCATTGCCGGAACGAGCGGCCTACAAGTTGGACTCGGTAGCCAAGATGGGCATAAGGAAAGGGGCCTATCCGGGTTGCCAGATCGTGGCGATGAAAGACGGTAACGTGGTGTACGACAAATGCTTTGGCACCTTTACCTATGGCGGTGGCCACAGGGTGCAGCCTGACGATTTGTATGACATCGCCTCTTGCACCAAGATTTTCGCTTCGACCTTGGCCATCATGAAGCTGTATGACGATGGTATGATTGACCTCAACAAGACTTTGGCCGATTTCTTCCCGTATCTGAAGGGCAAGGCACACGGCAAGCTGAAACTCATCGACATCATGACGCACCAGGCGGGATTGAAGGCTTGGGTGCCGTTCTATAAGGTGACGGTGGACGAGAACGGGCAGCCTATGGAGGAGTTCTACAGTGACGAGATGGATGAAAACCATAATATCCGTGTGGCCGAGAACCTATTCCTTATCAGCGACTATCCTGACCGTATCTTCGACTCAGTTTCGAAGACGCCTTTGGGGAAGAAGAAATACCTGTATAGCGATATGGGCTTCTATTACATGCCTAAACTCGTGAAGCTGATCACCAACCAGAGTATCGAAGACTACCTAAACGAGAAGTTCTATTATCCCATGAACCTATTGCATATCTGCTATCAGCCTTTGAATCACTTCACCCGTGACCAGATAGCCCCGACGGAAAACGACACGGTGTTTCGTCAGCAGCTGGTTTGGGGCGATGTCCACGACCAGGCGGCAGCCATGTTTGGTGGCGTGGCAGGTCATGCGGGATTGTTCTCCAATGCCCGTGATTTGGCGGCCATCATGCAGATGTTGCTTGACGAAGGCACCTATGAAGGTGTCCAGTATCTGAAGCCCCAGACGGTGCGTTATTTCACCAAGGCGCATTTTGCATCAAGCAATAACAACCGCAGAGGTATAGGCTTCGACAAGCTTCCCATCGACAAGAAAGGCTCATGCACCGAGTCGAAGCTGGGCTCGATGAAGGGCTACGGCCATACGGGTTTTACGGGTACTTTCGTCTGGGCTGACCCTGCCAACAAGACGGTCTTCATCTTCCTGTCGAACCGCGTGCATCCTTATCCGGATCCTAACAAATTGGTCAAGACCGGTGTCAGGACTGCCTTGCACGACATCCTGTATGAAGCTTATCCGATAGGGGAATAAAGGCTTTATTTCTGAAGCTGTTCGCCAACCGCCTTGTAGAACTCGGGCAGTCGCTTCGAGAGGGCTACAGGGCGGTTGTTTTCTATAAAGCAGTGGGTGCTCTGGGCGTTGCACACCACTTTGCCGTCGACGCGCATGACGTAGCTGAAGTCAAACTTCATCTCCGTCATCTTACTGATGTTCACTTCGATCTCGATGACGTCCTTGAAAGTGGTGGGACGCTTGTATTCACAAGTGACGGAGATGACAGGGGAGAAGACGTTCTCGGCTTCGATCTTCTCGAATCCGAAGCCCAGTTGGTCGAGCCAGTCGACGCGGGCCTCTTCCATGAAACGGATATAGTTGGAGTGATGCGTCACGCCCATGCGGTCGCATTCGTAGTATTTGACTTCGTGTCTGTAAGGGTTCATCGATGGCATGTTTACTTGATTTTCTTCCAATAGACGCTCTCGCCGATGCCCAGCACCGAGCCTCTGAGTTTCAGTTGGCCGTCCTTGGTGAATTCGCCAGTGACTTTCGCTTTGATGCCACGCTGGGGGTCATAGATTTTGGTGTCGCCCCAACGTTGTTTTTCGGCGTCGTATTTCAGTCCCGAAATAACGACGATTTGGTCGCAGGGCACGTTGCGCAGGCTCTTGTCGGGGTTCTTGACATCGAGTAATTTGTTGCCATTGGCATCGCGGTCCTTCTCCAGCCAGATGATCTGACACTGGTAGGTGCCGTCGTTTTGCTTGGTGAATTGGGCCTTAAACTGATCCTCGCCCTGAGTTCCAAGGTAGATGCCGATGATGTTGTCGCCCTTTTCATTCAAGGCGTTTTGAGCGAAGGCCGTTCCCATCAGGGAAGCCATCAACAGGATAAAAGTGAATATCTTCTTCATGATTGTAGGTTTGTTTTGTCGTTTGGTATGTTGTATTTGCAAAAACCGTGCAAAACTGGATTTATCTTGAACGGAGTGAGATAGCGAAGCCGCCGCAGCGGGCCATCTTGACCTTGATCACGGATTTGGAAGTGACTTTTTGGTGTGAGATGGTATAGGCTTGGGGATTGTAGCTGTCACCGGGGAGACCGTCGGCGTTGTCGGCGTCGGCATAGATGGTGGCATCGTAGGTGACGCCGGGCTTCAGGAAGTCAAGTTTCACCTTTACCTCGCGCGCGTTCTCGTCGGTGATGCCGCCCACATACCATACGTCGTGCGGCGCGGTGTGCCAAAGGTCTTCTATTGTGGCGTCCTCGGGCAGGTCGTATACGAACTTAGTCGCATTTGCGACCACACCTTTCTTGCCGTCGGGCAGCTTGCCGACACCCTCAGCGGCCTTGTTCAGGGATGACAACTTGGGATGGCGGGCGGTGACGATATAGTCGCCAGGCTCGGCTTCAAGATAGAGGCTCTTGTCCCAGTCGACCGCCACGTCCTTGATGAACTGGAAGGCGTCCATATAAGGCTCGTAGTGTTCGGGGAAGTCGGCAGCCATCTGCAGGGGCGAGTAGAAGGTCACATAGAGGCCCAGTTGGTTGCAGATGGTGTGCTGCATCTTGCCGCCCCAGGGGACGATCTTGCCCATATCGGGCTCGAAGATGCCAGGGGTGTAGTCCATCGGTCCGCCTTGCAGACGGGTGAAAGGCAGGATGGTGGTGTGGCCGGGCTTGATGCGCTCGCGGAACTCGGTGCCCATGGCACTCTCGTTGCCGATCATGTTGGGCCAGGTGCGGCACAAGCCCGTCGGGCGCACAGCCTCGTGGGCGTTGACCATGATATGGTGTTTGGCGGCCTCCACGATGGCATAATGGTAGTGGTTGTTGATGGGTTGGCTGTAGTGGCCTTCGCCAAAGGGAATGATGGTGCCCACGTAGCCACTCTTGACGGCGTCGTAACCGTATTGGTTCATCAGGTTATAGGCCTTCTCCATCCATCGTTCGTAATTCACCGTTGATGCTGAGCTCTCGTGGTGCATGATGAGACGGATGCCTTTCTGGTGGGCGTATTTGTTCAAGGCCGGCAGGTCGAAGTCGGGATAGGGGGTGAGGAAGTCGAAGACGAACTCTTTCTGTTTGCCATACCAATCCTCCCAGCCGATGTTCCAGCCTTCGATGAGGAGAGCGTCGAAGCCATTGGCGGCGGCGAAGTCGATATAACGACGCACGTTGGCGTTGTTGGCGCCATGGGTGCCGTTGGGCTTGGCGTGCACGTAGTCGGTCTGGCCGAGGATGACGGAAGGATAGTCGTTGGTGTATGCCCAGGTGCTCTTACCCGAAATCATCTCCCACCAAACACCCATATATTTGACGGGGTGAATCCACGACACGTCCTGCAAGGCACAAGGCTCGTTGAGGTTGAGGATGAGACGCGAAGCCAAGGCCTCGGTGGCCGAGGTGGTCACCATGACGGTGCGCCAAGGCGTATGGCAAGGGGCTTGCATGCGGCCTTTGTAACCCGTGGCATCGGGGCAGAGGAAGGCATGAAATACCATATTCTTGTCGTCAAAGTCGAGGTGCATGGTAGGATAGTCGAGCGTGGCAGCCTCGTGGATGTTGATGTAAAGCCCGTCGTCGGTCTTCATCTGCAAGGCGGTCTGTACGCCGGTGTTGGAGAACGAAGTCCAAGGCCAGCCGCCATCTTTGTGGCTCGCTTCCCATAAGTCGCGGATCTGCGACAGCCGCGACTCGGTGTAGTTGTATTCCTGTGTGTCCAAGTCGCCGGGAATCCACCATGCCTTGTGGTCGCCCGCCATGGCAAACTCGGTCAGTTCTTCCTTGAACCAGAAGCATACCAAGGCGTTCTCGATGGGAAACTCATAGCGGAAACCGAGTCCGTCGTCGTAGAGGCGGAAACGCACCTGCATGACGGTGGCTTTGGTCTCGGTGGAGTGGTCCATACTTGCCACGGAGCCTATGGGTTGCTCGAGGGTCACCAGCATCTCGTTGTAATGGTTGCGGATCTTTGACTCTTCGCCCCAGACGGGTTCCCATGTCTCGTCGAAGGTGCCATATTGTGTGTCTTTCAGCACGAAATGGTCCTTCATGTCGTCGCGCCATTCCATAATGAAGCCCAAGCGTGAGGGTAGCACCACCGGGGTTCCGGTGCGGCTGAGGGCGTAGTAGGGCACGCCGTCCCTTAGCTCAAAGCTCAGTTCCAGTTTTCCGTCGGGGCTTTGGAGTTTGACGGGTTGGGCATAAGCATGCATCATCAAGCCCATGATGAGGCCAAAGAGTATCGATAGTGTTTTCTTCATATTAGAGGGTTTTATTTGTGTTCAGGTTTTGTTGAATTGGATTTGCAAATATAGGTTTTTTCTTTTTCTATAGGGCAGGGTGTTTTTATTTTCTAATCATCGTCCTAATTGCGCATAAATCTCTACATTTGCAGGTCGATTGTATTTTGACATGCAAAGGGAAAAAGAAATATACAAGGTGACGCTCGTGGGCGGCGCAGTGAATGTGGTACTGTTGCTCTTCAAGTTTGTGGCGGGTATTGTGGGACACAGCTCGGCCATGATTGCAGATGCTGCGCATTCGTTGTCGGATTTCGTGACGGATATCATCGTCTTGGTGTTTGTCAAGATCAGCAATAAGCCGCAGGACAAGTCGCACGACTATGGCCACGGGAAATATGAAACCCTAGCCTTGACGCTTATCGGTGTCGCCTTGATGGCGGTAGCTATCAGTATCATTGTTAAGGGCTCGGTGAAGATTGCAGGATGGGCCAATGGCGAGGTGCTTGAGGCACCTGGGATGCTGGCTTTTTGGGCGGCTATCGTTTCGATAGTGCTCAAGGAGGCGGTGTACCGTTATTCCATCATCAAGGCAAGGAAGCTGAACTCGAAGGCGGTGGAGGCCAACGCTTGGCACCATCGTAGCGATGCCTTGTCGTCGATAGGTACGGCTGTCGGTATCGGCGGCGCCATCTTTTTGGGTGAGCGTTGGACCATCCTTGACCCCATTGCCTCGGTAGTGGTGGGCGCCTTCATCGTCAAGGTGGCCTTCGACTTGCTCAGAAACGGCATCGGTGACCTGATGGAGCAGTCGCTGCCCGATGAGGTGGAAGACGAAATCATCCAGAAGGTTTCGGAACTACCGGGTGTCACCGAACCTCATGCCTTGCGCACCCGACGCATCGGCAATCATTATGCCATTGAGATGCACATCCTTATGGATGGCGATATAACCCTCAAAGAAGCGCATGACAAGGCCTCGGAGGTGGAAGATCTGCTCCGCAAGCGTTATGGCGAAGAGACCCATGTGGCCGTGCATGTGGAACCGAAAGAAAGTGAATCAAAAGCTTAATAATATGGAAAAAGTCCAGTTGAATATCCGCCCTGCAAGGCCAGAAGAGACCGGTCTTGTCCTTGAATTCATCAAGAAACTCGCCATATACGAGAAATGCGCCGACGAGGTGGTGGCCGACGAGGCTACCTTGTATCATTCGCTGTTTGTGGAGAAATCAGCCGAGGTGGTCTTCGCCGAAGAGGGAAGCACTATAGTGGGCTTCGCATTGTTCTTCCACAATTTCTCCACCTTTGTGGGACGTAAGGGGTTGTATCTCGAAGACCTGTTTATCCTTCCTGAGAAACGGGGTTTGGGCTATGGCAAGGCCTTGCTGAAATACCTCGCCAAGCTGGCCGTTGAACGCAACTGCGGCCGCATGGAATGGATCTGCCTCGACTGGAACAAACCCGCTTTGACGGTCTATCGTAGCATCGGCGCCGTGCCCATGGATGAATGGACGGTGCAACGCCTCGATGAGGAGGCGCTGAAGCGTTTCGCGCAGGATTAACGTTCCCTGCGTTCAATCACCTTCTTTAATTTGTACCTATCGCCAGTGGATTTGCCAATGGCGTCGATGAATTGTTGGTTGTAGCCAGGTGTCTCGTAGCCCCAACGTTGGAAGTTACCCTCCTTGTCGACTCGCTTCACCACTTGGTCGTTGTATTTCACAATCAGATATTTTGCTAACTTGTCCCAACGCTGCATCATCTTGTCGGCATAGGCAATGCTTTTGTTGTTGAGGTAGCTGCGGCGGTCGGCGGGCATCATCTTTTCGATGGCGTTGAGTACGCTGTCTTGGTCGGCGAAGTAATAGTCTTCCAACTCGTTTTGTGCCTTTCGGAGGTCGTCAATCATCATGGAATAGCGCGGGTAGACCATGTTGGCCACCCAGTTGTTCATCCAGAAGGCCGACTCGTCGCTGAACTCGTTGCGAGGGTTGTTCTCGGGACGGAAGCAGTCGGGCACCTGGGTGATGCAGCAGTAGAGCGGCACGTATGCCACCATATTGGCATCATCGCAATTGAACCAGGTGACACCACCCACATCGTTGGGCAGCCACGAACGCATCTGGCAGGTCATGGTGAAACCGCTTTGCTGCGTGGCGATGGGACGCTCACGGTAGTAGTCGACGCTGTCGTTGTCGCGGAAGTGCATGGGTAGGGGACGGATGGGCATACCCCAAGGGCCAGCGGTCATGTCGGAGGTCATATCCAAAGGTGTGCCTTCAAAATGGTCGCGCATGTCGTTCTGCAGGTCGCGTAATGACAAGGGCTTGTCGGGCTTGATCCATAGCGGCAGGTGGTCGCAGGCCTCGAAATCACCGTTGATGTAGGGCAGGTATTGGTCCATCTCTGCATGGTCGTAGTGATGGCGGAAGAAACTCCATACGCGGGCATCGGCATAGCGTACGTTCTCGAAGTCGATGGGGCAGTAGGCATCGCGGAACGAGAAGTCCTCGTCCTTGCCGTTGAAATAGCCCCATTCCTTGGCGAAGCTGATCACGTCGTCGGCATAGACGCATTCAATTTCTGGATTGTTGATTTTCTTGAGATTCTTGCTGCTGATGCTGTTTTTGGAACGCTTCTCCAAAGGGAACTGACGGATGCGGCTCAGGTTGGCATGGGCGCAGATGCAGTCATCGGGGATGCGCAGCGCCACCCAGACGGCACCCTTGTGGCCAGGCCCCTTGCCGATGATCTCCATGATCCAAGCCTCGTTAGGGTCGCAAACGGTGAGTGTCTCGCCGCTGCTGTTGTAACCATATTCTTCAACGAGTTCTGCCATGCAACGGATGGCTTCGCGGGCAGTGGAGCAACGTTGCAATGCCAGTCGCATCAAGGAGAAATAGTCGAGCAGGCCTTCTTGGTTGACGAGTTCCAGACGTCCGTCGAAGGTGGTCTCCACGATGGTCACCTGCTTCTCGTTCATCAAGCCTACGACGTTATAGGTGTATTCCACTTGTTTCACGTATTGTCCGGCATGTGCAGGTCCCCAGCCGCGAATCTCAATAAGCTCGCCGGGTTCGTGCCGGCCCGCTGGGCTATAGAACAGCGATCCGGAGAAGCCGAAGCCGTCGCAGTTATAAGTGCACATCACGCTGCCGTCGGTGGAAGCTTTCTTGCCTACAATGAGGTTTGTACAGGCCAAAGCGGGAATCGCATATAGGGCCAATATCAAGGTAAAAATATGCTTTTTCATCATGTGAAATGGTATAATTATTGTTATTATTCGGTTTTGCAAAGGTACATTTTTTTACCTTTGCAGCCTATAAATTATCCTATAATGAGAAAATCCCTGTTTTTAAAATTCTTGTTTTTCACGGCATTAGCATTATCAACGTTATTATGTGTTGCACAACCTCCAGGCGGTAGACCTCCAGGGGGTGGCGGCGGTCGTCCTCCAGGGGGACGTCCTCCTTTTGGCGGCGGTGACCGTCAGTGGGGTCAGACCGAGGGCAACATGCCCACCGTGAAGCCGAAAAAGAAAGTGCGTGAAGGTGACACGTTCCAGGTGGTTGGCGTGCTGCGCGATGCCAAGACGAACGAGTTTTTGCCGTTTGTCAACCTCGCCGTGCTCGATTCTGTCGACAACGAATTCGTCAAAGGTGGCGTGAGCAATATGGATGGCGTTTTTGAGATCAATGGTGTGCCGCAAGGTGCGTTTGTGCTTCGTGTCTCCGCCATCGGCTATGAGAGCTATTCGCTACCGTTCAACGTGACCAACAACACCAATTTAGGCACTTTACGTCTCAACCCGGGCGTGACTTCTTTGGGCGAGGTTACCGTTTCGGCGGAACGACCGCTTTATGCCATGGAGGGCGAGAAGCTGATTTATAATGTCAGCGAGGACCCGTCCATCCAGACGGGTACCACCGAAGATGCCTTGCAGAACGCGCCTGGCGTGGAGGTCGACGTGGAGGGCAACATCACTTTGCGCGGCGTGTCGAGCGTGGAGATCTGGGTTAACGACAAGCCCTCGAAACTCACCGAGGAGAACCTGAAGACCTACCTCCAGACCTTGCCCGCCAATGCCATTGCCCGCATTGAGACCATCACCAACCCTTCGGCCAAATATGCCACCGATGCTGAAGCGGTTATCAACATCGTGACTTCGGCGCATATCAAGAGCAACCAATTCATCAGCTTTGGCGTGAACGGCTCCAACCAGCCTTTTGTCTCGCCTTGGGTGAGTTACATGTGGAAGAAAGAGAAGCTTAGCGTCAACCTGTTTGCTTCTGGACGTTATAGCAACAGACTCAACACCACCGACAGCTGGGAGCTGAAACGCGAGGATGCCGCTACCGAGGGGCTGTATGACTCCGTGTGGTACAAGACGACTTCACAAAAAGAGGACAACCGTAGCATTAGCGGCAATGTCTTCATGAATATTGACTACGAGATTGACTCGACGAGCGACATCTCCTTCGATGGAGGTGGCTTCTATAATAACAACCGCAACAACGGTAGCCGTCGCGAAGTACAGACTTTCTATTTGCAGCCTGTGGATAGCATTCTGGCCTACAGCATGGGCGATACGACCGTTTCACAATCCGGCTTTGGTCATTTTGGAGCGGACTACACCAAGAAGTTTGACGACAAGGGACACAATCTCCGCATCGGTTTGAATGGCAGATTCAACAGGAACGCTTCCGACTATTACAACAACCGTTTCTATGATGTCTACACCGACTTCGATGAAAACCGATATCTTTTGAGTAATCAGAAGGGCTATGGCATAAATCTCGATGCACGTTACAACCGACCCTATAGTGAAGACGGCGAACTCAGCTATGGATTGCGCGTCGACAATCAGCTGGACAATAGTGATTATAAACGTTTCTATTCAAAAGATGGCGGCATCACTTATGACAGCATCGATGTGCTTCGCACCTACCATTTCAATGGCAATGAAACTGGTGTCAACGGCGATGTCAACTGGACGCATCGTTGGGGTGGTTTCACCTTAAGCACGGGTATGGGCATTGGTGGCGACCGCATTGGCTACAACTACCAAAGCGATATGCCGTTTGCCGACGACAGCACCCTGTATTTCCTCAATGTTCGTCCTTCCATCCATTTGACCTATCGTACGGAGTCGATGCACAATTGGAAACTTAACTATTCGATGCGTATGTCGCATCCAGGTGAAGACCAAATCAGCACCTTCCGCAGGTATGGTGATGACAGCTATTCGACGGGTAATCCTTTTGGGCTAAAAAATGCTTATACACATAATGTTGAAGCAGGATGGCAGAAGTTCTTTGAGCGTTTTGGCAACATCGGTCTCGAAGCCTACGGTCGCTGGAGCACCAACGAGATCAGCAGGCTGACCGACGCCGAGTACGACGACTATCTGGATCGTATCGTCAGCTATTCGATGCCTTACAACATGGGCACCTCGTGGCGTTATGGCACTTCGCTCAATATGACCTATCGTCCCACGGGATTCTTCAACGTACGCTTGTATGCCAACCTGTATGACTATGGCTATCGCATGGAATACGACCGTAACGGTGTGCATCAGATTGACCAACGCGACAAGTGGTCGTGGAGTGTGCGCGTCAACGCTTGGGCGAAGCTCTTCAATCAGCTCCAAGTGACGGCTTCGGCCAACTACAACTCACCGACCATCAGCCTGATGAGCGAGCGCAAGGCACGCTATTTCCTCAATATGGGTATGCGCAGCGACTTCTTCAACCGTCGTCTGTCGGTGTTCGTCAATGTGCAGGACATCTTCAACTGGGGAGCCAGAATCGGTTCCGGTTCGAGCAACACCAACCCGTATTATCTCAGCGACAGCACGCGCAAGATGCTCAACAGCCGCTATATCTCGGCAGGCTTCACGTTGCGTTTCGGTAAGCTGGAACTCGAACAAAGGGCGAAGGAAGGCGATAGCGAGACAGGCGATAGCTTGGAGTGATTTTTATAGCTGGGCCTGCAATCGGCCCGATTGCAGAAAAACTAAACAGGGCATGTAATCGGTCAAATTGCAGAAAAAAACAACAAGTATGCCAACGATAGAGCCATCTGATAAACGTCAAATGCCAAATTGGCATTGTCGCGGTAAGTTTCCTCATCGCGAATACAAACCGTTACAGTTCATCACTTATCGTTTGTATGATTCTGTTCCACAAAAGCTCATTGATGCATGGAAGGAGGAACTGAAGTTGACGGAAATGACCATGTCAAATGATCCCAGGGTAGAGTTGCTCCGTAATCGTATTGACAAATACGAAGATGTTGGGTACGGCCAATGTTTTCTCAAAGACTCACGAATAGCTTCAATGGTTCAAGAGAATCTTTTCCATTTCAACGGAATCAGATATAATGTCTTGAGGTGGTGCATTATGCCTAATCATGTACATGTATTAATCGAAGTCTTGGAAGGCTGGACTTTAAGTACCATCATGCACGGATGGCGTTCATACACGGCTCATCAAGCCAATAAAATTCTTGAACGCACAGGTAATCTCTGGATGGAAGAGTATTTTGATCGTTATATCCGAGATGAGAAACACTTGGAAACTGTCATCAATTACATAGATAACAATCCGGTCAAAGCAGGGTTAGTGGATGAGGCACACAAGTGGCCATGGTGCAGTCTAGGGCAGCAAGTTGCTCAATTGTAAAATGATATAGATGTATGATTGGCTGGACAATCGTCAGTCGGCCCGACTTGTTTTATCGTCAGTCGGGCCGACTGACGGCCCAGTAAAGAATATCAATACCCAAAGATCTCTTCAGTGCTTACGCGCTTGACGGGTCCAAGTTGCTCTAGGGCCTTCATGTCGAGTTCCTTCTCGTCGCCGAGGATGACGTAGCGGTAGGGCTTGTTGGCCATCTGCTCCTGCTCAAACTTCACGATGTCTTGCAGGGTGACATTGGGCAGGGCGTTGTAGATGCGTTCGTTGAGGTCGTAGTCAATGCCCTTCATTTGGGCGTTGAGCCAGGCGTTGATGAGACCGAACTTCGTGGTGCGCGTGCTGGCGAGACGTTTCGTCACCGACTCTTTGGCGATGTTGAAAGCTTGTTCGCTCTCGGGCATTTCATTGAGGATTTCAAGGAAATGATTCACGGCATCCATCATCTTGTCGTTTTGCGTGATGATGTGCGTGAAGAAGTATTCCTTCTGGTCCTTGTAGCTCGGGGTCATGTAGGCAGCATAGGCGTTGTAGGCCAAGCCGCGAGCCTCACGCATCTCTTGGAAGACGATGGTGTTCATGCCACCGCCGTAGTATTCGTTGAACATAGCCGTAATGGCAGCCTCTTCGGGGTTCCACTCGCGGTTTTCGTTGTGGATCATGCGCATGTAGATGTTCTTGGCATCGTATGGGGCGATGAGCACTTCGTTCTCGGGTGTGGCTTGCAGTTCATAGTGCTTGCCTTCCGGGACGGCCTGCAACTCGGCCACAGTCTGATGGTTCTCGGTGACGGCTTTAGCCATCTCTTCAGCAGTCATGGGGCCATAATATAACACGGTATGCTCATAGTTCTTGAGGTTCTTCAAGAGGTCGAGCATCTCCTGTGGGTCGAGTTGGCGGATCTGATCTGGCGAGAGTTGGTTGCGCTGCGAGTTGTATGGACCGTAAAGGCCGTACTGCACCAAGGCATTGAAGTTGCTGCGCTGGTTCAGTTTGGCATCCATACGGCCTTTTTCCAACTGTTGGATACACATCTCAGCCACCATCGGGTCGGCTTTGGCGTTTTGCATCACGTTTTCAAGCAAAGCCAAGGCCTCGGGCATATTCTCGCCAAGACCGCGCAAAGAGACAGTGATGTTACGTGCGCCAACACTGATGTAATAGTCGCATGCAAGCTTGTAGAACTGCTGCTTGATTTCCTCGTTGCTCATCTCGTCGGTGCCGAGGTATTCCAAGTAATCGGCGGCAGCACCATAGCGAAGGTCGGCCTCATCGCCAAACTCATAACGGAAGCTCAAATTGAAGCGGCCATTTTCCTTGTTCTGAACGTAAATGTAAGGCAATCCAGCCTCGGTCTTACCAAAGGTGAGGTCTTTCTTGAAGTCGACGAAGCGGGGTTGAATGGGAGGCACAACGGTATTCTGCACCACAGTCACGAAGTCGCTGACCAGGTCGCGGTTGGTCGGGATGGGCGTGATGGCAGGCTTGTCGATTTTCTTCTGGTTTTCGTCAGCGCCTTGACGCTTGTAGACCACCACATAGTTGTCGTTGAAGTGCTTGTTGGCGAAGGCCACAATCTGTTCCTTGGTCATGCCTTCCATGCGGTCGAGGTATTCCACGTCTTGTTTCCAAGGTCTCTCGAGGATGAACGAGTTGACAAACATATTGGCGCGGGCCTGGTTGCTCTCCATTGAGTTGTAGTGGTTGAGCTTCATGTTGTTGACTACAGAAGGCATCAAGTCGTCGGGGAAGTCGCCCTTCTTTAGTTTCTCAACCTCGGCCAGCAAAAGGTCTTTGGCTTCTTCGAGGGTTTGTCCCGGACGCGGCGAGCCACCGATGAGGAAACTGGTGTAGTCGCGGTTGGCGCTTGAGCCACCAAAAGCATAGAGCATCTGCATCTGTTGATTGATGTCGAGGTCGATGAGGCCGGCAGTACCGTTGCTCAACATGGTGCCAATCATCTCAAGTGTATCGGCTTGCATCGAGTTGCCACGGTCGAAGCGCCAGCCAATCATCAGGTTCTCGGCTTCGAGGCCATAGACAGTGGTGTCTTTGGGTGCCGTAATGGGTTCCAGCGGGGCGAATTCGGGTTGTTTCACATCCTCGCCGGGTTGCCAGCTGCCAAAGTATTTGTCGATGATGGCGATGACCTCGTCAGGATTGAAGTCGCCAGCCATGCAGATGG
>R22__coassemble_287_pt1 | contig 37355 bp, 31 predicted proteins | sample R22__metabat2_high_PE_030 | metagenome-assembled genome bin R22
CAAGCCTTCCAAATTGTGAAGGGTCCAAAAACAGCCCATGTCATACCGACCGAGGGACGAGGGAAAGTATCTATGGGCTGTAGTAAAAGCATTAATGGAAAACGGCTCGAGAAATCAAAACCACACTATACGGTTTTAGCAAGCATAGATACACTCGCCCTTTGGGGCTCGGTATGACATGCTTGCTAAAACCTGCAAAACAAGGCTTTACAAAACGACCAATCGTTGTGTAGCTGTCCCCCTTTTTGTGCTGATTTTTAATAAATAAATCCCAGAAGGGAACTGGTTTATATCAAGAACATACTTGTTGTTTTCCCGCACTACATTATGAGCTAAGCTCTGTCCGATAAGGTTAATTACTGTTACATGCTGGAGTTCGTCGTCAGCCAAGATGGTAACAGATTCTTTTGCCGGATTAGGATAGAGCGCTATCGTAATGCTTTCATTCTCAATCACATCATGGTTTTGCAAGCCAGCCAACGTAGCCACCAAACCCAAGTTGAGTTCGGTGAAGCGTTTGGACTGCTCCAAGCTGTTGACACTCAACCCCAACACATCCTGTCTTGAATGGATATACGGCGAGCTGGCGCGGACGTCCTCGAAGGGATGGACGGCGGGGTAGCCGTTGCGGTTGAACGAGGAATAATCGCTGTCGCCCCAAGCGAGCCAGTCCTGATGGATGGGCATTTCGGGAAAGTAGGTATGACTGAAGCCGTAAACATAATCGGCGATGGTCGAGTCCTGTGTGGTGTACATGAGGTGGACATGGATGTCGGAGCCTTCCTGTAGGTAGCCCGTCATGTCGAGGTTGAAATACCCGACGATGTCCATGCCTTGTTCGGCCATGTCGTGCGCATAGGCAGCGCTCCCCACGAGGCCGATCTCCTCGGCACACCAGTTGGCATAGATGATACTCCTATCGAAAGTGTAATGGCTTAATAGCCTGGCAGTTTCAAGGATACCTGCTACACCCGAAGCATTGTCGTCGGCCCCCGGTGACCGTATGGTGTCGGGGTCTTCGCCGTCGTCGTTCCATGAGTCATAATGGGCACCGCAGACGACGAATTCTTGAGGCGTCTTTGCTCCCCATTGCACGGCGATGATGTTATCTGCCGTCTCGATAGTGGAGTCGGGTACGGGGAAGTCGTGGAGCATCACCGTGTCGACGCCGAAAGCTTGGTAACGGCTTACAAGCCAGTCTTGTACCTCCCAGATATAACGACTGTCGTAACGGCGGTTATGGTAGGAACAGAGGTGTTCGATATAAGCTTCGATGCTGTCGATTGCGACCGAGTCCATCAGTGCGCGGATCTGAGGGTTCTCCGAAGCCACCACAGGATAGGTATGCTCATAGATATGCGGCGCCTGAGCCCTTACCCCCAGACACCCCCAAACCATCAACACTATAATCACCATCCTCTTCATAACTCTAAACTCTAAACTCTAAACTCTAAACTAAACCTTTGACATGCGGTTTCCCCGCAATGAAATCTTTCAGATAAAACGGCTCAAAATACGCCACATCCACAAACTGTTGCTTCTGCAAGGCCTGCTCTGCCAAGACACGCATATAAGCCGCCGAAGGTTTAAAACCTTTGATTATGTTTATATTTTCTTGATTCTCAAATAATTCGCTCAACTTAGGCGCGCCATCGCCAAAGAGCCAAAGACGGTGGTCTTTTCTCAAGTCTTCAAACGAATTTTCGTCGATGACCATGGCTGATGTGTCGTTGACTTTGTTCAAATTGACATCGAACACGGCGGCATAAACCTCCATCCTTCGGGCATCAATCATGGGGATGAGCAGGTCGGTGGGTTCGATTTGTCCGCCCAGCTTCTCCTTCATGCCGTATGCCATGGCTTCCAAGGTGTCGATGGCCATCAGTGGGAGGTCGGCGGCATAGCAGACACCTTTGGCGGTACTCACCCCGATGCGCAGGCCTGTATAAGAACCAGGTCCCTGACTCACGGCCACGGCATCCAGTTTGGAATAGTCGATGCCAACCTCGTCCATCACCGCTTTGATGAAGTTGGTAATCTTTTCAGAATGCGCATTTTGTCCTTCAGTCTCACGCATTGCCAACGTGCAACAAGCCGAGTTGAGTGCGACCGAACAAACCGGGGTCGCTGTTTCCAAACAAAGTATCATTTCCTTACGTTTTTATGAGGCAAAAATAGGCAAAAATCACGTTAAAAATACCCCTTGTTTATTTTATTAATAAAATAGTTGTGAAACCTAAGAAATTCTTATATTTGCAAGATTAATATGCCTTATTAGGCAATTTTGTATATGGTTGAATTAGAGTTCGTTAAGTAATCTTGATGGGACTTAGGAGGCGGAGCTGTATCATGACGGAAACAAACATTTACATATCAAAGGCGACAAAAAGGAACTGGGACAAGCTGAAAAACAATGGTGACGACCGCCTGACGCGTAGGGCCAACAAGAGCCGTTCGCAGAAGGTCATCGTCCCCGACAGCTATGTCATAGCGGGTAGTCTGCCCCGTTTCGTCGAGGAGTTGAGGCAACAGTGTCTTCCCATCAACGACTTGATTTTTAGCCTTTGTGCGATGAAGATCGAGCACAACAAGGTGAACGAGGCCAACGCCAAGCGTTTCTTTGAGGAGTATACCCAATATCAGCGTCTTGACCTTGAGGTGCCGCGACAGATCCTGAAGAACCGTTTCGACGACTGGATCGGCTTCGTGTATCAGTCGCTGACCGCCGAAGGTCGCCGTATCATGACGGGCTTGTATTACACCAGCCCTACCATCGTCGACGAGATGCTGTCGGATGTAGAAGTGGTGGAGAACCAACGCTTCCTCGACCCCTGCTGCGGCAGCGGCATCTTCCTGATGAAGGCCAACGGTGCTCATCCCGAACAGCTCTATGGCATCGACAACGATCCTCTCGCCGTGATGATCGCCAAAGCCAACCTCCTGGTGAAGTTCAATGATTCGGAGGTCTATCCCCAGATCTATCAGCTGGACTTCCTGCTGCATGCCGCTTCGGCTTTGGCAGGCCTGAAGTTCGATTACATCGTCACCAACCCGCCGTGGGGTAGCGAGAAACAAAGACGTCATTCCTCAGAGATCATCTCCTCGAACGAACAGTCGACCTTGTTCTTCACCGAGTCCTTCAAATTTTTGAATGCTAACGGGATATTGCATTTTCTGATGCCCACATCGGTGCTGAAAATCAAGGTTCATGCCGACTTCCGCCGCTTTGTCGGCCAGTCGACGAGCCTCGACACCATCAAGTGTTACCATGAGCGTTTCAAGGGTGTTTTCACCGATTTCATCAGCATGAAGGTCAGAAATAAGGCGGTGGAAGGGAAACAGACTTATCTGGTGAAGACGGCCCACAACGAAGTCTACCGAAAGACGTGGCAGGTGCAGGACGATGACTTCTGCGCCATCCCCATGCTCGACGACCGCATCGAGGCCATCCTCAACAAGGCGGAGCGCCTGCGCCACGACGACCTCTCGCACAGCCAATGGGCGCTCGGCATCATCACGGGCAACAACGCCAAGGCGCTGAAGACTCGCCCGCGCAAAGGCTTGGAGCCCATCTTCACGGGCAAGGACATCAATAAATATGGTTTGAAGAAAGCCAGCCGTTATATCAAGTATAATCGTGTCGATTTCCAGCAGTGCGCCAAGGATGAGTTCTATCGCGCCAAGGAGAAACTGGTGTATAAGTTCGTGTCGAGTCGCCTCTGCTTCACCTACGACGACAAGCAGCGTCTCTTCCTCAACAGCGCCAACATCCTCATCCCTGAGATAGACGGCATGAGTACCAAGACCGTGCTGGCATTCCTGAACTCAACGTTGTTTAACTTCCTGTATGCCAAGCGCTTTAATGATATCAAGATTCTCAAGGGCAACCTCTCTGCTTTGCCTTTCCCGAAAATTAGCGCTGAGCAGGACCAACAACTCTCGGCCCTCGTTAACCAGGCTATGAGCGGGGATATTAGTGCTGAAGAAAAAATCAACGAGTTGATTTTTACTTTGTATGAGCTAAATCAAGAAGAGATTGCTTTGGTTGGAGCTATTTAGGGATACTCCTTCGGAGTAGAAATCATTCAAAAATTTAATTAGAATCGTTCAAAAATCTGCGTTTTCGTCAATGGATCTGCTGCAAGAGCATAACAAAAAATACCAGTTCTTTGTGGATATTACAGGAATAGCCATGAAAGTATATAACAAATACCATTTTGGCTTACTTGAGTCTGCTTATGAAGCTGCAATGAGATATCTTTTGGAGCAAGACGGATACAAGGTTGAAAGGCAAGTGTATCTACCGATTTATTGGGACGATGTTCAACTTGACCAAACCTATCGCATGGATTTGGTGATAGATGATGATATTATTGTTGAACTGAAATCTATCAAATTTATTGGAGACGAACATAGAAAACAACTCCAGAATTATTTGAATATCACCCATTTGAAATACGGAATGCTTATCAATTTTTCGCCTGATAGAATCTATAGCGAATGGTATGAACGATATTTAGATGGCACCATTGAACGAGTAAAATTATTTTAGCAAAGAAAAAGAAGATTTTTGATGGATTTTACAAGATTATTGAAAGATTTCTTTGCGAAGCAAATACCATAAAAAGAAAATGAAGATATTAGTAACGGGCGGTGCCGGTTTCATCGGCTCCCATACTTTGGTTGAACTCAACGCCGCAGGCCACGACACGGTAGTGGTCGATAACCTCAGCAACAGCAACCGCAAGTCGCTCGAGCGCGTGGCGGAGCTGACAGGGAAAGAAATCCCATTCTATGAAGTCGACATCCGCGACCGCGAAGGCCTCAACCGCGTGATGGAAGCCCATCACTTCGATGCCTGCATTCACTTCGCCGGACTGAAAGCCGTGGGCGAGAGCGTAGAGAAGCCTTGGGAATACTATGAAAACAACATTGGCGGCACGCTGACGCTCCTCGACGTGATGCGCCAACACGGCTGCAAGAACATTATCTTCTCGTCGTCGGCCACGGTCTACGGTGACCCAGCCATCATCCCGATCACGGAGGAATGTCCCAAAGGACATTGCACCAACCCTTACGGCCAGACCAAGAGCATGCTCGAGGAAATCATGATGGACATGCAGAAGGCCGACAAGGAATGGAACATCGTGCTGCTGCGCTATTTCAACCCCATCGGCGCCCACCCGAGCGGTAGGATAGGAGAGAACCCCAACGGCATCCCAAACAATTTGATGCCTTATGTCACTCAGGTGGCCGTGGGTAAACGTGCCGAGTTAGGCGTGTTCGGCAATGACTACCCGACTCCCGATGGCACGGGTGTCCGCGACTACATCCATGTCGTCGACTTGGCCAAAGGCCATGTGGCAGCCTTGCAAGCCATCGAGCGCAAATGTGGCTGCGCCATCTACAACCTTGGCACTGGACATGGATACTCAGTGCTTGACGTGGTAAAGACTTTTGAAAAAGTCAACGGCATCAAGATTCCTTATAGCATCAAGCCACGACGCGCAGGCGACATTGCTACATGCTACTCCGACCCCGCCAAGGCCTATCGTGAGTTGGGCTGGAAGGCACAATATGGCCTCGAAGAGATGTGCCGCGACTCATGGAACTGGCAACATAACAACCCCAATGGATATTAAAAACAACAGATAAATGAAAGGTATCGTATTAGCAGGCGGTTCTGGAACCCGTCTTTATCCTATCACTAAGGGCGTCAGCAAGCAGCTGCTCCCCATCTATGACAAGCCGATGGTCTATTATCCCATCAGTGCATTGATGCTCGCCGGCATCCGCGACATCCTCATCATCAGCACCCCGTATGACTTGCCGGGCTTCCAGCGTCTGTTGGGCGACGGCTCCGACTACGGCGTCCACTTCGAGTATGCCGAACAGCCCTCACCCGATGGCCTTGCCCAGGCCTTCATCATCGGCGAGAAGTTCATCGGCGACGACTGCGCCTGCCTTGTGTTGGGCGACAACATTTTCTACGGCAGCGGCTTCACCAGCCTGCTTCGTAATGCCGTCAGAGACGCCGAGGATAACAAGAAAGCCACTGTGTTTGGCTATTGGGTCAGCGACCCCGAACGTTACGGCGTGGCCGAGTTCGACCGCCAGGGCAACTGCCTCAGCATCGAGGAGAAACCCAAGGAGCCCAAGAGCAACTATGCCGTGGTGGGACTCTATTTCTATCCCAACAAGGTCGTCGATGTGGCAAAGAACATCAAGCCCTCGGCACGCGGAGAGTTAGAGATCACCACGGTGAACCAACGCTTCCTTGAAGACGGCGAGCTGAAGGTGCAGGTGTTTGGCCGTGGCTTCGCCTGGCTCGACACCGGAACACACGACAGCCTCTCGGAGGCCTCCACCTTCGTGGAAGTCATCGAGAAACGCCAAGGCCTGAAGATCGCATGTCTCGAAGGCATCGCCTACCGCAACGGCTGGATCACAGAAGAGAAGATGCGTGAACTGGCCAAGCCCATGCTGAAGAACCAATACGGACAGTACCTCTTGAAGGTCATCGACGAATACAAGTCGGAGATCACTTCCGATACGCTGACACACCCGAATAGGAAGTAAACAAAAACACGAAGTTATTTTGAACACGGATTGACACGGATTTAACGGATTGTTTTGCGACGAGTCGCAAAATTTCCGTGCAAATCTGATAAATCCGTATTCGAAAAAAATATTTGCGCCCACTATTCCACTTTTTTATGTCGCTTATTTACCCAAACGAAAGTTACGCCATCAGAGGTGCTGCCATGAGGGTTTATAATATCCTAGGTAGTGGTTTTCTGGAAGCGGTGTATCAAGAAGCGTTGGAAATAGAATTAGATAAACGTCATATTCCTTATGAAAGGGAAAAAGAACTTGAGATATGCTATGATGGTATAAAACTGGGTAAGAAATATGTAGCAGATTTTGTTTGTTATGACAAAATCATTTTGGAATTGAAAGCCGTAAAAGAATTGGACGACTCTCACAGAAGTCAACTATATAACTACTTAAAAGCTACAGGATTCAAACTTGGTTTCTTGATTAACTTTGGAAAATACGATGAGCTGCAAATAGAAAGAAGAGTATTATAAACAGTAAACACGGAATAGAATAATATTGAACACGAAATGACACAGATAGAACGGATTTTTTGCGAAAAATTTCCGTGCAAATCCGATAAATCCGTGTTCGAAAAAACAAATACTATGTGTTCTAAAAGATCCATCATCATCACTGGCGGTGCCGGCTTCATAGGCTCGCACGTCGTCCGCCTCTTCGTCAACAAATATCCTGAATACAAGATCATCAACCTCGACAAGCTGACCTACGCCGGCAACCTCGCTAACCTGAAAGACATCGAGGGCAAGCCGAACTACCGCTTCGTCAAGATGGACATCTGCGACTTCGAGGGTGTCTACAAGCTGATGCAGGACGAACACGTCGACGGCATCATACACCTCGCCGCCGAGAGCCATGTGGACCGCTCCATCAAAGACCCGTTCACCTTCGCCCAGACCAATGTGATGGGTACGCTGAGCCTGCTACAGGCTGCTAAACTCTATTGGGAAGCTCAACCAGAGCCTTGGAAAGTTAAGGTCCCTGAGCCCGTCGAAGGGCCGACCATAAAAGACAGTGCTTCGACAGGCTCAGCAACCTGCGTTCCTTGCCGTTTCTACCACATCAGCACCGACGAAGTCTATGGCGCCCTTGAGCTGACTGACCCCGAAGGCATCATGCCGCCCTTCAGCACCAAGGCCAGCAGCGGACAGCACCATCTGGCCTACGGTAGCAAGTTCTTCACCGAGGACCTGAAATACCAACCCCATAGCCCCTACAGCGCCGCCAAGGCCAGCAGCGACCACTTCGTGCGCGCCTTCCACGACACCTACGGCATGCCCACGGTGGTGACCAACTGCTCCAACAACTACGGTCCTTATCAGTTCCCCGAGAAGCTGATCCCGCTGTTCATCAACAACATCCGTCACCGCAAGCCGCTGCCCGTCTACGGCAAAGGCGAGAACGTGCGCGACTGGCTCTATGTGGAAGACCACGCCCGCGCCATCGATCTCATCTTCCATGAGGGCAAGGTGGCCGAGACATACAATATCGGCGGCTTCAATGAATGGAAGAACATCGACCTTATCAAGGTGCTCATCAATACGGTGGACCGCCTGCTGGGTCGCCCCGAAGGTGCCGACATGGATCTCATCACCTACGTCACCGACCGCGCCGGACACGACATGCGCTATGCCATCGACTCGACCAAACTCCAGAAAGAACTCGGCTGGGAGCCCAGCCTGCAGTTTGAAGAGGGCATTGAGAAGACCGTTCGTTGGTATCTCGACAACCAGGAGTGGATGGACAACGTCACCAGTGGCGACTATCAGAAGTACTACGACGACATGTACAAAAACAGATGAACCGCAATGGATGTTAGATTCGCTTCGGATTTAGAAGGCATGTCATACCGAACCTGCAAGGTGAGCGTATCTATGCCTTCTAAATCCTTGGAATGACATCATCCATTGCTAAACATAGATAAATGGACAAAGTAACTATCATTGACTACGACCGGATCTACAAGAACTTCATCGACGAGAAGTACCTGCACGACGGTCACGACGAATACTACTACCGCAACCAACAGGTGAAGAAACCCGAAGGCGGCTGGCGTCACCTGCGTTCCGACGAAATCGAACGCCTGGTAAAGAACAGCAACTCCGCCACCAACTGGGACGACATCTGGGTCACCGACGAGTTCGACACCAACATGGTGCGCAACAACCATTTCTTTGGCATGGTGCGTATCGGTCGCGTGACGCGTAACGTGTTGCAGTACCACGACCTGCGCGTGCCCATAGGCATCACCGACAGCAGCATCATCTCTTGCGACATCGGCAATGATGTGGCCATCCACGACGTGCATTATATGGCCAACTACATCATCGGCGACCGCACCATCCTCTTCAACATACAGGAGATCTCCACCACCGACCACTCCAAGTTCGGCAACGGCACCATCAAGGAAGGTGAGCCGGAGAGCGTGCGTGTGTGGCTTGAGGTGATGAACGAGATCGGGAGTCGTAAAATCATGCCTTTCGACGGCATGACCACCGCCGATGCCTATCTCTGGGCCAAATACACCGACGATGCCCAGCTGCAAGCACGACTGAAAGAGATCACCCAGGCCAGCGTCGACTTCCACCGTGGCTACTACGGCACCGTAGGCGAGTCGTGCGTCATCAAGAACTGCTGGATCCTGAAGGATGCCAAGGTGGGACCGCACTGCTACATCAAAGGTGCAAGCAAGCTGAAAAACGTCACCATCAACTCGTCGGAGGAAGAGCCTTCACAGATCGGTGAGGGTGTCATCCTCGTCAATGGTATCACGGGCTACGGCTGCCGTATCTTCTATTCGGTGGTGGCCACCCGTTTTGTGCTCGGTGACAACTGCAACTTGAAATATGGTGCCCGCCTGATTAACTCTGTGTTGGGCGACAACTCCACCATCTCTTGCTGCGAGGTGTTGAACAACCTTATCTTCCCTTCGCACGAGCAACACCACAACAATTCCTTCCTCATCTCTGCCTGTGTGATGGGACAGAGTAACATGGCCGCTGGTGCCACCATAGGCTCCAACCACAACAGCCGCGCTACCGATGGCGAGATCGTCGCCTCGCGTGGTTTCTGGCCTGGCCTTTGCTCCAGCATCAAGCACTCGTCGAGGTTCGCCTCCTTCACCCTGTTGTCGAAGGCCGACTACCCCAACGAACTCAACATCATGTTGCCATTCTGCCTTGTCAATAACAATACGGCCAAGAACGAGCTGGAGGTCATGCCCGCCTACTGGTGGATGTACAACATGTACGCCATCGCTCGCAACACCTCGAAGTACATGAGTCGTGACAAGCGCAAGCGCAAGATCCAAAACATCGAGTTTGAAACCCTTGCCCCCGACACCGTGGAGGAGATCATCGAAGGTCGCAAGCTACTCGAGGTATGGGTCGCCAAGGCATATCTTCGTAATAAAGGCCAAGACCCTGAAAAATATGAGTACTATGACCTGCGTGAATGCGGTAAAAACCTGCTCGACAACGAAGCCACTACGGTAAACTCACTGGAGGTCTTCGGTGAGCATATGGAGAAAGGAAAGCGTAAAGTACGCATCCTTAAGCCTTTGGAGGCTTATCATGCCTATGGCGATATGATCACTTATTACGCAGTCACCAATTTACTGCATTATCTTGAGGCCCATCCTGAAACGGATATGGAAGGCATCGTTAACCACATGAAAGGCAAACGTCTCCGCAAATGGATCAACCTTGGCGGTCAGACCATGCCTGAGGAAAATATCGACCAGTTGCGTGCCGACATCCGTGAGGGTAAGCTCAAAACTTGGAATGAGATACATCACCGCTACGACGAGCTTTGGGACAATTACCAGAGGGAGAAACTGCGTCACGCCTATTTCTCGCTGATGTTCCTCTACAAGGACGATGCCGACGTGCTCACCAAGGAAATGTGGCACGAAAACCTGGAAAAAGCCATCTGTATCCAGCACTTCATCTGCGATCAGGTGTACGAGAGCCGCAAGAAAGACTACGACAACGAGTTCCGCAACGCCACCTTCCGCAACGAAGCTGAGAAGATTGCCGTCATCGGCAAGATTGATGAAGTATCATTCGTCAAGCAGATCCGCAAAGAGACAGAAGAGTTTGTTCAACTAATAGCTAAATACAAACACTAAAACGGGGTTCACTACCTTTGACCTTAAACTGTCATGGCGGACAAGGATCCGCCATCTCCTGCGCACGGAGTTGACAACCGAGCGTTCAGGAGATTGCGGGTCAAGCCCGCAATGACGGTTAAAGGCTGGTTTTATATATTATTGTTGAAACAGCATACAAATCACTAATACATATACAAAATGCGTGTAATTATCGAAAAAAACTACGACGCCATGTCGCGTTGGGCCGCCCACCATATCGTGGAGCGCATCAAGGCTTTCAAGCCCACGGCCAAGAAACCCTTCATCCTTGGTCTGCCTACCGGTTCCACGCCCATTGGTACCTATAAGGAGCTGGTGCGTCTCTACAAGAAAGGCGAGATTTCCTTCAAGAACGTGGTTACCTTCAACATGGACGAATACGTCCGCATCCCTGAGGATCACCCGGAGAGTTACCACAGCTTCATGTGGAACAACTTCTTCAAGCATATCGACATCAAGAAGGAGAATGTCAACATCCTCAACGGCAATGCCAAAGACCTGGAGAAGGAATGTGCCGACTATGAAGCCAAGATCAAGAGCTACGGTGGCATCGACCTCTTCATGGGTGGCATCGGCCCCGATGGCCATATCGCTTTCAACGAGCCCGGCAGCAGCCTGACTTCGCGCACCCGTGTGAAGACCCTTACTTCCGACACCATCATCGCCAACTCACGTTTCTTCGACAACGACATCAATAAAGTGCCGAAGACCGCCCTCACCGTAGGTGTGGGTACCGTCATGGACAGCCGTGAGGTGATGATCTTGGCCAACGGTCACGGCAAAGCCCGCGCCTTGGCGCACGCCATCGAAGGTGGCGTCAGCCAGATGTGGACCGTCAGCGTGCTGCAGATGCATCCCAAGGGCATCATCGTATGTGACGATGCCGCCTGCGACGAACTCAAATACGGCACAGTAAAGTACTTTAAGGATATCGAGAAAAACAACATATAATGAAGAATTTTGCAATAATCGGCGTGGGAGGCTACATCGCCCCGCGCCACCTCAAAGCCATCAAAGACACAGGTAACACCCTCGTCTCCGCCTACGACAAGAGCGACAGCGTCGGCATCATGGACAGCTACTTCCCAAAGGCTGCCTTCTTCACCGAACAGGAGCTCTTCGACCGTCACAACACCAAGCTGCGCGACAGTGGCACCAACATTGACTATGTGAGCATCTGCACGCCCAACTACCTGCACGATGCCCACACGCGCTACGGCCTTCGCCTCGGTGCCGATGTCATCTGCGAGAAGCCCCTGGTGCTCAACCCTTGGAACATCGACGCCCTCCAAAAAGTAGAGGAACGTCAGGGTCATAAGGCCTACACCATCCTTCAGCTTCGTCTTCATGACAAAATCAAGGCCTTGAAGAAGAAAGTGGAAGAAGGTCCCAAGGATAAGATCTACGATGTCGACCTGACCTACATCACCTCGCGCGGCTATTGGTATTATGCCTCGTGGAAGGGCGACATCAACAAGAGCGGCGGCATCGCCACCAACATCGGCGTGCATTTCTATGACATGCTGAGTTGGATCTTTGGTGACGTGCAGAAGAACATCGTCCACGTGGCCTCGCACGACCGTGTGGCGGGTTACCTTGAGCTGAAGCGCGCCCGTGTGCGTTACTTCCTCAGCATCAACGCCGACACGCTGCCGCCTAATGCCGTGGAAGGGGAAAAGCGCACCTATCGCACCATCATGATCGACGGCGATGAGTTCGAGTTCAGCCAAGGCTTCACCGAGCTGCATACCGAGAGCTATAAGGAAATCCTCGCTGGTCGCGGTTTCGGCATCGAAGAAGCCCGCAACTGCATCAACATCGTCTACGAGATTCGAAATGCCAAGCCCATCGGCCTCACGGGTGACTATCATCCCATGGCGAAATTGCCATTAAGCGGCCATCCGTTTGGGTGGAAATAATCTTGTAGAGACGCGAGCGTCTCTACCAATCATTTAAAACAAAACCTATGAAAATAGCAGTCGCAGGTACCGGCTACGTCGGCCTCAGCATTGCCACTTTGTTGGCCCAGCACAACCACGTCACCGCGGTGGATGTCATCCCCGAAAAGGTGGACTTGATCAACCATAAGAAGTCACCCATCCAGGACGAATACATCGAGAAATACCTGGCCGAGAAAGAATTAGACCTCACGGCCACCCTCGATGGCGTTGCAGCCTATCGCGATGCCGAGTTCATAGTCATCGCCGCCCCAACCAACTATGACCCGCAGAAGAATTTCTTCGACACGAGCCATGTGGAAGAGGTCATCGACCTCGTACTGAGCGTTAACCCTGACGCGGTGATGGTTATCAAGAGCACCATTCCTGTGGGTTATACCCGTAGTCTCTACGTGAAATATGCCGCTAAAGGCGTGAAGAAGTTCAACCTCTTGTTCTCGCCCGAGTTCCTCCGTGAGAGCAAGGCCTTGTACGACAACCTCTATCCCAGCCGTATCATCGTGGGCTATCCCAAACCTATTTCGGGTTATGACGAGGAGAATGAAGCCATCCGCAAGGTGGTTACCCACGATCTGGAAGCCAAGGCGCATCAATTTGCCGATTTGCTGAAGCAGGGTGCTATCAAACAAGATGTACCTACGCTTTTCATGGGTATGAAGGAGGCCGAGGCCGTGAAGCTCTTTGCCAACACCTATCTGGCCTTACGTGTGAGTTATTTCAATGAACTCGACACCTATGCCGAGGTGAAAGGTCTCGACCCGCAGGCCATCATCGAAGGCATTTGCCTCGACCCGCGCATCGGCACACATTACAACAACCCCTCGTTCGGTTATGGTGGTTACTGTCTGCCCAAAGATACCAAGCAGCTGCTGGCCAATTATGAGGACGTGCCGCAAAACATGATGACTGCCATCGTGGAGAGCAACCGCACGCGTAAGGACTTCATCGCCGATCAGGTGCTGAAGAAAGCGGGCTACTACGATTACTATGACCAAGGACAGTATAACGCTGCCCAGGAGAAGCATTGTGTCATCGGCGTGTATCGCCTGACGATGAAGTCGAACAGCGACAACTTCCGTCAGAGTTCCATCCAGGGCGTAATGAAACGCATCAAAGCCAAAGGAGCCGTCGTCATCATCTACGAACCCACGCTGAAGGACGGCTCAACCTTCTTTGGTAGCCTGGTGGTCAACGACCTCGCCAAGTTCAAGTCGCAGAGCCAAGCCATTATCGCCAATCGGTATGACGCCTGCCTGGATGATGTAATCGATAAAGTCTATACAAGGGATATTTTTAAGAGGGACTGATTCTCAGGATTAAGGAGATTGCGGGTCTGAGCCCGCAATGACTCCTTAGGGACAATGTCATTGCGGACTTGATCCGCAATCTCACAAACAACACGAAAATGTTTCACAAAACTGATCCTACTTACTTTGACGGTCCATGGACCTTTGAGAAGACCGAACATGCTGTGCTCGGCCTCTGCAAGATCATCGACCGTTATGCCCATAAACTGACGCTGGAAGACCTGCAAAACGACCCCCGTTGTGCCCGCATTCCCGACCTCAGCCTCGATAGGGTGCAAGAGGTCATCGCCGCCGTGGAAGCCAAAGTCTGGCGTGGCGCCAGATTTTTCGAGAACGAGGTGATCTATCACACTGGTCCGCATCACGATGACATCATGTTAGGTCTCATGCCCTTCATCAACAGGCAGTTGCGGACGCCTACCAACCAGGTGCACTTCGCCATCATGACCTCGGGTTATCACTCTGTCACCGATGAATTCCTTCAGAAAGCCTTGGAAGACACCTTGGATTACCTGCATCAAGGCCGCATCCAGATGGTGCTTTACCCCGATTTCTTTGAGCGGGGCTACCGTTTCAAGCAAGAGAAAGACATCCATCATTACCTCGACAACGTGGCTCGTAAAAACCCCGACGAGATGCATCGTGGTTTCTGCCATCGCATCCTTCGTGATGCGGTAGGGCTGTGGGGGCTGAAGAGCGTCGCTGATGTCGAAGCGCGCTTCACGATGGAGATAGAAAACCTCAAGGCAGGCAAACCCAACAGCCCCGAGCTCCAGAAGCTCAAAGGTGAGATCCGCGAATTTGAAGAGGAGCTCGTTTGGGCCTATGCCGGCACCGCCTTGGACCATATCCATCATCTGAGGCTCGGTTTCTATAGCAATGGGGAAGGCTTCCCCAACCGTCAACGTGACGTTGAGCCCATCCTCAACCAATTGCGTGTGCTGAAGCCTACCGTCATCACCGTGGCCATCGACTCGGAGGGTCAGGGGCCCAATACGCACTACAAGGTCATGCAGAGCATCGCCGAGGCCGTCAGGCTGTGGGGCAAGGAGGCCGACCTCAGCAAGCTGAGGATCTTCGGCTATCGCAACGTGTGGTCGACCTTCCATCCTGCTGAGGCCAACGTATATGTACCCGTGTCGCTCAATTCATTCGCCGTGTTCGAGAAAGCCTTCAAGGACAGCTATCTGACCCAATATAAGGCAGAGTTTCCCAATCCTGACTTCGACGGACCTTTCAGCGAATTGGCGGAGCAGATCTGGGTGAAGAACTATAAGGATATCCAGTTCATCCTTGGGAAGAACTACTTCTACGAAAACGATCATCCGCTCATCCGTGCCACGCATGGGTTGATTTTCTTGAAGGAAATGGACGCGAAGGGATTTGTTGCCTTAGCGGAAGAGATGAAAAGCAAGCTAAATGTGTAGTTTAAGCCGCCTATGTCATTCCAAGTGGAGGATGTGCGACTGGAATCTATAGGCGGCAGCTTGAAAAATAGACTTTAAATGACGGTATTATAAAGCATAGATTCCAAACGCGCGTTCCCCTGCAAGGAATGACATGCTTTATAATCCCTGCAAGAGATAGCCGCCTATGTCATTCCAAGCGGAGGATGTGCGACTGGAATCTATAAGCGACGGCTTGATCACAATACTAACAAACAATCTGTTTTAGTTTTGAATCAGTATTGGGTATATATGATGCAGAGTGCTAATAGACGAGCTCTGTATACAGGAGTCACAAACGATCTAGTTCGTCGTGTCGGAGAGCATAAAGAGGGCAAAGGATCCTTTTTTACTGCAAAGTATAAATGTCATAAATTGGTTTATTATGAAGATTTTGGTTTGATGGACCAAGCTATTCTTAGAGAGAAGGAAATAAAGAATATGACAAGGGCAGATAAAGAAAAGCTTATTGATACTATCAATCCACAACGACTAGATTTATTAGAACAATAAAGATAACCTTCCATGTCATTCCGAGCGGAGGATGTGCGATTGGAATCTATGGAAGGCGGCTTGAAAGAAAAGACAATAATTACATGACGGTATTATAAAGCATAGATTCCAAACGCGCGTTTCCCCGCAAGGAATGACATGCTTTATAATCCCTGCAAAAACATTTCTAAATGGAATTCCTCACCATCCATTGGCTCGACATTACCACCACGGCCTTAGGTCTGGCCTACATCCTCTTGGAATACAAGGCCAGCGTCTGGATGTGGGTTGTCGGCTTCGTGATGCAGAGCCTCGGCATCGTATTGTATTACCAGAAAGGCCTCTATGCCGACTGCGGCATGGAGTTCTACTACCTCGCCATGACCGTCTACGGTTTCATCGCCTGGATGCGTCACAAGCAGAAGGCCGACCTCCCCATCCGTCACATGCCCAAGAAGATGGCCTTCATCTGGTTGGGGGCTGGTTTGGCGATCTGGGCCCTCATCTATTTCGTCTTGAGCCGTTTCACCAACTCCAACGTCCCCGTGGCCGACGCCTTCACCACCGCCTTGAGCATCGTGGGCATCTGGGCTTTGGCACGCAAGTACCTCGAGCAGTGGTTCGTGTGGATTGTGGTCGACATCGTCACCAGCGCCTTGTATTTCTACAAGGACATCCCCTTCAAGGCCAGCCTTTATGCCTTGTATGTCGTCATCGCGGTGTTCGGCTACTTCAAGTGGAAGAAGATGATGCAGGGAAAGGCCCAAACGGCCTGATAGCATAACAAGAATAACAAATCATAAATACATATAGCCATGGATAAAATTAAAGATCAAATCACGAACAACATTGAGCAAGCCAAGTCGTTGGGCGACAGATTCCCCGCACCTGTCATCGACAGAAAAGACGTCCATATCGTTGAGACGAAACTGAGAGCCTGCGGCTTAACGCGTTACAAAAGGAGTTACAAGATCGACTTCGACAACGGTGGTTGGATCTTGGTGGAATACACCTCAAAGGCCCCGAGCCGTACGTCTGCCACCACCGCCAACCGCAGTGAGGTAAAAGTCACCAGCAGCGACCCCTCGTTCAACTTCTCTGACTCTTGGGATGAGAAGGCGTAAGAAGGCTTACTAAAGCTCAAATAATATTTTCTATTATATTATATGTACTCGAATCTTCAATTTCCTAAAGATTCTCTTTTTCTCATCACAGGTGGTGCCGGTTTTATTGGCTCCAACCTCTGCGAGGCTATTCTTAAACTAGGCTACAAAGTACGTTGTCTCGATGATCTAAGTACAGGCAAGCAGTCTAACGTGGATCCGTTTGTGGGCCATTCGAACTATGAGTTCATCAAAGGCGATATCAAGGATCTTGACACATGCATGAAAGCCTGCAATGGAGTTGATTATGTGCTTAACGAAGCCGCTTGGGGCAGTGTGCCCCGTAGCATCGAGATGCCTTTGTTTTATAGCCTAAACAATATCCAAGGCACTTTGAATATGCTTGAAGCCGCACGACAAAACAAAGTGAAAGCCTTTGTTTATGCTTCGAGCTCATCTGTTTATGGCGACGAAGCCCATCTTCCCAAGCAAGAAGGCGTGGAAGGCAATCTGCTTAGTCCATACGCCGTCTGCAAACGTTGTGATGAAGAATGGGCCAAGCAATATGCGCAACATTTTGGGTTAAAGACCATAGGTCTGCGATACTTTAACGTGTTTGGTAGACGCCAAGACCCCGATGGCGCCTATGCTGCGGTTTTGCCGAAGTTCATCAAGATGTTATTGAACGACGAAAGGCCGACCATCAACGGTGATGGTAAGCAAAGTCGTGATTTTACCTATATCGAAAACGTAATAGAAGCCAACTTGAAGGCCTGCTTGGCTCCTGATGAGGCTAGCGGAGAGGTTTTCAATATAGCCTATGGTGGCAGGGAGTATCTCATCGACATCTATCATACCTTGACCAAGGCATTGGGAAAAGATATTGAGCCTATCTTTGGCCCCGAAAGGCCTGGCGACATCAAACATAGCAATGCGGATATTAGCAAGGCCAAGCGTTTGTTGGGTTATAACCCAGAATATGACTTCGAAAGAGGTCTGAATGAAGCCATTGAATGGTACAAAAACAATCTGTAAACAATTAAAACACACAATACAATGAAAGAGACAAGAATTTGTGTAATCGGACTCGGTTACGTCGGTCTGCCTTTGGCACGCCTTTTTTCCACCAAGTATCCCACCGTTGGTTTCGACATGAGTCAATCTCGTGTTGATGCCTTGATGAGTGGCCATGATGCCACACTTGAAGTGGCTGACGACCTGTTGCAGGATGCCATCAAAAACCATGGTTTCAAATGCACCTGCAAGCTCGAAGACATCAAGGACTGCAACTTCTATGTGGTTGCTGTTCCCACACCAGTCGACAATGATAACAACCCCGACTTGACTCCGCTTGTGGGTGCGAGCACTACCGTGGGTAAAGTCATCGGCAAGGGCGATGTGGTGGTGTACGAATCCACCGTCTATCCTGGTGTCACCGAAGACGAGTGCATCCCCGTGGTGGAAAAAGTCTCAGGCTTGAAGATGAACGTCGATTTTTATGGCGGCTATTCTCCTGAGCGTATCAACCCTGGCGACAAGCTGCACACCGTGGAGCACATCAAAAAAGTGACGAGCGGCAGCACGCCTGAAATCGGCAAGTACATCAATGAAGTGTACAGCTCGGTAATTACTGCTGGCACGCATCTCGCACCGACCATCAAGGTGGCTGAGGCTGCCAAAGTGATTGAGAACTCGCAGCGCGACATCAACATCGCTTTCGTGAACGAGCTGAGCAAGATCTTCAACAAGATGGGTATCGACACCTTGGATGTGTTGGAGGCTGCCGGCACCAAGTGGAACTTCCTGCCTTTCCGTCCGGGACTCGTGGGTGGCCACTGCATCGGCGTGGACCCGTATTATTTGGCCCAATGTGCCAAGCGTTACGGTTACAACCCTGAGATTATCCTTGCTGGTCGTAGGATGAACGACGGCATGGGCGAGTATGTGGCCACCGAGACCATCAAGCTGATGTTGAAGAAAGGCATCCAGGTCTTGAACAGCGATATCCTCATCCTTGGTTTCACTTTCAAGGAAAACTGCCCCGACGTGCGCAACACCAAGGTCATCGACATCTACAAGGCTTTGAAGGAGTACAACCTCAACATCATGGTGTATGATCCTTGGGCCAACCCTGCCATCGTGAAGCACGAGTATGGCATTGACGTAGTGAACGAGTTGCCCAACAAGAAATTCGACGCCTGCATTGCCGCTGTTGCGCACAAGAAGTTCGAAGGTTTGGACATCCTCAGCCTGCTGAAGGAGCACCACGTGGTGTTTGACGTGAAGTGCACGCTGGATAGGAAGATGGTGGATGGAAGATTGTAATTCTAACTCTATTTTTGATGAAAGTTACCATTATTGCAGGAGCGCGTCCCAATTTCATGAAAATTGCGCCTTTGATCCATGCCATTCTGAAAGCACAGAAAGAAGGCAAAGACATCAGCTATAGATTGGTGCATACGGGCCAACACTATGACAAGAATATGAGCGAAACCTTTTTTGAAGAACTCAGTATTCCTAAGCCAGATATTAATTTGGGTGTTGGTGGTGGCACGCAGGCAGAACAGACAGCCGGCATTATGGTGGCTTTTGAAAAAGACTTGATAGAAAATCCTTCTGATTTGATCATAGTGGTTGGCGATGTCACCTCCACTATGGCTTGTTCCATCGTGGCGAAGAAGCTTTGCACAAAAGTGGCTCATATTGAGGCTGGTATCCGTAGTTGGGATCTCACCATGCCTGAGGAGATTAACCGTATGGTGACGGATGCTTTGGCAGATTTGTATTTCACCACCTCCGAGGTAGCCAATACCAATCTTCGGAATCTGGGTGCCAAACCCGAACAAATCCATTTTGTAGGCAATGTGATGATAGACACCTTGCTTGCTAATATTGATAGATTACGAAAGCCTGTTATTTTTGATCAATTGAAGCTTAAAGAACAGGAATATCTCATGCTGACAATGCATCGTCCAGCCAATGTTGATGAGGCCGAGAAACTGAAGCGATTGATGCATGAGATTGTCTCAAATGTTCACGGATTACCTATAGTGTTCCCCATCCATCCTCGGACAGCAAAAACTTTCAAAGATTTGGGTATTATTGCAACCAACTTGTTTATTGTTGAGCCTATGGGTTATCTTGAATTCAATTACATGGTGAAGCATTGCAAGGCTGTCATTACCGACTCTGGCGGCATTACTGAGGAAACCACAGTTATGGGTATCCCTTGCATTACTTTACGTGATAATACTGAACGTCCGGAGACATGTACGGTTGGAACCAACGAATTGATAGGCACCAATCCAGATGCTATTAGACCTGCTTTGGATGTTTTGTTTGCTGGAAGATGGAAGAAAGGTGGAATTCCAGAACTATGGGACGGTAAGACAGCTGAGAGAATTGTAAAAGTATTAACGAAAAGCAATAGTGTCAACTAATAACACTAAACAAGCTGCATGGGTGGCCGTAGGGAGTTTGTGTTCCTTTGGCTTTTCTATTGTTAGTTCCATGATCCTCAGCCGATACTTCAATAAGGCTGATTATGGCACATATAAGCAGGTGATGTATGTTTACAATACGTTACTTACCATTTTTACTCTCGGCTTGCCAAAAGCTTTTTCTTATTTTCTTCCAAGAGTTGAATTGGGTCAGTCAAAAAGCCTGATTCGTAAGATTACAAATTTGTTCTTTTTGTTAGGTGGAGCGTTTTCTTTATTGTTGTTTGTGTTCTCGCCTCAAATTGCCCTGATTTTAAAGAACCCGGATTTAACAAAAGCATTAAGGATTTTTGCCATTGTGCCGTTTTTCCTACTTCCGACGATGGGGTTGGATGGCATTTTGGCGACATTCAAACAGTCAAAGTTTATCGCAGTCTATCATATTTCGACGAACATTTTCAAGTTGTTGTGCGTTGCACTGCCAGTGATGGTGTGGGATTTGGGATATGAACAAGCACTTATGGGATTTGTGATTTCGTCTTTCATCACTTTCTTGCTTGCTTTGTATCTTAAGTATCTGCCTGTCAGAAACGAGGGAAATGAAAAATGCGATATCACCTATAAAGACATATTCAAGTTTTCAATCCCGTTGCTAACTGCCAGTTTGTGGGGTATCTTGATTTCATCCGCCGACCAGTTTTTTGTTAGTCGCTATTTTGGAAACGAAGTTTTTGCTGAATTCTCAAACGGGTCGATGGAACTGCCGTTTGTTGGGATGATTGTAGGTGCTTGCGCAACCGTCTTGTCACCCATATTCTCGCGACTAAGCCATGAGCAAGTGGACCCCAAGAAAGATATTTATCCCTTATGGATGAGTGTGTTTGAGAAGACTGCTAAACTTATTTATCCTCTTGTGATTTATTGTTTAGTATTTGCTGATGTTGTGATGGTTGTTCTTTATGGTCATAAGTACGAGATTTCCAGCAATTATTTCAGAATTAAGTTAATTACAAATTTCTTTACACTTATCGCTTATGGACCTTTGATAATAAACATCGGGAAAGTAAAATATTACTCTAATGTTCACATGTTTACAGCTATAATAGTTGTAGGCCTTGAGTTATTAAGTGTAAAAACAATTCATTCTCCCTATGCTATCAGTTGGATTTCTATGTTGTGTCAAGTGGGTAAGATATTTGCTATGTTATTTTTGGTCTCTAAATTCTTTGGTGTGAAGCTATACAAATTGTTTCCTATTAAACTGATAGTTCAAATTCTTATTCCATCTATTGCAATTTTATTGTTTGAAAGATGGCTTTTATTGGACGTTTTTCAGTTGGGTAGTTTATTGGTTTTGTTTGTCAGCATTGCATTATATGCTGCTCTTTATTTTTGTTATAGCCTTATTGTTAAAATGGATTACGCGAGCTTGCTCAAACCATTATTAAGTAAGAAATGAAAATGATCATTAAAACTTTGGTATATTTTTTCTTTCCTCCTTTGAAAAGGTATCATCGTTTTACCAAATCACAATCTAACAAAGTTTCTTTTGGGCAATGGGTTGCATTTTGGTTTAGGCGTGATAAATCCATTTATTGGCCAGTTAATAGAAACAGTGAAGTAACGCATCCAAATAATATATATGTTGGCATCAATTCAAATGCAGCAACCCGTCCTGGTTGTTATTTGCAAGGAAATGGCGGAATATATATAGGTAATTATGTTCATTTTGCCTCTAATATTGGGATTATTAGTGCCAATCACGATATGTATCACCATATGCAGCACGTTCCTAAAGAGGTTAGAATTGATGATTATTGTTGGATTGGCATGAACGTGGTGATTATGCCAGGAGTTCATCTTGGGCCTCGCACAATAGTGGGAGCAGGCAGTGTTGTTACCAAAAGCTTCCCAGAAGGCTATTGTGTTATCGGCGGCAATCCTGCAAAATTAATCAAAGAACTAAATAAAGACGAGTTTGTACCAACTAAATATGAGGAAGAATATTATGGGTTTGTGCCGAAGAAATGTTTTATTCAATTTGCAAAGAAGTACTTAACAAATAATAGATATACAAAACAACCCTTTTTTCTATAGCATCCAATTCTTTTATGAAAATTGTTATAATTAGCCAAGTTATTTTTCCGCGACAATCTCCAAGATCATTTCGAGCGACCGAGTTGGCAAAATATTTTGCAAAACAAGGACATGAAGTGCTTTTGTATGCTGTTTTAGGCAAATTTGATTATAATAGTTTTGAAAAAGACACAGGGATAACAATTCGGCCTTTGGGGAAAATGTGTTTTGCAACATTAAATAGTGATGGATATGAAAGGAACACATTATTTGACAAGGTTTCACGACGATTATTGGGAAATTGTTTTGAATTTCCTAATATAGAATTGATGTGGAAAACAAAGAATGTTATCAAGCAGCTTAGAAATGTTGACCTGCTTATTACAATAGCAATTCCTTATCCAATACATTGGGGAGCAGCAAAGGCAAAGCAAAAGCATCCTGCATTTTTCCCTAAAGTGTGGGTTTCTGACTGTGGGGATCCTTATATGGGTAATTCTGTGGGTAACAAACACCCTGCTTATTTTCAAAAAATTGAAGATTTATGGGGTTTACAAACAGATTTCATCACAGTGCCATTAGAAGAAGCTAAAAAAGCATATTCTGACAAAGTGCAAAACAAATTATCAGTTATTCCTCAAGGATTTGATTTTTCAACAATTAAAATAGATGAATCGTTTGAAGGGAATTCCATTCCTCGTTTTGCTTATGCTGGTGCTATTTATCCTGGATACAGGGATCCAACAAGGTTTTTACAATATCTTTGTAACCATAATGAACTGTGTTTTGAATTCGTAGTTTATACAAAAAACAAATCCTTTTTTGAGCACTATAAACCCTTACTGGGTAATAAACTAATAATCAAGGACTATGTTTCTAGAGAAACACTTTTATGGGAATTATCTCAGATGGATTTTTTGGTGAATATACAAAACAATAGTGAAGTTCAATCTCCTAGTAAACTAATTGATTATTATCTGACGACAAGACCTATTATTGATATTACCACCGATTATTTAGAATCAAATGTTTTTGAAGAGTTTATGGTAAAAAACTATGAACATCAACATTTAAAATGTGACGTGTCACGATTTGATATAAATGTTGTTGGACAACAGTTTTTAAAACTAGCTGGTAATTAAATTAAATAACATGAGAACTAAGAATTGGGAAGGACTTAAAACGCCATTATTATTTCTATATCATGCCGTTTGGGCATTATTGTACCATGTTTTAAGTGATAAACAGGTCCTTTCATTAAAGTATTGGTTAGTATTTCATAAAAAGCTTAATTGGAATAATCCAAAGACGTACAATGAAAAAATCCAATGGTTAAAACTATATGGTCGTACTCCAATCAACACCATAATGTCCGATAAATATGCTGTAAAACAATACATTAAAGAAATAATAGGCGAACAATATGTGATACCTTTGATTGGAGTCTGGAATGATCCTGAACAAATAGATTTTGATTCTTTACCAAAGCAATTTGTATTAAAGTGTAATCACAATTCGGGATTGGGTATGTGCATTTGCAGGGACAAATCAAAAATAGACATTGCAAATACTATTAAGGAATTAAATAAAGGATTAAAAGAAGACTATTTTCTTCCTAGCCGGGAAATGGCATATAAGAATATACCACATAGAATTATTGCAGAACAATATATGGAAGATCCGGAGACGCAAGAACTGAGGGACTATAAGTTTTTCTGTTTCGATGGTGTGCCAAAAGTGTTGTTTATCTCATCCGGTAGATTAAATGGAGAAAAATCCGTAACTTTTGATTTTTTTGATATGGATTTTGGTCATCTTCCTATTACAAACGGTCATCCTAATGCTAAAATAACACCTGGAAAACCCAAGTGTTTTGATGAGATGAAACATTTGGCTGCTGTATTGTCAAGGGGTATTCCCCATGTTCGAGTTGATTTTTATGAAGTTGGCCAAAAAGTCTATTTTGGTGAGTTTACTTTTTCTCATTGGGGAGGATTTAAGCCTTTTGAACCCAAAGAATGGGATATTATTTTTGGAGAATGGATACATCTTCCAATAGATAATAAGTAATTCTATTCAATTTCATACTATTAGTAATGTTAATAAACAAATACAATATAATACGTAACCTTGCCATACTATTTATAGCATGCAATATGTTATACTGGTTGTTCCCAATTCCTCCTTTGTTTTGGCGTGTCGGATTGGTTTTGTTATCATTGTTTGTTATTGTATTTAAAGAGAGGGATTATTTGTCATGTGAAAAAGCAATTTTGTTTTTTACACTATTTAATCTAATTCATTTTTTTGTCAGTTTTCTTTGGCAGCGGCCATCTACTACTCAAATAGGAAATATTCTTTGTGCAATGCTTTCGTTGAGTCTTTTTGTTTGTTTGTCAGAAAAAGGTGTTATGAATGATAAAGCATTCTTTATTATTGGAATAGTATTATTAGTCGGGGCTATTATGAATTATTATCATTCTGAAAGAATAGCTTTAGAGGGGTTAATCAGTGATAATGATACGGATATCACAAATAATTCATCAGTAGTTTTTCTAATGCTGCTACCCATGCTTTTCCTTATGAAAAACAACTTTCAAAAAAGGGCTTCATTGTTGGTTTGTATCTTTTTCCTGATTTCGAGTGCCAAACGCGGTAATATTATTGCAGCGATAATACCTTCGATTCTTTTTGTTCATTATACATTTAAAGATAGCAGACGTTCTGTTTTGAAAACAATCATGGCTCTCGGTGTGATTGTTGTCGTTTCGTATCTTACTTATTATTGGACGGTTTCCAATGATTTTTTGATGTACCGAATAGAGCAAACCACAGAGGGGAATAGTTCGGGGCGTGATGTGATTTATGCTGGAGCGTGGCACACATGGTTTAATTCCAATAATTTTTTCCATTACTTATTTGGATATGGTTTTGATGGAACTGTTCACCAATCATCAACCCTTTATCATTATGCTCATAATGATTGGTTAGAAATCCTTGTTGATTATGGTTTATTAGGCATACCTTTCTATTTAATGATTTTCTTGTCCTTGATAAAGCCAATTAGGAGAGTGCAAGCTTATGAAATGAAAATGGTTTTAGTTTCTTCTGTTTTTATTTGGCTTTTCAAGTCGGTTTATTCTATGGGGTTTACAGAAGAGGCCATGTCGGTTATGATGATTAGTATGGGAACGGCATTAGGAAAATATAAGACAGAAACGAAAGTGCTATGAAACGCATCCTTTGTCTCATAGAAAGCCTTGGTTCGGGTGGTGCTGAACGACAATTATCAGGCCTTGCTGTTATGCTGAAACAGCGGGGTTATGAAGTTGAAGTTTGGTATTATATCAAGCAAGAGTTTTATTTACCTTATTTGAAAGAGAATGGTGTATGCGGTCGGTATTTGTCAGATGCCGCTAAACCTTGGAAACGTTTTTTTGTATTAAGAAAGTATATCAAAGCGTTTAAGCCTGATGCCATTATCTCTTATTCTGCCTCTCCAAGTATGATAGCATGTTTGCTAAAGTGTTTGGGTTCAGCATTTAATCTTATTGTATCTGAAAGAAGTACAACACAGACCATCACCAATAGGGTTAAGTTGCGTTTCTTCTTATATCGTTGGGCAAGCCATATTGTGCCTAATTCTAGTTCCCAAGAAGTATTTATCAAACAACAATTTCCAAAACTAAAGGACAAAGTCTCCGTAATTCATAACTATGTTGACACTGGACTGTTTACTCCTTCATCCGATGAATTACCTTTTGATGATGAGACAAAGATTATTTGTGTTGGAAGATTGGTGTTACCCAAAAACATTCCTAATTTTATACTTGCCGTGGCCAAGGTGATCAATAAAGGCTATAAGGTTAAAGTGGATTGGTTTGGTCAAGACCTGAACGATGATTATTCTTCCGAATGCTATAAAACATTGAAGGAACAAAGTATTAGTAACGTATTTACATTTCACAAGCCATCTACTTATATTCAAGAGGAGTATACAAAAGCAGATGTTTTTTGTCTCCCATCGATATATGAAGGCTTCCCTAATGTACTTTGTGAAGCGATGAGTTGTGGATTACCGGTTCTATGCAGCGATGTTTGTGATAACCCAAATATAATTCAAGACGGAGAGAATGGCTTGCTTTTTGATCCGCATAGTGTTGAAGATATTGCTGATACAATTATTCGTTTTATCAATTTGGATATAGACACAAAAAAAACAATGGGGGAAAAAAGTCGGCAAATAGCACTTTCGTGTTTTTCACCTGATTCTTTTATAAATAAATACATAGCTATTCTTTAACAGAGACAGGGAGTCTAATGCAATAATGATTTATTTATACACAAGTCGGTTTCCTTTTGGGCAAATTGCAGAAAGCTTTTTGTCTGCAGAGCTTAAAGTTGCTTCATCATTTGGGCAAGAGGTGACACTTGTTCCAATGAAAGATGACAAAAAGAAACGCCAAGTACCCAGTTTTGTATTGGTTGATCGCCCCTTGTGTAAAATGGGAGTTTGGTTGAAGGCATTAGCGTTATTAAAGGTTTTTCTTCCTGGTTCTTTATCTCTTTGGCGTTGTTGTAAAGATAATGAGTTTTCCTGGCGGTATATTGGTGATGCTGTAAAGTATTTGTTTGCAGCACAATTGGTTTATGAGGATTTAAGGCAAAAGACTAGTATAAGTAATCAGAACGTTTTTTATAGTTATTGGCTTTCTTATGGTCCATTGGCTTTTGCGGCTTACAAGCAGGAGTACCCAAATAGCCAACACGTTTTTATTAGTAGAGGGCACGGTTCTGACATTTACTCAACGTTGGTAGGGGTTTATTATCCTATGCGAAAATTTGCGTTGCAAGGTCTTGATAGGGTTTTTGTGGTATCAGATTATGGAAGATCTTTCTTGCAAAAGAAATATTCAGAGTTTTCCAGCAAAATAGAGTTATCCCGTTTAGGCGTAATACAACCATTGAAGGTTTCACCTTCTGGAAGCGACTCAGTAAAACGAGTCGTTTCGTGTTCTTCCCTGGTGAGTTTGAAAAGGATAGACTTACTTTACGCCTCTTTGATTTCATTTGTTGAGACTACAGGTATCAGCATTGAATGGCATCATTTTGGAGGTGGCGAGTTGTTTGAAGATATGCAACAAAAGATTAAGCAAAAGACAACTTCTCGATTACATTGTTGTTTACATGGAATGGTGGACAATGAAAAAATATTGGAGTTTTATGAGAACAATCACATAGACTGTCTTATTTCGGTTAGTACAATAGAAGGCATCCCCGTATCGATGATGGAGGCGATTTCATATGGTATTCCACTTTTATCAACAGATGTAGGTGGGTGCAAGGAGATTGTTACTAACCAAACAGGGCTGCTGTTGCCTCAAAACTATTCTCAAGAAGAGTTTAATACAAAGTTATCCGAAATCATTGAGAATAGGGAAACATATTCAAAATCAACGATAGATTTTTATAATGCAGCGTTTAATGCTAAACACAATTATTCTGCTTTCTACCAAATAATACAAAGTTTAAGTCATGCGGATTCTTCTCATTAATCACTACGTTGGTGGTGGTGAGTTGGGCATGGAATATCGCCCCTATTATCTTGCCAAAGAATGGGTAAAACAAGGACATCAAGTCTATTTGTTAGGGGCATCTTTTTCTCATTTGAGATTGAAGAATCCTGATGTAAAAAGAGATTTTACCCTTGAAGTCAGAGACGGGCTTAACTATATCTGGGTTAAAACACCGTCTTACACCTCTTCTTCGAAAAGGGTTCTCAATATGGGGCTGTTTATTTCCAAACTACAGAGTCATACAAGGAAGATCGCAAAAACTTGTGCCCCAGACCTTGTTATAGCTTCTTCCACATATCCTTTAGATATTTATCCCGCAAAAAGAATCGCCAAAATAACTGGAGCAAAGCTAAGTTATGAAGTCCACGATCTGTGGCCCATGTCTCCAATGCTGATAGGTGGATATTCGGAGAAGCATCCTTTTATCCGCGTTATGCAAAAGGCAGAAAATGATTGTTACAAGTATTCAGACAAAGTGGTTTCTCTTTTATGGAATGCCGAAGAACATATGCGGGAACACGGCTTGGCAGAAGGTAAATTTGTGTGTGTCCCTAATGGGTATGACCCCGAAGATTGGACTGATGAAAAGCGCAACTTACCATTACCAGATGAGCATCAAAAAGCTTTCAAAACCTTGGAAGGAAAGGTTGTTGTGGGTTTTGCCGGTGGTTTTGCCGCGTCTGGTGCACTGATGACTTTGATTGAAACCGCTGCTTTGTTGAAGAATGATGAAAGAATCCATTTCGTGTTAGTAGGTAAAGGTCCAGAAGAAGAAAGTTTACGAAATGAGGTAAAAACAATGGTATTGAATAATGTGACGTTTTTGCCTGCAGTCTCCAAAAACTTAATCCCATCCGTGATTTCTCATTTTGATATTGGTTATATGGGTGGCATTCATTCTGAATTGCATAAATACGGGACGTCATATAATAAAATGACTGATTATATGCTTTCTGGTATTCCTATTCTTCAAGCAATAGACGAGCCTGGTTCAATTATTTCAAGAATCGGATGTGGAATACAAGTGAATGCTGAGAACCCTTTGGATAATTCAAAAGCCATTCTTCAGTTTGTTGAAATGACATCAGAGGAGAGAACAAGAATGGGTCAGATAGGGAAAGATTATGCCATAAAAAACTTGACTTGGAAAAAACTATCAGAAGACTTGTTAAAAGCGTTTGGATAAACCATGTCCTTAAAATTCCTCTTCGACCGCCTCCTTTCCTTCCTCGGCCTCATCGTCCTTTCGCCGGTGATGCTGGTCGTGGCTGTCCTCATCATGGTTAAGATGGGTGGCCCCGTGCTGTTCAAGCAGCAACGCGTAGGGAAAGAGGGCAAGCTGTTCACCATGGCGAAGTTCCGCACGATGAAGGCTGACCACGGCGGATCGTCGGTGAGCGTGGCAGGAGAGAGCCGCATCACCCCCTTAGGCGCCAAGCTGCGCAAATACAAGCTGGATGAGCTGCCCGAGCTGTGGAACGTGCTGAAAGGCGACATGAGTTTCGTCGGCCCGCGACCCGATGTGCCCGGCTATGCCGACAGGCTGCAAGACGACGATCGCGAGGTCTTGCTATTGCGCCCAGGCATCACAGGACCCGCCTCGCTGAAGTACCGCAACGAAGAAGAAATGATTGCCGATTATGTTGCACAAGCCAAAACACAAGGCGATTCCCGCTCAGAACAAGAGATAGCACTTTGGTATAACGACAACGTGATTTGGCCTGATAAAGTGCGTATCAACCGATATTACCTGCATCACTATTCCTTTGGCATGGATTTGAAGATGATCCTTGCCACCGTGCTGGGACGTCATATTTTGTATAACGGAGAAACCATCTAATGATCAAAAAACGCATCTACCTCTGCCTCGCCCATATGAGCGACGCAGGACTCGAACAGAAATATATACAAGAAGCCTTCGACACCAACTGGGTGGTGCCGCTGGGACCTAATGTCAATGGGTTTGAAAAGGATTTGGAGTCCTTTGTGAATGAGATTAAGGTCCCTGAGCCCGTCGAAGGGCCGACCTTCAATGACGGCATTTCGACAGGCTCAACGACCTGCTTGAACAAACGTGTCGTTGCTCTCTCCGCCGGTACGGCGGCGGTGCACCTCGCCTTAATCGCCTGCGGCGTGGGGCCTGGCGACGAGGTCATCGTGCAGTCGTTCACCTTCTGCGCCTCGTCCAACCCCATTACCTACCTCGGCGCGACACCCGTCTTCGTCGACAGCGATAAGGACTCTTGGAACATCGACCCCGAGTTGATGGAGGAGGCCATCCGCGACCGCATCGCCAAGACAGGCCGTAAGCCCAAGGCCATCATGCCCGTGGCGCTCTATGGCATGCCTTACGACATCGACCGTATCATGGAGGTCGCCGCGAAATACGACATCCCTGTCATCGAAGACGCTGCCGAAGGCTTCGGTAGCCGGTGGAAGGGACAGGTGCTGGGCACCTTCGGCCGCTACGGCGTGCTCTCCTTCAACGGCAACAAGATGATCACCACCTCGGGCGGCGGCGCACTCATATGCCCCGACCAAGAGGCTTGGCAAAAGATCATGTGGCTGGCAACCCAAGCCCGCGAAGCCTATCCATATTACCAACATGAGGCCATAGGCTACAACTACCGTATGTCGAACATCTGCGCCGGCATCGGTCGCGGACAGATGACCGTCCTCAACGACCATATCCGCCACCACAAGCATGTGCAGAAGATGTATGAGGAGTTGCTGGCTGGTGTGCCGGGCATACATGTCCACTCGCAGCCTTGTTCAGGGGAGAAGTACGACAGTAACTATTGGTTATGCACCATCACCCTCGACCCGAGCCTACGTGTCAAAGGACAAGAAAACGCCTATCAGACCGTTATACAAGGTGCGGTGGGTGGCGCGGCAGGCGTGGTGCATGCCACCGAAAGCGCCCACACCGACTGCGAGCCCAACGCCAACGTGGAGGCCATGCGTGTCATCCTCGACCAGGCGGGCATCGAGGCAAGGCCCTTGTGGAAGCCCATGCACAAACAGCCCGTCTATAAGGACGCTCCTGCCTATGTCAATGGTGTCAGCGAAAGCCTCTTCAAGATGGGGATGTGCCTGCCCAGCGGACCATGCGTCAGCGACGAGGACGTGGAGTATATCGTAACGTGTATCAAAAACGCTATCATCTAAACAGCATCATTATGAACAACCATGTAGTGATTATGGCCGGCGGCATCGGAAGCCGTTTCTGGCCGTTGAGCACACCTGAATATCCCAAACAGTTTATCGACATCCTGGGCTGTGGCCGCACGCTGATACAGCTGACGGTCGACCGTTTTGAAGGCCTCTGTCCCATGGACAACTTCTGGGTGGTGACCAATGCCGCCTATGTCGACATCGTGCGCCGACAGATCCCTTCCATCCCTGAGAGCCATATCCTGGCCGAGCCGGCGGCACGCAACACCGCGCCTTGCATCGCTTGGGCCTGCTGGCGCATCAAGGCGGAAGACCCCGACGCCAACGTGGTGGTGACGCCTGCCGACGCCGTAGTGATGAACCCTACGGAGTTTAGAAGGGTAATGCGTAACGCCTTGGCTTTCACCGAGAACCACGACGCTATCGTCACGATAGGCATCAAGCCGTCGCGTCCCGAGACAGGTTATGGCTATGTGGAAATAGTTGAGAGTTCAGAGTTTAGAGTTGAGAGTGGTGAGATAAGGAAGGTGCGTGAATTTAAGGAGAAACCTGATCATGATACTGCTGAGAAGTACCTCGCCGCGGGCAACTACCTCTGGAATGCCGGCATCTTCGTCTGGAATGTGGCTACCATCACCGATGCCATTCGTACCTATAAGCCCAACATCGCTGCCGATATGGAAAGCATGAAGACCGCTGCCGACGTGCAAAACATTTTCCCCCAGTGCGAGAAGATCAGCATCGACTTCGCTGTCATGGAACCCGCCGCTGCCGACGGCAAGGTTTATACCCATCCCGCCGACTTTGGCTGGAGCGACCTCGGCAACTGGGCCTCGCTCTACGACAAGCTTGAGCACGATGCCGATGGCAATGGCTGCGTCGGCAACGTCCATCTCTATGAGTGCCACGATTGTGTTGTGCATACGGAAGACGCAACGAAAGTCGTCCTTCAAGGCCTCGACGATTACATCGTCTCGGCCAAAGTCGGCCGTATCTTGGTGTGTAAGCGAAGCGAGGAGCAGCGAATCAAAACATTCTCGGGTCAATAATCCACTTTTTCGCTTGCCTAATCGCAATATTTCCTATCTTTGCAGATTGATTGAATATTTTAGCAATTCAAGAATATCAATAAATACAACAACATGGAAGAAAAAAAGAGACTCTTTGAGGAATTTCCTCCCGTGAGCACCCAGGAATGGGAAGCCGTCATCGAGAAGGACCTCAAAGGCGCTGACTACAACAAAAAGCTGGTTTGGCGTACGGCCGAAGGCTTCAACGTGAGGCCTTACTACCGTGCCGAGAACCTGGCGGACATCCCCTGGACGGGCATGGCTCCCGACCAATTCCCCTATGTCCGTGGCAACAAACCCGAAGGCAACAACTGGCTCATCCGTCAGGACATCACCGTGAAGGATGTGCATGAAGCCAACAAGATCGCCCTCAACGCCATCAGCCGCGGCGCCAACAGCATCGGCTTCAAGCTGGAGTACGACAAGCCTTACGACACCATCGCCATCTCAACGCTGCTCAATGGCATCGACCAGAAGGCTGTGGAGATCAACTTCTACAACAACAAGTACCATTTGCCGATCCTCGAGATGCTCTCGAAGATCCCGGATATCAAGGGTTCGTTGAACTATGACCCGCTGACGCGTTATCTGCGTCGCGGTGTATGGTACATCAACGAGGGTGCCGACATGGAGCTGGGCTACATCATGGTGAAAGCCGACATGCCTGGCTTCGACACCATCGGCGTCAACGGCCATGTGTTCACCAACGCCGGTGCCACCATCGTGCAGGAGATGGCCTTCAGCCTTGCCGTGGGTGCCGAATACCTCGACAAACTCACCGAGAAAGGCCTGACCATCGACGAGATCGCACCCAAGATGCGCTTTAACCTCGCTGTGGGTCAGAACTACTTCATGGAGCTGGCTAAGATGCGTGCCTATCGTCTCTTGTGGGCCAACATCGTGAAGGCCTACGGCGGCAAGGAAGAGAACGCCAAGATGCATATCCATGCTACCAACGCCGAACTCGGTATGAGCCTCTACGATGCGTATGTCAACATGCTGCGCACCACCACGGGCACGATGTCAGCCGTCCTCGGTGGCGTCGACTCGTTCACCGTGATGCCGTTTGACGTGCCGTTTGAGCTGCCCACCGACTTCGCCGACCGCATCGCCCGCAACCAGCAGCTCATCCTCAAGGAAGAAGCCCACTTCGACAAGGTGGCCGACCCCGCCGCAGGTTCCTACTACATCGAGAACCTCACCGAGAGCCTGGCCATGGCCGCTTGGGACTTGTTCAACAAGATCCAAGACGAAGGCGGTTATCTCGAAGCCGTCCGTAAGGGCATGATCCAAGGCCTCATCAAGGAGAGCGCTGCTAAGAAGTTCAGCAACGTGGCCACACGCCGCGAGACCATCCTGGGCACCAACCAGTTCCCGAACTTCACCGAGAGCTTGAAGTTCACGCCTGAGGCTTGGGTGATGGAATCCGACGACCGCCGCGATGCCAACGCCGAGGTCGAGACCATCGTCACCTTCCGCGCTGCCCAGCAGTTCGAGAAGCTGCGCTTCGCCACCGACGTCTATGCCCAAGACCACAAGCGTCCTGTGGCTTGGATGTTCACCTACGGCAACCTCGCCATGCGTAAGGCCCGTGCCAACTTCGCCTCCAACTTCTTCGCCTGCGCCGGCTTCCAAGTCGTCGACAACCCAGGCTTCAAGACCTTGGACGAAGGCATCGCTGCCGCTCGCGAGGTGAAGCCAGAGATTCTGGTCATCTGCTCATCCGACGAGGAATATGGTGAAGGCAACGCCCTCAAGATCTACGAGGAGTTAAAGAACGAGACCATCGTGGTGCTGGCCGGTAACCCCGAAGGCACCGCCGACATCCTCAAAGAGGCTGGCCTGAAGTATTTCATCCACGTCAAGAGCAATGTCTTAGACACTTTAACGGAGTTCCAAAAGCAATTAGGTATAACAAAATAATTAGTAAAGAGGTTTTCGCGCCTCGAAGAGGCGCAACCTCAATTACCCCACATAAGCAAAGCGCAGTGTGGGGAGAAGAAAGGAGAAAACAATGAAACCCAACTATAAAAACATCAATATCAACGCTATACCTAAGAACAACGGTATCATCCTGCCTAACGGCGAGCTTTGGGAGACCCACGAGCATATCATGGTGAAGCCTGCCTATACCGAGAAAGACCTCGAAGGCATGGAACACCTCAACTATGCCGCTGGTATCGCTCCCTTCCTCCGTGGACCTTACTCGACGATGTACGTGATGCGTCCTTGGACCATCCGTCAGTACGCCGGTTTCTCCACCGCAGAGGAGTCAAACGCCTTCTACCGCCGTAACATCGCAGCTGGTCAGAAGGGTCTGTCCGTAGCCTTCGACCTGGCCACCCACCGTGGCTACGACGCCGACCACGAGCGCGTCATGGGCGACGTTGGTAAGGCCGGCGTGAGCATCTGCTCCGTCGAGGACATGAAGGTCCTGTTCGACCAGATCCCGCTCAACAAAATGTCCGTCTCCATGACCATGAACGGCGCCGTGCTGCCGATCCTGGCCTTCTACATCGTCGCCGCCTTGGAGCAGGGTGCCAAGTACGAAGAGTTGCAAGGCACCATCCAGAACGACATCCTGAAGGAGTTCATGGTGCGTAACACCTATATCTATCCGCCTGAGTTCTCGATGCGCATCATCGCCGACATCTTCGAGTTCACCTCGCAGAATATGCCGAAGTTCAACAGCATCTCCATCTCGGGTTATCACATGCAGGAAGCTGGTGCCACCTCCGACATCGAGATGGCCTACACCTTGGCCGACGGCTGGGACTACCTCCGCACGGGTGTCAAGGCGGGCTTGGACATCGATGCCTTTGCGCCGCGTCTGTCGTTCTTCTGGTGCTCGGGCATGAACCACTTCATGGAGATTGCCAAGATGCGCGCCGCGCGTATGCTGTGGGCTAAGATTGTGCGCACCTTCAACCCGAAGAATCCCAAGTCGTTGGCCTTGCGTACGCACACGCAGACTTCAGGTTGGTCGCTCACCGAGCAAGACCCGTTCAACAACGTGGCCCGTACTTGTATCGAGGCTATGGGTGCCGCTCTGGGTCACACCCAGTCGCTGCACACCAACGCCCTCGACGAGGCCATCGCCCTGCCGACCGACTTCAGTGCCCGTATCGCCCGTAACACCCAGATCTACATCCAGGAAGAGACCAACATCTGCCGCGTCGTCGACCCGTGGGCTGGTTCCTACTATGTGGAGAGCCTCACCAACGAGATCGCCCATCGTGCCTGGGGTCACATCCAAGAGGTGGAAGCCATGGGTGGTATGGCCAAAGCCATCGAGACGGGTCTGCCGAAGATGCGTATCGAAGAGGCTGCTGCCCGCAAGCAGGCCAAGATCGACTCGGGCCGCGAGACCATCGTCGGTATCAACAAGTACCGCCTCGACCACGAGGATCCTATCGAGACCTTGGAGGTCGACAACACCGCTGTGCGTGAGTCGCAGATCAAGCGTCTGAAGGAGCTCCGCGCCAACCGCAACGAGGCCGACGTGCAGCGTTGCCTCGACGCCATCACCAAGTGTGCCGAGACCGGCGAGGGCAACCTCCTTGCCTTGGCCATCGAAGCCGCCAAGTGCCGCGCCTCGTTGGGCGAAATCTCCATGGCTTGCGAGAAGGTCGCTGGCCGTTATAAAGCCGTCATCCGTTCAATCTCAGGAGTATATTCTATGGAAACGAAAAACGATGCAAGATTTGAGGAGGCCTGCCGTAAGGCCGACGAGTTTGCCAAGTTGGAAGGCCGCCGTCCGCGTATCATGATCGCCAAGATGGGTCAGGACGGTCACGACCGTGGCGCCAAGGTGGTGGCCACTGGTTATGCCGACATCGGCTTCGACGTCGATATGGGACCGCTGTTCCAGACGCCCGCCGAGGCTGCCAAGCAAGCCGTTGAGAACGACGTCCACATCCTGGGCGTGAGTTCGCTGGCTGCCGGTCACAAAACCCTCGTGCCTCAAGTCATCGCCGAGCTCGAGAAGCTGGGTCGTCCCGACATCATGGTCACCGTAGGTGGCGTGATTCCCGCGCAGGACTATCAGTTCCTCTACGACGCTGGCGCCGTGGCCATCTTCGGTCCCGGCACGGTCATCAGCGATTCAGCCATCAAGATGCTGGACCTGCTGCTGGCTGCCAGGAAGTGAGCTTAGGCTTGAATGAAAAAAAGGGAGCGCCAATCGCGCTCCCTTTTTTGTTTATTTCAACGTCTTCAGCCACTTCCATTGGAAAATCAACATATAAAAGACTCCAATGGTGATAGCGGCGTCGGCAAAATTGAATATGGGTCGGAAAAAGATGAAATGTCCGTCAGGGCCGAAGAAGAAATCGGGTAGCCAGGTGGCGTTCTCGCGGGCCACGTCGATGATGGGGAAATAGAGCATGTCGACTACGCGTCCGTGCAGCCAGCCGGCATAACCGCCACCGTCGGGAAACAAAGTCGCGATTTGCGTGTAGGTACTCTCGCTGAAGATACGGCCGTAAAACACGCTGTCAATGATGTTGCCCATGGCGCCCGCCGTGATGAGGGCGATGCCAAACAACACACCGAACTTGGTGTCTTTCTTCGACAAACGGATCAAAATCCAGAACAAGGCAACGATGGCAACGATTCTAAAGATGCTAAGCGCCAACTTTAGGAAGCCGCCACCGCCCAGCCAACCAAAGGCCATGCCATTGTTCTCTATGAACAACAACTTAAACCAATTGCCGATGACAGGGGTTTCTTGACCGAGGACCATAGTGGTCTTCACCCAGATCTTGAGGATCTGGTCGAGGACTAAAACGATAAAAATCACCACGAATGACCAAATGAGGCCGTGGTTGCTTTGTTTCTTCACTTTTTCTTCAGTTTGACATCGAGGCAGCGTGTGGTGATGGGCACGCAACGGAGCCTCTCTTTGGGTATCAGTCGGCCCGTCTCACAGCAGATGCCGTAAGTCT
>R22__coassemble_292_pt1 | contig 37178 bp, 29 predicted proteins | sample R22__metabat2_high_PE_030 | metagenome-assembled genome bin R22
CGTATAACCCATCGGGATGTTGAGGATGCCGTTGGTTGGGTTGGGATAGGGCGAATGCTCTGTCACCATGCCGTCTTCCTGTACCACATCCCAGGTGATGTTGATGTCCGAGCGGCGGAACTTCATAAGCTGATTCCGCTTGAAAGGCTCATTCTGATAGTAGATGCCGTTCCAAGAGCGGACAAAGGCGAGGCATCCACCGTCGTCGAAGGCCGCCGGCGGAGCCCACATACTGAACATCACGTCGTCTTTCCTTATGACCTTGCGCCCCAAAAGGTTGAGGTCCTTGTCGACCAACGCGACGTTGAGATGTTGCATGTCTTGGTCATAAACGGAGAAGCTGCAAAAGGTGAAGGCGAAGACGGTGGTGTCGTCGACGTAGGCCGTCGTGGTGCCCTCGGGCGAGAACGAGCAGGAGTCGTAAGGCGGCAGCCGCAGCTCGGCGAAGACGTTGAGCGCCGAATCCAGCTTGTAGAGCTTGTCGTAGTAGAAGGTGTGGCGTGGGTCGTCCTTCCCGTCATAGCGGATCGTATAGGCATCGTAGATGACGCAGTCGCCGTCGAACCACCTGCCCTCGCAACGCGCATCCCGAATACGGTCACCATACGGGTTTAGCCCACCGGTGAGATGGAAGAAGTCCCTGCGTGCAACGACGGCGAGGCTCGTGTCGACAATATAAATGCCTGTCGCATCGTTGGGTGGGAATGACCCTGTTACATTGACCATCAGATTGTTAGAATGTGGGGCGTAAAAGAGCTCGTTGATGTACGACACGCTTTTGTCGTCGTCGGCCACCCTGATGATCTCACCGTCCTCGTCAAACTCATAGAAGCGCATCCTCTGCCTGTATACAGGATAGGTTCCCGATTCGTCAAAATAGGTCGGCTTGCAGGCCAAGATGACGGAGCCCGGCTTGGACTTGGAAAGGATAGCCTTCATCGTGGTGTTGTTGTTCGTGCCATAGAAGTAGTCGAAAGTATCGTCATCCACGTCGTAGGTCCTCGACGACACAATCTCAAGGTCGCCGTTGAAGACATCCACGCGGAGGTACTGTTGGAAAAGGGGATCGCGCAGACTGTCTTCGCAGAGGCCGAAAACCATGTAGTTGCCGTTGCCGAGCTGGACGGCGCTGTGGTACTGGAGCGTCATGCCTGGCAGGTGGACTTGCCGGTCGACGTACTGGCCGTCCTTCTCGACCATGAGGACGAGGCCATCGTAACGGTAGTTGACATTGGTGCCGCCTATGCCAAGGATGTGAGAGCCCCCGTCGACGGGGACCATGTCGCGCATGAAGCCCATATTGTAGGGTACGTCGACAACCCATTCCTGGGCCATGATAGGTTGGCTGAGGACAAGCAGGAGCGCTAGTTGCAGGAGTTTTTTCATGACCATATCCCATTCATTAATTAAAGATGTCCCCTGTCTCCCCATTCGTAGGCGACAACGCCGCGGATGCCATACAAGGCATCGGTTTGGTGGCCTATCATGGTGTCATTCTTATAGTCATTTACAATAACTTGGAACAACGAGTGGGTCGACGGCACTGGATCGTTGCCACTACGGAATTCCACTTGTACCAAATGGCTTTCCCCATAGTAGTGGAAGTTCATAAGGTCTGGGGCAAGCCAATAATCGTCCGGTGTGGGGTAAGCCCTGTAAAACTCGCAATGATGGGAGGCTATGTTTGGAAACCAATTGTGTGAGAACGGATAAATGATGGGATATTGGGATGTTTTGTTAAGAATGTCTGTGTAATAATATGCCAACCCTTCTGGCGCTTGTTGTACCAGTCTTGCGTTCAGTGTTCGCGTCAAGGTGTCGGCCGCGTCCATGCCTTGGAACAAGCCATTGCTCGTACCAATGTTTTCACCGTAGTACCATGTGAGTCCATTGGTAAAGGGGCCTCTCCATGGTTGCGGAGGATCGGGCGAAGGTTGTGGGGTCGAGGTCACGCTTCCCTGAATGGTGTGCAGCGTGACGGCTTGAAGGCTGCCATGGCGCTCGCCTGCCTCCACGTCGAGGATAAGGAACTGCTTGTCGTCCAAGTCGACGGCTTGGTAAAGCGTCTGGACGGCAGTGAACATCTGACCATAGAACGCAGACAGATCGGAAAGCAGCACGGAGTCGTTGGCGCAGACGTACAGATTAAGCGTGGTATCGCAGCTGACCGTCTGGCTGTATGTCTCGTCGGGATAGGCATAGGTGAAATTGAACAGAGCCTCGACGTTCCAAACGGCATCGGCAACGCTCATATAGGTTATCGTCCTTCCGCTGGAGGTCGCTTCAACCGCTTCCAGCTGGTGCTTGAAGTCCATGATGCGGGCCACCGTTTTGCCACTTTTGGGAGACTCTGTTGGTGCTTGCTCTTTCTTGCACGACACGAAAACAGTTGCAATGCCCAAGATTGCCTTTGCAACAATGGCAAGTAATGTATTATTGTGTTTCATACGGATTTGATATTGATTGTTTATCTCTGTAGTATTAATCCGTTACCGTAAACTCACCATAATATTCATCTCCGTTAGGGAGGGTAAAGGTGATGATGTAATCTCCCGCATTGGGAATAGAGAATTGCAGGCCGTTGGGTGTAATCGTGGATGCACAATCCACCGAAGCACCAGCGGCAGTGGTGATTTCAACGGCTACTTGGCCGAGGTTTTCCGTGAAGGTCACCATTAATGAGTGACCATTGATAGAGGCCTGAATAGAACTGCCTCTAGGTGAACTTTGAACTGCAGCTTCCTTGACTGGGATAGGTTCATAACCATCCATTATGCAGTTGTCTTTAGCTTCGCAACATACGGATAGTAACATAGCCGCAGATAATACGATGTAACGTGTAATTGTTGATTGTTTCATATTTTGTAGCGTTTTGTATAATTTGACGCTGTAAAAATATTGTAATTAGAAAACCAATAGGATTTTTTATTGTTGAAAATAGTTGCCAGTATTTTTCATTAACTTGATATACAGTAACTTATATTATAATAGCAGTGTTGTTAGGGTTGAACATCAGCAACATATAATAAAATGTATACAACTACAGGACAAGTTCCCGGATAAACAATCGAAGCTCTTTTTCTGTATGAAATGCTTTTTTCAGTTTTAACGAACGCTTTTTCACTGTGGAATAATCACATGAGAGCAAGGCGGCTATCTGGACGTCTTCCAAATTCAATAGATATAGCTGGCATTGCATCATCTCGTCGTGAGTGATTTTTGGAAAACTATCCGTCAATATCTTTCCAAATCCTGCAAAATTCTTTTCAATGGCAACGTCCAAGCGTGAAAGCTGTGTGATGTCTAAATGCAACTCGGGAAAGGCATCGCTTTTGGCATCCCTCTTGATGTTCTTGCCGCTTAGCAAAGCCACAATTTCTTTACAGATATCCTCATTCATTACATCGTCCAGATGATTCCATTGTGTTTTGGCTCGACTTGTTTCCAATGCCTTGTGGAGTTTTTCGACCTCCTCTTTTTGTAATCGAAGTTCCTCGTTGCTTTTCTTCAGTCTACCACTATAGGCTTTCTGCTTCATCTGATTGGAATAACTTTCCGACTCCAAGCGCTTTTCTGCCATTTGTTTTTGTTTCAGCAGCTCCTTATTGCGTCTCCTGACGCTATTGGTAAAAACAATGATTAATGCTATGATTACTGCAGCTATGAGGACAAGCCAATTCACGAAAGTAGTGATTTCCTTGTTTTTATTTATTGCAAGAGCACGCTCCGCTTTGTTTTGGCCGTATTGTCGGTATAGTTCTGTCAAAGCTGAGTTTTGGGCCCCTTGCCGCTCTGATTTTGTGGCAAATTGGGCTAAACAAGCTGCAAAATTTGAAACAATAGAATCGTTATTTTTTATTTTACAGATTTCCAGCAATCTTTTTGCAGCCAATTTCTTTGAGGAGTCACTATTAGTTCTTTCAAAGACTGTGTCAAAATAGATCCATGCCGAATCAAATTGGTGTTCAAGATAGTAGATTTCCCCAATGGCAAGACAACGCGATAAATATTCTTTTTCACTTTCTCCTTGGGAAAGCAAGTTATATAGCAAATTCATCGTATGTGTATCAAATCCATCCTTTTTATAGGACATGTAGGCAAGGCGTGTTTGAATGTCCCGATATGTCAAGTTGAATGTATCAGGCAAAAACTCAAGACTCTTTCGATAGTAGAAAATTGCGCTATCATATTTACCCATCATGTCATAGTGTGAGCCGATCTCATTTAACATCCATGCAATGTGGTTTTGTGCAGCATTACTTCGATAGTATTCCAACGCCCGTTTTCCAAAATATAATGCCTGTTCGTGAAGGTAAAGATCTGAGAACAAATCCGTTAATCTGGTATGGGTATAAGCTATGAACTGTTTTTTCTCGTCATCCAAATTTTTTTCCTCAAAATGCTCTTCCATCACCTCCAAGGCCTTCAGATATTCCTTGCATGCCTCCACCACACTGTCGTGTTCATAATACCCTACTCCATTAATATAATGGGCGCGGGCATCCAAGAATAAGGGGTTGGGGGTGAGGTCTTTTTTAATCCCCTCGGCCCCCTTAAAAGGGGAAGCCGGCCGCACGAGGCTGTCGAAATAGGATACGGCTTCCAGCAATTGCGTGCGGTTGGTCTGGAATGCATAGTTCTTGAACAGCAATTCGGCCAACAGGAGGTTGGCGTAATGGTTATCGAATGTTTCGTCTGTAGAGACGGTGTGCACACCGTCTCTACTGTCGTCGTCGAAATAATTCATCAGCACCGTCAGCGCGCTATCCGGCTGCCGCCACATCAGGCTGTCGATGGCGGACAGTTCAAGGGACGGCCCTTCGGCCCTTCGAGTGTCCTCAGGGACCTTAACCGAAGGGGTGCAGGCTACCATCACCACCAATCCCAACAAACACGCAATACTACCGATATGTTTTCTCATTTATGAAACGCTTATTGCAAACAAAAAAACAGCTATTCCTCCTTTTGCTTCCGCTTAAATATCTTCGTCCGTAGCATGAACACCGTCAGCGCGGTCCAGAAGACGACCAAGACACCCAAGGTAATCCAAGTGGCCGTGAGGCTTTGCGGGGCGAAGCCCATCAGCAGCAGCACAGGGAAGCCCAACACAATGGCTGAGAGGGTCTGCAACACCAAGTTGTTGGCGGCAGGGGTCTCAAACTTCGGGTCGATTTCACGCAGCAGGATCATGCCGTTGCTGGCCGTGCCCGTCAGCATGCCGAACATCGAGAAGAAACCTTCGTATTTGTAATTCGGGTAGAGGTGCTTGGAAATCCACAACACATAGATAAAGGTGGCGACAGCACCCAAAGCGACGATGAGGATGAAAGGCAACAAGAACTTGCCAAAATGCTCAAAGTTGATGGCCGCCGTACCTGCCACAATCATGATGTCGAAGCAGAAGCCACTGATACGGTTGAGCATATAGTTGTTGATGTATTCGCGGCTCATCAACTTGGCTTTCTTGAAGCCCTTCAAGGCGTTCTTGAAGAGGATGCCAAACAGCGTACCGATGAGGAAGTTGAAGCCCCACAGCATGGGTTTCAAGGTGTTGGTGCCGAAGTTACCCAACTCCATGCCCTGGATCCAGTTGGTGAACAGATAGACCAGGAAATACACGAACAGCACCATACTGATTTGTATCGAGAGCTTGTCGACCGACTCGGCATCGGGAATCTCGCCCTTGCTTTCATAGTCCTGTAACGTATTGACCTGAGCATCGGCGATTTTCTTCCTCGAAAGGATGCCTTTTCGGCGCAGGATGTTCATATAGATGACACCTACCACGCTACCCACCACGAAACCCGTGGCCGCAATGGAAAGGCCGAAGTCGGCACCAGGGAAGTCGATGCCCTGCTGCGCGGCCCAACCCGTGAAGATCTTGCCAAAGTTCAAGGCCTGTCCAGGTCCCTGACCATAGCCCATAGGCAACAGCAGACCTGCAGCATAGAACAAACGCCTGCCAAAGTAGAAGAACAGGATGGAGATGACGAGGCCCACGATGCCTTGGATGACGTAGGTGGAGGCCGTCAAGGCACCCGTCTCAATCACCTTCATCGGTGTGGATCTCGATTCAATCTTGTTGTTCTTCAAGGCCAAGGCCACGAAGCCCAAGCCCAAGGCATGATAGGTCACGATCTCCATCATAGGCTTGTTGATGATTTCGCGACAGCTGGGGAACTGTTTGAAAATGAGTAGCAATAAGCCACCCAACAAGGCAGAGGGCAGCAGACTCTTGTTCAAGAACGGGACCTTGGTTCTCAGCACATTGCCCAAAAGCAAGGCCGTCGCCAAAATACAGAATTGCACCAACCATTGCCAAGCCTCTGGCCGGTCAAAGGTCATTACTGAAACATCAAGTATCGTCATGATTTAACGCTTTGAAATTAGTCCGCAAACGTACTAATTTTTTTCATACAAAACAAATTCTTACCTTTGCAGCATGAAAAAACCACTGCAGCTCTTCTTCACCTTTTTCAAGATCGGGGCCTTCACCCTCGGCGGCGGCTATGCCATGCTGTCGATGGTGGAGAAAGCCGTCGTCGACCAGAAGAAATGGATTCCCAACGACGAGTTTTGGGACATGATAGCCGTGGTACAGTCGCTACCTGGCGTCTTCGCCGTCAACACGGCCTTGTATGTAGGGCATCGCGTGGCTGGCAGAAGTGGTGCCTTCGCCGCCATGCTGGGCGCCATCATCCCATCCATCACCATCATCCTGCTTTTGGCCACCGTCTTTCGCGAGTACCGCGACCAACCCGTGGTGGAGCGCATCTTCAAGGGCATCCGTCCCTGCGTGGTGGCCCTCATCCTCGCCCCTTCGCTGCGTATGATCAAGTCGGCCAAGGTGACCTGGAAGACCGCCATCATCCCCATCGCCACAGTGCTTCTCATCTGGTGGTGCAAGATTTCGCCCGCCTATGTCATCCTTGCCGCCATCGCAGGAAGTCTCATTTATGCGCTGATCATAAGAAGACGCGAGACTGCGAGACTACGAGACTGCGAGACACCTCGAAGTCCCGAAGTCCCGAAGTCCCGAAGTCAAAAAGGAAAGGAGGCCGAGTCATGATTTACCTGCAACTGCTTTGGGTCTTTGTGAAAATCGGCGTGCTGGGCTTCGGCGGTGGCTATGCCATGCTCTCCCTCATCCAACACGAGGTGGTGGACCATTACGCTTGGATGAGCACCACCGATTTCGCCGACATGGTGGCCATCTCGCAGATGACCCCTGGTCCCATCTCCATCAACCTGGCGACCTACGTGGGCTACACCACGGCGGGCTTCGGCGGCTCGTTGCTGGCCTCCTTTGCCCTATGCCTGCCTTCTGTCATCATGGTATATCTCATCCTTAGGCTCTTCATGAGCAAGCGAAACAATGCCTTGATGGACAATACCCTGAAAGGCTTGAAACCCGCCATTGCCGGACTCATCTTCGCCGCAGGCCTCTCCATGATGAACCTGCAGAACTTCCCCGACTTCGGCCGCGGACAATACAACATCAGTGTCATCATCTGCGTGCTGGCGTTTGTGGCCTCCTATTTCTTCAAGGCCAACCCAATATTATTGATTGTATTGTCGGGCGTGGTGGGATTCTTTGCGTATTAGCGTCCCGCCATCATCTCCGTATCCACCGTAACCATAGCCGCCAACGCCTCCACCAGCACCACAGCGCGCGGCAAAGCGCATACGTCATGCCGTCCGCCTATGGCGATTTGGCAGGTCTCCCCTGCCCGATTCACGGTCTGTTGAGGCTGGGCTATGCTTGGGATAGGCTTGAAAGCCACACGGAAAACAACATCGTTCCCGTTGGTGATGCCGCCTTGGATACCGCCCGAGTGATTGGTCGCAGTGGTGATTTTGCCATCCTTATTAATAAAGGTGTCGTTAGCCTCTGAGCCTTTCATACCTGCTAAGGCAAAGCCGTCGCCCACCTCAAAGCCCTTCACGGCGGGCAGGCTGAACATGGCATGAGCCAACTCGGCCGAGAACTTGCCAAACATCGGTTCGCCCAAGCCCGCAGGCACACCCGTGATACGGCATTCGACGATGCCACCCACGGTGTCACCTTCTCTGCGAGCCTGTTCAGCGTCGCCCATCTCAGTAACTTTGGCAATGATTTGAATACCTTTCTCCTTCAAAATCTGTTTGGCGATGGCACCAGCCACTACGATAGGCAAAGTAGTTCTTGCAGAGGCCCTGCCGCCACCACGCCAGTCGCGGATACCGTATTTCTGCTCGTAGGCGAAATCGGCATGCGAGGGACGATAGACGTCTTTCAAAGCCTCGTAATCCTCTGGCTTGCAGTCCACATTACGCACCATAAAAGCAATCGGCGTACCCAAAGTAATCCCATCGAGCAAACCCGAAAGCCATTCGATTTTGTCCGTTTCTTTGCGTTGCGAAGCCGTCGATTCTTGTGCAGTCTTGCGCCTAAGCAGCTCGCTATCAATGAAATCGAAATCCAGTTTCAGCTGCGATGGGCAGCCGTCGATGACGCCACCGATAGCTGTGCCGTGCGACTCGCCAAATGTGGTGAGCCTGAAGATATGTCCAATGGTATTCATGAGGCAAAAATAAGAAATAAAACATTTTGCCTATAGATTCGCTTCGGATTTTATCGGCATGTCATACCGAACCTTTAAGTGAGCGTATCTATGCCGATAAAATCCTCGGAATGACATAGGCAAATTTGTCCAAGTTTTTGTATTTTTGCAGCCGCAATGGACAAAAAGAGCACAAATAGCAACATCAAGATAAAGAACAAGCGCGCCACGTTCGAGTATTTCCTCGTGGAGACGCTCACGGCAGGCATCGTGCTGACCGGCACGGAGATCAAGTCCATCCGTGGCGGCAAGGCGAGCCTGGCGGATTCGTATTGCAGCTTCAAGGGCAATGAATTGTTTGTCATCGGCATGCACATCGCCGAATACGCCCAAGGCACCTACAACAACCACGACCCCAAACGCGACCGCAAGCTGTTGCTCAACGCCCGCGAACTGCGCAAGCTGAAGAACAAAGTGCAGGAGAAAGGCTTCACCATCGTGCCCGTCACCCTATTCATCAACGAGAATGGCCTAGCCAAATTGGACATTGCTCTGGCTCGAGGCAAACACTACTACGACAAGCGCGAATCCCTTAAGACCAAGGACTCGAAGCGGGAGTTGGAAAGAATGGAGAGATATTAGTTTTCAGTTGTTTCGTTGTTCAGTTATTCAGTTGTTCAGTTATGGGGACGCAAACTGAACAACCGCAAAATGCAAACTATCAACTGATTAGAAGCTGAAGCAATAGCCTACACGAATGGAAATCGGTGCTGAGTAAGGTGTACTCCAAGCCGAGCTCTGATTACCACCCCAGCTCAGGTTGTAGAGCAACATATAATACACGAAACTTCCCGCGTAAGTATATTGACGGTAGCCGCCTCCAACGAAAACGCTGTTGAACCACCGGCTCCCTGCCGTCTCATGATTCCAACGTGCAAAGCCATACATCACCTCATCCTCGACATGGATGAAGAGTCCCTTGTACACCTGACAATTAGTATAAGGTGCCACGCCGAAATAATGGGCATAGGTGCTGCCATAGACACGGTTGAAATCGCACGACAAGTCATACACCCCGCGAACACCCACTTCCCATGGGCTGAAGATGCGATAGCCTATCTGAGGAGCGATGGAGACGTTGAGGTGGTTGCCATACATGCCGCCGCCTAGGTTACCACCGACGACGAACTTCCCTTTCATATCCGGCACATCGGGAAGCAACTGAGCCGAGGCCTTGCCAGCCCAGCCGAAAAGCAACAAACAAAGCGATGCGATGATTGCAAAACGTTTCATATTCGTGATATTTTCGGCAAAAATACAATAAAATCCGAATCCAGCCGTATCAATAAATAATTTATCTTTGCCCCTTCAAAACACCGTCATGAAAAAACAACACATCTTATATCTTATACTGGCTTTGTTGTTTCTGGGTTATTCCTGCAAAAAGGAGAATCCCATCAGCAACGACCCAAGCCTAAAGCTCTCATTTTCAACCGACACCCTGCTTTTCGATACCGTCTTCACCTCATTAGGTTCAACCACACACCACCTGATGATCTACAACAAGCATGACGACGATCTGAAGATCAGCTCCATAAGACTCCTTGGCGGCGAAGATTCGCCCTACCGTCTCAACCTCGACGGCGAGAGCGGCACCGAGTTCTACGACAAGGTCATCCCCGCCAACGATAGCCTCTTCTCATTCATGCGCGTCACCATCAACCCAAACGACCTCAACACACCTTTCGTGGTGGAAGACGAACTGGAGTTCATCACCAACGGCAACACGCAGACGGTCAAGCTGATGGCATGGGGACAAAATGCTAACTACATTGTCGGCGACAAGGTGACTGGCGCCATTGCAGGCAAGTACAAGATCGTGGCCGACAGCCTGCAGACAACCATTTGGACCAACGAAAGGCCTTACGTCATCTATGGCTGGGCCCTCATCAATAGTTATGGAACCCTGAAAATCGAGGCTGGCACACGGGTTTACTGCCATCAGGGTAGCGGCATCTTCTCATGGAGCGACGGACAGCTCATCATCGACGGCACGGCGGAAGCACCCGTCGTCATCCAAGGCGACAGGTTGGAGGCCTATTATCAGGACACCCCTGGACAATGGGACCAAATCATGCTTATGGATGGCCGTGCTGGCGCCGACCACCGCATCAGCCACGCCATCATCCGCAATGGCTTTATCGGCATCAACTGCCAGTCGGCACTCAAAGTGACCGAGTGTGCCCTCCGCATCGACAACACCATCATCGAAAACCAAAGCGCTTTCGGCATCTATTCCATACTCTACCCCGTTGAGGCGAAGAACTTCGTCGTAGCCAACTGCGGCACCACCAACTTTTGGGCCTTTGGCGGCGACTACCGTCTGGTGCACGGCACCATAGCCAACTACTGGGACGCCAACGAACACAACAAAAACCTCGCCGTGCAAGTGACAAACTATGCCAAAGACGCACAGACGGAACAGCTGTTCTACTATCCTTTCCACATGGAGATGGACAACTGCATCGTCTACGGCAAGCAAAAAGACGAGTTCTCAACCCAATTCAGTGCCGAGGCCGACTCCACCTTCGTGCTCGACCACTGCTTGGTCAAATCCGAGAAATTCAACGGAAACATGGCTGGTTTCAACCATTGTCTGTTCAATATGGAACCTTATTTTGCAGACTTTAAGGGCAATTTCCATATCGACAGCATCGCCTCACCCGTCATCGGTACGGGCAATCCTATCTTCGGCAACGAAGTGCCTTACGACCTCGACGGCGTCGCCAGGGCTGGCATGCCCGACATTGGCGCCTATCAATACATTCCGAACTAATACACCACCTTCACATTCAAGGTCTTGGTGTTGCCTGCGCCATCGGTCACCACCACCTTAACCTTGTTGGTGCCTGCCTTGATGCGGTCGTCGAACTCATAATAGAGCAAGGCGTTCTTGGCATCGTATTGGCCAAGCACCCAGGCATCGTTGAGATAGATGTTATAGGTGTCGACTCCCGTCATGTCGTCGGAAATCTTGAAACGCAGCGACTTCAGCGCCTTCACCGACTGTCCGTCCTTGAAATTGGATGCCGATACCTTGGGAGCCACCGAGTCAATCTTGATGGTGTACTCGCCCATTGTGCGCGTCTCCACCTCCATAGCGCCGTTTTTCATCTTACCACCCAGCGACGACACCTTACCGTTTTTGTCGATGCTAGCGATATACATTCTTGAATCGCGGGCCCATTCCTCTTGGGGCCGGATGCGCACCTTGAAGCTCTTGAACGTCGTCATCTCCTCATCGCCAAAACGGTAGATACGTGAGCAGCAGCCACGTTCGTCGCGTTGTCCTGTCTGTATCCACTCATCGCGGAAGAGCGTGTTCTTCTCCATCGTCACGCTGAAGTCATCGATAATGATCTCCGAATTCAGCGAGCCATCGGCCTTCACGAAATACTCGCTGCGCCGTCGTTCGGGACGTTCCACCTCCACAGGAGCCACACCCACGAGCTTGTAACGCAGCCTCGCGGTGTTGCCTGCATAGTCGCTGATTTTGAAGCAGACGCTCACTGTATCGCCTTCAGCCACCGTCACCGTTCCGTTTTTCACGGCAATCATGTGCAGTCTGTTGTTCGGGTCGGTCTCGGTACGCACATAACTCGACTTCTTCTGCTTGTAATGACGGTAGTCGAGAAGGCTGTTCACATAACGCGGCTCGCTGTAGGAGAAGCTGTCGGCCTCCACCTGGAAAGCCAACACATCGTCGAGGTAAAGCTCATAGAGATAAGGGCCGTTCTTATTCGTGGAGGTGCCCACTTGGTCGTAGGTACAGATACCAAAGGCAATCTCTCCGTTGGCATACACGAAGGGCCGGTCTTTCAGACTATAGCGTCCATTCTCTCCTGCCACCGAGAAATACATCGGCTTGATGCCGCCTTCCAGCTGCGCCTCATCGCCCACGGGATATACCGACGCGCCCAAGATCATGGGCTTCACGTTGTCTTCGATCTGATAGCCAAAATACAAGGGGTTGACGGGTTTCTCGCTATCCGTATGACGGATTTCGAAATGCAGATGGGGTCCGCCTGAGCCACCCGAGTTGCCCGAATAGGCAATCAAATCGCCCTTCTTGACGGGGAATTTGTCCTTGTCGGGAAAGATCTGCGCAGCAAAGGTCTTGTTCTTATATTGGTATTGCTTGACATACTTGGCTATCTCACCTGAGAAACGCTGCAAGTGGGCATACACCGAGGTATAGCCATCATAATGCGTGATATACAACACGTTACCATAACCATAGGGCGACACCCCAATGCGGCTCACATAACCGTCGGCCACGGCATAGATCTTCTTTCCCTCTACCGCCTGCGTCTTGATGTCGAGACCCGCATGGAGATGGTTGGGGCGCAACTCACCAAAGGTGGCGGAGAGATAGATGGGAATGTCGACGGGCTTGCCATACTTGGGGAAATTCTCTTGAGCCATAAGGCCCATAGAAGCAAAAAGTAGCGAAACGAGAAGGAAGGAACGCGTTTTCATAGTCTCTGTTTATCTTATTGGTTGAAATAATGTGCAAAGATACGCCATTTTTCCTATTTTTGCAACGGGAAAACAAAGAAAAACGATGCGTCGTCTCACCAGAAAAGAGAAATTCCAGGAATGGCTTTCATCGCCATACATGCTGCTGATTTACAGGCTGCTGGCCATACTACTCGCCATCAGCATCAGCCGCTGGATGCTCTATCTCTTCAACTCCCAGTTCTTCCATCAGCTGAACCTGAGGCAGGCCACGGGGCTCTATGTGAACGGCATGCGTTTCGACCTCCCCATAGTCATCGGGCTCAACATCCTGGTCATCCTGTTTTATTGTTTTCCCTCCAAAGTCATCTATAACAAGGGCCTACAGCGTTTCATCGACATCGTATATGTGGTCGTGAATTCCCTGGCCATCCTGCTGAATTTCATCGACATCGTTTGTTTCAATTTCTTCGGGAAGCACCTCACTATCGACTTCCTGAAGATTTTGGGTAACTCCGACGAAGTCTCGTTTGGCGTCATCAAGCAGGTCTTCTTCGACTATTGGTACCTCCTGGTCATCTTCATCCTTTTCGTGCTGATTCTCATCGTGGTAGCCCAACACACCCGACTCCACAAACACGAGAAAGAAGAGCCTCCGCACTGGCATCTCAAGCAATCCATCAGCTTGGTGATCATGTTGATCCTCTCCGTCATCGCCTGGAGAGGTGGATGGCAGGCCAAACCCATTACCATGAAGACGGCCATGCAATATGCCGACCCGCAGAATGCGCCCATCCTACTCAACACGCCGTTTTGCCTGCTACACACGCACGAAAACCCGCTGCAGATCATAGAAAACCCCGAAAGGGTGCCCTTCTCGCCCATCCACGAGGACTTGAATGCCAACAGGTTCCTGGTCAGCGACAGCCTTGGCGCCGATACGACGGCCAACAATGTGGTCGTCCTCATCATGAAAAGCATCGGTCAGGAGATGATCGGCTATTACAACCCCGAACGACGCTTCAACCTCACGCCTTTCTTGGACTCCATCCTATCCAACAGCCTCACCTTCAACGGCATGGCTAATAGCAGGAGAAGCCTCGAGGTGCTGCCTTCCATCCTTGCCAGCATCCCTTCGCTGATGGAGAACGACTTCGTCAGGTCGCCTTATGCCGACAACGACTTCGATGCTTTTGCACAGCACCTGCAACAAAAGGGATACAACACCATCTTCATGCATGGCGGCAGAAACGGCGTACAAGGCTTCGACGTCTTCTCACGTCGGGCCGGGTTCAAGAACTACTTCGGCCGCATCGAATATGGCGACGACAGCGACTACGACGGACAATGGGGTATCTACGACGGTCCCTTCTTGCAATACGCCGCCTCCACGATGAGCAGGGTCCACGAGCCCTTTGCCACCACCATTTACATGCTCTCCTCGCGCTATCCATACAAAGTGCCATACGACTTCAAGCTACCCGAGGACAGCTATTTCTGGACGGGCTTCGAGAAGACCGTCTATTACACCGACTGCGCCTTACGCGACTTCTTCGAGACCGCTTCGACGAAGCCCTGGTTTGACCGCACTCTGTTCGTCATCACCTCCGACTACTCCAACAGCGAGCACTTCAACCCAAGATACAGCAACGTCTGGGGCATGTATTCCATCCCCATCGCCTTCTATCAACCCAGCCGCATCAAGCCTGAGAAGTGTGAAGAGATCGCCGAGCAGATCGACCTCGGTCCCTCCATCCTCTCCGCCTTGAAAGTCAACGACACGCTGCTCTCGTTCGGGCGCAACCTCTTCGACACCCTCAGCGAGCCTACCTTCATCAGCTACTTCAACCTCACCTACCAATACGGCGACGGCACCTATCTCGTACAGTCCGACGGGCAAGACCCCTTCGGCATCTACAAGCCCATAGACGACCCCGTCATGAACGACAACCTTATCGATAGGCTGCAATGTTCCGATATCTTCGCCAAGCTTTACGCCTTCCTGGAAGAATACAGCAACAGGATGATCCAAAACAAACTTAAACCCACCTATGACAGTATCCATGAGCAAGCAGAAGATACGATTCATCATTAACCCCATCTCAGGCACAAAGCACAAGGACCAGCTCCCGAGCCAGATTGAGGCCCATCTCGACCATACGAGGTTCGACTATGAGATCTTTGTGTCGCAATATGCAGGCCATGCCGCCATCCTTGCCAAAGACGCCATCAACCAGCACGTCGACATCCTGGCCGTGGCCGGTGGCGACGGCTCCATCAACGAAGTGGGCACGCCACTCATCGGCACCGACCTCGCCCTTGCCGTCATCCCATGCGGCTCGGGCAATGGCTTGTCGCGCTGCCTCGACCTCCCCTTGGACCCCGTGAAAGCCCTACAGGTCATCAACGGCGGCCACAAGCGCAAGATCGACACCGTCGAAATCAACGGCACACCTTTCATCAGCATCTCGGGCACGGGCTACGACGCCAAGGTGGCTGAAGACTACAGCAAAGACCCGCGCAGGGGGTTCGATACCTATTTTAAATACATTTTGCGCAACTACATCACCATGAAGGAGCAGCCCTACACCATCGTCATGCCCGACCAGACGCTGGATGTGCAGGCCTTCTTCATCTCGTTCGCCAACTCCAACCAGATGGGCTACGACTTCCCCATCTCGCCCCATGCCTCGTTGTGGGATGGCAAAGTCGACCTCTGCATCGTGCAGAAGCCCAATCCCCTGGAGCTACCCATCATGGGGGGCTTCATGATTGACGGCATGATGGACAAGGCACCGAAAGTGAAGATCATACAGACCCCCGAGGCCACCATCATACGTCCCAAAGCCGACGTCATCAACCTCGACGGCGAATCCGTCATGATGGAGAAAGACCTCCATATTAAAGTCAACCCATTAAGTCTCAACATCATCTGCCATGAAACACAAAAGTGACAACAACGGAACCGTCTATTCCACCAACCCCGACTACGTGTTCGACTATGGCGAGGAAGAGGTCGTGACCCTCGAGCCTGCCAAGCAGAACCTACGTGTCATGCTCGACAAGAAACAAAGGGCAGGCAAGAAAGTGACGCTCATCACCGGATTCAAAGGCTCCGACTTCGACTTGGCCGTCTTAGGCAAGGAACTGAAATCGGCCTGTGGCGTTGGTGGTAGCGTCAAAGACGGCGAAATCCTGCTTCAAGGCGACTTTAGGGAGAAAGTGCTGGCACTTTTGCTCCAAAAGGGATATTCAAAAACCAAAATCAGCGGAATATGATTGAAAAATACATAGCAATCCTGAAAAACCTCATCCTAAAGATGCGGTTAGGTGAAGACCTTTCAGCCATCATTGCTGAATCGGTTTCCACCTTATCGTTATTGATCCTCAGCATAGGCATTTTCTTTCTCATCAAGTTCATCCTGAAGAAAACCGTCTACAAAATCATCCAACTCTCGACCAACAAGTACGACGACTTGCTCATCAAGAACAAGGTCATCGGTCGAATGTGCCTGCTCATCCCCGCCCTTATCACGGGTGCTTTATTAAGCCGTGTGCTTCCCGATTTCCCCGAGACAGCTGCGTTTTTGACGAAAGCGGTCAACATTTTCGAAATCATCACTTGCACCATGATTCTCAGTGCCTTTGTCTCGACGGGCGAAGACCTGTACAACATGCATGAGATGTCGAAGATCAAACCCATCACCGGTTTGGTACAGGTCTCGAAAATCGTGCTATACATCCTGACCGTTTTGGTCATCATCGCGTATGTTTTAGGCACCAAAATCGGCAATGTCCTGATCAGTTTGGGCACCATGTCGGCCATCATCATTCTGGTTTTCCAAGACACCATCAAGGGTTTCGTGGGCGGCATCCAACTCTCAGTCAACGACATGCTTCGCATCGGCGACTGGATTGTGGTGGGCCCTGCCGACGGCACCGTACAGGAAATCAACCTCACCACGGTGAAGGTGCAAAACTGGGACAACACCATCTCCACCATACCGACCTACAACCTGGTCTCCAATCCCTTTACAAACTGGCGCGGCATGTCGGAGTCGGGAGGTCGACGCATCGCTCGCAGCGTCAACATCGACGTCAATACCATACGCTATTGCACGCCCGAGATGCTGGAGAAATACAAGCAGTATTCCTTGGTGAAAGACTACATCACACAACGTGAAGAGGATATCCAAGAATACAACAAGGCCAACAATATCGACACCAGCCAAGTCTTGAATGGACGACAACAGACCAACCTCGGCATCTTCCGCGCCTATATCAAGGCCTACCTCAACAACAACCCGAAGCTGAACCACAACCTAACCATGATGGTACGACAACTGCAGCCCACCGAGTTTGGTGTGCCTTTGCAGATCTATGCCTTCAGCAGCGACAAGCAATGGGTCAATTATGAGGAGATACAAAGTGACATCTTCGACCATATTATTTCGGCTGCGCCGATGTTTGATTTGAAGATTTATCAAAAGCATTAGTTTAGAGTTGAGAGTTTAGAGTGTAGAGTCAGTTGAGAGTTTAGAGTTTTAAGTTTAGAGTTGGAGGGCAGTCACAGTGGGGCGGCCACATGAATCAAAAATAAGGTTAATGAATGCTGGAGTTGTCTTTACGGAGAAGTATTTGAGGCTAATGTTCAAGTCGTTGCGAGACGCCACGCCTGATGAGGTGATGGATGAGCTGGAGCATTGTCGCCGCGAGAACCGCCGCCCCGTGCGCGTGCCACGCTATTTCAGTGGTTACTTCACCGAAGAGAAATACCAAGCCTCTACAGGCTTCGAGATGCAGGTATTTAAACATGAAGAAGCCGCAAGGTCCCTGAGCCGGTCGAAGGGCCGACCCTCTCGCCGACTCATCCTCTATCTCCACGGCGGCGCCTTCATCTATCCACCCGTGTTTTTCCACTGGCGCTTCCTCCACGACCTCGCCCTGCGCACACATTGCGACACCTTGATGCCCGTCTATCCCAAGTCGCCCGAATACGTTTGTGAATATTCGGTAAAGACCGTTTTGGAATATTACAGAAGCATTTCCGAATCCAAACAATATGATGAGATTCATCTCGTTGGCGACTCGGCAGGGGCTTGTTTATGCCTCGTGGTAGCCCAGGAAGCCCACAAGAACGGCTGGCAGAAGCCTGCCACCACTACCCTGCTTTCGCCTTGTGTCGACCTCAGCCACACCAAGGAAAAAGAGATGCGTGCCCTGCAAGACAAGGACAGCATGCTCCAACTCGACCGTGTCATCACCTTGAATGCCATCTGGCAGGCCGACCTGCCCGCCCAGCATCCTTGGGTCAGCCCGGTGTTCGGCGACTTCAGCGGCGTCGACAACCTAAGCGTCTACTTCGGCTCCGACGAAATCCTACAGCCCGACGATCTCTTCCTAAAAGAGATGTACGAAAAAGCCGGCAAGAAAGGTTGTTTCCACGAGTTTGAGGGCATGTTCCACACCTTCGCCATGTTCCCCATCCCTGATGGGTTCAAGGCGGTAAAAATGATAGCCAAAAGCATTACATCTAAATAAACTCCAATTCATCATGCAGAAATTCAAAGACATAATCAAAGAAGAACTCAAAGGATGGAAGCCATTCGACGTCATCTGGCTGGTGACGGTGAGTGTGGTCATCACGGTGATGTCCATCCTGTTCAAATACGACAAGACCAGCGACCAATTCTACTGGATCCACATCGTGGCAGCGACTTGCGGCATCATCAACGTGGTATTAGGCGGCAAAGGCAAGCTCTCCAACTACCTCTTCGGCTTCATCCACTGCTGCCTGATGATTTACATCACTTTGATCTCAAGACTCTACGCCGATTTTGGCGTGACCGTCTACAACTTCGTCATGCAGTTTGTGGGCTTCTTCACCTGGGCGAAGAACATGAACCACGAGACTCATGAGGTGATGAAGATCCATATGACCAATAAGAACAGGTTTATCTGTCTCGCCATCATCGTGGCGGGTACGATAGGCTTTGGCCTGCTGATGAAACACTTCACCAACGACCTCGCTCCCTTCGCCGACTCGGCCAAGGCCGTGATGCAGGTGGTAGCCATGATACTGATGGTCAAGATGTTCAGCGAACAGTGGTGGCTCTGGATTGCCATCAACTGCGTCAGCATCTTTTTGTATATCAAAGCGGGCAACTTCCCCATCACGATGATGTATGTCGTTTACCTTGTCAATTCCATCATCATGTGCGTGCGCTGGGAGAAAGAAGCCATTGCCAATGACAAATTGCTCAAATGAAAGACACACAACGTAACACAAAGCTAATCGGAGCCATTGCGGTGGCCATGTCAGCCATGCTTTGGGGTGTGGATGGCATATTGCTTACGCCACAGCTCTACAACCTCAACACCGCCTTCGTGGTCTTCGTCATACACCTCTTCCCTTTCCTGCTGATGAATGTGTTCTTCTTCAGGGAATACCGTCACTTGAAGACCATGTCGCGCTCCGACCTGATCTATTTCCTGCTCATCGCCTTGTTTGGCGGTGCCTTGGGTACCTTGGCCATCGTCAAGTCGCTGTTTTTGCTGCATTTCAACAACCTTTCGGTCGTGGTGCTCCTGCAAAAGCTCCAGCCCATCTTTGCCGTCATCTTGGCTCGTATCATCCTGAAAGAGAAGATCAAAAGACATTTTGCGCTTTGGGCCTGTGTAGCCCTCATCGGTGGCTATTTCCTCACCTTCGGCTGGGCCCTCCCCGACTTCAGCACCGAAGGCATCACCACGGTATATGCGGCCTTACTCTCACTGTTGGCGGCCTTCTCGTTTGGCAGTTCCACAGTGTTTTCCAAGAAAATCTTAGGTAACTATTCCTTTGTCACCTCCACGTTTTTCCGTTATGGCTTCACCACGCTGATCATGCTGATTATCGTGCTGTTTGCCGGCCATATCGGCGATTTCTCACAGATCACGCCGCGCAATTGGCTCTTCATCGCCCTCATCGGCCTGACGACAGGTTCGGGAGCCATCTTCCTGTATTACTATGGCCTGCGCCACGTGAAGGCCTCGTTGTCCACCTTCCTTGAGCTGATGTACCCTATCACCGCCGTGGTGTTGGACTATTTCGTGAATGGAACAAAGTATTCACCCGTGCAGTGGGCAGCGGCTTTAGTGATGCTGTTTGCTATTGTGTTGCTTAATGTAGCTGGAAAAGAAAAGGAATAGATTCCCTTCGGGAATGGAGTACTTTTAATTGTTATTATCGGCGGCTTGAGACAGCTACTGACAGAAAACTGCTAATAGCCGCCGCTTGTCACTATATGCCTAATTCCATTCCCGAAGGGAATCTCATCAGATCCTAATAGATTCAACCACTTACCAATTATTCTCGCTTTTTTGTTTATCTTTGCAACATCATCAACAAAAAAGTAACACCATGGACAACGAAATCAAGAGAATCTATTCCGGCTCAGTCGTCGATGCCGAGTTCATCGGCAGCGTGCTTGAGCAGAACGGCATCCAGTTCCTCATCCGCAACTTCCAGGAAGAGAGCCTGTGTGCCGGCTGGGCAGCCAGCACCATCAAAGGCGACGCCTCGGTGTATGTCTTCGACAAGGACTACGACAAGGCCATGCTGCTGCTGGACGAGATCAATGCCGCAGAGATGGAAGAAGAGTAAACAAAATAGCCTTCTATGTCATTCCCTCGGGAATCTATAGAAGGCTATTTTGAAATTAGTTCCTAAATATAAGGTTATTGTCACCCACATCCACGACGATGGTCTTCGTCTTGTCGACCGACTCGGCCAGGATCATCTTCGAGAGCGAGTTGAGCAACTCACGCTGCATCATACGCTTCACAGGACGCGCACCGTACTGCGGGTTGTAGCTCTGCTTTGCGATGAAATCGACGGCGGCATCGGTGATGTCAATCTTGATGTCGTTGGCGGCCAGCATCTTCTGCACGCTGCGGAACTGCATCCTCACGATGTCGGCAATCTGATTCTCGTCCAAAGGCTTGAACATGATGATGTCATCGACACGGTTCAGGAACTCAGGCCGCATGAACTGCTTCAGCTGCTCCATCACCTCGTTACGGGTCTTCTCGAATACCTCCTCGTCATTGCTGCCATTAAGCAGGGCAAAATTGTCCTGGATGACATTGGCGCCGATATTAGAGGTCATGATGACGATAGTGTTCTTAAAGTCCACTGTACGGCCCTTGTTGTCGGTCAGACGGCCGTCGTCAAGCACCTGCAGTAGGATGTTGAACACATCGGGGTGAGCCTTTTCGATTTCATCCAGCAGGATGACGGAATACGGCTTACGACGCACGGCCTCAGTCAGTTGACCGCTCTCTTCATAGCCCACATATCCTGGAGGCGCTCCGATGAGTCGCGACACCGTGTGACGCTCCTGGTACTCCGACATGTCGATACGCACCATGGCGTTCTCGTCGTCGAACAGGAACTCAGCCAAGGCCTTGGCCAGCTCGGTCTTACCCACGCCCGTGGTACCCATGAAGATGAAGGAACCGATAGGACGTTTGGCATCCTGCAAGCCGGCACGGCTACGACGGATGGCGTCGCTCACGGCGGTGATGGCCTCGTCCTGACCTACCACACGCTTGTGCAGTTCGTCTTCGAGGTGCAACAGTTTCTCGCGTTCGCTCTGCATCATCTTGTTGACCGGGATGCCCGTCCAACGCGACACGATCTCAGCCACGTCGTCGGCACCGACTTCCTCATCCACCAACGGGTGGTCGCCTTGTGCCGCGTTCAAGTCGGCCTTGGCCTTCTCGATGGCAGCCTCGGCCTCACGGATCTTGCCATAACGCAGTTCAGCCACACGGCCGTAGTCACCGTCACGTTCAGCCACCTCAGCTTGATGCTTATAAGTTTCTATGTTGCTCTTCTCCTTCTGGATGAGTTCTACGTAGTTACGTTCGGTCTCCCACTTGGCTTTGATGGCGGAGCGTTTGTCGTTGAGCTCGGCCAGCTCCTTCCCTATCTCTTCCACCTTCTTGGTGTCGTTCTCACGCTTGATGGCCTCGCGCTCAATCTCCAACTGACGGATGGCGCGCTCGACATCCTCTAGTTCTTCAGGCATTGAGTCGATTTGCAGTCTCAGACGCGAGGCGGCCTCGTCGATCAGGTCGATGGCCTTGTCGGGCAGGAAACGGTCACTAATATAACGCACCGACAGCTGCACAGCCGAGATGATGGCCTCGTCCAAGATACGGATATGGTGGTGCGTCTCGTAACGCTCCTTCAAGCCACGCAGGATGCTGATAGCCGAAGCCTCGTCAGGCTCGTCGATCATGACCTTCTGGAAACGACGCTCCAGCGCCTTGTCCTTCTCGAAATACTGTTGGTATTCCTTCAAGGTGGTAGCACCGATGGCACGCAGCTCGCCACGCGACAGGGCCGGCTTCAGTATGTTGGCCGCGTCCATGGCGCCTTCGCCGCCGCCTGCGCCTACCAAGGTGTGGATCTCATCGATGAACAGGATGACCTCGCCATCGCTATCGACGACTTCCTTGACGACGTTCTTCAGACGTTCCTCAAACTCGCCCTTGTATTTGGCGCCAGCGAGCAAAGCACCCATGTCCAAGTTGAACACGGTCTTGCTCTTCAGGTTCTCTGGCACGTCGCGATTGACGATACGTTGGGCCAGACCCTCCACGATGGCGGTCTTACCCACGCCCGGCTCACCTATTAAGATAGGGTTGTTCTTGGTGCGTCGGCTCAAGATCTGCAGCACACGACGGATCTCCTCGTCACGGCCGATCACGGGGTCGAGTTTGCCTTGTTGGGCGAGTTCGTTCAGGTTCTTGGCGAAACGGTTCAGGCTGTCGTAGTTCTGCTCGGCATCTTGCGAGTCGACCTTCTTGCCCTTACGGAACTGCATGATGGCCTTCTCGAGTTCGTCCTTGCGGATGCCTTGGTCCTTCATCATCTGCGAGGCCGAGCTGCTGCTTTCAAAGACTGCCAGCAACAGGTGTTCGATGGAAACGTATTCGTCGCCCATCTTCTTGGCCAGTGCGATGGCGTCGTTGAAGGTCTTGCTGACCTCGGAGGAATAATACAATTCGGAGCCGCTCGTACGCGGTTGGTTGTTGATTGCTTGATCCAGGGCATCGTTGAGCCGCGTCAGGTTGACGCCCAGCTTCTTCATCAAGTTGGGCACCAAGTAGTCGTCACTCAATATCATACCCTTCAGCAGGTGGAAGTTCTCCACGGTCTGGCTCTGGTGGCTTTGCGCTATCTCCTGGGCCTTCCCGATGGCTTCCTGTGATTTGATTGTGAATTGGTTGATGTTCATTTTTTGGGTTTCCTTTCTGTTTTTCGGTCAAGGTCCCATCAAAATCCCCGCCAATCCCATCGAAGCGAAAAAACGGCAGGATTTACGACAAAATGACACAAAATCAAGGGGTTAAGGAATGGATTTACGACAAAATGACAATCAAGCTTTTGGGGAATCAATCTCGTCGTCGCTTCGCGTCATCGCGAGGAACGAAGCGATCCAGATGAAGAGCGAACGGCGGCGGCCAGTGGCTCTTACCCCAAGGAAGCCGCCTCAAGCCGCCGATGGAAACGGCACATTAGAATTGCTTACTGTTCCTTCTCCTTGATGAGAAGGAACCAAGAATCAAGGACGACATCATCGGCCCAGCGCACGTCCGCCTAAACGCCTGACTTTCAAGTCGGGTAGTGACTTTTGCAAAGTCAAACGCAAGCGCACCTCCATGAAAATCAAGCGTTTAGTCGTACCTTGGACGGCCGCCCCTCCGCGTTTTGGCCAGGCCAGCGCGCCCACCCCAGTCGAGGTTTAGCGAACCCGTTTTCCTTGTCAGATTCTTCCGCAACCTCTTGCTTGGCGATAACAACGTGCTGAAAAACAGATATATGATTATCAATCCTCCCGAGGAATGGAAAATGCTGGAAAACGGGGAAGCACCCGACATGTTACCCGACATGTTACCCGACAAGTTCGATACTGATAATGACTATATCAAGAAACTAATCAAGGTGGTTGGAAATAAAATCCGCAATGACGAATATCGCAGCCATAGATGCCCGCCGTCACACATGCCCACGTTGGCATGACATGGGCAGAAAAGCCGATCATTTCGCCCGCCAGAAACTGCGCGTAAACAGCAGCAGGACGGTGTAAATTTCAAGACGGCCCACCATCATATCGAAGGACAGGATCCATTTGGCAGCCTTGGGGATGGCATCGAAAGTGCCACTCGGCCCCGTGATGCCCGTGCCTGGGCCATAGTTGCTGAAACAGGTCAGGAAGGAGATGGCACCTTCCTCAAGGCTCATGCCAGCGGCCGAAAGGCCCACCACATTGAGCATGAAGACGATGAGGAACAAGGAGAAAAACGAGAGCACACGCTTCAAACTGAGGTCTTCCACGATCTGACCCGAAATCTTGATGGTGTACATGCTCGACGAATGGATCATCTCGTTGACCGTCTTCTTGATGTACTTGAAAAGCACGATGACACGCACCATCTTGATACCACCGCTGGTGGACCCTGCACAGCCACCCACAACCATCATGACCACCGTCGGGATGAGGAAGAGTCGACCCCAAGAGTCATAGTTGTAATTGGTGCCTTGGAAACCCGTGTTCGACAGCAAAGCCACCACGTGGAACAACGAAGTACGGATACGGTCCAATTCTGTTTTTGGATGCGACACCAGCTGCTCATCGGTGATGACGTCGATGCGCGGGGCAAAATAGAAACGAAGCAAAAACAGCACAGTGAAAAAGAGTATCGCCAACAGGTACCAACGCAACTCTTCGTTCCTCTTGATCACATCGAAACGACCATTGAAGAGGAAATGATACATGGCGAAATTGATGCCCGACAGCAACATGAAAAACACGCAAACAAACTCTATATAGTTGGAGCCGAAATATCCGATGCTTGCCTGATGCGTGCTGAAACCGCCTGTAGCGATGGTGGTCATGGCATGACAGATGGCGTCGAACCTGTTCATGGGTCCCACAGCATAGGCGATGGCACAAAGCACCGTCAACGCAATGTAAATGATCCACAACAGGCGCGAGGTGGCGCCCATGGTAGGAGCCAGTTTTTCCACACTCAAGCCTGGCGCCTCGGCAGCGAAGAGAGAGGCCTTCTTGGAGCCTTTGGCCACCGAAGGCAGGAATGCCAAGGTAAACACCACGACACCCAAGCCTCCCATCCACTGGGTGATGCTACGCCAGAACAAGATGCCATGCGGCTGTTGGTCGATGTTGTCGAGGATGGTGGCTCCCGTGGTAGAGAAGCCCGACATGGTCTCAAAGAAGGCATCGGTGACGTTGTCGACCGTGCCATTCATCAGGAAAGGCAACATACCGAAGATGGAGAACAACACCCACGACAAGGCCACCACAAAGAAGGTGTCGCGAATCTGAAGGGTGCCGCGCTTGCTCATGCTGCCGATGTTGTAGAGCAATAAGCCCACCGCACCGGTGATGGCGGCCGTGAGCATAAAGCAACGGGCATCGGTCTCCCCTGCCACACGCTGATAGTATAATGCCACCGCCGCGGTCAGCAGCAACGCCGCCGCCTCAATCAGCAACAATACACCAAACAGCTTGCTTTTCATGATCTATAATAATAGTCGATTCCCCTTCGCTCATAGATCCCCTCTCACCCACATGCCCACGTCGGGATGACATGAGCGAAGCCACTCTAAACTCTAAACTCTAAACTCTAAACTCTAAACTAAGACCACGGTTGCGCCCAACCTTCACCATAGTCGTAATCATCCTCATCCTCGTCGTCCTTTTCCTTATAGGAGTGGTCGTCGTAGGGCTTCAGCCAATGACGGAACTTATGGGACGGAATGGCCGTGATCTGGCCGTCGGCTTCGGGCGACACTGCGATGTCGATGTCATCGGCAGCCAGCTCCTTGAGCCAGTGTCCCAGCTCAGAGAAGCCCATATCCGTCACGGTATAGCCTTCCCAGTCACCTTGCGCCGCCTTTATTGCCAGTGCCTCCGACTCCCACAGCGGGATATAAGGCTCGCCATCGCCGTCCTCCAGCATGGCGAAGAAGCCTTCCTTGGCTTCGAGCAGCCACACCTTACGGGTCTCCAAGATAGCTTTCAGGAATAATTCGAGTTTGTCTTCCATGGTTAACGTCTCTTTTGTTGTTGCTGCATCTTGGCCTGTTGCTTTTGGGCCTCTTCAAGACGCTTCATGAAGTTGGATTTCTTCTGAGGCTTGCGCTTGTTCTCTTCAATGGTGGCACGCACCTTGTCCTCGTTGATCATCTTACGGAAGACGAACATCTGGATGAAGGTGATGATGTTGACCAGCATGTAGTAGTAGCTCAAGCCCGAAGAGTAGTTGTTGAAGATACCGAAGAACATGATGGGCATGAGATACATCATCCACTTCATGGGCTTCATCTGCGGGTTGCTCGAGACGTCCATCTGCTTGTTGGTCACATAGGTGTAGATGAAAGTCGTGATGGTCATGAGCAAGGTGAACAGGCTCAGGTGGTCCATGCCGAGGAACTTCGGGAACTCAATGATGCTGTCGTATGTCGAGAGGTCGTCGGCCCAGAGGAAGGGCTGCTGACGCAACTCGATACTGGCGGGGAAGAAACGGAAGATAGCGATGAGGATGGGGAACTGCAGCAAGGCGGGCAGACATCCCGAAGCGGGACTCACGCCAGCCTGACGTTGCAGGTTCATCACAGCCTGTTGTTTCTTCATGGCGTCTTCTTCCTTAGGATATTTGGCGTTGATGGCCTCCATCTCGGGCTTCAGCACACGGGTGATGGCCGACGACTTGTAGGACTTGAAGGCCAAGGGGAAGAGCAAGGTCTTGATGAGAATGGTCAGGATCAAGATCACGATACCGTAGTTCCATCCGTAGCTGCTCAGCCAGTTGAACACGGCAATGACACCATAGTTGATCCAACGGATGAGGAAGAAGTCACCCAAGTTGATCTGGTCCTGCAATCCGATGCCATAGCTACGCAAGGTCTTGAAGTGGTTGGGGCCGAAATAAAGCTGCATCGGGATGACGTTGGTCTCCGCCTTCACGTCGTAAGGCACCTCGATATTGGCCGCCATCGACTTGAAGTAACGCGGGTTGTTCGAGTTGCGGGTCAACGTAGCCATACGGGCATTCTCAAACTCGTTCTTTGCCACGATCACGTTGCAGAAGAAACGCTGCTTGAACGACACCCATTTCAGCTTGCTGTTCACCGTCTGTTCGCTGTCCTTCTGTTCGTTGAGATGGTCGACGTCCTTGTCGGTCAACGAGCGGTAGTACACCGACTCACCGGCAAAACGGTCGGTGCTCTTCTCCTGTTTCATCAGGTCGACGTCCCAGTCGATGGTGAGATAGTCGGCGTTGTTGGCGATGACGTCCTTCAGTCCGACGATGCGGATGTCGAAGTCCATCATATAGTTGTCATAACGCACGGTATAGACATACTCAAGGTATTTGTCGGCTTCCGCAGTAGGCATGCGCAGGGCAAACACGACGCTGTCGCCTTCAGCCACGGTGATGTCACCGCCCGAATAAGGCTGGCCGTTCATATAGGGCTGGAAGTAGAACTGCGAGGTGTTGACGATGCGGTTCTGAGCGAAGAACGACAAGTCGAACTTCGCCGTCTCAGGGTCGAACGAGATCAGCGGCAGCGAGTCATAGGTCTTATAGTCCTTCAGCTCCACTTGCTTCAGAAAGCCGCCTTTGCTTGAGAACGTCAGCTTCTGCAATTTGTTCTCAATGGTCCAAGTCTGCTCGGTGCCTTGAGCCGAAACTGCGAAGATGCCAAATTTGTCGCGCAGGTTGTTCTGCATCATCTGGGCTCTGTCAAGGGAGTCCATCTCCGACAGCTGGGTCGAGTCGGCCATCAGCGCAGTCGTTTGAGCATCCTGCTGTTGCACCATGCGAAGCGAATCCAGAGCCATCTGCTCCAGTCGTGCCTGTCGGATGGAATCTTGAATACGCTGTTGTTCAGCCAGTTGCTCCTTCGATGGCGTCATAAAATACATCCAACCAAAGAGGATGGCCGCGATGAGGAGAAAACCAATAAGGGTGTTTTTATTGTTCATTGGGTTTTAATTTGCAAATAAGGCGGCAAAAATACGAAAAAAAGTGTCCCGAAGGACACTTTTTTAGCTGAATCATTGGTTGATTTCACCAACCACCTCATTTCACCACTATTTTCCTTGTGGCGGTAGCCCCGTTCTCGTCCGTGATGCGCAACAGATACATGCCTTGCGGCAGGCCTCTCAGGTTGATTTCGTTGGTGTTTCGGGCCGTTTTCACCAATTGGCCTATGGCGTTGTAGACCCTGACTACGGAGGCGGTTGCCCCTTCGATGCGGACGAGGCCGCTGGTGGGGTTGGGCGAAAGAGTGATGCCTGCGTCCTCGTTTTCATCAATGCCTTCCGTCTGTTCGCAGTACACAATGTTGTACGATTTTGAGGTCTCACCATCGCTGTATACCGCCAAAATATGATAATTCAATCGCCCCCCGCCTGAACAGTTGTCGGTGTATTCCGTTTCTGTAACCAAGTCTTCAGAGACCAAGGTCACACCTCTATAAACTTGATAACCGATTAACACCTCTTCGGGTTTCAATTCTGGCTCGTTCCAATGAAGCGTGACACCACTATTGTCACAAGTTACTATTTCGCAGTCCATTACTGGTGTATGGTGGCTGAACCAATCAGGTCTAAAATGATGGAAGTAGGTGGTCACCAAGGTGTCGCCGTAGTCACGGTAATAGTCAATCCAAATCTTTCCACTGTTGGCATAAACAATGGAATTCTCCCTCTTTATGGAATAAAAGACACCAGGCTCGCTGTCAACAATAAACTCCCAACTATCCATAACATACACATCACCAATGATTAATGAATCAACGGTCATCACCATCTGTTGGTGTTGTCCGTAATCGGGGCTGAAGAACAGTTTGTACGACATGATATAATAATTGGGGTCATCGTACGATGGATAATAGGTGTATAGCTCACCTTCTTTCGCACCAGCTCTCATGTTCAAGAATTCTTGTTCTGAGTAATAAACCGTGTCGACAGTCTGGTTGAAATCCATCGAGTGGGTGAGAAACCATGATGACAATTCATCAGAATAATCCTCTTTGAAAAACTCACCCATATTCCATCCAGCTTCATTGTTCATATAAAAACACGGTATATTCAAGGTTTCAAAATGGTTTCCATAGTCATAACTGATTTTCAGCTCCTCAGGATTGGTATTTCTTTTGAGAAGCACACCTGGTGCATTCATGAAAGTCCAATACTCGTCTGAATAAGATGACAGATCGTCGATGGCTTCCCAAGTATGGCCATAATCCATACTTCTGTATAGTTTGTTCGTATAGCCAGCTCCATCATCTTTGTTATAAAGCGTTCCGGGTGTGGCATCGGTGATGAGTTCCACAATGTGCATCGCTTCCGGGTCGTCAATGAGGTAAGAATAAGGCAGTTCGACCTTCTTGCCATGTTCGGTGTAATGAGCCAAGCTCCTTATGCCCGAGCCGCCATTGTTGTCTTCCCAACCTACGAAAGAATAGAATTCGCCATAACTTCCAAGATTCACCCAAGTCTGGGCCTGCGCACCAATTGTTAGCACGCATAAGGCCATAATGACAAGCAGGTTCTTTTTCATAAGGCGATGTTTTTATGTTTGACACTGCAAATATACTTTTTTTCAAACATGCAAGAAAAAAATAATTTTTTTCAGTTTTCACGCTTTGGATCACGGCAGCTGAGGGCGCTAAAGACTTCCGCTGCACGAGACCAAATGGTCTCGTGCAGCGGAGGATCGTCGATTGTGGTTCCATACGGTAGAGACGCGATTAATTGCGTCTCTACAACGTTCATTTCACCACCAGTTTCTTGGTTGCCACGGCACCGTCCTGTTCAATGATATTGACCAGATAGACGCCCTTGTTCCAATTGGCAGCGTCAATGCTGACGGTCTTGCTGCCTTGCTGTTCGCAGACCTTTTGTCCAACGAGGTTATACACTTCCACCTTGGACACATTTGCGCCTTCCACGGTGAACTGGCCTGTGGTCGGGTTGGGATAGATGACAAATGTGTCAACAACAGGTTGTGTTTCGTTTATCCCAATACTTTGATTGCAAAAAACGGGTAATGTTTCCCCTTCGCACCAACTATTGAAAACGCCAATTTCGTAAAGCGAAATCCAATAGTTTAAAACTTCGAGCAAACTGGTGGTCTCATCTGTCCCAATTGAGACAGATTCTGACAATAGTCCATCACCATTATCGGGAATAAAACTGATACAGTTATGGGTATCGCCCAAATCGGTCCCCAACAACCCTCCCCATCCGTTGTATTGTTTAGTCAAATCTGCATAGCAATATTCTACGACACTACCTTCTGAGTTATGAGCCACGATGCATCCATTGTCATAATTTCCAAAAAGCTCCCCCGTCAGTTCCGAATAACAATTCCTAACCATCGCTGATTTTCCACCATTTTCTGATGAGGTTTCGTTGAAACAAACGATTCCACCTTCGTTTTGGACACTATAAGACCCTAACATGTTGCCATAAAAATAACAATTTGATATTTCGGCGGTATAGCCATTCTCGGAAAAATTGCGCAAGGCTATCCCTCCTCCATTCCACCCAACAAGGAAAGTGTTGTCGGCTGGAGGAGCATAGGTGCAATTTCTGATTGTGGAGTTCCTGTTCATGCCAACGATGCCTCCTCCATTGGTGACGCTCATCCTTGCCATGACCATACAATTGTCTATCAAAGACAGGGAATCGGAAATGCCGGCAATGCACCCTTGGTACCATTGTTCTGGATCTTGGCTCACAAACGCGGAACTGCCCGAATTGACCCAAAGGTTTCTCACCGTTCCATGAAACACATATCCAAACAGACCCAAATCGGAGGTAGCAGCGTTTTCGTTATTTTCATAAAACAGGTGCAAACCCTCTATGGAATGCCTCCCACCATCAAACTCGCCCATGAAACGGTGTATTCGATTTCCGATAGGTGTAAAGGCCTTTTCTCCATTATATGCCAAATCGATGTCTGTAGTAAGGGTGATTTTTCTTCCATCAAAGTCGTCAGGCTCGCAGCCGTTCAGACCGTTCACGACGGAGATAAGCCATGCCAAGCCTTCTGCGGATGAAATCTCCACATCACCGCTTTCGAGTTCTACATATCCTTCGGGTTGTTGGGTAACGATGTCTGTCCAATACGGATAATCTCTGTTGTTGGTTCGAGGCAACATATTCCATGAGTTCCCATCCCATTTATATAAAGGGGATGTACTTGCAATGGAAGCGTACAATTCATCGTCTTCGGAAAGATATAGAAAATCAACAGATTGGTTCTCAAACCCCACACACTGCCAAGTCTGACATGTGTCTACACTTCGATAGACACCGTGCATTGATGCCACATAAACAGTGTCGATACTGCGCCCGACAGGATGATGGAACCATTCTTCATTAGTGTTGATTTCTGTCCAAAAGTCATCGGAATTGTAATTCATTTGTGCTTTAGCCCCCAAGGTCCAACACAAAAAGACTAACAAAACAGCATATTTGAATCGTTCATTCATTCTTTTGTTTTTATGTTCTATCCCGCAAAACTACTATTCTTCTTACAAACACGCAAGAAAAAAAATGAAACTATGAAAAAAGTTCCCGATGAAGAAATAACATCGGGAACTTTTTTCACATGACGCGCTGCGTGTCAAACTGTCACACGCCTCACTTTTTCAATCAATAATAACGATAGCTCTTCACCTGGCCGATGTGGCGGGCGAGGCGGACCACCTGGTTGCTGTAGCCGAACTCGTTATCGTACCACAGATACAGGATCACGGTCTTGCCGTCTTCGCTGACCTTGGTGGCCGGTGCGTCGAAGATGCAGGCGCAGCTGTCGCCGATGCCGTCGCTGCTGACGAACTCGGTGTTGCTGCTGAAGCGGATCTGCTCAATGAGGTTACCCTCAAGGCAGGCGAGACGGAAGGCCTCGTTCACCTCTTCCACCGTGGTGGCTTTCTCGACGTCAAGAGCCAACACTGCCAACGACACATCTGGCGTAGGCACACGCACGGCATTGCTCGTCAGCTTGCCCTTCAGCTCGGGAATGGCCTTGGCAGCTGCCTTGCCGGCACCCGTCTCGGTGATGACCATATTCAACGGGGCCGAACGACCACGACGCTCTTTCTTGTGGTAGTTGTCCAGCAGGTTCTGGTCGTTGGTGTAGCTATGGATGGTCTCAATGTGGCCCTTCACGATGCCGAAGTTCTTCAGCATGACTTCGAGGCCGGGCACGATGGCGTTGGTGGTGCAGCTTGCAGCCGAGAAGATGGTCTCGTTTTCGAGGTCGAGGGTGTCTTGGTTGACACCGTACACCACATTCGGGATGTCGCCCTTACCAGGAGCGGTGAGCAACACCTTGGCTACGCCCTTGGCTTGCAGGTGGCGCGACAGCGACTCTCTGTCACGGAAAGCACCCGTGTTGTCGATCAGCAAAGCATCGTTGATGCCATATTGCGTGTAGTCGAGGTCCTCGGGGTTCTTGCTTTCGAGGAAGAGGATCTTCTGACCGTTGACCATCATGGCGTTCTCACCCGGGATGGGCGTGCACACGCCGTGGAAGTAACGGTGCACCGAGTCGGTGCGGAACAGGTTGATACGCTTCAGGATGTCCTCAGGCGAGTTCTTGCGGGTGACGATGGCACGGACGCGAAGGGCGTCGCCACGGCCCGCCATCTCCGTCATCTCACGGCAGAGGATACGACCGATACGGCCGAAACCGTAAAGGATGACATCCTGCACCTTGTTGCTGCGCGGGTTGGCATCGATGATGTAGCTGAGCTTGTCGCGGACAAAGGCAGTCACGTTGTTATTATACTTCTCTTTCTCATCCGTCCACTCGGAGTTGAGACGACCGAGGTCGATACGGGCGGGTGCGAGGTTCTCGGCAAGGAGAGCCTTAGCGATGAGCAGCGAGTCCTGCACGCGGACAGGCTTGCCCAACACCGTCGCGGCACGGAGGTGCTTGTTCAGGATCTTACCCGAACCACGGTTGACCAGCAGCGAACGCAACATGATCAGCTCGACTGACTTGTCGTACCACAGTCTTCCAACGATGTTGATGAGTTCATTGGCGGCTTTTTCATTTTCATTCCACGCCTTCAAGGATGATTCAAAACTGTCGTTCATGATAGAAACAATTTTATTCTACAAAAGGGTTAATTGTTGAGATTTTTGGCAAAGTTAGGCATTATTTTTATCCAAACAAGTGAAAAGCACTTTTTTTTGTATTTTTGCCGAAAAATAGAAGCATTCAATGGATAAAAGCGATTGTTTGTATATTTCATACTTGAACATCCTCAAGGAAGAACTTGTGCCCGCCATGGGCTGCACCGAACCGATTTGCTTGGCTTATGCTGCCGCCAAAGCCCATGAAATCCTTGGCACCATGCCGAAACGTGTGGAGATCAAAGCCAGCGGCAACATCATCAAGAACGTGAAGAGCGTCATCGTGCCCAACACCAAGGGCATGAAAGGCCTGAAGGCCTCTGTGGCGGCTGGCATCGTGGCCGGCAACCCCAAGAAAGCCCTTGAAGTCATCGCCGAGGTGACACCCGAGCAGAAGAAGGAAATCGCCGAATTCCTAGACAACACTTTGATGACCATCGTCCCGCTCAACGTCATCGCCCAGCTCGACGTGACGGTCACCTTATTTAATGATGAACACTCCGCCAGCGTGCGCATCGCGGGCTTCCACACCAACATCGTTAAGATGGAGAAAGATGATCAAGTGTTGTTCGACTCGGGCTATGAAGATAGCGGTGCCACCAAGCTCACCGACCGCAGCTGCCTCAACATGAAATGCATCTACGACTTCGCCAACACCGTCGACATCGAAGACCTCAAGCCCATCATCAATCCTCAGATCGAATGCAACAAGGCCATCTCGCAGGAAGGCCTGAAGAACAACTGGGGCGCCAACATCGGTAGCACCATACTCAGTTTCGGCACCGACGTGAGAATCAAAGCCCGTGCCTGGGCAGCAGCTGGCAGCGACGCCCGTATGAGCGGCTGCGAGATGCCCGTCATCATCAATTCGGGCAGCGGCAACCAAGGCATGACGGTCAGCCTGCCTATCCTCGCCTACGCCGAAGAATACAACATCGATGAGGAACGCACGATACGTGCCGTGGCCTTGTCGAACCTCGTGGCCATCCACCAAAAGACCGGCATCGGCCGTCTCTCAGCCTACTGTGGTGCCGTCAGCGCAGGCTGCGCCTCGGGCTGTGGCATCGCCTACCTCATGGGCGAGCCGCTCAGCATCATCGAGCACACCCTTGAAAACGCCCTCGGCATGGCCGCCGGCATCGTATGCGATGGCGCCAAGCCCTCTTGCGCCGGCAAGATCGCCCTCTCCGTGGAGGCGGGTATCCTGGGCTATGAGATGAGCAAACAAGGCTGCAACCTCCTTGGCGGCGACGGTATCATCGGCAAGGACGTTGAAGAGACCATCGACCACATCGGTTGCCTCGGCCGCTACGGCATGAAGGAGACCGACGTGGAGATCCTTAAGATAATGGTGGAATAAGCGCTTATTGGCTTATCAATTCCTTCAGCTTCTCAGCAAAACACCTGATGTCTTCCTCAGTGGTGTCGTAGGCGCACATCCAACGCACCACATCGGCATCTTCGTCCCAGTCGTAGAAGAAATAATGGTTTTGCAATTCCTTCCACACCTTGCGAGGCAGCTGTGCGAACACGCCGTTGGCTTGCACGGGATAGACGATGTTGACGCCCGGGATGTCTTTCACTGCCTTATAAAGCAACTGAGCCATCTTATTGGAGTGCTCGGCGTTACGACGCCATAGGTCATTCTCGAAATAGGCATCGAACTGGGCCGCGATGAAACGCATCTTCGAGCAGAGTTGCATGGCCTGCTTGCGACGATATTTGAAGTCAGGACAGACGTTGGGATTGAGAAGCACGACCGCCTCTCCCATCATCAGGCCGTTCTTGGTGCCGCCAAAGGAGACGGCATCCACACCAAGGTCGGTGGTCATCTCCTTAAAGGTGCAACCCAAAGCCACGGCGGCATTACCCAATCGGGCACCGTCGATGTGGACATACATGTTGTACTCCCTTGCCAAACCCACGATGGCTTTGATCTCATCCAAGGTATACAAGGTGCCCAACTCCGTCGGCTGCGTGATGCTGATCAGCTTGGGCTGAGAGTGGTGTTCGAAGCCGAAGCCATGCAGCCTCGTCTTGATCAAGGCAGGCGTCAGCTTGCCGTCGGGGGTGTCGACCGTCAGCAGACGGCAGCCCACGATACGCTGGGGCGCACCACATTCGTCCACGTTGATATGAGCGCTCTCGGCACACACCACAGCTTCGTGAGACTTGGTCAAGGCATCGATGCACAAGGTGTTGCACCCCGTGCCGTTGAAGGCGAAGAACACCCTCGCCTGCTCGCCAAACTGCTCGCGGAACTTCGCCTCGGTAGCAGCGCAGTATTCATCATCGCCATAGGCCAACGCATGCTCTTTGTTCACGCGGGCGATGGCTTCCATCACCTCGGGACAGATACCCGAATGGTTGTCACTTCCAAATCCTCGTTTCATACCATATTATTTATGGCTCATATCATTTCGAGCCTTGCTACCCATAGATACTCTCCCTACTTTGTCGGTCGGTATGACATGGGTAGCAAGGCGAAGAAATCTATGAGCCTATACCATTTTCTTTGCTTCTTCAAGTATCATGTTGGCAAAACGCTCGGCTTCGGCCTCGGTCTTGCCTTCGCTGTAAATACGAATGATAGGCTCGGTGTTCGACTTGCGCAGATGCACCCAGCCTTCCTCAAAGTCAATCTTCACGCCGTCGATGGTAGTCACCTGCTCGTTCTTGAACTTCTCGGCGAACTTGGCCAAGATGCCGTCCACGTCGGTGGTTGGCGTCAGCTGGATCTTGTTCTTCGACATGAAATAGGCAGGATATTCCTTTTTCAACTCGGAGCATTTCACCTTTTTCTCGGCCAGTTGGGTCAGGAACAATGCCGTGCCGACCAAGGCATCGCGGCCATAGTGCAGCTCGGGGTAGATGACACCGCCATTGCCTTCGCCACCGATGACGGCACCGACTTCTTTCATCTTTTCCACCACGTTGACCTCGCCTACGGCAGCGGCAAAGTATTGCTGTCCATGTTTTTGCGTCACGTCACGTAAAGCACGGGTTGAAGAGAGGTTGCTCACCGTAGGGCCAGGGGTATGCTTCAAGATAAAATCGGCCACTGAGACCAAAGTGTACTCCTCGCCAAACAGCTCGCCGTCTTCCTTGACGAAGACCAGACGGTCGACGTCGGGGTCGACGACCACGCCAAAGTCGCAGCCCTGCTCCTTCACATAACGGCAGATGTCAGTGAGGTTCTGCGCCAACGGCTCAGGCGTGTGGGCAAACTTACCCGTAGGCTCACAGTTGAGTTCCAGCACCTCTTTCACGCCGAGGGCACGCAGCATCTTGGGGATGGCGATGCCGCCCGTTGAGTTGACCGCATCCACGGCCACCTTGAAGTTGGCCTTCTCAATCACCTCTTTGTTTACCAAAGGTAGTTGGCACACCATTTCGACATGCTTATCCATCCAGCCTTCAACCAACTGATAGCTGCCGATTCCCTCAATCGGGACGAAGTCGAAGTCGTCCTTGGCAGCCACGTCGAGCAGCCAGGCGCCTTCGGCGGCCGAGATGAACTCGCCCTTCTCGTTGAGGAGTTTCAAGGCGTTCCATTGAGCAGGGTTATGGCTGGCCGTAAGGATGATGCCTGCATCGGCCTTCAGGCCGGTGACGGCAATCTCCGTGGTAGGCGTCGTGCTCAGCCCGATGTCGAGCACATCAGCGCCCATGGCCTGCAGCGTGCCGCAAACCACCTGGTTGACGAGGAAGCCTGAGAGACGGGCGTCGCGGCCAACGACGACCTTTGGGCATTTCACCCCTTTATGATGTTGCACAAATTTGACGAAAGCGGCGGTGAATTTCACCATGTCGATTGGCGTGAGGTTGTCGCCCGGCTGGCCGCCAATGGTGCCACGAATGCCGGATATGGATTTGA
>R22__coassemble_323_pt1 | contig 34332 bp, 20 predicted proteins | sample R22__metabat2_high_PE_030 | metagenome-assembled genome bin R22
CTCGCGACCCCGACCTTGGCAAGGTCGTGCTCTACCAACTGAGCTATTTCCGCTTCGCTTCGCGAATCGGGGTTTCTGTCGCGACTCGGCATAATCAAACTACGTTTGCTTCTGCTCTCACTGCTCCAGAAACACCGCCTAGCATTGAGCGGAAAACGAGACTCGAACTCGCGACCCCGACCTTGGCAAGGTCGTGCTCTACCAACTGAGCTATTTCCGCTTCGCTTCACGAATCGGTATTCTATTTCAAGAATTCCGCTTGCGAATTGCGCGGCAAAAGTACAACTTTTTTCAATACTGCAAACATTTTTGAGAAAAATTTTCTTTCTTTGTAGTTTTTTCGCTGGTTTTGCGTCTAATGGACAAACGATTCCGACCATATTTCGACAAACTCAATACCATGAAGGAGAAAGAAAATGAGTTTACCTCCATCGTGAAGGCACACAAAAACACGATTTACACCGTGTGCTACCTCTTCTCGAAAGACAACGACGAAGCCAACAACCTGTTCCAAGAGACACTCATCAACCTTTGGCGAGGCTTCGATTCGTTCAAGGGGCAATGCGAATTGAAGACCTGGATTTGGCGTGTCAGCCTCAACACTTGCCTCACCGCCGAGCGCAAGAAGAAACGCAGCGTGAAGACCGTGCCGCTCTCGATGGACATCAACCTCTTCACCGACACCGACGACGACACCCGACAAATCCAACAACTCTACCGCCGCATCAACAAACTCGGCGTGGTGGACAGGGCCATCATCCTGCTTTGGCTCGAAAACATGAGCTACGAGGAAATCGGACAAATCATCGGTATCTCCACCAAGAATGTCTCTGTCAAATTGGTCAGAATCAAGGAACAACTGAAGAAAATGTCAAACGAATAAAACGCAAAGCAATGGAAAACAACGAATTGGAAGAAATGAAGGCGCAACTGGCCCTGCTGAATGAGAAATTGGAAAAGGAACACATTGTCAATGAAAAACTGACGAAAGAAACTCTTAGGAACAAAACGCGTCTCGTCAACACAAACAAATACTTTATCCTGGTCGTTGATGGATTATGTATGGTATTTGGCCCAGCTTTGATTTGGTACCTTAGAATGTATAACTTCCCCATTTGGTTAGGCTTTTTAGCCATTGCCGTAACCGCATTTGATTTCTTCGCTCAGCTTGTCCTCTTCAATAAATTGAATTTGAATAGCTTCACAAATGAAAATGTAGTCAATTCAATTAAAAAATTCAAAGATTTCAAGAAGTATCATAAGATTTTGCTCACGTTTGAATGGGGAATCACAGCGATAGCTTTCATTTCCATTTTCTTATGGGCCTCGCAGATTCTTTCAAAACAAGGGCTTATTATTTACGCTATCTGTCTTGCATTGCTTATCCCATTAGGGATTTGGAGTGTTACTTCCCGCCAAAAGAAAATCTATTCCACTTGCGACGAAATCATCGAGCAATTGGAGGAAAAGGTTTGAATCCTATGGTGTCTTTGTAGAGACGGTGTGCACACCGTCTCTACCATCCTATCCTAATACAGCATCCCAAACATCCACAAGGGAATACGGTTCAGATGGCCTATTTCCACGTCGTAAATGGCGAAATAACAATACATTTTCTGCTTTCCAAAGCATAAAATTACGCTAAAACTATACTTTGGAAAGTAGTTTTTTAATTTCATTCAGCTTCATCAAAGCCTCAACGGGAGTCAAAGTGTCGATGTTCGTGTTGAGAATATCCTCCTTGATTTGCAAAAGCAGCGGGTCATCCAACTGGATGAAACTCAACTGCATGGCATCATCCTGTTTCTTTGCAGCAGCCTTCTCCACATCCTCACTGGTGTGCGATTTCTCCAACACCGAAAGCAATGCCGTGGCGCGTTCGATGACCTTGCGCGGCATTCCAGCCATTTCGGCCACATGGATACCGAAACTGTGGGCACTACCGCCACGCTTCAACTTGCGCAAAAACACCACCTTGTTGCCGACTTCCTTCACCGAAACATGGTAGTTCTTGATGCGGGCAAAAGAGTCCTCCATCTCGTTCAGTTCGTGATAGTGCGTGGCAAACATCACCTTGGCGCGACTTACGGGGTGGTCGTGCAAAAACTCAGTGATAGCCCAAGCGATGCTGATGCCATCGTAAGTGCTGGTACCACGCCCGATTTCGTCGAGCAGCACCAGGCTCCGCGACGACACATTATTCAAGATGCTCGCCGTCTCGTTCATCTCCACCATGAAGGTCGACTCGCCAGACGAGATGTTGTCGGAGGCGCCTACGCGGGTAAAGATCTTATCCACCAGACCAATACGTGCCGAAGCAGCGGGGACAAAACACCCCATCTGCGCCAAGAGCACAATTAATGCCGTCTGGCGCAACAATGCCGACTTACCCGACATGTTGGGACCCGTGATGATGATGATTTGCTGCTTGTCGCGGTCGAGGTAGACGTCGTTGGCGATGTAACTCTCCCCTACCGGCATCATCTGTTCGATGACTGGGTGACGGCCATCCTTGATATCAAGCACAAACGAGTCATCGATGACAGGCTGCACATAGTTGTTTTTCAGCGAGATGTCGGCAAAACTCACCAAACAGTCGATACGGGCTACAATGGAGGCATCGACCTGGATGGGTTCCACAAACTCGGTCACGGCGGTGACAAGTTCGTTGTAAACCCTTTGCTCAATGACACTTATCTTTTCTTCCGCGCCGAGGATCTTCTGTTCGTATTCCTTCAGTTCCTCGGTGATATAACGCTCGGCATTGGTCAACGTCTGCTTGCGGATCCATTCAGCTGGCACCTTGTCCTTATGGGAATTGGTGACTTCGAGATAGTAACCAAACACATTGTTATAGCCCACCTTCAAAGAGGTGATGCCCGTGGCTTCCATCTCGCGGCGTTGTATGCCCATAAGGTATTCCTTGCCCGAACGCGACAAGTTGCGCAGGTCGTCCAACTCCGGGTCGACACCTTCTGCTATATAATTACCCTTCGACAGCAAAGCGGGCGCATCGGGATTCAAGTCTTTCTTGATACGCTCACGGATGGAGGCACAGGGATTGAACTGCTCGGCAAAACGCTGCAATGCAGGATGTTGACTCTCTTCGCAAGCCGTCTTCAGCACCTCAATTTGATCCAAGGCTCGGCCCACTTGCAACAACTCCCTCGGGTTGACACGCGACAGCGAGACCTTGGAAATCAAACGTTCCAAATCGCCCACTTGTCGTATCGCATCCTGGAACTTTTGGATCTGCTCGCGATGTTCGACAAAATAACGCACAACCTCATAGCGTGCTTCGATCTGTTCCTTGTTCTTCAAGGGAAGGCTCAACCAACGGCGCATCAGTCGGCCACCCATAGGCGACACCGTCTTGTCGATAACATCGATCAAGGTCTTGGCATTCAGATTGGACGTGTGCAGCAATTCCAAGTTGCGGATGGTGAACTTGTCGAGCCACACATACTGTCCTTGGTCGATGCGCGAAAGCGAGGTGATGTGGTTTAATTTATCGTGTTGCGTCTCAATCAGATAATGGATGGCTGCACCAGCTGCCACGATGCCTTTCGGGAAGTCGTCAACACCGAAGCCCTTCAGCGAAACAGTATGAAAATGCTTGTTGAGAATCTCGTTGGCATAATCGTCGGTGAAGACCCAATCGTCGAAGACCGTGAGGTAGTATTTAGCACTAAACAGGTCTATGAAATCCTTGCGTTTGTTGCGTTGCAGCAACACCTCGGAGGGGTTGAAACTTTGCAACAGCTTGTCAATATATTCGTTGGAGCCTTGTGTCAGATAGAACTCTCCCGTTGACACATCGAGGAAAGCAATACCCGAAATCTCCTTGTCGAGGTGCACGGAAGCCAAGAAATTGTTCTCTTTCTGTTCCAGCACACTGTCGCTATAGGTCACACCGGGTGTCACCAGTTCCACCACGCCGCGTTTCACCAGCTTCTTGGCCAGTTTCGGGTCTTCAAGCTGTTCGCACACAGCCACCTTCAGTCCGGCACGCACCAACTTGGGCAAATAGGTATCCAAAGCGTGGTGGGGAAAACCTGCAAGTTCGATGGAATCGGCAATGGCACTCGACCTTTTGGTGAGCACAATCCCCAAAATCTCAGAGGATTTCACAGCGTCCTCGCCATACGTCTCATAAAAATCGCCCACGCGAAACAGCAGCATGGCATCGGGGTATTTCGCCTTGAAGGAGAAATACTGCTTCATCAAAGGGGTTTCGGTCGCTTTTTCTGCCATAAAAATCTCGGATTAAGGGGTACAAAATTACCATTTTGTTTGAAACAATTGACCTGTTTATCCAAATTTTTCCGACTTCTTGACAGGGCAATGTCTTTTTTCGCTTATTTTGCCGACAAATCGTAACACCATGCGCAAACTCAGTATGGACGAGCTGAACCGTATCAGCAAGGAAGACTTTGAAAAGGCGGAGAAGCTACCTATTATAATAGTGCTCGACAACATACGCTCCTTGAGCAATGTGGGCGCTTTCTTCCGCACCGCCGACGCCTTCCGTATCGGAGCGTTGTATTTATGCGGCATCACAGCCTGTCCGCCCCACCGTGAGATCCACAAAACGGCATTGGGAGCCGACGAAACCGTGAAGTGGCGCTATTTCGACACCACCGAAGCTGCTTGTAGGCAATTAAAAGAAGATGGCTATCGTATTTATGCCGTAGAGCAGGTGGAAGGCAGCATTCCGTTGCAAGATTTCGAGTTTGCCGAACGCACTGCTTATCTTTTAGGCAATGAAGTAGAGGGCGTAAGCGAGGAGGCACTGCCCTATTGCGAAGGCGCCATCGAGTTGCCGCAAGAGGGCACAAAACACTCCATTAATGTGTCGGTATGCGCTGGAATTGTCATGTGGAAACTGTTCGAAAACCTGGTTTTGAAGCAAAAAAATTGAAAAAAACAGGGCTTTTTTGCTGAAAAACAACAAAAAAAGCGAAAAAAAAGCTTTTTTTTGTGTTGTCAATTGAAATTATTCCTATTTTTGTTCGCTAATTAGAATAAATAGAAAAAGGCAAATCAAGATCAACTAACAATAATTTACAAACCTAACACTTTAACGTTATGAAGAAAAATTTGACTTTTGCAAAGCTGATGATGCTGGTCGTCATGGCTATCCTTCCCTTCAGCATGTTTGCTCAGGAAGGCAAAAAACATTCAAAGCCCGCTGAGAAGTACTGGTACATCCAGGCTGACGGAGGTCTCTCCATCAACCACGGTGACCTGGCCAACTACAACGGCGGCATTTGGGACGATTTCAACCACTACAAAGAGATTGCTCTCCAGAACTGGAATGCCCACCTCGGCATTGGTTACCAATTTGGTAAGGTCGTTGGTATGAACCTGAAAGGTGGTTACGGCCTCCTCTCCGGTCACAAGCACCAACAAGCCCTCGTTCTGAACGGCAATGCTGACCAGACCTTGTGGAACCTCGGTCTCGACAAGACGAACTACTTTGAAGGCAACCTGAACTTGACCTTCAACCTGTTCAACATGTTCAACTACAACCCGAGAAGAGTCATCAACCTCGTTCCTCACGTTGGTATTGGTGGTATCTACTTCCAAGCTGGTAAGGTTAACCAACTCGATGCTGACGACAAGGAAGCTGCCGCTCTGGCTCAGCCCACTGAGAAGCGCGAACTCAGCTTCACGGTTCCCGTTGGTATGGAGTTCACCTTCAACCTGGCTCCCAAGTTCGACCTCTTCCTGGACTACACCTACAACTTCACCGGCACCGACGCTCTTGACCAAGTGGCCAAGATTAAGTCCGACGAAGACAAGCACATCATCAACGATAAGGATATGTACAGCCAGTTCAACCTGGGTCTGCGCTACAAGTTCAACAATCCTTGCGACATCGACAAGATGGCCCGCGAATCCAAGAAGATCACCTACCGTGTGAATCCTGACCCGCTGGTCGCTGACGAAAACGGCAATGTTTGCTTCGACGTCATCACCACCATCCCTGGCGAATACTTCGAGAAGCAGGCTGTCATGAACCTGAAGCCTTATCTTGCTTACAACGGTGGCCAAATCGACCTCGAACCCATCACCTTCGTTGGTGAAAAGGTTAAGGGCGAAGGCGACTTCCGCGTCAACTACAAAGAAGGTGGCGAGTTCACCAAGCACTACTGCATGCCTTACCAAGAGGAAATGGCCAACTGCGAACTCATGGGCGACCCGATGTTCTACGTCTACAACGGCACCATCTATCCTACTCAGGACGAGATCGTGAAGAACACCTACTTTGCTCAAGGTTCAACTGTGAAGCTGGCTGACGGCGTCATCAAGAACGAAGAGTACGAGACTCAGACTGTTTACGACACCATCGACAAGGTCGTTGCCGTCAAGAAGCTCACCTATTTCTTCAACAAGGACAAGTACAACATTGCTGACAGAAAGAAACTCAACAACGAAGCTGATGCCGCTCTGAAGGACCTCCTGAACGCTGGTGTCACTGATTTCGAAATCAAGGCTTGGGCTTCTCCTGAAGGTGAAGAAGGTCACAACTTCGAACTCTCCAACAATCGTAACAACGCTGCCGACAAGCAGATGAAGAAGATTGCCAAGGACAAGGAAATCAACATCACTGGTAAGGGTTATGGCGAAGACTGGGCTACCTTCATCGAGCTCGTCGCCAACTCCGACCTGAAGGACAAGGACGCCATCGTCAATGCCATCAACAACAGCAGCAACAAGCAGAGAACCGTCAAGGAGATGTGCGACATCTATCCGCAACTCGAAAAGGACATTCTGCCTCAGCTCCGTCGTGCCGAAGTGTACGTCAACGAGACTGTGAAGGAAACTGTTGCCAGACAAATCAAAGTGAAGGTTGAAAAGCACTAATTCACCTCTCAACAAACTCAAAAAAGCCGCTCGATTGAGCGGCTTTTTTTATTACACCATAAGTGAGACAAGTGCCAGTCTTATTACTAATAAAATTCAGTGAGCCACATTGCCCAAAAGCATCTCAAGAATATGTAACTTCTGAGGATCTTTTACTGTGATTTGGATCGTCATCTCCGAAGCATTCAAATCGATTTCAGGCACTCCATCAGTATACGAATGATGGAAAGGAAAAGTGAGTACATCTATCAAAGACATGCCCATTGCTTCAGCAAAAAGCTCAAGTCGTTCCAAATCAACTTTTGTCTTTGACAATTCAAAACGAGCGTAGGCAGATTGACTAATATGCATTTTTTCTGCCGTTTCCTCTTGACTTAAATGGTGTTGTTCACGAATCTCTCTAAGTTTTAGTTCCATCTTACAAATAGACTTTTTCTATCCGTTACTTCTTTAAACAAATACTCTACTTTTGTGAGGCACATTCACAAAAATCGGACCAATCCATAAGGAAAGAGGCTTTTGAAATAAAAAGCATCAAAAAGTTTGTACATTTCTTCCCTTAGAAACGAGTCTGATTCCATATTTCTACTCCAATTTTTTGCAAAAATAAAACATAATATCATTTCAAAAAAGTCCTTTTTTGGAATTTTTTATTCGTTTTATGAACAATAAAAGTCGAGAATTATTCGTTATTAGACTATAATTAACGATATAACGGCTTTATTGAGGCTATTGCGAACTAATTAAACGAAAAAATAAGGGAATAAAGACACAACAGATCCAATGTCTTCAACAGATATAAAACAATTGTAATAATCATTCTAAATACGCATAAACCAAACACTTTCAACAATGAAAAACAATATGATTAATCACACGCGTCTATCTCTAATTATGATCGGCTTGCTGGCAACAAAAACAATTGGAATGTGCCAAAATCCGGAATTATCAAGCAGCGAAACTATAAAAGCTTCACTACTTGCCTTAAATCAACATGCACTTATCGCAATATTAACCCTTGTCGTTTTGATTGCGCTTTTTACCTTTTTGTTTATTGATGGGAAGAAAAAGAAAAGTGACAAAAACAGACCTCGAGATCCGCTATAAACAGCAATGCACACCCACACCTTATTAATATTAATAGCTCTATTGGACAGCATCGGCCTGTGTGATGAAAACGAGCCGACCAACTCTACCTTGACAACCAGCAGCTCTTCTGAAGCAGTTTGGATTATAGTTTTCTGCGTCATCCTATTAGTCTTCTTAATATACCGCATAAAAAAAGACGAGCATACCTCCTATTACCACTAAATAGGGTTATTATATTCGTATTTTGCAATTTTTGGTCCAGTTTTATTGTTTCTATTCGTTTTTTGACTTTTTTTGCAGTCTGAATTACCCGAATTAAGGATAATACAACAGCGTAAACTTCTAGAATACAACAAAAAAGCAACTTTCACAAGCAAATCCGACAAATCATAATTAGCATAACAAATCAAATTAGACAACATATGATGAGCGTTTTTACGAAAAAAAAGCAACACTACCAATTCAAAGAAAAAAAGAAACGGCTACACCTTATTATATTAATAGGGATAACACTAATGGGATGGAACTGCGTTTCTGCCCAGACTCCTCCCGACGGCTTGCATATAAGTAAGACTTGGACGGCGGATGACCCGGATAAAGGCGATTCGGGCGTGGTTACATTGGAAGCTTTTGTGACGGGAAGTTCGATTGTCGTCAGCACTGTGGTCCCAACCGATATCGTCATTGTCGTTGACCAATCAGGGTCAATGGGCCAAAACTTCTCAGGAACCCAAACCAAGCTACAGGCTTTGAGAAATGCAGTAACTGCTTTCGTCCAGAACGTACAGGAAAATGCAAACGAACATAATGTTGACCACAAGGTCGCCATTGTTGGGTTTGCGATGGGCAATCAATCGGCAGGGGGCATTCAAGCCTATTACAACACAGAGATCCTAACCCCAACAGAAGTCAATTACCAGCACCTTACGAACACGGACTACAAGAACGCTTTGTTGCTGGCCAATGACAACGGACAGGTCAACGGCGCCCTTACCTCAGCCATTCAAAACATATCCGCCCGAGGTGGTACATTGATGCAATATGGCTTGGAGATGGCTTACAACATATTAAACAAACGGCCTCAGCCCAATTATAATGCCGGCACGGTCGAAGAGCCTGACTGGCAACCCCGAATGCAAATAGTGGTGTTCTTCACCGATGGCTATCCCGGATTGTCATCCAACAATGACTATTTTACTGAATCGGGTAATTATAATAACCAATCAACGGCGGATGCCACTGTAAAACAAGCCAACTTATTGAAAACAGCAGGCGCAAAGGTGTTTTCGGTGGGTATTTTTTCGGGAGCGACGCCTGAGGCCGCATATCAAACCAGCTTAAACTACAACCAATGGAGAACGGGGATACAGGCGGCCAACGGACTGATGCACTTCGTTTCCAGCAATTACTACTTCACTACAACTCAAGGCACATATATTGAGAACGGTGAAAACCAGACCGACACGGTCTACATCAGCAATCTGGATAAAGGGTGGAGCCTGCAAACCACACAGCCACATCTTGCCGGGCATCACAACAATGGGTTTTATTTGGCCGCCAGCAATGCATCGCAGCTCTCTTCGGTTTTCACCACTATTGCCAACAGCATAGCGTCGGTTCCAGTTCAAATGGACATGCAAACCATCATCCAAGACCAGATATCCCCTAACTTCACGTTACCGGAAGGAGCCAATCAGGACAGTATCTTGGTATACGCTCCTCGTTGCATCGGAGTGAACACTGCAGTTACTCCATTTGATTATTCTTTTGACTCCTTACATGACGGTGTGAAGATAGATGGTGCCGTAACCATAATTAACGACTTGATTCGAATCACCGGATTTGATTTCAGCGAGATGTGGTGCGGCCTAGAAGGAGGAGACCCCACCAGACCCCATGGTAGAAAATTAGTTATCCAAATACCCTTAAAGATCCAAGAAGGTGTTTGGGGTGATGGGTTGCCAACCAACGGTCCCATGTCACTTATTTTCCCCAATGGTGACACCTTGAATCCCATAGGCTCATTCCCAATCCCTTCGGCCACGGTGAAAGGTGACGTGTGGACGGAGATTGTCGTTAGCAAACCCAATGGCTTTGATCCGATGAATATTGATTCGCCGGAGGATTTGGCTTGGTTCATCAGCGAAGTCAATGGACGAGCAAATTATAGCATCAATGACACGGTTCGGCCAAAGCCTTCTTTAAATGGCAAACTCACTGCTGACCTCGATATGAGTGCGCACAACTGGATCCCGATAGGCAGCAATGGCGTTACCTATACGGGCACCTTCGACGGCAACGGCCATGTCATCACGGGCTTGAAGAACAACGCCTCCAAGTTCTATAAACACGACAAGAACGTGGTGGTCTATCCCGGCATGTTCGGCACGGTGGGCGGCACGGTGCATGACGTGTTCGTGCTCGATTGTGAGTTCCGCGCCAAGAAGCATGAGGGCACTCTGATCCACTACGGCATCATCATCGACACGCTGGCTCAAGGCGGTACGCTATATAACAGCGAGGCGGCTGGAAGGCTGATGACCAACAACGAAGCAGGGAATGAAACACTGATTCTTGGCGGTTTGGTAGGTCTCAACCATGGTACCATCCATTCCTGCATGTCGATGGCGCAGCTGACAGGATTCAATCTTGGCGGAGCTATCGGCGAAAGCAGATGGCTAGATGGTTCAACGAAAATTTCTGTGGAAAACATTTTCACCAATCCCCAGTTCAACTATATTGGCGCTCATCAACAAGGCATGGTTGGTGGCTTTACAGCGTTAAGTGAAGGTACGAATTATAGGCATGGCTATATGCGCTTCGAACGGCCCAACCAAGGTTTGGAGAAGGCCTATTTTGGCATGGCCCTTGGACATTTTATTTGCACCCAAACAGCCTGGACGTTCAATCAAATTCTTTTCCCTATTCAAAGCATTGTTGATGTTCCATATAAGTATTGGGGGCTTCAAACGGGATTATCTGGTGGTATTCAAGCGATCCCTTATGCCAACACCATGCCCAAATACTTATACAATTATAAATCTGCGGATGATGTTGAATGGATGTTAGAGACCCTGAACCATAACACTTCCTCCCACTCTAAATGGAAACGCACCACCGCAGGCAACTATTCCGCAGGTGCCGGCGACATCAACGATGACTATCCCATCCTTGCCTTTGACTATGCTTGCGTGGGCTCGTCGGATGGCATCGTGCTTGACTACAGCCGCAGCCTTGACGAGATGCTTGATCGCCATAACTCGGGCAAGCTGAATGAAAATACAGCATTGCCTGGAGAGGGTAGTGGTTACATTGGGGAGTCTACGCATAATTATCATGTTAATGCCTCGCCTTCCATCTATGGAGGCACCATCAATCTCTATAAGAATGACAACACCGACCGAAGCACCAACAGCAACGTGATGGTTTACATCGACGAGAACATCAGTTTGCTCCAAGATGAAGGTTCAAACATCGGTGCCTACACTTGCCAAACCATCAAACAGTTTCATGATGGCAGCGAGCGTTGGCACAACGTGAGTTCTTCTTTAGCGAACAGCGAAATAGGAATATCCTACACCAACAATGACACGGTGCCTCACAGCTGGGATAACAATCCCTGTGGTGTCGTGTTCAGCCATGACGACGACTACGCCCTTTTCCCGAGTGATGCGCCCGTTTCGGCCATCGACTTCTATTGTTTCTACGAGCCCCAATACCATTGGCTGAATTTCAGGCGTAATAGCTCGAGCCACTGGCATATGGACAACTATTCAGAGAACATACCTTACACTAACGAAACGGCGCTCACTCCGGGGAAGGGCTATCTAATGGCCATCGACAAGGACCAGTTCCTGCAGAACCGCGGCATATTGAACAACGGAGAAGTTTTAATTGACGTTTCTGCTGACGCTCCCGAATGGACTGGCCTGAAGGGCTACAACCTCATTGGCAACCCCTACCAGAGCTACTTGGACTTCGACGCCTTCGTAGACGGCAACTCTGATCTCTGGGAGGATGGCGACACCTATGCTCAGACCTATGCGCTTTACGACCCAAACGGAAAAGGTTATATCCAATATGCCAAGGGAGCCTCGGCTGGCGGGGCTACGGCTTCGCGCAACATCAACATGCACCAAGGGTTCTTTATCTTAGTGAGCCGCGCGGGAACCTGCAGGTTCAGCAATGCTATGCGCACCAACACTAGAGGCAATGGCTTCCGAACTGGGGAGCAGCCCAGGTTCCCCTTGGTTAATTTTACGCTAACTGACAGTAATGGCAACACTGATGTAGCTGTCCTTGAGGTGGGTCGCTCCGAAAACGGTGGCGGTAAGAAGCTCCGCGTTGGTTCCGTCAATGGCCGCATCAGCCTTCGCCACGATAACAAAAATTTCGCCATCCTCTTCCGCGACATAACCGAAGGTAGCCAGACCCTCAACTTCGCCGCTGAAGAAGACGGCAACTTCACCCTCAGCTGGAACACGGCCAACGCCGAATTCAGCAGCCTCACCCTGGTCGACAACATCACGGGCATCAAGACCGACATGCTCACCCACGACCACTACACCTTCGAGGGCCGCGTCGATGACTACAACACGCGCTTCAAGATCGTGTTCGGCGAGATCGTTACCAACGACGAAGAGGAACCCGTGCTTGAGCATTTCGCATTCTTCGACAACGGCAACCTCATCGTCAACGGCACCGGTCACTTCGAGGTGGTCGACGTGTTGGGCCGCGTGGTCTACGCCACCGAGCTCACCGACACGCAGAACACCGTCAGCCTGCCCAGCAACGTGAGGGGCGTCTGCATGCTCTGCTTAACCAGAAACAACGAAACTAAGGTCATAAAGATGGTGATCCAATAAACCATGGCTCATGGCCCATGGCCTATGGCTCGCCGCTACGTAAAGGCAAGCCATAGGCCATAGTCAGAGGCCATAGTCGAGAAGATAGAAAGTAAAAGTAGAAACAAATAAAACCTAACACGATGAAAAAAGTAATAATGATAACAGCTGCCCTGATGATTTTTGCCGCCACGGCCAAGGCTCAGGTCTTTATCCTCGATGACGACGAGTTCGCTGACAATAGAGCTTCTTCTACCATGGGCGTTCCCAACCCGCAGATCTACGACTCGGGTGAGGACTGGTTCGTCCCTGCTGGCGAAGGCATCTTCGTGCTGGCTGGTCTGGCTGGCGCCTACCTTCTGAATAAAAGAAATGACAAAAAAAGATAATTATTATTTTCTGTGTGTATAGCCCAATTGGGCACTATTTGATTCATTTGTATTCTTTATTTTGGATGGCCCTGTCGTGATGACCCGGCCATCTTTTTTATTATCTATTATTCATATATGAACGTGCTTGGGATATAAAGAAACCCAAAACAATGTAGGTTCAAACTATTACACGATTAATTCAAAGGCATAGAATTATAGAAAAAGCCCCGAAAGATAAATCTCTCGGGGCAAAAGCTACAATTGTTTTATCGCATTCGTTATATAATAATTGTAGAGACGGTGCGACGCCGTCTCTACAAACTATTGTTGCTATTGCATGACAGTGACGCGCTTGATGGTCACACCGCTTTCAGTGTACACGCGGACCATGTACATGCCGGCAGTGAACTGCGACATGTTCATGACATAGGTGTCTTCGCTGACTTCGGTGTCGTAGACCACCTGGCCGAGGACGCTCACCACGGTGATGCGGCTCATACCAGCAGCCTCGATCGTCACGTTGCCCTTCGTCGGGTTAGGATAGAGGGCCACGTTGTCGCTGTTCTCGTTGACGGCGTCGACGCTGGCGGTCACATAGTTGTGAGTCGGGTCGTCGAAGGCCGGAGCGGGTTCAGACTCGCAGTCGTTGTCATACAGGGCACGGACCTGGTAGTAGTAGTTGCCTGCACCAGGAGCGTCGACGTACTCGTAGTAGGTCTGACCCTCGACGTAAGGCACCGAGCCGATCATCTCGTAGGTCTCGTTGTCGGTCGAACGGTAGACGTTGTACTGTACCATCGTGGCACGGTTCATGAAGCTCAGGTCAGCAGGCTTGCTCACCACTTCGGTGTGGCTCAAAGTCATGCCGCTGGTCTCAACAACCTCAGGCTTCACGGGTTCGAGAGCGATGTTCTCAACCATGCCGCCCTTGCCTTCGTTCGTCACATAACCGCGGATCATCCAGCCGTAGCCAGGTACGCCAGCGCTGGCAACATCCATCCATTCGGCACCGTCCAAGCTCACCCAACGGTTGTTCGGATCGCCAGTGTCGGCGCAAGCATTGGCAGGATATGTGCCGTTCTCGCTGAACGTAATCCACAGGTTCTGAGTGCCGTCGATGGCGACAGGCGTCGTCAGCGTCACCTCATGGAAGGCGTCGGCACCAACCGGGTTGTAGTTCATCGTGCTCACCAAAGTGGCAGGAGCAGATGTGCCACCGAGATAGATGTTCACGGTCACCACATCTGTGTTGTAGCTGTTCTCATACAGGGCAACCTTCGTCAGGTTCGTGCCTGCATAAGGAGCAATCGATGCAGCCGGGAACATGGTGCCCCAGTAGATCACACCACCGCCAACACCGATGCTCGTGGCATAGGTGCCGTCGTCGTAGTACAACCACTCGCTGATAGGAGCAGCGGGCTCTTCACCCCACCACACTGTCACCTCGTCGGTGGCGTTGTTCACATCAGCGTGGATAGGCTCGCCAGGAGCGCAGCCAGGAGTGGGCTCGACGCACTCGGGGCAGCTCATCGAGTAGTAGATGTTGCCCTCGGGCAGGGTGTTCGTGCCGTTGTAAACCATGCGAACGCAGACCTCGTTGCCTTCGCCTTCGTAGGTGTAGGTGTTGGTCGGAGCCTCAACGAAGGCCTCCCATTCACCGTCCACGAAGATCATAGCTCCAAGGACGTCACCGACAGGCTGCGGGCCAGGACCAGGAGTGCCACCGTTGCCCATGAGCTTCATGGCGCAACCGTAAGGAGTGTTAGAACCGCTGTCAAGCAGCGTGCCCCAACCAGTCGAAGTGTACTGCAAACCGTTACCAGTGTTGCCGATGCCAGGCTCGCAGTGAGGAGCACCCCAAGGACCGCTCGAACCGCTGCCGGCCAAGCTGTAGACCAAGTAGTAAGTGCCGGCCTCGAGGTCGATGTTGAGGTTGCCAGCAGTGATGCTCATGATAGGACGTGTGGTGGCGTTGGTTTCACCGTCGCTGCCACGATAGCAGTTCGTGAAGGCAGTAGCCGTCATGATGTTGTCAGTCATGCTGCCCCAAACAGCGGTACCACCGCTCATCGGGCTGCCGTTGTAGATCTGGGCATAGAGGCCAGTGAAGGTCGAAGTGGTCGAGCTGCCAGTCTGGTAGCCGTAGACCTCGATCTCGCTGATCGTCGTGGCTGCGCTCAGGGTGAACTGGTCGGCAAGCATGTAGCCACCACCGTTGTTTGCGTTCGGGCCCCAAGTGCTCTGGCTACCCTTGATCCAAGAAGCGTCGGCACCGTTGGCCATCGCACCAGGATCGGTCACGAAGCCGTTGAAGAACACCTCGGTGTCGCGGCTCTTGGCGCCGTTGGTCAGCTCGATGTCGTCAACGCACATGATGTACTGGTCAGTGCAGCCAAAGTGACGGATGGCGATGTACTTCTGGCCAGCGTAGGCGCTCAGGTCAACGTTGTAGTTGTACCAGTTGCCGAGTCTAGTGCCGTTACCGTCGCGTGAAGCACGGAGGTCACCAGCCTTGACACCGTTCTTGGCCGTCAGTGTCCACTCGTTAACCATGGTCCAGTCGCTCGTACCGTTGTCGGAGACGAACACACCGAAGTGGTCAGCGGCATAGCTGGCGTCGGTAGCTGCAGCCCAGAAGCTGAAGGTCGAGCCGTTGGCGATGTTCACCTGAGGCGTAACCAGATATTCATCAGGATTCAGGGCACCCACACCGTTGATGTAGCTACCGCTGCAGATGGCATTCGTACCGCTGCGATACCAGTCGAGGCTCATGCCAGCATAGTACGTCCAAACGTTCGGGATGTTGCTCGTCAGGCACCAAGTCCAGGTGTCGTTGTTGGCGTCGATGACGTTCCAACCAGCGGGCATTCCAGCCTCGAAGTCAACGCTGAAGGCGTCGCCTTGGCCAGGTTGCGGGCCAGGACCACTACCGTTCGGGTAATCCCAGCTCACGGTGTTGCCCTCGATGGCTATGCCATTGAGCGTGCCAGCGTAGTTCTCGCACGGGATGTACTGCCACTCGCACTCGCTCCAGGCGCTCATGCCGGTGCTGTACACGGCAGCCACCTTGGCGATGTAGTGCTCGCCAGCGACGAGGCTTTCGGTATTCACCTGGCAGAACGGATGCTCGGTGTCGGCGTTGAAGATAGGCTCGCCGTCGATGCTGGTGCACATCACCTTGAAGTACTCGAGGTGACGGGTGTTGGTCACAACCACATTGGCGATGTCCTTCACTTCACCGGCAGGCATAGGAGCAACCATGTTCTTGGCGCCACCAGTGATGGTCACGTTGGTGGCATCGTTGCTGCCCTGCAGCGTCACAGTGAACTCGTAGGTGTTGCCAGCCTCAAACGTGTAGTCGTTCTGGCGGCCACCAACATTACCTTGCTCAGAGGCAATCCAGATACGGTCGCCAGGAGTCGGGTTGGTGATGCACCAGTCGTAGGTACCGGCAGGGATGGTGATGCTCACGCTGTTGTTGTAAACAATGTTAGTCGTTGAGCAGTTACCGTCGGCGTTGGCCGGGATCTTGTACTCGAACTCGGCATAGATGGCCTCGTTGCCAGAGCAGTTGGTGCTCAGAGCGCCAGTCTCAGGAATCGTAGTGCCAAAGGCCGTAGCATCGGCATCAAGCAGCATCTGATAGCCAGAACCGTCACCCCAAACATCACCAGCGGTCAGGATGATAGTGACATCATCGCCAGGTTGCGGGCCAGGACCTGGGCCCGGGCCAGGAGTCGGAGGCAGACCTTCGGCACCCCACATGGCCCAACCAGTGCTGGACACGTAGAGGTCAGAGACACCGTAGATGATTTCGGTCATCACATAGCGCAGGTCGGTCGGGCTCCAGATGCTCACACTGTCGGTGATGGGCTCGTAACCCTCGAATTCGACCTTCACTTGGTATTCACCCTTGCGGAACTCGTCGAAGGCATAGAAGCCGGTCTCGTCGAGGACAATCGGAGCCACAGGATACATCTCCTGCTCGGCCTCGTTGTAGTTGGTGAAGCTCACCTGGACACCCTCCGGGCTGTCGGCGCTGTTGAGCAGCACGTTGACGGTCACGCCGTCCTGGTTCTCACCGATGATGAACATATCCTTGTCGAGGCAGTTCGACCAGATGGTCTCGCTCTCTCTTAGCAGGGCAAGCTCGTTGCAGTTGTCGCTGCCAGGACCAGGAGTCGGGGCGTTGCCAGAATCTCTCAGTTCGTAGATGCCGATGAGGTTCGGGCTCTGCTGGACATTGCCGAAGAAGGCAAGCTTGCCATTGTAGTCAGCGATGAAGCAGCCGCCAGCAATACCGGCGCTGAATCCTGGAGTAGCAGCAAAGTCGAAGATGGCACTGGTGCCAAGCGTGTTGGTTGTGATGTTGTAATCAAAGACCTTGGCATCGCTGTTGGGTTGGCAGAACAGATAGAGGTGTTCCTCACCAGCCTCATCCTGGATGTAGGCTGAACCGTAGGCGCTCGTAGGAGCAGGTGCCGTGAATTGGAGAGCACCAGTCATATCATAGAGGGCCAAGGTTGACCAGTTACCGACCCACAAACCGTTACGAACGGGATCGTAAGTGCAGTGACGCGAAGTGGCACCGCTGCAGGTGATGGTACCGACCAAGGTACGGTTGGCAAGGTCAAGCTTGAAGATGCTTGCACTGCCAGACGAACCATAGAAGTACTGACCATCATAGGTCAAGTCACGGATACCAGTGGCTCCAGTAATGTTGAAACCTTCGATGAAGTTGCCTTGGAGGTCATATTGATAGAAGGTGTAGCCACCAGCAGGTGTAGCCTGCCAGCTTGCAGTGTAGATGTAGTTGCCATCAGTAGCAATGCCTTGCTGACCAGCGCTCGTACCGTCAAAGGAAGTCATCAGATCCCAAGGAGCACGATTGAGTGCGACCTCAACGGGAGCGTTAGGCGTGCTTTCTGCATTGGCGTCGCGAGTGATGGTGACAGGAGCAGCCCAGTTGATGGGTGCCTCAATCATCTCGCCACGGTTGCCCTCGTAGACGGCACCGACACCCCACTTGTAGACACCAGGCTCAAGGTCGGCCCACTCAACATCGATGTAGACGGTGTCGGGCACCCAGACGGTGGCCAGGAGGACGGTGTTCTCCTCAGTGAACGGGCATTCCTGATAGCAGTTCGTACGATACACTCTGTAGTGGTTCAGGCTACGGTTGGCCGTGTTGATGCGGTCGCCCGCAACAGCGTTCGGGTTGACACATTCGGCAGTCTTATCTTCTTGACCCTTCACGAAAGCGCGGAGGTTGCTGCAAAGATTGTTTTGACCAACAGCCTTGAGAGCAGTCTCTGCATCGGCCAAAACCACTGTGCGACCGGAACGATTGGTGAAGTAATTCTTCATTGTCCACGTGCAGTCGCCCATGTGCTCCCATCCATCCTGACCGTTGTTCCACCAGTCGCCATACTGGCTACTATGCGAAGCACAACCAGCGGGATAACCCAAGCCTCCATAGGTATTCACAGTCCAAAGAACCCAGATGGGTTCGGTACCTGTAACATTGACAGGTGTGGTTAAGTCATATTCGCACCATGCACCTTGTCCGACGGGGACGTCAACGGTAATAGTTGAAGCCAGCGTACCAGCAGCGGGAGTTGTGCCGCCAACGTAAACGTTGCAGGTGAAGTTGCCACCCACAGCCCCGTACATGTCGTCACTGAACACTGCCACCTTGGTAAGATTGTAACCGGCATACTGCGACAGAAGGGTTGTAGGATATTCATAACCCCATGAGGGATCGCCGACAGTGCTTCTGTAGGCATTGTCGAATTCACTCTCAAGATAGGTATGCCAACCCGGACCAACAGGTTCCGGTTGTTTGTAGAAGGTGATATAGTCGACATAGAAGCAGTCGTCGTTACTGTTTACGCTACCGTCCTTGGTGTATCTCCATTGGAAAGTGTGGTCGCCTGCTGTGATGTCAAACTTCCTCTCGGTCCAAGTGCCGGCACCAGTGTAACTGCCTTTCTGGACACCATCAATGAAGAAGTAGCCGTAGTCCCAATTGTTCTCCGATGAAATCTTACCGAAGAAACTCATGATACCATCATAAGGAATATTTACCGTCACGGTCATGTTGCTCACCACGTTGGCAACGCCGGCGCCGCCGCTCTTCATGCAGTAGGTGCCTTCATACGGGTTGTTGGTCGTGATGGTCCAAGGATAGGTCGGGTCGAGCTGCCAGTCGAACAGGCTGAAGTCGCCAGTTTCGAAGTCTTCGATGATTTCGCTGCCAGGCAGACCGCAGCCCCAGTACACCTTTACGTAAGGTGATTCAGGATCCAGACTGTCGGGATAGTACTCGGCGATGACTTGGCAAACAGGATTGAAATTCTCGTCAAGCATATAGTCTATCGGACTCGTCGTCTCGTTGTAGATGATTTCTATCGGGTTGCCTTGAACGGGTTCAGTAATGGTTTGATAGCCTTCCATTGAAGCCGAACCGTTATAGTTGCCCGCATACACGGAACCACTATAGTAACCTTGGGCATTGGTCTGGAAGGTGTAGGTGTGCGAAACACCGAACTCGTCTTGGCCAACCATCGTCACGGTGGCGCCAGCAATGCCAGTAGTGCCGTCCTGCTCGTACACGTGGCCGTTCACGTCGCCATATCCGGAGACCTTCACTGTGCACGGGTCGGAAAGGGCGCTCTCGCCTTCGTCGTATACCGCTGACACCTGGAAAGTGTAACCAGTCATATTGTATGTCAGGCCGCTGACAGTGTAAGTGGCGTTGCTAATGTCATTGACCGTGGTGTGGCCAATCAGCTGGCCGTCCTGATACACATTGTACATGCGATAGGTACGGTCGACAACAGGATTCCACAACAGAACGGCGTCCTCACCCTCGAAGATGGTCTCGTCCTCCGCATGCAGGTTGTTCGGGATGTTGAGGTGGGTTGTGAAGCCCCAAATTGGGCTGCTCACGCCCTCCGGGCAACCGTCGTTGTTGAACTCGACGTGCCAGAAGTAGTTGGTGTTGTTCCAAAGGTTGCGCACCGTGAAACTGTTGGCCAAGTCTGTACTGAAACTGCCATCTTCAGGATACATAATGGTCTGTGGATGGCCTGGTTCAGGATAGTAGGTTGAGCCAAAGATAAGGCGCCAACCCGTGGCGTACGGAGGGATGTTCCAGTGCAAGGTCACGCTGGCTGGCTCGGCCTCGTCATAGTTGTCGGGAGGCGTTGGACCAAAAGCAAATTCTTCCACTGCCGGGCAGGGGATTTGCTCGGCGTTGATGGTCACCTCAAAGCCGGGATCCGTCGAGGAAGCCACCAGATAGTACGTGCCGGGCGTCACAGGCAGGTTCTCAATGACGGGACCTGCGCTGATGGCACCACCAGGAGTCGGGGTCGGGCCAGGAGTAGTGTTAGCTTCCACGATAGTGATATCATCGAGACACAAGATATACTGGTCATAGCTATTGAAGTGGCGGATGGCCACATACTTCTGTCCAGTATAGGCACTCAGGTCAACGGTGTAGTTGTACCAGTTGCCGATTCTCAGGCCTTCGCCACCGCGTGTCGCCCTGGCATCGGTTTTCCGTCCTCCACTCTTTGCGGTCATCGTCCATTCCTGAACCATGGTCCAATTGCTGGTGCCATCGTCAGAAACGAACACTCCGAAGTGCTCGGTTGGATAACTCTCGTCAGCAGCGGCCATCCAGAAGTTGATGGACGAACCGGCGCCAAGGGTCACTTGGGGCGAAACGAGGTAGTTGTCGGGAGTCAAGGCACCCACTTGGTTGATGTAGGAAGCGCTAAGCATGGCATTGCTGCCACCGTGATACCAGTCGAGAGTCATGCCTGTATAGTAAGAATACTCGTTCGTGAAGTTGTCGATGTCAATCCAGTTGTGACCGTCGCCATCAGCATCGATGGTCGTCCAGCCAGCCGGCAGGCCGCTTTCGAATCCAACGGTGAGATCACGGTTGGACCTACCGCCGCCCTTCATGATGATGTTGGCGCGGTTGGTGTTGGAGCGGGTGAGCGAATAGCTTTCCGTCGTCATGTCGTATGCCGACCCGTCGGTCCATTTGTAACCCATGGCATAGAAGCCCGGGTTGTGGGTCTTCCAATTGACCCTGCCCTGGTATTCGCCGTTGTTTCTTTGGCAGACGATCAACACGTTGCTCACACCGTCCCAGGCAAAGCTGTCCCCGTTGAGGACGAACTCGTTCCAGCCTACGACAGGAGCAGGCAAATTGTTGCCCGTATAGACAAGGGTCATGCCGCTGGTGATGTGTGACATGGTTGGAATCTCGGTTTCTTCCACGTTTGCCATCCAGATGCTGATGCCGTTCTGTACCTGGTTACAGGTAGTGTTGTCGACATACCAGCTCAAACTAGTCATTGGGGCGGTGGTCACTCCCGCTTCCGTTAGTTCACTGGCAAGGAAAAGGTTCTCTCCAATGCTGTACCTGAAGAATACATGGAAAGGGAAGTAAGAAGAGACCGTGGTACTGTTCTCGTCGCCAATCATGGCTTCGAATGGGAGGCCTCCTCCACCTATGCCAGGGCCCTGGTAGTAGTTGTGGGCCATGGGGCCACCTTCACCATAGAAGTCCTCGGTGTAGAGGGCCACCTTGCCATTCTCGCCTTCGCTGACGTAGGCGTTCAGCAACTGGTCTTGCTCGAAGGTGAGCTTATAGACGCCGTCCACGCCTTCCGGAATTTCCGGGAATGGCAGCGTGTAGTCGTCGTGCAAGGTAGTAGGCGTGATGTCGGCCGGGACACCCACATAGCTGAAGCCTGGTTCAACGACACCGAAGTCGTATGCCACCTCCACCACGTCGGGGCATTCAGGGCTGTAAAGTTCCACCGTCACGGGCCAAATATGGGCAGCGCGGTTGCCTTCGGTGATGGCCACGAACTGACGCTCGATAATTCCGGGCTGCGTGCCATTGATGGCCATGGTCAGATCAACGTCGGCATTGGGAGCCACCTGGAAAGGCAGTTCCTGACCGCTGACGCTGAACATGCCGTCACTAGGGGTGAAGTCCAATACAGTCACGGTATAGGTCGGACCTTCGCTATACATGGTGAATTGGAAAGGTTCCATCCAGCAGCCGGCAGGGCGAACGCCCAGGTTCAACGTGTCGACGACCTCGGTGTCACCGTCCATGTACTTGACATGCAGCATGTCTTCAAAGCCGCCGCCACCGTTGCCACTACCCGTGTGGGTAAAGGTGGTTTTCGGGAGGAAGTCCGTCGTGTTGACGGTGTAGTTGGCTCCGCTTCTGCCATAGACAGCAGCACCAGAAACGGTTTCGCCTACCCATTGACTACTGGAATAACCTGTGGTGGCAGTGTAGTAAACACCGATCCACAAATTACCTCCATTGTAGGTGTAGGGAGTGGCAAATGTGATCTCCATCTCGTTCGAAACAACGCCAAGCAATCCTTCGTAAACGAGTGTGGCATCATCGGTGCCTAGGAAAGAAGCAATGGATGCAGAAGCAACTTCTTTCAAATAGACCCGAAAACTTCCGTTCCACGAAATGTTAGCGAAAGTGCCAGAACTGGTTACGTTCGTATAGAACTTTAGCTTCGAAATCTCCTCTCCATTCATGGCACCGAGCTCATTGGCTGGATACACGAATTCGTGTTGGAGACTGTTGTCGGTCCACAATCCCCAAACAGGGATGTAGGAACTTGTGACATTACCGTCATGGACGGTAATCTCTCCAGCTCTCACAAAACCAGTAAAGGCCAGCAAGAGCATCATCAATGAAATTACTTTTTTCATAATGAATTTAATTTGGTTAGTAAATAAGTTGGTTTATACATATTATATATGGTTATATGGTTTCCAGAAATCGACTCACATTATTCCTTCACGAAACGGCAGGTCATATTGCCGCAACGCACAAGGTAAAGCCCTGAGGGCAGCTCGGCGATGCCAATTTCGTTATCGGCACTAACACGGGCCGTCTTGACCAGCTCGCCCAGCGTGTTGAAGATCTGAACCTCACTATTGGTCTCAAGGCCGTCGATACGGATACGGTCGGCAGCGGGGTTGGGATAAACCGCCAGCCCACCATCCTCGCTCTCATTCACGCCTACGGTTTGCGTGATGCTCACATCGTCGATATACCAGCTGTGGGCATTTTCGCCTTTGTATTCGAAATAGATATCGACAACGTATCCTTGATAGTCGGAAAGGTCGATATTGACCGTCTTCCATTCTGCTGAAGGCGAAGTCTGCGTCCACACTTCTTGAGGCTCGAAATTGATATTATACCTTGAAACCCAAACGCTTTCACGGCCGTATTCTTCAGGATACCGCTCGTATGTCTTGAAACTCAGCGTGACCTGACCGCCCGAGGGAATGTCGATAAGGGGAAGGGAAAGCCTTCCTTCTTGCTCATAAGTGCTATTATACCTGTGCCAGGCGCAATGGTTGCCCGTGGCTGGACTGACTCCCAAGTTCTCTCCTCCCCTATGCCAATAGGAAGCTTCTCCGTCGTTATGTTGGTCAACATCCCATTGGGTCATGCACGTCCAATCGGTCTGACCGTTTTCGAAACCCTCAAAATAAGGCAACTGACGGGGGGTGGTGTTTTGGCAGGTAAGGTCAACTGATACAGCCCAGAACTGGGTTTCATCTTGGGGTTGCACATATAAGATGTCATCGTCTTTCAAAATCACGTCTCCACCCACACAATAAACGCCTTCGCTGTTGGCCTCGATGAAAAGAAGCGGCATCGGAGGAGCATAAAGAACTTCACCGTTCTTGAACACTTCACTTTCGCCGTGGTATATATTGTCCGTAATCACAGCATATACATCACCACCATCAACACTGATTGAGAAACCATAATTGCCCGAAGTCAACGAATACAATGGTTGGTCATTGCAATACACCGTCGGCTGAAGGGTATTATGATAAGCAAGAGTGTAAACATCCCCATTGTAGAAGGCCAAGCTTTGGGGAGTGTCAGCGCCAAAGTCGATCACCTCCATACTCGGACCATCTCTCCAAACAACACCTCTATAATCGCCATCAACGAATCTGTTTCCACAGGCCACGATATAGCCTTCCACCATTTCAGCATCGCTAACGATGCCATCGGCATAGTCTAACAGGGCATAGATGTTAGGGTCGTCGTTTTTCCATACCACCGGCGATGTGGTGCCATTGACGTCCATGCAACCTGCGGCATACACGTCCTGTCCATCGGTAAAAAGAACATTAATACGGCTTCTGCTTCCGACCGGATTGCTCAGCCATCGTTCTCCATTTCTGAAAACATCGCCATAATTAAAATCATTGTCCGATGTATAGCAGTTGTCAACCCAATAGACATCGCCATCCAAGTAGAGCACAGAGCTGGATACGTGATCGAGCGTGGCATTGGGACTGGTGGAATAGAGCAGCTCTCCATTCTTGTAAACAGCAGCTACCCTGTAGCCAGCTTCGTTTGTGTAGTTGCCCGAGGTATAGACGTCCTGGGCCATTGCCATACTGGCCAAGGCCAGCATCAATGTAAGTGAGAGTAGAGTTTTTTTCATTTCTGTTTGTTTTTAAGGGTTTGATCGATTTGTTTAACTATGTTTATGCAAACACGTATTTCATCAAAAGGTATCCAACAAGTATTCCTATCAAGAAACCCATCCAATTGCCTTTGACAAACTTGACGACTTTACTATTCTTATCCATGTCATTAAGTAGTTAACAAGTACATTGTTTAATCCAAATATAGACTATAAGTCATAAATTATTATGCAAATATAGACATTTTTTCTATATTACAAGTCTATTTATGGATTATTTTCAAAAAAATCAATAGATAGACCCTGATTTCGCCTAGATATACTACGGCGTATAACCCGTGTTCTTTCATTAAAAAGCCATGGAAAACAAAGGCTTACACTATTATGAATAATAGTTTCCCAAAATTGCGGCAAACCATCTTTCGGGTAAAACACGCTTCAGAAACACGGAATGCCGTTGCTTAAATGAGGCCACCACATAACCGTATCGTGGATGTTTTTTTTGGATGACCTTATTGACTTTACGCGCTAGCACCCGAGGATTCAGCCCATTGGCCTCATCTTGCTCCACCTTGTCAATCGACTTCTGATATGCGGGATACGCCTGAAAGGCCGCCTTATCGTTTTTCTTTTTTCGACTGATGGTGAAACCCGTATTGAAGTCGCCCGGACGAATTACGGTCACCTTTATGCCAAATGATTTCGTTTCCAAACGCAATGCCTCGCAATAGCCTTCGGCAGCAAACTTGCTGGCGGAATAATAACCTTGGAATGGCAGTCCCATCAAACCGCCTATGGAACTGATGGCGATAATCTTGCCTGACCTTTTTTTTCGCATGTGGGGCAGCACGGCGTTGACGCAATGCACCAAACCCATGAAATTGATGTCCATTTGCTCACGGATTTCTTCCTTGGCGGCAAACTCCAGCGGACCACCGATGCCCATGCCGGCGTTGTTGACCAGAACGTCTATGCGACCTTCTCTTTCAATAATTCCAGCAACGGCATTTTCTACCGCCTCACGGTCGCGAACATCCACGTTGAGACAATAGATGTCAGGCGGCAAATCCACGTTGCGTCGAGCTGTGCCATAGACAGTGTAGCCTTGTCGCGAGAGCAGTTTTGCGGTTTCCATGCCAAAGCCCGAAGAGATGCCTGTGATGAATACTATCATGATTCGATGATCTTTGCTTGTTGGAATGCCTTGGTTATTTTATCGATGGCTTCATCCACTTGTTCAAAGGTATGTGTTGCCATCAGAGCGAAACGGATCAGCGCATCGTTTTCGGGCACGGCAGGCGCGATGACGGGAGTAACGAACACGCCATCGTCCAACAGCCTATTGCATAACCAGAAAGCTTTCTCCGAATCACGTACAAACAAGGGTATGATGGGTGTTTCGCTGCGGCCAATGTCGAAACCGCGTTCCTTGAACTCACATCGGGCGTAGTCGCTCACTTTCCAGAGATGCTGGATCCTCTCCGGTTCGCTCAGCATGATATCAATGGCCTTACTCACCGCCGCCACATTGGCAGGTGGCATGCTGGCACTGAAAATCAGCGATCGGGCATTGTGTTTTAGGTAATTGATGGTGTCAAAGTCGGCAGCGATGAAACCGCCCAACGAGCCGAACGATTTGGAGAAGGTTCCCATGATAAGGCCAACCTGATCGGTGAGACCGAAATAATCAGCGGTGCCGCGACCTTGTCGGCCCAACACCCCAAGAGCATGGGCATCGTCAATCATGATGTCAGCATTGTATCGTTCTGCCAAGGCCACCATACGAGGCAAATCAACAATATCGCCTTCCATCGAAAAAACGCCATCAGTAACAATCAACTTGACGGATTCAGGATCACATTGTTTTAGCCGCAACTCCAGACTCCCCATGTCATTATGGTTGTATTTACACACCTTTGCGAAAGAAAGTCGACTTCCCTCAATAATGGATGCATGGTCAAGCCGATCAAGCAACAGAAAGTCGTTACGGCCACATAGCGCCGAAACCACGCCTAAATTCACTTGGAACCCCGTGCTGAAGCACACGGCCGCTTCCTTGCCTACTAACTGTGCCAACTTTTTTTCCAAGGCCACATGAATGTCAAGTGTTCCATTAAGGAACCGGGAACCCGAACAACTGGTTCCGTATTTCTTGATGGCTTCAATAGCAGCCTCTTTCAGTCGCGAGTCATTGGCCAACCCGAGATAGCTGTTTGAGCCGAACATCAGCACATCTTTGCCATTAATCTTCACTACCGTACCTTGCTCTGACTCGATTGGTTTGTAGTACGGATAGATTCCTTTCGCTTGTGCTTCCTGCGGAGCAGTAAACCTAGAACATTTACTCTTTAAATTGTTACATTTTACCCGATTTTCCATAATATTATGTCGTGATTTGCATTATTAAAGCACAAATATAGGGTAATTTTTAAAATAATTAGTCGATAATATGCATTATATTCATTTTTTGTACAATTTTTGAGAAAACTAGACAGGAATTGTATTTCATAACTTGTGTTTTTGAACAAAGAACACAAAAAAAACGCCAGTGGCGAGGCTGGCGGTTATAAATTAAAGTATATATAAGATAGAATCAACGAGCACTCACAACGACACCCGATGCAGCCCGATGTCGTATGGCTGGTCGATGGCCTCAATGATGCGCTGGTAGTCGCCCTCGTTGGCCACAAAGTCAAGATGGTTGGTGTCGATCAACAAGATGCGCATGTTGTTCTGCTGCTGACGTAGGAAATCAAAATAACCCTGCTGGATGTCCTCAAGATAGGCGTCACTGATTTCCTGCTCGTAGCTGCGGCCACGCTTGCGGATGTTGGCTTGCAGTCGCTCCACATCGGAATAGAGATACACCAACAGCTCGGGCTTGGGCATATCAGAGAAAATGATGTTGAAGAAACGGGAGAACAGCTGATACTCGTCGTTCTGCAAGTTATTCTTCGAAAAAATCAACGACTTGGCCACATAATAGTCGGAGATGATGAAATCGTGAAACAAATCAAGCGCCCCCAATTTGTCCTTCAATTGCTGATAACGCAAAGCCAAAAACGTCATCTCAACCTGAAACGAATACTTGTCGGGGTCCTTGTAGAACTTAGGCAAAAACGGATTCTTGTCGCCTTCAAACTCCTCCAGCACCAGCTTTCCGTTGAAGTCGTTGGCGATGCGCGAGGCCAGCGTGGTCTTGCCCGCACCCAGCGTACCTTCTATGGCGATATAGTTATAATACATCGCTAATCTTCTTTCTCAACATACAATTCTCTTACGACAGAGCTATCGGGACATCGCTGCAAAAGCTCCAACTGGGTCAATTGGAAGACCGGATGCCTGAAATCGGGCATCACATCGCAAAGCGGAACCAAGGCGAATCGTCTCAGATGCAGCCGCGGATGAGGAATTGTCAACATCGGCGTCAAGACGACACGGTCTCCATAATACAAGAGGTCCAAATCGACAGTTCGCGAACAGTAGCCCTCCACCTCCGGATGGCGCACCCGACCCAATTCTTTCTCAATGTCGAGCAACTCCTTCAGCAAAGGCTCAGGGGCCAACTCGGTCTCCAACACGATGGCACGGTTCAAAAACCACTCCTCAGCCTCAAAGCCCCATGGCTCCGACTCATAGGCTGCCGACAGATCAAAGATGGTACCACACCTATTATTTATTAATAGGCAGGCTTGCTTGAAAAGCTGTTCCTTGTCGCCCATGTTGGAACCGAAGAGCACAACGCATCTTTCCATCATAGAGATTTTCTGCAAAAGTAAGTTTTTTTTGTGTATTTTTGCATTTCAAACCTACAAAACACAACACTATGAAATTCTCAAAAGTTGTTCTTGCCGCTTTCCTCGGCACATTGATTGCATTGGTGATCAACTTCTTCATCAAAGTTGGTGTCATCTCTTCCATGATTTCAAAGTTCTCGAAATCAGAAGCAGAAACCACGGCTACCGTCAAGCCCAATTCGGTGCTTTACATGAAATTTGACTATGATATCCCGGATCGCACGGTCGACAACCCGTTTGGCAACCTCGACTTCAACTCTATGGAATCGAAAGACGCCACTGGTTTGAACGACATCTTGCGCAACATCGAAAATGCCAAGACCGACCCGAACATCAAAGGCATTTATATGGACTTGAGCAACATCCCGACTTCGACTGCCACGCTGCAGGAAATCCGAAACAAACTCCTCGAGTTCAAGGAGTCAGGCAAATTCATCGTGACCTATAGCGAGAACTATGGCCAAAGCGCTTACTACATAGCCTCTGTCGCCGATAAGATCTTCCTCAACCCCGATGGCATGCTCGACCTACACGGCATGGCCTCGCAAATCATGTTCTACAAACACCTGTTCGACAAACTCGACATCGAGATGCAGATTGTGCGCGGTCCCAACAACCGTTTCAAGAGCGCCGTGGAGCCTTACTTCCTCGACAAGATGAGTGAAGCCAACCGCGAACAGATGGACAAGCTGCTTGGCACCGTTTGGGGACAGATCCTCCAAAGCATCAGCCAAAGCCGCAACATCAGCGTGGAACAGCTCAACCAGATTGCCGACAATCTGGAGACCATGTTCAACGCCCAAAAGGCCCTCGACTTCGGTTTGGTCGACAACCTCTACTACAAAGACCAAGTGCTTGACGAGTTGAAAGGACTGACGGGCAGCAACAAGAACATCAACGCCATTGGCAATGCCAACTACGCCAAGTCGTATACCAACAAGAGTGCTAGCAAGAACGAGGTGGCTGTCATTTTTGCCTCGGGCCAAATCTTCGACGGCAAGGGCAACGAAGACCAAGCCATCTATTCCGAGAACCTCTCCAAGATTATCCGCAAGGCTCGCGAGGACGATAACGTGAAAGCCATCGTGCTGCGCGTCAACTCCCCTGGTGGCAGTGCCTTAGCCTCTGCCGTCATCGGCCGCGAACTCGACCTCACCAAAGAGGTGAAGCCCATCATCGTCTCTATGGGTAACTATGCCGCTTCGGGCGGTTATTGGATCTCGGCCAATGCCGACTATATCTTCGCCGACCCCACCACCCTCACCGGTTCCATCGGCGTGTTTGGCACCTTCCCGAACGCACAAGGTTTCTTGAACGACAAAATCGGCTTGACCTTCGATGTGGCCAAGACCAACGAAAACGCCGACTTCGGCTCTATAACCCAGCCCCTCACCGAGTTCCAATACGCCAAACTGCAGGAGATGGTGGTGAAGACTTACGATGACTTTACTAAACGCGTTGCCGAGGGTCGTGGCCTGCGCCAGACCTATGTCGACAGCATCGGTCAAGGCAGGGTGTGGGCTGGTGCCGACGCCATCGGCCTCGGCCTCGTCGACCAACTGGGCGACATGGAAGATGCCATCGCCTATGCTGCACAGAAAGCCAACATCGCCGACGACTATAAAGTGGTGGAAATGCCCAAACCCAAGGATTTCTTCACCCGCATGATGGAATCGATGAGCAACAGTGGCTCCGACAAACTCGACGCTGCCATGAAGCAGAAGCTCGGACCCTACTACGGCTACATGAAAGGTTTGGAGAACCTACAACAGAATACGGGAATCCAAGCGCGGTTGCCATTTGACATGATCATCGAATAACGAAAAACGGGGCTTAAGCCCCGTTTTCTATTTCTTCGCGTTCCATCTGCTTCTCACCCCAGTCGTCCATCAGGGCTTGAAGTTGTTCTTTCTTCTGCCCGTAGGCCCAATACCAGTCGTTATCGATCTTGATGTCGGGGTGTTGGTCAGGATTGGCCATGATGGCATCCTGCTCGGCTAGCTCGGCTTCAAGTTTACCGATGGCCTCTTCCAAGCGTTGGATTTCCTTGTCGACCTTGCGCAATTTCGCGTCAAGCTGTTTTTTGCGTTCGTAGTTGATCTTGTTTTGAGAAACAGGTTCTGCTGCAGCCACTTTGGGCTGTGACTTGGCTGCCATCTCCAGCTCCTTCAAATGGCTGAGGTTCTTCTGTTCCAAGAAGTCGTAGATGTCACCGATGTATTCCTTTATATTGGGCTTACGGAACTCATACACCTTGTTGGTCAGCCCTTGAAGGAAGTCACGGTCGTGGGAAACGATGATTAAAGTGCCGTCGTATTGGATTAAGGCGTTCTTTAGGATATCCTTCGAGAGCATGTCCAAGTGGTTGGTGGGCTCGTCGAGGACCAACAAGTTGGTCGGGAAGAGCAGCATCTTGGCCAAGGATAGGCGGGCTTTCTCGCCACCCGAAAGCACCTTCACCTTCTTGTCGATGTCGTCGCCACGGAAAAGGAAGGAACCGAGCAGGGCTTTCACCTTCAAACGCATGTCGCCCACGGCCACATCATCCAAGGTCTCGAAGACAGTCTTATTCATGTCGAGCATGTCCTGCTGGTTCTGGGCATAATAGCCAATCTTGACCTCATGGCCAAGTTTCACTTCGCCCTCGTGGTCGAGCACGCCACAGATAATCTTGGAAAGCGTGGACTTACCTTCGCCGTTGCGCCCGACAAAGGCAATCTTCTCCCCTCTCGGAATCAAGAGGTTGATGTCTTTGAGAATGACTTGGTCGCCATAGGACTTACCGACATGGTTCAACTCCAATGTAACCTTACCGGAATGTGGCGCAGGTGGAAACTTGAAATGGATGGCTGTCGAGTCGATGTCGTCGACCACGATCTCATCCATCTTTTCGAGGAGTTTCACGCGACTCTGCACCTGCTTTGCCTTGGTCGCCTTGTAGCGGAACCGTTCGATAAACGCTTCGATGTTCTTGATTTCGCGTTGCTGGTTCTCGTAGGCCGAGCGCTGCATGTCGACACGCTCTTCGCGCAGGCTCACATAGTCGGAATACGGCACCTTATAGTCGTATATCTTCCCATTGCTGATCTCCACGGTACGGATGGTGATGTTATCCAAGAAAGCGCGGTCGTGCGAGACCATCAGGATGGCACCATAATAGGCCTTCAAGAAGCCTTCGAGCCATTGTATGGACTCGATATCGAGGTGGTTGGTCGGCTCGTCGAGGAGAAGCAAGTTGGGCTTTTTCAGCAGGATCTTGGCCAGTTCTACGCGCATCTGCCAGCCGTTGCTGAACTCGCGCATGGGGCGCTGCATATCTTCGTGACCGAAACCCAATCCGACCAAAATCCGTTCCGCCTCGCCTTCGATGGAATTGCCCCCAAGCAAAGCCAAGCGGTCGTTCAGGTTGTTCATCCTGACGATGAGTTTCTCATATTGAGGGCTTTCATAGTCGGTGCGTTCGGCCAGTTCCTGTTGCATCTTTTCCAAGTCGCGTTCCAGCTGGTGATATTCGTCGAAAGCGGAAAGCGCCTCATCCAAAACGGTCTTTGTACTGTTTACATTCTTTTCCTGGGGAAGATATCCGATAGTAACGCCTTGAGGGATAATGACATCACCTTTTGAAGGTTGTTCCAATCCACAGATAAGCTTCAGCAGCGTGGTTTTGCCCGCGCCGTTTTTGCCCACCAAACCGATGCGGTCCTTCTCGCGAATCAAGAAGGAAATGTCGGTGAAGAGGTCCTCACCGGTGAAGTGCATGCTCAGGTTTTGGATTGAAATCATCGTAGGCCGATTTTAGGCCGCAAAGATACGTTATTTACGCGTTCACTCAACGCGATAACACGAAAGGCTTAACCACAATCCCGTTTTGTGCCATCACTTTATCCAATACAAACCATTCTCAAAGTCCGACAAAACGAGTTGTAACATGTCGCTGTTGACCTCTTTGTTGAGCAAGGTATGTCCAAAGGTGTTGTAAACCATGACCTTCTGCATTCCTTCCAAGGCAATGGTGATTAGGCCGCTTGGTGGTTCAGCGGGTCGTATGTGAAGCGTTCCTTCATCTCTTGTTGTCTTTTCCAGCGGCTAAATTAGTGGTTTTTCGTTTATGAAGCAAGAAAACTCTCGGTCGGGCTTGCCAGCAAGCCCGACCGAGACACAGCCTCATTCTATCCGCTGCCTCTTGTGCACTATCTTGTTCTCGCCAAGGCCAGTGAGACCCCAAAGGAACTCCCGCAACTCTTCCAGCCCCTCATCCTCGCCGTCGCCTCTGAAAATGACGTGGTATTTGCCGTTGATGTTGGCTTCGAGGATATAACTATTTCCTCCATTGTCATTTTTTGGTTTACACGTCCAAAAACAAAGTTTTTTAATCAGTTCAAGGAATTCCTCGGTTTTTGTTTTGTTCATAAAAACCACATCACCATAAACTTGATTTTCATCGCAAGCGTCATATAAACAATAACTGCAATATAACACCCCTCTCCCTAAACTATCTAATTCTATTCGAAAGCTATATGGATCATAAGTGAAATACTGCATTTTCTGACCACCGCTCCAAACAAATCTATAAGCGTTTTGCGAGTAGCCATTGCACATCACTGGTTCTTGGAGTTGTATCAATTGTCTGCTATACCATCCAACCAAACATTCCGCACTATGGAAAGCTAAGGCATCCATAATACTATCTATAATGCTTTTTTGAGGATAATAGCCGTAATCATCATAGAATCGCGCATTTAAGTAATGTGAATAGTAAGCGTCAAAAACTGAATCGTTTGAAACCAGTAATTCTGTCGGATAATACCAATGGTTCTCCCCAAACACACCTTCAATGAATTCTCTTGAATATCCTCCTCCCCATAGCCGATGATGTTCGATAGGGGTCAAAGAAGTAGATATCGTTCCATCGAATAATTTGTTCTCAACCATTTGAACCCTCATCAAGGGCAAGGCAACGGAATGGTTGGATTTCAATAAAGCATCTAGTCTTACTCTTGAGACAAAATCGTCCGCCTGACGAGTAACTAAATAGATGTCTTCCATTGAAACCTTGCCATCAACTTGGAAACTGACAAATCCATTTACTATCACTTCATCTGTAAAGATTGTACCTTGTTTAGACAAATAGGCTTTCTTTCCACTTATTTCTTGATTATCTAGTGTTGTAATACGAAATGTAAGTTGCCTGACTTGTTGAGAATGAAGCGGAGATAGACAAGCAAACAATGTTGCCATAATAATTGCAAATACTTTTCCCATTTTCCTATTTTTTGTATAATTGGAAGTAATAAAACTTGTTATACAGTGTTGTCCTCTGGTTATAAGGATCTTTCCCCATATTTCCTGAGGTCCTATAATAGGTGTCCGTGTACATGGGATCTGCAATTTCAAAAGAATTATTGCCGTCACTAACACCAATCAACAAACTTGCATGTGCTCTTATATATTCGCCATTAAAGTTCTCATAGTAAGAAAGGACAAGGACAGGATTATCGGATGATATTATATTATACATTTCAGATCCATCTATATCGTTCAATGTACTCTGAGTATCCCTTATCCCTATACCATTCTGTGCCAATACCTTTTGATATCTTACGGATTCATTTTTTTCAGTTCTAGCAATTTCGTTCCATGCTTTTTCAATTTGCTCTGGAGTTCTGGCATTTTCTCCAAGTAATGAATATTCAGCCATAGCCAAAGCAAAAAATTTGCATTTTGTCGGATTTTTGGCATACGCATCTTGTGTCATCATTTTGAATCTAGCAAGTCGAACTCCCCCATCCGCCACCCAATGCAGCGCATGGTTCAGTCCCGCGCAGATGAGGCCGTTGCAGAA